>Ga0302326_10000704_pt1 | contig 88649 bp, 89 predicted proteins | sample Palsa_T0_3_FD_202264 | JGI IMG/M metagenome (GOLD analysis project Ga0302326, IMG submission 202264) | Peat permafrost microbial communities from Stordalen Mire near Abisko, Sweden - Palsa_T0_3 | ecosystem: Environmental > Terrestrial > Soil > Palsa > Peat permafrost | place: Sweden: Abisko... | reverse complement strand
TCGACGCCCTCGCCGATGGGCGCGCTCCCCAGCACCCTGCCGCTGCGCGCATCCACCACCACCATGACGTGGTTGTCGCACACCGGGAACAGCCGCTCGCCCGCGGTGTCGATGGCCAGGCCGGAGGGCTCCTCACAGCCTGGAATCGGCCACACGGAGAGCACGGTGAGCGCACGCGCGTCGATCACGGCGATGCTGCTCTTGTCCTCGAGGTTCACGTACACGTGGCCGCGGCCGTCGCTGCGCGCGAACTCAGGCTTGGCATCGAGGGCGATAGTGCCGATGACCTCGTTGCTCAGCGCGTCGATGACGGTCACGTTGCGGCCGCGGCCGTTGAAACTGAATACCCGCCGGGTCGGGGCGTCGTAGACGATGGCGTCCGGATTCTCCCCGGTGGCCTTGATCTCCTTGAGCCGCGCGAGCGTCTTCAGGTCGAACACGACGATCGTGGCTGCGCCACCGGCGCTGATGTAGCCGCGGCCGAGGTCAGCGGCGAGTGCGATGCCGTGCACGCCCGGCGTGTCGGGGATTTCCGCGACACGCGCCAGGGAGCGTGTGTCGATCACATCCACGCGCGCGCCATGGGCGATGAACAGGCGCTGGCCGCCGGTCTCGAAGGCCATGTCGTCCCAGCCGCCCTCCCCCGGCAGCTGCACCGTCTGCACGATGTGGTACTGCGGGCTCGCCTGCGCCGCCGCGGCGAACACGAGCGCGGCGGCGGCGCCAGCGGCCAGCGCGGCCTGCAGTCGTGGGGAAATAATTTGCAGAGTTTCCTCGCGGTTTTGCGGCCGCTGCCGCAACTTCGTCAGTGGATTAGCCGTGCGCACAGGTTCAGCAGTGCTCCCGGAAAGACGCCAAGCGCGATCACCGCCGCAGCGTTGAGCCCGAGTGCCAGGCGCACGCCGCCGGCGCCGACTGCCGCTGGCGGCGGCGCCGTGACCGGCTCGTAGAAATACATGAGGACGATGATGCGCAGGTAGTAGAAGGCACCCACCACCGACATGGCCGCCGCCATGATCACGAGCCCCAGGTGGTGCGTCTCCCACAATGCCTGGAAGATGCGCAGCTTCGCCCAGAATCCGACCAGGGGCGGGACGCCGGCGGTCGAGAACATGAGGAGCATCATGGCCAGCGCCAGCAGCGGGTCGCGCTGCCACAGGCCCTTGTAGTCATCGAGCTGGTCGGCCTCGTAACCCTTGCGGCTCAGCAGCAGGATCACGCCGAAGGAGCCGAGCGCGACCAGTACGTACATCAGCGTGTAGAAGAGCGCCGCCGCGTAACCATCCGCGGTGCCGGCGACGAAGCCGAGGAGGATGAAGCCGACGTTGGCGATGGTCGAATAGGCGAGCATGCGCTTGAGGTTCGTCTGCACCAGCGCCACGACGTTGCCGACGAGGAGCGTCAGTACCGCCAGCGCTGCCAGCATCTGCGTCCAGTCGGGTGTCATGCCGCTCAGGCCCTGCGCCAGCAGGCGGAAGGCCAGGGCGAAGTAGGCGATCTTCGGCACCGTGCCGATGAAGAGCGTGACGCTGGTGGGAGCGCCCTCATATACGTCGGGAAGCCACATGTGGAAGGGCACGGCGCCGAGCTTGAAGGCGACCGCGACCACGACGAACACCAGCCCCATGATGACCCCGAGCGAGGTCGGGCTGTTCAGGCGCACGGCGATCTCAGACAGGTCGAGGGTGCCGGTGAGCCCGTAGATGAGGGACATGCCATAGAGCAGCGCCCCGGAGGCAATCGCCCCCAGCACGAAGTACTTCATCGCCGACTCCGCCGCGACGCCCGAGTCGCGGTCGAAGGCGACCATGGCGTACACCGAGAGCGCCAGGAGTTCCACCCCGAGGTACACCGTCAGCAGGCTGTTGGCAGACACCAGTACGAAGATCCCGAGGAGCGCGGTGAGCGCCAGCACGTAGTACTCACCGCGCAGGATGTTGCGGTTGATGAGGTAGGCGCGCGAATAAAGGAGCGCGACCGCGACCACCGCGAAGGCCGCCAGCTTGAGCGCAAAGGCGAGCTCATCGGCGACATACATGCCATGCAGCAGCAGCACGCGCTCACTGACGTGGCCGTACTCGACCGTGAGCGCTGCGCACACCGCGAGCGCGATGAGGGTCAGGGTGGAGGTGAGTCCGGCGCGCTTCTCGCCGGCGAACACGTCGACCAGGAGGATCAGGCAGATCGCCACGGTGAGGCTGATCTCCGGGGTGACCGGCGCCAGACTCGACCAGGTGAACAGGGATTCGGGCATGGGACCTTCAGGACTCATAGCTTGGAGGCGATCGCCTGGGTCACCAGGTGCTGGATCGTCGGCTGCATGACCTTCAGCAGCGGCGCGGGCCAGACGCCCACCACCAGCACCGCGACGGCGAGCGCGCCGAGCACCAGGAACTCGCGCCCGTTCAGGTCCTTGAGCGCCGCCACCCGCGGGCTGGTCACGGGACCGAACACCACGCGCTTCACGAGCCAGAGCGTGTAGGCGGCCCCGAGCACCAGCGTCACGGCGGCGAGGAAGGAGTACCAGAAACTGGCGCGGAAACTTGCGACGATCACCAGGAACTCGCCCACGAACCCGGAAGTGCCGGGGAGCCCCGTGTTGGCGAGCGCGAACAGCACCATGAAGGCGGCGAACACCGGCATGGTGTTGATGACACCGCCGTAGTCGGCGATCTGGCGGCTGTGCATGCGGTCGTAGAGCACGCCCACGCACAGGAACAGCGCGCCGGAGATCAGTCCGTGGGAGATCATCTGCACCATGGCGCCGTCGAGCCCCATGCCGGCGCCCTGCACACTGCCGGTGCGGCGCACGATCTCATAGATGACGAAGGCACCGAGCGTCACGAACCCCATGTGCGCGATCGAGGAGTACGCGATCAGCTTCTTCATGTCCTGCTGCACCAGTGCCACGAAGCCGATGTACACCACCGCGATGAGCGACAGGGTGATCACCAGCACGTCGAGCTCGCGGCTGGCGTCCGGGGTGATGGGCAGGCTGAAGCGCAGGAAGCCGTAGCCGCCCATCTTCAGCATGATGGCGGCCAGGATCACCGAGCCCCCGGTGGGGGCCTCGACGTGCGCATCCGGGAGCCAGGTGTGCACCGGCCACATTGGCACCTTGACCGCGAACGCCAGGAAGAACGCCGCAAAGATCCAGCGCTGCTCGATCAGCGTCAGCGGCAGCCCCTGCAGGGCCGCGATCGAGTAGTCCCCGCCCTTCACATACATGTAGATGAGCGCGGCCAGCATGAACACCGAGCCGAGGAAGGTGTAGAGGAAGAACTTGATGGTGGCGTAGATGCGCCGCGGGCCACCCCAGATGCCGATGATGAGGAACATCGGAATCAGCATCGCCTCCCAGAAGAAGTAGAACAGCAGCGCATCGGTGGCCGAGAACACTCCGATCATGAGCCCTTCCATGATCAGGAAGGCCGCGAAGTACTGCGCCGGGCGCTTCTCGATGACGCTCCAGCCGGCGATCACCACCGGCACCGTCATGAAGGCGGTGAGCACCACGAGGGGCATCGAGATGCCATCGACGCCGAGTGCGTACAAGGCGTTAAAGCGCGGGATCCACGGCAGCTGCTCCGCGAACTGCAGCGCCGCGGTGGTGGGGTCGAAGCCGCTCCACAGCGGCACCGCGAGCGCCAGCGTCGCCAGCGAGCCCAGGAGCGCCAGCCAGCGCCCCGCCACGATGTTGCGGTCCCCGAGCATGAGGATGAGCACCCCCACCGCGATGGGCAGCCAGATCAGGATCGACAGGAGACCGTGCATCGTTGTGACTTTTTTCTCTTAACCGTTGGCGTGCGCCAGGAACCAGCCGAGCAGCAGCGCGAGCCCGATCATCATCCAGAACGCGTACGAGTACAGGTAGCCCGATTGCACGCGGCGCACCACGCCGCCGAACCAGCCGATGGCATGGGCCGTGCCGTTGACGAGCCCGCCGTCGATCAGTACCTGGTCACCGCCCTTCCACAGGCCGGTGCCGATGCCGCGCGCCAGGGGCGCCACCACCTGCTCGTTGAACCAGTCGAAGTAATACTTATGCGTCAGCAGGCGCCGCAGGCCGGAGAAACGGCGCGCCGCCGCGTCCGCCAGCTGCGGGCGCCACAGGAAGAACACCCAGGCGGCCACGACGCCAGCGAGCGCCAGCCAGAATGGCGCCGACAGGAAGCCGCGCAGCGCCGTCTGCGTGGCCCCGCCGAACTCCTCGCCCACCTTCGCCACGACATTGTTGGCCGGCAGCACGAAGATCGAGCCCCCGAAGTAGCTGCCGAACAGCACCGGTCCCACGGTGAGCGCGCCGATGAGGACGGAAGGGATCGCGAGTGCGATCAGCGGCAGCGTCACGACCCAGGGACTCTCGTGCGGCTCGGCGGTGTGGCCGTGCTCATCGGTCCGGTGCCCGTCGTCGTGCCCATGATCATGAGCGTGCGCGTCGCGGAAGCGCTCCGGGCCGTGGAAGGTCATGAACAGCATGCGGAAGGTATAGAGCGCGGTCACGAACACTCCGCACAGCACGCACCAGTAGGCGTAGGTCGCGCCGAAGCGGTGCGACTCCCCGACCGCCTCGATGATGGCGTCCTTGGAATAGAACCCGGAGAAGAACGGCGTGCCGATGAGCGCCAGCGCCCCGATCCAGCAGGTGACGGCCGTGATCGGCATGTACTTGGCAAGGCCGCCCATCTTCCTCATGTCCTGCTCGTGGTGCATGCCGATGATCACGGAGCCGGCGGCGAGGAACAGCAGCGCCTTGAAGAAGGCGTGCGTCATCAGGTGGAACATGCCGGCGCTGTAGGCGGAGACCCCGAGCGCCACGGTCATGTAGCCGAGCTGCGAGAGCGTCGAGTAGGCGATGACGCGCTTGATGTCGTTGTTGACCACCCCGAGCAGTCCCATGAAGAAGGCGGTGGTCGCGCCGATGATCAGCACGAACGACAGCGCGCCCTCCGAGTACTCGAACAGCGGCGACATGCGCGCCACCATGAAGATGCCCGCGGTCACCATGGTCGCCGCGTGGATGAGGGCCGAGATCGGCGTCGGGCCCTCCATCGAGTCCGGCAGCCACACGTGCAGCGGCACCTGGGCAGACTTGCCCATGGCGCCGATGAACAGGCACACGCAGATGAGGGTGAGCGCGTTGACACTCACGGTCGAAGACAGCGGGATCAGCGCCGCTGCGATCCTGGGAGCCGCGGCGAAGGCGTCCGCGTAGTGCATGGAATTGGTGAAATAGGCGACGCCGGCGATGCCGAGCACGAAGCCGAAGTCGCCGATGCGGTTGACGAGGAACGCCTTGAAATTGGCGAAGATGGCGCTCGGGCGCGTGTACCAGAAGCCGATCAGGAGGTAGGACACTACCCCGACCGCCTCCCAGCCGAAGAACAGCTGCATGAAGTTGTTGGACATCACGAGCATCAGCATCGAGAAGGTGAACAGCGAGATGTAGCTGAAGAAACGGATGTAGCCCGGGTCATCGCGCATGTAGCCGACGGTGTAGACGTGCACGCACAGCGACACGAAGGTCACCACCACCATCATGAGCGTCGTGAGACGGTCGATGAGGAAGCCGACGTGCATCGCCATGCCATCGCTCACGAGCCAGGTGTAGACCGGCGCGTCATAGACGGCAGCACCGCGGAAGTACACATCGCGCAGCACCGTCAGCGACAAGAGGCAGCTCACCGCGACGCCAGCGATGGTCACCAGATGCGCGCCGCTGCGGCCGATGAGGCGCCCGCCGAGGCCGGCGATGATCGCGGCCACGAGCGGCAGGAGCGGGATGGCGAGCAGCAGGTGCGGATTCATGGAGCGCTCTTTTAGCCTTTCAGCGTGTTCAGGTCTTCGACGTTGATGCTGCGCCGCTCGCGGAACAGCACCACGAGGATGGCAAGGCCGATGGCGGATTCTGCGGCCGCCACGGTGAGCACGAAGAACACGAACACCTGGCCGTTGAGGTCGCCGAGGTAGCGCGAGAAGGCGATGAAGTTGAAGTTGGCGGCGAGCAGCAGGAGCTCAACGCACATCAGGAGCAGGATGACGTTCTTGCGGTTGAGGAAGATGCCCGCCACCGCCAGCGAGAACAGGATTGCCGACAGCGTCAGCAGCTGCGCCAGGCTGATCATGAGCCCTTCTCCGCATCCATCTTGATGAGGCGCACGCGGTCCTTGGCGCGCACCGCGTTCTGCATGTCGACGTTCTGCTTCTTGAGACCCGGGCGGTGACGCATGGTGAGGGCGATTGCGGCCACGATCGCCACCAGCAGCAGCATGGCCGCAAGCTCGAGCGGATAGGCGTAACGGGTGTAGAGGAGCTTACCGAGCTCGAGCGTGTTGCTGTAGTCCGCCGGCTGCGGGCTCGCGCCGCGGCTGGCATCGACTCCGAGTCCGCCCTTGGCCCACACCACGCCTGCGATCTCGATGATGACGGCGAGCGCGGTGAGCCAGCCGAGCCAGGCGAAGCGCGTGAAGCCCTGTCGCAGCTCCGCGAGGTCTATGTCGAGCATCATGACAACAAACAGGAACAGCACCATGACGGCGCCCACGTAGACGAGCACCAGCACCACGGCCAGGAACTCGGCCTCGATCAGCAGCCAGATGGCGGCCGAGGTGACGAAGCACATGACGAGCGCGAGCGCCGAGAACACCGGGTTGCGGGTGCTGATCACGCCGATGGCGGAGATCACGAGGATGGTGCTGAAGAGGTAGAAGAGAATCTGGATCAGCATGGCGCGCCTGCTAGCGGTACGGAGCGTCCGCAGCCTTGTCGGTGGCGATCATCGCCTCGTAGCGGTCCCCGACCGCGAGCAGCTTGTCCTTGCTCATGATGTTCTCGCCGCGCTTCTCCATGTGGTACTCGTGGATACGCGTGAGCACGATCGCATCCACCGGGCAGGCCTCCTCGCAGAAACCGCAGTAGATGCACTTGAACAGATCGATGTCGTAGCGCGTGGTGCGGCGCGTGCCATCCGGGCCGACATCCGAGTCGATGGTGATGCAAACGGCGGGGCACACCGCCTCGCACAGCTTGCAGGCGATGCAGCGCTCCTGGCCGTTCGCATAACGCCGCAGCGCGTGCAGGCCGCGGAAGCGCGGCGACTGCGGGGTCTTCTCCTCGGGGTAGTTGAGCGTGAACTTAGCTTCGAAGAAGGTGCGCGCCGTCACCGTCATGCCCTTGAGCAGCTCGGGCAGCAGGAAAGTCTTGAGGGGATTGAGCATGGGATCTGTTGTTCCTCTTCAGTGGAACCAGGGTCGCGCCCACGGGCCGACCTTGTAGACGAGCATCAGCATCTCGACCCCTATCCATACGAGCGTCACCGGGATCAGCGCCTTCCAGCCCAGGCGCATGATCTGGTCGTAGCGGTAGCGCGGGAAGGTGGCGCGGAACCACAGGAACAGGAACAGCAGGCAGAACACCTTCAGGAACATCCAGCCGAAGCTCGGGTGGCCGAGGAAAGTGTCCCCGAGCAGCGGGTAGCCCTCGAACAGCCCGCGCCAGCCGCCAAAGAAGAACACCGCCGTGAGCGCCGAGATCAGGATCATGTTGGCGTACTCGGCGAGGAAGAACAGCGCGAAGGCGATGCCGGAATACTCGACGTGGAAGCCGGCGACGATCTCCGACTCCCCTTCTGCCACGTCAAAGGGTGCGCGGTTGGTCTCGGCGACCCCGGAGATGAAGTAGACGACGAGCAGCGGGAACAGCCAGAACCAGTTCCAGGAGCCGATGCCGCCCGCCTGCGTGTCGACGATCTTGCCAAGATTCATGCTGCCGGTGGCCATGAGCACCCCGACGAGCGCAAACCCCATCGCGATCTCGTACGCCACCATCTGCGCCGCCGAGCGCATGGCCCCGAGGAAAGCGTACTTCGAGTTCGCCGCCCAGCCGGCGATGATGACGCCGTAGACGCCCATGGAAGTCAGCGACAACAGATAGAGCAGCCCGGCGTCGGCCTTGGAAATGACGAGTTCGGGCGACAGCGGGATCACGGCCCAGGCGGCAAACGCCGGGATGAGCGCGATCATGGGGGCGAGGCGAAACAGGATCTTGTTCGACTTCGCCGGAATGATCACTTCCTTCATCAGCAGCTTGAAGACGTCCGCGAACGGCTGCCCGAAGCCTGGCAGGAGTCCGAACACGCGTACCCGGTTAGGTCCGCGGCGCAGCTGCATCCAGCCGATTACCTTGCGCTCCCACAGGGTCGTGTAGGCGACGCAAAGGATGAGGGCCACGGTCACGACCAGGATCCAGGCGGTGGAGCGCACGTAGTCGGGCAATCCCGTCCACAGGGCGGGGAGCGAGGCGATGAGGGCTTGCAGTCTTTCCAGCACTCGTTAGGTCCTCGAAGCGCCTAGTACGTGACGAGCGGCATGCGACCCTCGCGGGTGCGCTGCAGCGAGGGCGCGCGCCGCACCAGGGCATCGACCTGGTACATCGGCACGTCCACGAGTCCCGCCTCGTCCGACCCGGCCGGCGCTGCGCCGACCGTATGGCTGCCGTGGTAGCCCGCAGGCGGGAGCTGCTGGCAGCGCGCGCGCACTTCCTTGAGCACCTCTTCCGAGGACTGGTAGTCAAAACCCGCAAGGTTCGTGAGGTTGCCGAGTACGCGCAGGATCTTCCAGCCCGGACGCGCCTCGCCCACCGGAGCTGCGGCCCCGGTCTGGCTCTGCCACAGGCCCTCGCAGTTGACGAAGGTGCCGGAAGTCTCGGCGTACGTCCCCATCGGCAGCAGCACGTGCGCGACCGCCTTCATCTCCTCGCTCGCAAACGGCGTGACCGCCACCACGAACTCGGCCCTGGCGAGCGTGCGCAGTGCCTCGGGATCCAGGGCATCGATGGTGGGGTCGATGCCACCGAGCAGAAGATAAGCGCGCAGCGGCGTCTTCAGCATCTCGCGCACGTTGAGGCCGGGGGTCGCGACGCTGCGCCCGCCCGCCTCGCGGTGCGGCAGCGCACCGGCGAGCGCACCGCCGACGGCGTTGCCGCCTTCGGCAATGCGCCCGAGGCTCGCCCCGGTGACGCTCGCAAGCGCCGCGGCGAGCGCGCGCAGGTCGATGAAGCGCGCATGGCGCCCGGCGAGCGCACCGAGCCACACGGCGCGCTTCTCACCACTCACGAGCGTCTGCGCCAGTGCGCGCTGCTCCTCGTTCGGACGGGCAGCGCCGACGATCTCAGCCAGCTGCGCGGGGACAGACTTGCCGGTGAGCTGCGCGGCGGCGGCGAGGATCGCGGCGAGCTCGCTGACGAAGTCCTTGGGCGCTGCCACCCGGTTGGCTTTCACCGGGAACAGGTACGGGAAGCGCGCCGGGTTGAGGAAGCTCACCTGCGCGCCGCGCCGCGCGGCCTTGCGCACGCGATGGGCGAGCAGCGGCGCCTCGCGGCGCAGGTTAGAGCCGATGACGAAGAGCGCATTGAGATCATCGATGGCGGCAATGGGCATGCCGAGCCCGGGGAACACCGGGTCCGCGGACGCATCGCGGAAGTCACGCTGCCTGAGGCGATGGTCGATGTTGTGGCTCTCGAGCCCGCGCGCCAGGCGCTGCGCGAGGTAGAGCTCTTCCAGCGTCGCGGTGGGGCTGACGAGCACGCCTAGGTCCGGAGCGCGCGCGCGCAGGCCCTCGGCCACCTGGGCGAGCGCACTTTCCCAGTCGCTCTCCACCCACTCGCTGCCGCGGCGCACCATGGGGCGCGCCAGGCGGTCCTCGCTATAGACGCCCTCGTAGCTGAAGCGCTCGCGGTCGGCGATCCAGATCTCGTTGATGGCCTCGTTTTCGCGCGGCACCACGCGCTTTAGGTCCCCGCGCAGCACGTGGCCGAAGAGGTTGGTGCCGACCGGGTCGTGCGGCGAAACCAGCGCCGTGGAGGTCATCTCCCAGGCGCGCGCGGTGAAGCGGTAGGGCTTGGAGACGAGCGCCCCCACCGGGCACAGGTCGATGACGTTACCGGAGAGCTCGTGGTTGACGGTGCTCTCGATATAGGTGCGCACCGCCATGTGCTCACCGCGGCCGATCATGCCGAGCTCCTGCATGCCGGCGATCTCTTCCGTGAAGCGCACGCAGCGCGTGCACTGGATGCAGCGCGTCATGTCGGTCGCGATCAGGGGGCCTAAGTTCTCGTCCTCGACCGAACGTTTGCCCTCGTTGTAGCGCGACACGTCGCGGCCGAAGCCGACCGCGAGGTCCTGCAGCTCGCACTCCCCGCCCTGGTCGCAGATCGGGCAGTCGAGCGGGTGATTGATGAGGAGAAACTCCATGGTGGCGCGCTGCGCGCCGATGGCCTTGACGGACTTGGTGAAGACCTTCATGCCCTCGGCGACCGGGGTCGCGCAGGCGGGCATCGGCTTCGGCGCCTTCTCGATCTCGACGAGACACATGCGGCAATTGGCGGCCACCGCGAGCTTCTCGTGGTAGCAGAAGCGCGGCACGTAGGCGCCGCTCGCATCGGTGGCGCGGATGAGCATGTCGCCCTTCTTCGCCTTGACCGCGACGCCGTCGATCTCGAGATTGACCAGGTCTTCCGCCATGAATCCGTTCCCCAGAGGCGCCGCCTCAGGCCGCCTGCGCTCCGCGTGAGTCGTTGACGATGCTGCGGCCGCCGTGGTCGATCATGTACTCGAACTCGTGCCGGTAGTGCTTGAGGAAGCTCTGCACCGGCCACGCCGCGGCATCCCCGAAGGCGCAGATGGTGTGGCCCTCGATGCGGTTGGCCACATCGAGCAGCAGTGCGAGTTCCTCGCGGCGCGACTGCCCGGCGAGCACGCGTTTGAGCAGCCGGTTCATCCAGCCGGTGCCCTCGCGGCAGGGCGTGCACTGGCCGCAGGACTCCGAGTAGTAGAAGCGCGATACGCGCTCCAGCACCCGCACCATGCAGGTGCTCTCGTCCATGACGATGGCCGCGCCGGTACCGAGTGCGGAACCTGCGGCCTTGACCGAGTCGTAGTCCATGTTGGTCTTGAGCATGATGTCCCCGGGGACCACCGGCACCGATACCCCGCCGGGGATCACCGCCTTGAGCTTCCTGCCGCCGCGCACGCCGCCGCACAGCCCCAGGAGGTCCGCGAACGGCACGCCGAGCGGCAGCTCGAGGTTGCGCGGCCGCTCGATGTGCCCTGACATCGAGTAGATCATGGTGCCGCCGGAGTTGGCGGGGCCTAAGCCTGCGAACCAGGCCGGGCCCTTCCTGAGGATGGTCGGGACGGAGGCGTAGCTCAGGGTGTTGTTGATCGTGGTCGGGGCGCCGTAAACGCCGAAGTTCGCCGGGAACGGCGGCTTGAAGCGCGGCTTGCCGGGCTTGCCCTCGAGGGACTCCAGCAGCGCCGTCTCCTCGCCGCAGATGTAGGCGCCAGCGCCGACGAAGGTGTGCAGGTCGAAGTCGACGCCGCTGCCCTTGACGTTCTTGCCGAGCAGGCCCGCCTCGTAGGCTTCCTTGAGCGCCGCCTCGAAGCGCGGTACGGGTTCGCCGAGGAACTCGCCGCGGATGTAGTTGTAGGCGACACTCGAGTTGGTGCAGTAGCCGGCGATCGCCAGCCCCTCGATCACCGAATGCGGGTTGAAGCGCAGGATGTCGCGGTCGTGGCAGGTACCCGGCTCGCTCTCATCGGAGTTGCACACCAGGTACTTCTGCGCCGGGGAGTTACGCGGCATGAAGCTCCACTTGGTGCCGGTGGGGAAGCCCGCACCGCCGCGCCCGCGCAGGCCCGAGGCCTTCACCTTCTCGATGATCTCCTCGCGCGCGGGCCTGTCCTTGAGGATCTGCTCCCACACCGAGTAGCCGCCGATCGAGCGGTAGGTGGCAAGCGTCCAGGGGCGCTCGAGCTTCAAGGGCTCGAACACCGTGAGGTTCATGCGGTCGGCGTATTTGGCTTCCAGCTCGCTCACTTGAGCTCATCCAGTATCTCATCGAGCTTCTCGGGGGTGAGGTGCTCGTGGAATACGTGGTCCACCATCATCATGGGCGCCCCGGTGCAGGCGGCCAGGCACTCCTCTTCGCGCTTGAGGAAGATGCGCCCGTCCGCGGTGCTCTCGTTGAGCCTGATGCCGAGCTTCTTCTCGGCATGCGCGACCAGCTCCTCGCCGCCATTGAGCATGCACGAGATGTTGGTGCAGATGCTGACGTGGTGGCGGCCGCAGGGGTGGGTCTCGAACATCGAGTAGAAGCTCGCCACCTCGTACACCTGGATCGGGGGCAGCTTAAGGTACTCGGCCACCGCGTCCATGAGCTCGGGCGTGAGGAAGCCGTGGTTCTGCTCCTGGGCGGCGCGCAATGCGGCGAGACTCGCCGAGCGCTGCCGCCCGGGCGGGAACTTCGCCAGCCAGTGGTCGATCTCCGCGCGCGTGGCATCCGAGAGCACCGGACTCCGGGGTGCGCCGGCGGCGCTGCTGCTGTCGGTGCTCACCGGTCGATTTCCCCGAAGACGATGTCCTGCGTGCCGATGATCGCGACCACGTCCGCGAGCATGTGGCCGCGCGACATCTCCTCGAGCGCCGCCAGGTGCGGGAAGCCCGGTGCGCGGCACTTGAGCCGGTAGGGCTTGTTGGCGCCGTCCGAGATCAGATAGATGCCGAACTCGCCCTTGGGCGCCTCGATCGCAGCGTAGGTCTCCCCGGCCGGCACTTCGTAGCCTTCGGTGAAGAACTTGAAGTGGTGGATGAGGGATTCCATGTCCTCTTTCATGTGCTCGCGCGAGGGCGGCCGCACCTTGCGGTCATCGATCATCACCGGCCCCGGATGGGCGCGCAGCCACTCCACGCACTGGCGCACGATGCGGTTGGACTGGCGCATCTCCTCCACGCGCACGAGGTAGCGGTCGTAGCAGTCACCCTTCACCCCGATGGGCACGTCGAAGTCCATGCGCTCGTAAACCTCGTAGGGCTGCTTCTTGCGCAGGTCCCAGGCGATGCCCGAACCACGCAGCATGGGGCCGGAGAAGCCCAGCTGCAGCGCGCGCTCCGGGCTCACGACGCCGATGTTGACGGTGCGCTGCTTCCAGATGCGGTTGTCGGTGAGCAGCGTCTCGTAGTCATCCACCGCCGCCGGGAAGGCCGCGGTGAAGGCCTCGATGTAATCGAGCATGGTGCCCGAGCGCGCTTCGTTCATGCGCGCGGCATCCTTCGCGGAGCGCCACTTGGAGGCCTGGTACTTCGGCATCGAGTCGGGCAGATCGCGGTACACGCCCCCGGGGCGGTAGTAGGTCGCGTGCATGCGTGTGCCCGAGACCGCCTCATACACGTCCATGAGTTCCTCGCGCTGCTTGAAGCACAGCAGGAACACCGTCATGGCCCCGATATCCAGGCCGTGCGCGCCGAGCCACATGAGGTGGTTGAGGATGCGCGTGATCTCATCGAACATGACGCGGATGTATTGCGCGCGCTCGGGCGCGGCGATGCCGAGCAGGCGCTCGATCGCGAGCACGTAGGCGTGCTCGTTGCACATCATCGACACGTAGTCGAGGCGGTCCATGTAGCCGATCGACTGGTTGAAGGGCTTGGACTCGGCGAGCTTCTCGGTGCCGCGGTGCAGCAGGCCGATGTGCGGGTCGGCCTTCTGGATGACCTCGCCGTCGAGCTCGAGCACCAGGCGCAGCACGCCGTGGGCCGCCGGGTGCTGCGGCCCGAAGTTCATCGTGTAGTTGCGGATCTCGGTGAGCGGAGCGACAGCCATCAGCGCGGCACCTTCGGGTCCTTGAGCGCAGGCTCGTAGCGGTGATCGTGGCGGATCACCTTGGGCACCAGCACGCGCGGGGTGATGCTCACCGGCTGGTACACGACGCGGCCGCGGGCGGCGTCGTACTGCACCTCCACGTTACCGATGAGCGGGAAGTCCTTGCGGAACGGGTGGCCGATGAAGCCGTAGTCGGTGAGGATGCGGCGCAGATCCGGGTGCCCGCGGAAGAGGATGCCGAACAGGTCGAACGCCTCGCGCTCGAACCAGTTGGCGGCCGCCCAGATCTCCACCACGGAATCCGCCACCGGCTCCTCGGTATCGGGCAGCCGGATGCTCAGGCGCAGGCGCTGGTTGAGGCTGACGGAGAGCAGGTTGTAGACCACCGCGAAACGCCCGGGCTCGCCGGCGTCGGGCCCCTGCCCCTGCGCCACCCGGGCGCGGCTGAAGCCTGAGCGCGTGGCGCTCTGGGTCTGCCAGTCATCGATCCCGTACTGCAGGTAGTCGACGCCGGCGAGGTCCATCAGCTGTTCGAACTTCAGCTGCGGAGCATCGCGCAGCACCCGGCACACCTCGAGCAGCGCTGCGGCATCGGTCTCGTAGGCCAGCTCGTGCGCGAGCGCGGCCGTACGCCGCAGCTTGCCGGGCAGCTGCGCATCGACCTTCTGGGCGAGAGCTTCGATCCGCTCGCTCACTTCAACTCCACTCCTGTGCCGTTAGCGGGCGATCGTGCTGGTGCGGGCGATCTTCTTCTGCAGCTGGATGATGCCGTACACCAGCGCTTCCGCGGTCGGCGGGCAGCCAGGCACGTACACGTCCACCGGCACGATGCGGTCACAGCCGCGCACCACCGCATAAGAATAGTGATAGTAGCCGCCGCCGTTGGCGCACGAGCCCATGGAAATCACCCAGCGCGGCTCGGCCATCTGGTCGTAGACGCGCCGCAGTGCCGGGGCCATCTTGTTGACGAGGGTACCGGCGACGATCATGACGTCCGACTGGCGCGGGCTCGGGCGGAACACCACCCCGAAGCGGTCGAGGTCGTAGCGCGAGGCGCCCGCGTGCATCATCTCCACCGCGCAGCAGGCGAGCCCGAAGGTCATCGGCCACAGGGAGCCGGTGCGCGCCCAGTTGACCAGACTGTCCACCTGGGTGGTCATGAAGCCACGCTGGGCAAAGCCTTCCGGGCTGTCGCTCGCCGCTAGTCCCACTCGAGCGCTCCCTTCTTCCATTCGTAGATGAAGCCGACCACGAGAATGGCGAGGAAGATGCCCATGGTCGCGAGCCCGAAGTGCCCGATCTGATGCAGCGCCACCGCCCAGGGAAACAGGAACGCGATCTCGAGGTCGAAGACGATGAAGAGGATCGCCACCAGGTAGTAGCGCACGTCGAACTTGGTGCGCGTGTCCTCGAAGGCATCGAAGCCGCACTCGTAAGGGGTGAGCTTGGCCTTGTCGTCGTGGAAGCGGGAGAAGTAGCGCCCGATGCCGGTCCCGAGGATCAGTAGCACCGCGGCAAGAGCAGCGGCCACGATCAGGAAGATGAGGATCGGCAGGTAATTCGACAGCATGGGCTCTTGCGACCGTAAAAAAGGCAGATCGACCGCGACCTGCCCCCTGAACCGGTGCGCATTGTAGCAGCGCGATAAAGCGTTTTGGTGCCGACGGGGAGATTCGAACTCCCACACCTTGCGGCGCTAGCCCCTCAAGCTAGTGTGTCTACCAATTCCACCACGTCGGCAATCCTAAGCATGCGTGCCCGTCCCCTACTTCGGCGCCACCGGTGCCGGCGTCGGCGCCGGTGTCGTGGGTGCCACTGCGGCCGGGGCCGGTGCGGCCGTCGTGCCCGCAGGCGCAGGCGGTGCGGCCGGGAGCGTCAGGCCGGGAAGCGACTTCGGCTTCTCGGCGGCCTCATCGAGGAGCGTGTGCTGCGTCTGGGTGGTCGGGCGACTGGCGAGGTAGGCGAGTCCCATGCTGTTGAGCATGAAGATCGCGGCGAAGATCGCGGTGGCCCGCGAGAGCGCCGTGCTGGCGCCGCGTGCCCCGAACACGGTCCCCGAGGCGCCGGCGCCGAAACCTGCGCCCGCATCGGCCCCCTTGCCACGTTGCAGCAGCACGAGCCCGATGATGGCGCCCGCGGACAGCAGCTGCACTAGAGTCAGAATTCTCGTCAACCACATTGGAAAAACTCACTCATCCCCAGGCCGCGGCGGCCAGGATTGTCAGGAATTCGTCAGCCTTAAGCGAGGCGCCACCGATCAGCCCGCCGTCGACGTCCGGCATCGCGAACAGCTCGGCCGCGTTACCGGCCTTCACGCTGCCGCCATAAAGAATGCGTGTAGCGGCCGCAATTCTAGCATCCCGGGCCCCGATCCGGGCGCGGATGAAGGCATGCACCTCCTGCGCCTGCTCGGGGCTGGCGGTGCGCCCGGTGCCGATCGCCCACACCGGCTCATAGGCCACGACCGCCTGCTCGAAGCCTGCCGCGCCGCTCAGTTCCAGCACCACCTCCAGCTGCCGCGCGACCACCTCCCCGGTGCGCCCGGCCTCGCGGTCGGCCAGCTGCTCGCCGATGCACAGGATCGGCACGAGGCCCTTGGCGAGCGCGGTGCCGAACTTGCGCGCGATCAGCTGGTCGGACTCGCGGTACAGGAGGCGCCGCTCGGAGTGCCCGACGATCACGTACTCGCAGCCGACGTCCTTCAACATGGCCGCCGAGACCTCCCCGGTAAAGGCGCCCTGCGCGTCCGCGCACACGTCCTGGGCGCCGAGGGTGAGGGCCGAGTCGCGCAGCAGGCGCGCGGCCTCCTGCAGGTACACAAACGGCGGGCAGATGACGCAGGCGGCCTCGAGTGTCGCCGGGCAGCGCGCCAGCAGCTCCTCGATCAGGCGCGCGTTCTCGGCGCGCGAGCCGTGCATCTTCCAGTTTCCGGCAACAATGGGGCGGCGCATGCAACGGCCTCGCAGCACCGATCTTGCAGGATGGGTGCGCCTACGGGTTTCCAAGGGCGCGCGATGATAGCCATGCAGGCAGGGTGACGCAACGGCGCTGCGGGCGCAGGCCGCAGGGCCTGCAGACTCAGGAATTCACCGCGGGCGAATGCCGCGCCCCGGGGGCGCTAGGTGACGCTGTTGCGCACCACTTCGGCAAGCTCTGCGGCGGCGGCCCGGGTGGTGGCCTCGTCCCGCCCCTCGACCATGACGCGGATGACGGGCTCGGTGCCGGAGGCGCGCAGCACCACGCGTCCCTCCCCCCCTAAGCGCGCCTCGATGCGCGCCACGGCCTCCTGGACCGCGGGCAGCTCGCTGACGTCGCAGCGCGCCCTGACCTTCACATTCAGCAGTACCTGGGGGAACTTGCGCATACCGGAGGCCAGCTCGGCGAGCTCACGCCCGGTCTGCTTCATGACCGCCAGCACCTGCAAGGCACTCACCAGGCCGTCCCCGGTGGTCGTCTTGTCCAGGCACAGGATGTGCCCGGAGCTCTCACCGCCGAGGATGCCGCGCGTCTCGCGCAGCATCGCCAGCACGTAGCGGTCGCCGACGGCGGCGCGCTTGAAGTCGATGCCCACGGCACGCAGCGCGAGCTCCAGCCCGAGGTTACTCATCACCGTGCCGACCACCGGGCCCTTGAGGGTGCCGGCATCCTTGAGCGCGCGCGCGATGACGTACAGCAGCTGGTCGCCGTCGACGATGCGGCCGAGGTGATCGACCATCACCAGGCGGTCACCGTCGCCATCCAGTGCCAGTCCGACGTTGGCACGCACACCAGGTACGGTGAGCTGCAGCAGGTCCGGGGCCATCGAGCCGCAGCCGTCGTTGATGTTACGGCCGTTGGGGGAGCAGCCGATCGGCACGATCTCGGCACCGAGGTCGGCGAGGATGCGCGGCGCGACCTTATAGGCGGCGCCGTTGGCGCAGTCGACCACGATCTTCAGCCCGCTCAGGTCCAGTCCCTGCGGCAGCGTCGCGGCGCAGAACTCCTGGTACAGGGTACGCGAGCGGTCGGCGCGCGTGGCGCGCCCGAGGTTGCGTGAGGTGCGTGTCAGCGGTGGCTGCTCGAGCTGCGCCTCGATGCGCTCTTCGAGCTCATCGGAGAGTTTGCCGCCCGAGGCGTCGAAGAACTTGATGCCGTTGTCGTCGTAGAGATTGTGCGAGGCACTGATGACGACGCCGAAGTCACAGTTGAAGCGCCGCGTCATGTACGCGATCCCGGGCGTCGGCAGCGGGCCGATCAGCATTACGTTGACGCCCGCGGCGACGAAACCGGCCTCGAGCGCCGCCTCGAACATGTAGCCCGAGAGGCGCGTGTCCTTGCCGATGAGCACCGTGCCGCCCTGCGGGGCGAGCACGCGCGCGGCGGCGCTCGCCAGCTGCAGGGCGAAGTTCACCGTCATCGGGTGCTCGCCCACCTTGCCGCGCACGCCATCGGTGCCGAAGTATCGACGCGCCAGTGTTCTATCCTCCCCCCTCAACTGCCGCCACCACTTTAAGGGCATCCACCGTGGCGGCGACGTCGTGCGCGCGGATGATGCGTGCGCCGTTCAGCGCCGCGATCACCGCCAGCGCGAGGCTCCCGTAGAGGCGCTCGCAGGCGGCGCGCCCCGTCAGTGTGCCGAGCATCGACTTGCGCGACAAGCCGGCGAGCACGGGCACCCCGAGGCGGGTGAGCGTCGGCAGGCCGCGCAGCAGTGTCAGGTTGTGTTCGAAGGTCTTGCCGAAGCCGAAGCCCGGATCTATGAGGAGCCGGCCCGCGGGGATGCCGGCCGCGCGGCAGGCATCCAGGCGCGCGGCCAGGAACTGCGCCACCTCCTGCAGCACGTCGCCATAGGCAGGCGCCTCCTGCATGGTGCGCGGCTCGCCCTGCATGTGCATCAGGCACACCGCGCATCCCGAGTCGCGCGCCGCGCTGAGCGCCCCGGGCGCGCGCAGCGCCCGCACGTCGTTGATGAGCCCGGCGCCCGCGGCCGCCGCCTGCGCCATGACCTCGGGCTTGCTGGTATCGATCGAGATCACGGCGGCCTGGGAACTCAGGGCACGCACCACGGGCAGCACCCGCGCGAGCTCCTCCTCGACGCTCACCGCGGTGGCACCGGGGCGCGTGGACTCCCCGCCGACGTCGATGAAGGCCGCACCCTCACTGATCATAGCAAGGCCGTGCTCGATGGCGGCCTCGAGGTGCACGAAGCGACCCCCGTCTGAGAAGGAGTCGGGGGTGACGTTCAGGACCCCCATGACGAGCGGGCGCGCGAGCGCGAGCTTGCGCCCGGGGAGGCAGAGCTCGGCGAGCGGAGCCGGCATGCCGGCAGGGGGCCTTGGGCGGTCTTTAGTGCTGGCCCGCCGGGATCGGCGGGCCGCCGGCCGCAGGGCCTTCCGCGGGGGGGGCCTTCGGGGGCTTGTTCGAGAGCGTCTCGTCCCAGCCGGCCGGGGGCTTCGGGGTCCTGCCGGCCATGATGTCCTTCAGCTGGTCCTCATCGATGGTCTCGTACTTGATGAGCGCCTCGGCCATCGTGTGCAGCTTGTCGAGATTGATCTCGAGCAGGCTCTTGGCGCGGGTGTAGTTGCTCTCGATCACGCTGCGCACTTCCTCGTCGATGGCGTGCGCGGTCACGTCCGAGACCTGCTTGTGCTGGGTGACGCTGCGGCCGAGGAATACCTCGCCCGAGTCCTCCGAGTACGTCAGCGGCCCGAGCTTGTCCGACAGGCCCCACTTGGTGACCATGTTGCGGGCGAGCTCGGTGGCACGCTCGATGTCGTTGGCGGCCCCGGTGGTGACGCCGTCGACCCCGAAGATCAGCTCCTCGGCGCAGCGGCCGCCGAAGAGGGAGGTGATGCGGCTCTCGAGCTCGCGGCGGCTGGTGCTGTAGCGGTCGCCCTCGGGCAGGTACCAGGTGAGCCCGAGCGCGCGGCCGCGCGGGATGATCGTCACCTTGTAGACCGGGTCGTGGTCGGGAACCATGAAGCCGACGATGGCGTGGCCTGCCTCGTGGTAGGCAGTCATCTTCTTCTCGTGGTCCGACATCACCATGGAGCGCCGCTCGGCGCCCATGTAGATCTTGTCCTTGGCGCGCTCGAACTCGTCCATGCTCACGATGCGCTTGTTGGCGCGCGCGGCGAACAGCGCCGCCTCGTTGACGAGGTTGGCAAGGTCGGCGCCGGAGAAGCCCGGCGTGCCGCGCGCGATCAGCGCCGGCTTCACGTCATCGGCCAGCGGCACGCGCCGCATGTGCACCCGCAGGATCTGCTCGCGGCCGCGCACGTCCGGCAGCGGTACCACCACCTGGCGGTCGAAGCGGCCCGGGCGCAGTAGCGCCGGATCCAGCACGTCCGGGCGGTTGGTGGCGGCGATGACGATGATGCCCTCGTTGCCCTCGAAACCGTCCATTTCCACGAGCAGCTGGTTGAGCGTCTGCTCGCGCTCGTCGTGTCCGCCGCCCAGGCCCGCACCGCGGTGGCGGCCGACGGCGTCGATCTCGTCGATGAAGATGATGCAGGGTGCGTGCTTCTTGGCCTGCTCGAACATGTCACGCACGCGCGAGGCACCGACGCCGACGAACATCTCGACGAAGTCGGAGCCGGAGATGGTGAAGAAGGGCACCTTGGCTTCCCCGGCGATGGCGCGCGCCAGCAGCGTCTTGCCGGTGCCGGGCGAGCCGACCATCAGCACGCCCTTGGGGATCTTGCCGCCGAGCTTCTGGAATTTGCCCGGGTCCTTGAGGAAATCGACGATCTCGGCGACTTCCTGCTTGGCCTCATCGACGCCGGCGACGTCGGCGAAGGTGACGTTGACCTGGTCCTCGCCGAGCAGCCGCGCCCGGCTCTTGCCGAAGGACATTGCGCCCCGGCCGCCCGAGGCGCCCTGCATCTGCCTGAGCATGTAGAGGAAGACCACGATCAGCAGCAGCGCCGGGGCCATCTGCAGCAAGAGCTGGCCGACGAAGTTCGGCTGCTTGGGCTCACGCGCCTCGATCTTGACGTGGGCCTTGGAGAGACTGCCGATGAGGGCGGTGTAGTCGGTCTCGGGATTGCGCGTCTTGAAGGCGGTCTTGTCCTTGTTGACCCCGTAGATCATCTCCGACTGCATGACGACGGACTCGACCTTCTCGGCCTTCACGTCATCGAGGAACTGGGAGTAGGCGATCTCCTGGGGGGCGTTCACGGCCGGCATGTAGCGGCTGAACACCACCAGCAGGACGAGCACGATGACGACCCAGAGCAGGATGTTCTTTGTCAAATCGTTCAAAGGCTTCCGTCCTTTTAGAGCACGCGCAAACCGGGGACCTGAATGAACCTACACCAAGCGCCACCGGTCTGGCCAGTAAATACATCTCGCGGCTGCACTGGCGGGAAAGCCTTCCGCTTTCAGAAGCTTGGCCTTGTCGAACCGGCCCCGTGCCCAGGCGGACACCTCCCCGAATCCTGCACCTCGAGGACCTTCATCAGGGCAGCCGCGCCCCGCTTCAAGGCATCCGGCCGCCCGCGGCTGCCGCGGGCGGCAGCGCCACGCACCGGCCGCACCGGCCCGCCGCAGCGGCGCGCCCGGAAATTAGTCGGCAGCCGTGCGGCATTAGTTCCTGGCTCCTACAATGCGCCGCATGGCGAAGACCCCACCTCCTGCGCGCGCTGCAGCCGCAGCCCCCGAGCTCTCCGAGCGCCAGAAGCGCCACCTGCGGGGGCTCGCGCACCCGCTGAAGCCCGTCATCCGCCTCGGTAACGCCGGGCTCACCGAGGCGGTGGTGCGCGAGACCGCGCGCGCACTGCAGGACCACGAACTCATCAAGGTAAAGGCCCCGGGTGGGGACCGCGCGGCGCGCGATGCCCTCATCGAGGCACTCGGCACGCGCACCGGCAGTGCCCTGGTGCAGAGGATCGGTAACGTCGCGGTCTACTACCGCCCGCGCGCCGAGCTGCCGAAGATCCTGATTCCCGACGCCTGAGGCGCCGCGCGAAGAAGTCAGCCCCTAGCTGAGCCTGACGGCGAGGATCTCGTAGGAGTGCGTGCCGCCCGGGGCGGTGACGTCCACCACCTCCCCTTCGGACTTGCCGACCAGCGCGCGCGCGATCGGGGAGGTCACGGAGATGCGCCCGGCGCGGATGTCGGCCTCGTCCTCCCCCACCACCTGGTAGGTGACGCGCTCGCCGTTGTGCTGGTCCTGAAGCTCCACCATCGCCCCGAAGATCACCCGGCCGTTGTTGGGCAGCGTCGCCGGGTCGATGATCTCCGCGTTGGCAAGCTTGCCCTCGATCTCCCCGATGCGGCCCTCGATGAAGCCCTGCTGCTCGCGGGCGGCGTGGTACTCGGCGTTCTCCGACAGGTCCCCGTGGCCGCGCGCCTCCGCGATGGCCTTGATGGTGTTGGGGCGGTCCTGGGTCTTGAGCTTCTTCAGCTCCGCGCGCAGCGCTTCGGCACCGCGCGCCGTCATGGGGGTGCGTTTCATGCGCGTGCTGCCTCGCTGTGCAGATCCTGCAGCCGGTTGACCTCGACCTCATCGATATGGTCGAGCGCATCGCAGGTGGCCAGGCCCGCGGCGAGGGTCGTGTAATAAGTGACGCGGCGCTGTACCGCCTCGCGGCGGATCGAGTTCGATTCGCGCACCGCCTGCTTGCCTTCCGTGGTGTTGACGATGAGGTCGACCTCATCGTTCTTGATCATGTCGACGATGTGCGGGCGCCCCTCGCGCACCTTGTTGACACGGCGGCAGCTGACGCCAGCCTCGGCCAGTGCGCGCGCGGTGCCGGCGGTCGCGATCACCTCGAAGCCGCGCTCGATGAGCTTCCTGGCGAGCGTCACGGCCGGCGCCTTGTCGCGGTCGCGCACGCTGATGAAGGCGACCCCGGCGCGCGGCAGCGTCACCCCGGAAGCGCTCTGCGCCTTGGCGTAGGCCTCCCCGAAGGTGCGCCCGGTGCCCATGACCTCGCCGGTGGATTTCATCTCGGGCCCTAAGATCGGGTCGGCCTCGGGGAACTTGGCGAACGGGAACACCGCCTCCTTCACCGAGTAGTAGCCAGGAACGCGCTCGACCGCCCCGACCAGCTGCTTGAGCTTGCGCCCCGTCATGACGCGCGCGGCGATCTTGGCGAGCGCCTGCCCGGTAGCCTTGGAGACGAAGGGCACGGTGCGCGAGGCGCGCGGGTTCACTTCCAGCACGTAGATGACGCCCGCCTGGATCGCGAACTGGATGTTCATGAGTCCGACCACGTTCAGCGCCCGGGCGAGCTTCTTGGTCTGCTCGCGCAGCTCCTTCTGGGTTTCGCGCGACAGGCTCACGGGGGGGAGCGAGCAGCCCGAGTCGCCCGAGTGCACGCCGGCCTGCTCGATGTGCTCCATGATGCCGCCGATCATGACGTCCTCGCCGTCGCACACCGCGTCCACGTCGACCTCGATGGCGACGTCGAGGAAGCGGTCGAGCAGCACCGGGCTGTCATTGGAGACCTGCACCGCGTGGGTCATGTAGGTGCGCAGGTCCTCTTCCGTGAACACCACTTCCATGGCGCGGCCGCCGAGCACGTAGGAGGGCCGCACCACGAGGGGGAAGCCCACCTCGCGCGCCAGCGCCACCCCCTGCTCCTCGTTGCGCGCGGTGGCGTTGGCCGGCTGCTTCAGGTTGAGCTTCTTCACCAGCGCCTGGAAGCGCTCGCGGTCCTCGGCGACATCGATCGAGTCGGGCGAGGTGCCGATGATCGGCGCGCCGGCGGCCTCCAGCGCCCGCGACAGCTTCAGCGGCGTCTGGCCGCCGAACTGCACGATCACCCCTTCGGGCTTCTCCACGGCGAGGATCTCGAGCACGTCCTCGAGGGTGAGCGGCTCGAAGTAAAGTCGGTCCGAGGTGTCGTAGTCGGTGGAGACGGTCTCGGGGTTGCAGTTGACCATGATGGTCTCGAAGCCATCCTCGCGCAGCTGCAGCGCGGCGTGCACGCAGCAGTAGTCGAACTCGATCCCCTGGCCGATGCGGTTAGGTCCTCCGCCGAGGATCATGATCTTGCGGCGGCTGGTAGGGGCCGCCTCGCACTCCTCCTCGTAGGTGGAGTACAGGTAGGCGGTGGAGGTGGCAAACTCGGCCGCGCAGGTGTCGACGCGCTTGTAGACCGGACGCACCTTGAGCTCGTGGCGCTTGTCGCGGATCGCCTTCTCGGGCATGTCGACCAGGCGCGCGAGGCGACTGTCGGAGAAGCCCTTGCGCTTGAGGTAACGCAGGCGCTCGGCGCCCAAGGCCCCGAGGCCCTGTTCGCGCACCTGCGACTCCTCCTGCACCAGCTGCTCCACCTGGGCGAGGAACCAGGGATCGATGTGCGTCAGTTCATGGATGCGCTCGCGCGTCCAGCCGGCGCGGAAGGCATCGGCGACGTACAACAGGCGGTTCGCCCCCGGGGCGCGCAGCTCGTAGCTGAGCTTGTCGGCCTGCTCATCCGTGAGCGGCATCGTGAGCAGCGGGGTGAGCCCGTCGAGCCCGGTCTCGAGTCCGCGCAGCGCCTTCTGCAGCGCTTCCTGGAAGGTGCGCCCGATCGCCATCACCTCGCCCACGGACTTCATCTGCGTGGTGAGGCGGTCATTGGCGGCCGGGAACTTCTCGAACGTGAAGCGCGGGATCTTCACCACCACGTAGTCGATCGAGGGCTCGAAGGAGGCCGGCGTCGCACCGCCGGTGATGTCGTTCTTCAGTTCATCGAGGGTGTAGCCGACGGCGAGCTTGGCGGCGATCTTGGCGATCGGGAAGCCGGTCGCCTTGGAGGCGAGCGCCGAGGAGCGCGACACGCGCGGGTTCATCTCGATGACGAGCAGGCGCCCGTCCTTGGGGCTCACCGCGAACTGCACGTTCGAGCCGCCGGTATCGACCCCGATCTTGCGCAGCACCGCGATCGAGGCATCGCGCATGCGCTGGTATTCCTTGTCGGTGAGGGTGAGCGCCGGGGCCACCGTGATCGAATCCCCGGTGTGCACGCCCATCGGGTCGAGGTTCTCGATGGAGCAGACGATGATGCAGTTGTCCTTGTGGTCGCGCACCACCTCCATCTCGAACTCTTTCCAGCCGATCACCGACTCCTCCAGCAGCACTTCACCGGTGGGTGAGGCATCGAGGCCGCGCGCCACGATCTCCTCGAGCTCCTCGCGGTTATAAGCGATGCCGCCGCCGCTGCCGCCCATGGTGAAGGAGGGCCGCACCACCACCGGGTAGCCAAGCTCACCGGCGATCGCGAGCGACTCATCGAGGCTCCTGGCGATCTGCGACTTGGCGGTCTCGAGCCCGATCTCGCGCATGGCGTTCCTGAACAGCTCGCGGTCCTCGGCCATGTCGATGGCGGCCCGCGAGGCTGCGATCAGCTCGACGCCGTACTTCTCCAGCACCCCCTCGCGCACCAGGTCGAGCGCGGTGTTGAGCGCCGTCTGCCCGCCCATGGTCGGCAGCAGGGCATCGGGGCGCTCCTTCTCGATGATGCGCGCCACGCTGCGCGCGTTCACCGGCTCGATGTAGATGGCGTCCGCCATCTCCGGGTCCGTCATGATGGTGGCGGGGTTGGAGTTGACGAGGATGACGCGGTAGCCCTCCTCGCGCAGCGCCTTGCAGGCCTGGGCGCCCGAATAGTCGAACTCGCACGCCTGGCCGATGACGATCGGGCCGGCGCCGATGATGAGGATGCTGTGCAGGTCGGTGCGCTTGGGCATGTCAGCGTCCGCCGGCGCGCTGGCGCAGCGTCTCTTCGGCCAGTTTCAGCTGCGCCTGCAGGCGCCGCAGCATCAGGTGGTTGAAGCGCTCGAACAGCGGCTTCAGGTCGTGCGGCCCGGGGCTCGCCTCGGGATGCCCCTGGAAGGCGAACGCCGGGCGGTCGGCGAAGGCGAAGCCCTGCAGCGAGCCGTCGAAGAGCGAGCGGTGCGTCGGCTTCACGTGCTTCGGCAAAGTCGCCTCATCCACCGCGAACCCGTGGTTCTGGCTGGTGATGAAGACGCGCCCGGTGTCGAGGTCCTGCACGGGGTGGTTGGCCCCGTGGTGGCCGAACTTCATCTTCACGGTCTTCGCCCCCGCCGCCAGCCCCATGATCTGGTGGCCGAGGCAGATGCCGAACACCGGCAGGTCGGTCTCGAGGAAGCGCTGCGTGGCGGCGATCGCGTAGTCGCACGGCTCAGGATCCCCGGGGCCGTTGGAGAGGAAGATGCCATCGGGCTCGAGCGCCAGCACTTCCGCGGCCGGGGTCTGCGCGGGCACCACGGTCATGCGGCAGCCGCCGTCGGCGAGCAGGCGCAGGATGTTGCGCTTGATGCCGAAGTCGTAGGCCACCACGTGCAGGCGCTGGTTGGCGCGGATCGGCGGGCGGGCGGGCTCGGGCCAGATCGTGCCCTCGTTCCACTGGTAGCTCTTCTTGGCCGACACCACCCTCGCGAGGTCCATGCCCTTCAGACCCGGGAACTTGCGCGCCAGCTTCACGGCGGCGGTCTCATCGACCTGCTCGCCGGTCATGATGCAGCCCGCCTGGGCGCCCTTCTCGCGCAGGATGCGCGTGAGCTTGCGCGTGTCGATGCCGGCGATCGCCACCACGCGCCCGCGCTCGAGGAACTCCGGCAGGGTTTCGTTCGCGCGCCAGTTGCTGGCGATCAGCGACAGGTCGCGGATGATGAGACCGGCGCTGTAGATCTGCGGCGCCTCGAGGTCCTCGGGCGTGGTGCCGGTGTTGCCGACGTGCGGGACGGTGAGCGTGACCAGCTGGCGCGCGTAGGACGGGTCGGTGAGAATTTCCTGATAGCCCGTGAGAGCGGTATTGAAAACAACTTCGCCTGTGGTGTTGCCTTTGGCTCCGATCGACTGACCGCGGAAGATGGTTCCGTCGGCCAGCGCGAGCACCGCAGGTAAGCTCACGTGATGCATTCTCCCTGACGCAGATACACAAAAGCGGGAGGAGTTCTCATCGAACATCCTCCCGCCTTTGCTTGGACTAACCCGTACACGGATTAGGCAGAAATCTTACGGGCTTTACGCCTTTTGTGTCCATGGAAAAATCCGTCCCGATGACCCTCGTACAAGCTCATGTCGTGATGCGAAAACATCTCTAAGTAACTGTTTTTCCGTCGAGCAGATCGCTCATGGCGTAGCGGCCCGGAGGCTGCGGCGCAAGCCAGAGCGCGGCGGCAAGGGCGCCGCGGGCAAAGACGCCGCGCTCCAGGGCCCGGTGACCCAGAAAAACGACCTCCCCGGGGCTCGTGAGGGTCACCGTGTGCTCCCCGATCACTTCCCCCGCGCGGTGCGAGGTGATCGGCACCTCGGTGCCGGCGCCCGGATCCGCGCGCCCGGCGCGCAGCGCGGCCGCGAGTGCGAGCGCCGTGCCCGAGGGTGTGTCGTGTTTGCCGACGTGGTGGGTCTCCTCGATGGCGGGAGCGAACGCGGGCAGGGCGGCGGCGGCGCGGCGCACCAGTTCCAGAAGCAGCGTGACCCCAAAGCTGGTGTTGGGAGCCACCAGCAGCGCGATCCTGCGCGCGGCGGCGCTGAAGTCAGCCTCGAGCGTCGCCGCGTAGCCGGTCGTCCCGAGCAGCAGCGGCGTGCCCGCCGCCGCGCACGCCGCCAGGTGCGCAGGCGTCACCGCGGCGTTGCTGAAGTCGATGACGACCTGCGCCTCCTTCAGCGCCGCCTGCAGGTCGCACGAGACCGGCACCTCATTGGGCGCAGTGCCGGCCTCGGTGCCGGAGTCGCGCCCGAGGGCGGGACTTGCAGGGGAAGCGATGGCGGCGGTGATGGTGAGCTGCGGGTAGTGGGGGGCCGCACACAGAATCGCCTGCCCCATGCGCCCGCTGGCGCCGATGAGGACGACGCGGGTGGCGGGGGCGGCGCTGGGCGCATTCATCGGGAGCGCTGGGTGTCTTCGTCGGAGCCGGAGAAGAAGCGCCGCACCCCCTCGAGGAAGCCCTTCTCGCGCGGGGCGTGCTTGGCCGCATGCACCCGCAAGGATTCCTCGAGCTTCTTGATGAGCTCGCGCTGCTCGGCCGAGAGGTGCACCGGGGTCTCCACCACCACGCGGCAGAAGAGGTCGCCACGCGCGCCGCCGCGCACCGGCTTCACGCCCTTGTCGCGCAGGCGGAACACGCGCCCGGACTGGGTCTCGGCGGGGATCTTGAGGGTCACGTCGCCCTCGAGCGTCGGCACCCCGACGCTGCCACCGAGGGCGGCGGTGGCAAAGCTCACCGGGACCTCGCAGCTCAGGTGCTCGGCGTCGCGCTCGAAAATGGCGTGCTCGCGCACCGCCACCTCGACGTACAGGTCCCCGGAGGGGCCGCCGTTGCGCCCGGCCTCGCCCTCCCCGGAGAGGCGAATGCGGTCACCGCTGTCGACGCCCGCGGGCACCTTCACGGACAGCTTGCGCGTGCGCCGCACGCGCCCCTGCCCGAGGCAGGTGTCGCAGGGGTTCCTGACGATGCTGCCCGAGCCGCGGCAGCGCGGGCAGGTCTGCTGCAGCTGAAAGAAGCCCTGCGAGACGCGCACCTGGCCGACCCCGCCGCAGGTATCGCAGGTGAGGGGTGCCGAGCCCTTGGCGGCGCCGCTGCCGTGGCAGATCTCGCACTCGGACAGGCGCGGCACCTCGATCTCCACCTGGCGGCCGAAGACCGCCTCGGGGAGTTCCAGTTCGAGCTCGTATTTGAGGTCCGCACCGCGGAACACCTGGCTGCGGCCGCCGCGGCGCGCAGCGCCGAAGATGTCCCCGAACACGTCCCCGAAGATGTCGCTGAAGGCATCGGAGGTGAAGCCGCCGCCGCGGCCGCCGCGCGCGGCGGCCTCAAGACCTGCGTGCCCGTACTGATCGTACGCGGCACGCTTGTGCGAGTCGCTGAGCACCTCGCAGGCTTCCTTCGCTTCCTTGAAGGACTCCTCGGAGGCGTGATCACCCGGATTCCTGTCCGGGTGATACTTCATTGCGAGACGGCGGTAGGCCTTCTTGATCTCAGCTTCGGTCGCGGTTTTCGGGACATCCAGGACCTTGTAGTAGTCGCGCTTCGCCATGCCTTAACCGCTTAGGAGGCCTTGCGGTTCGGGTCCTTCACCTCTTCGAACTCCGCATCCACCACATCGTCGCGCTTGGGCCCGGCGCCGGCACCCTGTGAGGACGCACCACCAGCGGCGGCCCCCGGCCCCTCAGCGCCCGCACCACCGGCTTCCGCCGCCTGGGCGCGCTGCGCGATGCCGGCCGCGGCCTGCGCGAGTACCTCGGCCTTCTTGTCGATCGCGCCCTTGTCCTCGCCCTTGAGCGCGGTGCGCAGGTCCGAGACCGCGCTCTCGACGCGCGCCCGCTCGGCGCCGTCGACCTTGTCACCGAGGCCCTGCAGCGACTTCTCGACCGAGTGGATCAGGCCGTCGGCCTTGTTGCGCGTGTCGACGAGCTCGCGGAAGCGCTTGTCGTCCTCGGCGTGCGCCTCGGCGTCGCGCACCATGCGCTTGATCTCATCCTCGTTGAGGCCGCTGGAGGCCTTGATGATGATCTTCTGTTCCTTGCCGGTGGCCTTGTCCTTGGCCGACACGTTGAGAATGCCGTTGGCGTCGATGTCGAAGGACACCTCCACCTGCGGCATGCCGCGCGGTGCCGGCGGGATGTCGGTGAGGTCGAACTTGCCGAGCGACTTGTTGTCGGCGGCCCGGTCGCGCTCCCCCTGCAGCACGTGGATGGTCACGGCCGTCTGGTTGTCATCCGCGGTCGAGAAGGTGTTGGACGCCTTGGTGGGGATGGTCGTGTTCTTCTCGATGAGCTTGGTCATGATGCCGCCGAGGGTCTCGATGCCCAAGGACAGCGGCGTCACGTCGAGCAACAGCACGTCCTTGACTTCCCCTGCGAGCACCCCGCCCTGGATGGCGGCGCCTACGGCGACCGCCTCGTCCGGGTTCACGTCCTTGCGCGGCTCCTTGCCGAAGAAGTCCTTCACGTACTTCTGCACCAGCGGCATGCGCGTCTGGCCGCCGACGAGGATCACCTCGGAGACGTCGTTGCCGCTCAGGCCCGCATCCTTCAGGGCGGTCCTGCACGGGCCGATGGTCTTCTGCACCAGGTCCTCGACCAGCGACTCGAGCTTGGCGCGCGTGAGCTTGATGTTGAGGTGCTTCGGTCCTGCGGCATCGGCGGTGATGTAGGGCAGGTTGATGTCGGTCTGCTGGGTCGAGGACAGCTCGATCTTCGCCTTCTCGGCGGCCTCCTTGAGGCGCTGCATGGCGAGCGGGTCGTTGCGCACGTCGACGCCCGACTCCTTCTGGAACTGCTCGGCCAGGAAATTGATGATGCGCAGGTCGAAGTCCTCGCCGCCGAGGAAGGTGTCGCCGTTGGTCGAGAGCACCTCGAACTGGCGCTCGCCGTCGACTTCCGCGATCTCGATGATGGAGACGTCGAAGGTGCCGCCGCCGAGGTCATAGACGGCGATCTTGCGGTCGCCGCCGGCCTTGTCGAGCCCGTAGGCGAGCGCGGCCGCGGTCGGCTCGTTGATGATGCGCTTGACGGTGAGGCCGGCGATGCGGCCGGCATCCTTGGTCGCCTGGCGCTGCGAGTCGTTGAAGTAGGCCGGCACGGTGATGACGGCCTCGGTGACCGCCTCGCCGAGATAGTCTTCCGCGGTCTTCTTCATCTTCATGAGCACGCGCGCGGACACTTCCGGCGGCGCCATCTTCTTGCCCTGCACCTCGACCCAGGCGTCGCCGTTGTCGGCCTTGACGATCTTGTAGGGCACCATGTTGATGTCGCGCTGCACCACCTCGTCCTCGAACTTGCGTCCGATGAGGCGCTTGATCGCGAACAGGGTGTTGTGCGGGTTCGTAACCGCCTGGCGCTTGGCCGGCTGGCCGACGAGCCACTCGCCGTCCTTGGTGAGGGCCACCACCGAGGGGGTGGTGCGATCGCCCTCACTGTTCTCGATCACCCGGGGCTTGCCGCCCTCCATGATGGCCACGCACGAATTGGTCGTGCCGAGGTCGATACCGATTACCTTTGCCATGAGTGCACTCCGCGCCAGGTCTCAAAAGAGGGATAGTCTAGGGCCACTTCGTAGGGGTGGCTTCCTTGGCTTTCAAGGGATCTTAGGGTTCCTTCGCTACGATAACCCGCGCCGGGCGCAGCAGTCGCCCGTTCAGCTCGTAGCCGGGCTGTATCACGTTCAGGACCGAATTGGGTTCGGCGGTCGCTGAGGGCTGGGCCATCATGGCCTCGTGCCGCGCCGGGTCAAAGGGCTCACCCCGAGGGTCAATCGGCTTGATGCCGAACTTGTCCAGGGCCTTGGCCAGCAGCGCAAGCGTCGCCTGGGCACCCTGCTTGAGGCTCGCCGCGTCCGCAGTCGCCGCATTGGCCACGCCGAGCTCCAGGCTGTCGCGCACCGGCAAGAGCTCCTGGGCGAGCTTCTCCAAGCCATAGCGGTTAGCCGACTCGATGTCGCGCTGGGCGCGCTTGCGGACGTTCTCGAGCTCCGCCACGGCGCGCAGGTACTGCTCCCAGTGGCTCTTGGCCCGCTCCTCGGACTCGGCCAGCGCCTGCTGCAGGCGCTCCAGTTCCACCAGCTGTGAGGCCGTCTCGGGGAGGACCGCGGTCGCTTCCGCGCCGGTGTCGCGCCGCTCGCGCTCGTTGGCAGTCATGGCTTCATCCCTTCCTAAACTCCCGGGCTCTTCCAAGGCGCCGCCCACGCTGGCGTCCGGCAAGCCGTTACCGCCCCTTCGGGTGGGGGTCAGCGCCTTGAATTCAAGGCTGCGCCCAACAGTTTAGCCGTCATATCGACGATGGGGATAACCCGTTCGTAGGCCATGCGGGTCGGGCCGATGACCCCGAGCACCCCGACCACCCCGTCGGTATCGGCGTAGGGGGCGGTGACGACGCTGCAGTCATCGAGGATCTGGTAGCCGGACTCGTGCCCGATGAAGATCTGCACGCGCTCGGCCTTGAGGCTGTGGTCGAGCAGGTGCAGGAAGTCGCGCTTCTCGTTGAAGGCCTCGAACAGGCGCCGCAGCTTCTCGACGCTGGTGAGCTCGGCGACCCCCATGAGGTTGGTCTCGCCCTTGATGACGTACTCGAGCTTGCCCTCCGTGCCTCCCTCGAACACCTGCTGCGCCACCGAGATGGCGTCGAGCATGATCTGGTTCATGTGGGCGCGCGCCTCGGAGAGCTGGCGCAGGATCTCCTGGCGCACTTCCCCGAGGGAGCGGCCGCGGAACTGCTCATTGAGGAAGTTCGAGGCGCGCTTGAGCTCCTCTGCCCCGTAACGCCGCTCGGTCTGGATGATGCGGTTCTGCACCTCGCGGTCGTTGTAGACGAGCACCACCAGCACGCGGTTCTCGGTGAGGGGCACGAACTCCACCTGCGAGACCTGGGCGGCGCGCGTGCGCGGCAGCGTCACGACGCCGGCGAGCTGGGTGGCGCTGGAGAGCAGCTGCGAGACCGTGGCGATGAGATCGCTCGAGCCCTCGCGCCCGGCCTCGAACTGGCGACGGATCTGCTCGCTCACCGCCTCATCGAGCGGTTGCAGCTTCAGGAGCGTGTCGACGAAGAAGCGGTAGCCCTTGTCGGTCGGGATGCGCCCGGCGGAGGTGTGCGGGGAGGCGACGAAGCCGAGCTCCTCCAGGTCCGCCATGACGTTGCGAACCGTGGCCGAGGAGAGCTGCAGCCCGGACTCGCGCGACAGCGCCCGCGAGCCGACCGGCTGGCCGTCCCGGATGTAGCTCTCGATGAGGATGCGGAGCAGGTGCTGGGCCCGCTCGCCCAGGCTCTCGTCCCGAGCTTCTTGCGTCATAGACTCCTAAGAAACCACGACCGCGCGCCCTGAAGCGCCGCGCGCGCACCTCAACTGAGGGCACGTGCCGTTCTCCCAACCTAGCGTTGGGCCACGCCGACCGTCAAGCAAGCCGCGCTCAGCGCCTAAAGGCCGATTGCCGGGCGAAGATGTGACTTGCGGCATTGGCCCGCACCTGACACCCCATGTTACAAAGGCGCGCCCCGTCCCCTGCGGGGTTAAGTCAAGGGCTCCCATGGCCTTTCCGGTCCGTACCTGCGCGTTAGTGGGCAGATTCGCCGATGCGCGCGTCGCCGAGAGCGTGGCCACCCTGGTGCCGCACCTCGCCGCCGCCGGCGTCACGGTGCTGGTGCAGCCGCACGCCGCCCTCGGAGGCGCTGCCGTGACCCGCATCGCTGAGGAGGAGTTCGGCGCGCGCGCCGACCTCGTCATCGCGGTCGGCGGGGACGGCACGCTCCTGCACGCGGCGCGCCTGGTAGCGCGCCACGGTGTGCCGCTCCTCGGGGTCAATCGCGGCCGCGTCGGCTTCCTCACCGACGTCATGCCCCAGGACATGCTCGCCTCCGTCGACCAGGCGCTGCGCGGCGAGCTCACCGTGGATGAGCGCCCGCTGCTCGCCGCGCGCCTGGTGTGCGCCGGCGGTCAGGTGGCCGAGGCGCTCGCGCTGAACGATGTGGTCATGCAGAAGCACGACACCGGCCGCACGCTCGACTTCGAGACGCGCATCAACGGACAGTTCGTCAATTCCCACGGCGGCGATGGCATCATCGTCGCCACCGGCACCGGCTCCACCGCCTATGCGCTCTCCTGTGGCGGCCCGATCCTCGAGCCGCACCTGCCGGCGCTCGTCATCGCGCCCATCTGCCCGCACACCCTCTCCGACCGGCCGATCGTCGTCTCCTCGGGCTCGGTGATCGAGGTGGTGCTGAGCGAGCGCGCCGATACCCAGGCGCACGTCATCTGCGATGGGGCGATGCTCGGGGACTTCGCCGCCCAGGACCGCCTCGAGGTGCGCCTCGCCGCCGAGCGCGTGCGCCTGCTGCACCCGCCCGGCTACGATTACTACCGGCTGCTGCGCTCCAAGCTCCACTGGGGACGCGGCAGCTTCGAGCGCTAGAAAGCCATGCTGACGCACCTGCAGATCCGCGATTTCGCCATCATCGACTCGGTCGAGCTGGAACTGCGCCCCGGGCTCACGGTGCTCACCGGGGAGACCGGCGCGGGCAAGTCGATCCTGGTGGACGCGCTGCAGCTCATCGCCGGCGGCCGCGCCGGCGCCGAGGTGGTACGCCACGGCGCCGAGCGCGCCGAGGTGTCGGGCACCTTCGACCTGAGCCGCGCGCCGCGCGAGCTCAAGCAGTGGCTCGAGGAGCAGTCGGTGAGCACCAGCGGGGACCTCATCGTGCGCCGGGTGGTCGGCAGCGACGGGCGCTCGCGCGCCTACCTCAACGGCCAGGCGGTCGCGGTGCAGCTGTTGCGCGAGGCCGGCAACATCCTCATCGACATCCACGGCCAGCACGAATTCCAGTCCCTCACCCGCGCCGCCGCGCAGCGCGAGCTCCTCGATGGCTATGCCGCCCTCACCGCCCTCACCGGCCAGGTCGGCATCGCGCACCGCGTATGGCTCGAGCTTCTGAACCGCACGCTCGAGCTTGAGACCCGCGCCCGCGACCGCGATGCGAAACTGGAGCTGCTGCGCTACCAGGCCCAGGAGCTGCAGGCGCTGAAGGTGCTGCCCGGGGAACTCGAGGCGCTGCACGAGGAACACGGCCGCCTTGCCAATCGCGGGCGCCTCGCGAGTGGGGCGCAGACCGCGCTCGGTGAGCTCTACGAGAACGAGGGCGGGAGCGCGCACGGCAGCGTCAGCCGTGCGCTGAGCGCACTGCGCAGCCTCGCCGCGCTCGACCCGAAGCTGATCGCAGTGCTGCCGATGCTGGAAGAGGCCAGCATCCAGGTGCGCGAGGCGGCGCGCGAGCTCGAGCATTACCGCGAGAGCCTGGACCTCGATGCCTCGCGCCAGGAGGAGGTCGAACGGCGCCTCGCCGCCATCGAGGAGCTCTCGCGCAAGCACCGCGTGCCCGCGGCCGAGCTGCCCGAGCGCACCGCGCAGCTCGATGCAGAGCTTGCCTCCCTGGAGCGCGCCGACCAGGACCTGTCGGTGCTGCGCAAGGAGCTCGCCAGCGCCCTCAACCACTACCGCGCGCAGGCGCTGGAGCTGTCGGGCAAGCGCATGGTGGCGGCGCGCTCGCTGGCGCGCGACATCAGCGCGCGCATGCAGACCCTTGGCATGACCGGCGGGCGCTTCGAGGCCGACGTCACCCAGAACGGCAACGCCGAGCCGACCCAGCACGGCATCGACCAGATCGAGTTCCGCGTCACGGCCAACCCCGGCTCCCCGCCGCGGGCGCTCGCCAAGGTCGCCTCGGGCGGTGAGCTCGCACGCCTGTCACTCGCGGTGCAGGTGTCGTGCGCCCAGGAGGAGGCGCGCTGCATGGTGTTCGATGAGGTGGATGCCGGCATCGGCGGGGCGATCGCGGAGATCGTCGGCCGCGAGCTGCGCGCGCTCGGCGCGCGCGGCCAGGTGCTGTGCGTCACCCACCTGCCGCAGGTCGCCTCCCAGGCCCACCACCACCTGCGCGTAACCAAGCTCACCGACGGGCGCACCACGCGTACCACGCTCACGGAGCTCTCCCTCGATGACCGCGTGGAGGAGCTGGCGCGCATGCTCGGCGGGGTCGAGGTCAGCGCCAAGGCACGCGAGCACGCGCGCGAGATGCTCGGCGCCGATACCCCCACCGCCGCCGGCTCCGACACGGTGCGCACGCGCCGCCCGGGCGCCGCCAAGCGCTGATCGCGCACAGCGGCGGGCGGCTCAGCTCGCCTTGCGGCTCTTGTAGGTGCAGTTGGGGCGCCGGCAGTGCCCGTAGAGGATGAGCGAGTGATCGCGGATGGTGAAGCCGAGCTTCGAGGCCACCGCGGTCTGGCGCTCCTCGATGCCCGAATCCATGAACTCTTCGACCCGGCCGCAGTCAAGACACACGATGTGGTCGTGGTGCGTACCCTGGTTGAGCTCGAAGACCGCCATGCCGTCCTCGAAGTGGTGACGCGTGACGAGGCCGGCGGCCTCGAACTGCGTGAGCACCCGATAGACGGTCGCAAGCCCGATGTCCTCATTGGACTCCAGGAGCGTGCGGTAGATGTCTTCCGCCGAGAGGTGGCGGGTATTGCTGACCTCGAGGATCTGCAGGATCTTCAGGCGAGGCAGCGTCACCTTCAAACCAGCTTTGCGCAGGTCCTTGCCTTCCACGAAGGTCTCCTTAAGCGAGGCGCACGGCACTGGCGAAGCGGCCGCAGCGTTCAGGTATGATTGAAAAGACTATTATCCCTCATCGGTCAAGCATGCACCTAATCCTTACTCGCCTCGTGGCCATGGGCCTCCTCGCCGCGCTCGTCTGCGGCTGTGTCTACCGCCAGGACATCCAGCAGGGCAATTACCTCGAGGGCAAGACCGTCGACCAGCTCGCCGTCGGCATGACGCGCAGCCAGGTGCGCTATCTGCTCGGCACGCCGATGGTGCCGGACCTGTTCGACAAGGACCGCTGGGACTACCTCTATTACTACCAGCGCGGCCGCCTGCGCCGCCCGGAGCAGCGCCACGTGATCGTCTACTTCAAGGACGACAAGGTGACGAACTTCGATCGCCAGAACGTGCCCGAGTCGGCCCCGAACGCGCCTGACCAGGGCGCACCGATCGAGAAGTTCCCGAAGATCTAGCGAGGTTCGCGCCGCAGGCGCTCGCGGCGCCGGGCGCGCGGGTCGCGCGCGAGCGGCCGGTAGAGCTCGATCCGGTCCCCGTCGGCGCACGCATCGCTGCGGCGGCGCACTTCACCGAACACCCCGACGCTGGCGGACTCCCAGGGGATCGGTGCAGCCCCGGCAAGCGCGCGCGCGGCCGTGAGTGCATCGCCGATGCGCGCGGTGTCGGGCAGCTCCAGCGCCCACAGGTACTCCCGCGCCGGCGTGGCGTAGGCGACCAGGCAGCGCTTCACGCAGCACCCGGGTGGCTGCGCGCGCGCTGGACGAAGGCCTCCACCAGGGAACCGATGGTCTGCGCGAACAGCGGCTCGAACAGCAGCCCCGTCAGGCGGCTCTTGAACTCAAACGCCACCCGGAAGTCGACGCGGCAGCCGTCAGCCCCGATCGGCTCGAGCAGCCACTCACCGTTAAGCGTGCGGAACGGGCCGTCGAGCAGCCGCATCAGCACGCAGCTGTCGGGCGTGAGCGTGTTTTTGGTGGTGAACTCACCGGTAAAGCCCCCCTGGCGCACGCCAAGGGTGGCGATGATCTCGCGCTCGCTCTTTGACACGACGCGCGCCTGCGAGCACCAGGGCAGGAACTCCGGATAGCGCTCGATGTCGTTGATGAGCGCAAATACCACCCGCGGCGGTTGGCTCACCAGGGCCGAACGCTTAACCTCTCGCATCCGCGGCATTGTCCCACTTCCGAAAGCACCATGGCCAAAGACGTCCCCGCCCCCCGCCTGATCGCCGAGAACCGCAAGGCGCGCTTCGAGTACTTCATCGAGGAGCGCTACGAGGCGGGACTGGCGCTCGAGGGCTGGGAAGTGAAGGCTATGCGCGCCGGGCGCGCGCAGCTGACGGAGGCCTACGTCTACCTGCGCGGCAGTGAGGCGTTCCTGATCGGCGCGCACCTCGCGGCGCTGCCCTCGGCCTCCACCCACGTGACCCCGGACCCGGTGCGCACGCGCAAGCTGCTCCTCAACAGGAGCGAGCTGTCGGGGCTGGTCGGCGCGGTGGAGCGGCGCGGCTACACGCTCGTGCCGCTGGAGCTCTACTGGAAGAAGGGCCGCGCCAAGCTCACCGTCGGGCTCGCCAAGGGCAAGAAGCAGCATGACAAGCGCGCGGTGGAGAAGGACCGCGACTGGGTGCGCGACAAGGCGCGCGTGCTCAAGCGCGGCTAGCGCCTCACTCGGGGGCGAGCTTCGGGTTCTTCATGTCGTACACCAGGCTCAGGGTGGTGAGCGTGTCGCGGCGCCCGGAGCCGGCCGGCGGGCTGCTGTTATCGGTCAGCTGGTAGCCGGCCGACAGCGCCAGGTGCGTGGACATCTTCACCTGCAGGGCGACGCTTGCGGTGGTGAGCGTGTTGTCACTGCTCGAGAGCACGTTGGCGGCGGCCAGGATCTTGGTGTAGTTGTTGAAGCTGTGCTCGAAGGTGAGCGCGCCGTTGAAGGCGAGGCTCTTCTCCGCATCGTACGGCAGGCCCGAGGCCGGGTCGTAGTCGAGCCGCTGCACCACCCCGCCGAGTGCGTCCTTGATCAGGTATTCCTTGCGCAGCCACAGGTAGCCGACGCCGGCTTGCACGCTGAGCTTGGTGGTGTCGCTGTTGAAGAACTGGTAGCCGACGCCGCTCGTCAGCGCGTCCTGGTAGGCGAAGCCTGAGAAGCGGTCATCGGCGTAGCTCGCCCCGACGTAGGCGTACAGCTTCGGGGTGAAGTTGTAGTTCCCCTGGCCGTGCACGGTGAAGGCCTGGGCGGTGGTCTCACCGTGGGTCGAGCCGAACAGGCCCTCGGTGCCGAACAGCAGCTTCCAGTCACCGATGGCGTGCGCCGCGTGGAAGAGCGCGTTGGCGGAGGTGTTGTCGGTGTTGCCGCTGGTCTTGGAGTATCCGAGGAGCGCCCGCATCGACCAGTTGGGATCACCCTCGTAGGGGGGCGGATCGTCCGCCAGTGCCGCCGCCGAGAAAGCCAGAAGTCCAGTCAATCCAATGAGCTGCAGTCGCATCGTCGAGCCCCGTCCATGGTGCGAGTTAAGTTAAGGCGCGCCACCTTACCGAAACTCATCCGCGCTGTGAATCGAAGGCCGCGACGCTGAAGCTTTTGACCTTCAGAGGCCGGATGCCTGGCGCCGATGAGGTATCCTTGCCGGGTACCTGTTTGGGGGCGACCGGATTCGACGTGGGTTGCGAACCTTCAGGGGCGTACCGAGGCGCAGTGCCCTCGTAAATAATGCTGCAAAACTTAGTTGCCAACGACGACAACTACGCTCTAGCTGCCTAAACGCAGCTGACCTCTGACCGGTTCGTGCCTGTGCGACTGAATCAGGGGACGCGTTCACAGGATCGCGCTCCGGCGTGCGACAGGCCGGTTGCGTTAAGAGTTACTGTCCGCTGGCAGAGCGTCTTCCCTGCTCCTCGGGTAGCGTGATGCGAGAAACAAAGAGAGAGCTACGTACGTAGATCCTGAAGTCTAGGACTTGCGGACGGGGGTTCGATCAAGGGTCGCGCCGGGCCGCAAGGACCGGCTGACAACGGGGCTCACATCGGTGAAACCTGACGGCGTCCTTCACAAGGTAGGGACGGCATGGCAACGCCGAGGGGTAGGAAGAAGGCCAACTTCAGGCCTGCCCTCTAGAGACTCATAGGCCCGCCGACGGCTCAAGCAAAGCCCGGGGCGGCTACTAGGATCCGGCTCAGCAATTACGAGCCGGATAACACGCCCCGCTCCGCCTCCGGGGTGCCGTTTGAGGGCACCGAGCGCGGATGAAGGAATAGTCCGGACCGTGGCGAAAGCCATGGATGCTCTGTCCCCCCGCCTCCACCAAGCAAGATTCCCGGCCCGCAAGGGCCGGGAATTCCTGCGCGCCTCAAGTTCCCGGCAGCTGCCCGTCGAGGGAGCCGATCGCCCCATAGAGCTCCGGCCTGCGGTCGCGGAACACGAACCAGTTGTCGCGCAACGCCCGCACCGCCTCAAGATCAAAGGTGTGGGTGAGCACCGCATCGCCCTCCTCCTGCGCCTCGCTCACCTTCGCCCCCATGGCATCGGCGATGAAGGAGGAGCCGTAGAAGCGGATGTAGAGGTTGTGCGGATCCTGCAGCGAGCGCTCGAGCCCGTAGCGGTTGGCGGCGATGAGCGGGGTGAGGTTGGCGGCCGCGTGCCCCTGCTGGGTGCGCTGCCAGTGCTCGCGCGAGTTGACGGGCGGGGCCGGCGGTGGCTCGCTGCCGATCGCGGTCGGGAAGAAGAAGAGCTCGGCCCCCATGAGCGCCATGACGCGCGCGGTTTCCGGGAACCATTGGTCCCAGCAGATACCGACGCCGAGGCGCGCGAAGCGCGTCTCCCACACCTTGAAGCCCGTGTCGCCCGGGGAGAAGTAGGTCTTCTCCTGGTAGCCCGGACCGTTCGGGATATGGGACTTGCGGTAGATGCCGAGGTTGCGGCCATCGGCGTCGAGGATGGCGATGGAGTTGAAGTAGGCGCGCCCCGAGCGCTCGAAGAAGCTGATGGGCAGCACCACGGCAAGCTCGCGCGCCACGTCGCTGAAGTGGCGCAGCGCCGGGTTCTCGCGCACCTGCGTCGCCAAGTGCAGGTGGCGCGCATCCTGCTCGATGCAGAAGTACGGCGTCTCGAAGAGCTCGGGCAGCAGGATGACCTGCGCGCCACGGCCGGCCGCCTCGCGCACCAGCGCCTCGGCGCGCGCGATGTTGGCCTTGGCATCCCAGCCGCACGACATCTGGATGGCGGCGACCGTGACGGGGCGCGCGGGCCGCTGCAAATGCTCCGGTACCTGACTCATCGCCCACCTGCTTCGCTTGGCTGACGGCGCCCTTGATGGCGCCGCCGGGGCTCGGATTCTAGTGGATCCGGGCTTCAGCGCTTGGTGAACGGCAGCAGCATCGGCACGCGGCGGCGGTACTGCCGGTAGCTGTCCCCGAAGTAGCCGATGAGGTCGCGCTCCTCGAGCTGGATGGCGATGAGGATATAGGCCGTGGTGGCGCTGGCGAACAGCAGGTGCCCCTGCGTCATCCGCGGCGCGCCCCAGAACGCCAGGATGAAGCCGAGGTAGATCGGGTGGCGTACCAGGCGATAGAGCAGCGGCGTCACGAAGCCGACCGGCGGGTAGGGCTTGTTACGCAGGTAGCCAGTCACCTGGCGCAGGCCGAAGAGGTCGAAGTGGTTCACGAGGAAGGTGCTGAAGAGCACGGTGAGCCAGCCGAACCAGAAGACAAACAGCAGCAGCGTGCGCGCGGCGCCCCCGACCTCCCACACCGGCTGCGACATGGGCCGCCACTGCCAGAACAGCAGGATCAGCGCCAGGCTTGCGAACAGCACGTAGGTACTGCGCTCGATAGCCTGCGGCACGATGCGGGTCCAGGCGCGCTTGAAGGCGGGGCGCGCCATGACGCTGTGCTGGAGGGCGAAGACCCCAAGCAGCACGACGTCGATCAGGAGCGCGGCCGCGGTGAACTGCCCCGCCGGCAGGTCGATGGAGCGCGGTACGCCGAAGTTGCCGACGAAGCCGATGGCGTAGAGGAAAGTGACGAAGAACACGAGGTAGGCGAGTACCCCGTAGAGGAACGCGACCAGTCTGCCCATGTGACTCCCCCGAAGGCCGGCTGCGCCCTCTTCGGGGTGCCTGGCCGGCGCGTCTTGGCTGCACTTGTCAACAACTGTAAGCGCGCCGGGGCCGCCGCGCCAGTGGTCCCGAAGGGCGATCCTCAGGCCGGGGGCTTGCCCGGGCCGAGGGCCGCCTTGCGCTCGGCGAGCGCCTGCTCCACCTGTTCGGTGATGCGGGTGGCCGTCTCGAGCGCCCGCAGGCCTGCCTCCCCCGACACCACCGGCACGCCGCCTGAGCGGATGCAGCCGAGGAAGGAGTCGATCTCCGCCTTCAGGGCATCGCCAGGCTCCAGGCTCTGCTCCTCGATGGTCACGGGCAGCACACTGGCTCCATCTCCCGGGGTGCGCTTCCTGATGACGGTCAGGATCTTCTGCTGCAGGTCGAGGGAGAGATAGGCGTCGTCCTCGAAGACGCGCATCTTCCTCTCGGTCTTGAGGCTCACGCGCGAGGCGGTGGCGTTGCAGACGCAGCCGTTGGAAAAGCGGATGCGCGCGTTGGCGATGTCGATTTCCTCGGAAAACACCGGCGTGCCGATGGCATCGATGCCGCTGATCGGGGCGCCGACGATGGTCTGCACGATGTCGATGTCGTGGATCATCAGATCGAGCACCACGTTCACATCCGTACCGCGCTCGCGGTACGGGGCGAGGCGATGGCACTCGATGAAGCGCGGCGATTTCAGGTGCGGCTCGGCGGCCAGGATCGCCGCGTTGAAACGTTCCAGGTGCCCGACCTGCAGGATGCGCCCGAGACGCGCGGCGAGTGCGATCAGCTCGCGCGCCTCGGCGGCCGCTTCCGTGATTGGCTTTTCCACCAGCACGTGCGCACCGGCGTTCAGGCAGTCGCGCGCCACCGGGAAATGCAGCGGCGTCGGCGTGACGACGCTCACCGCGTCCACCTGCCCGAGGAGCTCCCGGTAGTCGGCGAAGGCGCGCGTGCCAAGCTCGGCCGCCACCGCGTCGCGCGCCTCGGCCCGGGCGTCGGCGACGCCGACCAGCTCGCAGTCGGCCGCGGCCGCGTATTTCTGCGCGTGGAAGCGCCCGAGGTAACCCACGCCGATGACGGCGGTTCTGATTTTCTGCATGGGAACGCTATTATGCGCGGTCCGCGCGGCCGCGCCGCGCCAAGCTTAACGCCGGAAGGAACCGCTCCACCCCATGGCCTCCACCGTGCCTCCGGATGACAGCGAAGCCCCACGCGGCGCCCTGGCGCGCCTGCGGGCGCTCTCGGGCGCGCAGCGCGCGCTGATCCTCTACGCGCTGGCGCTGCTCTTCGGGGTGCTCATCGTCCCGTTCCTGATCTGGCTGGTCGGCAACCGGGTGCTCGGCCCGTACACCCAGGGCCAGAACACCCACGCGGGCCCCGTCGCGCTGCTGACGGATTTCTTTGTGGGCCTCGCGCACGGCTCGGCGGTGTTCTGGGCCGTGGCCCTGGGGCCCTTCGCGATAGTATTGCTGCTGCGGCTGTTCCTGCGGGGCCTGCGGGCCCTGCCGCGCACCCGGCACGGCTGAGGTCCGCGCGGCTTTACTTACTTCGGCCAGTAGGCCCAGACCGCCAGCGCAAAGGCTGCGAGCGTGGCCAGGTGCGCGCCCCAGGCCCATTTGCGCTGGCGCATCTCGGCGTAGAGGCTCGCCCCGGCGATGGCCGAGAACACCCCGAATACGGCAATTGCCTTCAAAAGCGCCGGGTGCTCGGGGGCAAAGCGGGCCTCCTCGGCGGGCAGGAACAGTATGGTAATGAAGGTCAGCAGCAGCCCTATGGTGAGGGCCAGCGCCGAGCCGGTCAGGATCGCCAGGAGTGCCGCCAGGGGCCGCATAGTGATTGTGAGACCTGTACTTGCTAAAAACGAACCGCACGCTCTAGCCTTGCTCTAAGAGTCTACCGAACCAGTGAGTCGCCCAAGATGCCCTTAGCCCTGCGCCGTTCCTCCGGGTGGATTACCGCCGCCGTCATCGCCATGGCGGCGCTGGTACTGGCCGGCTCCGTACAGGCCCCGGCGAGTACCTCGATCCTGCCCCCCGGCGCCATCGCGCCCACCGATGCGCAGCGGGCCACCGCGCGCAAGATCGGCCGCATCCTCGAGGAGGCGCACTACAGCCGCGCCGCGCTCGATGACAAGATGTCGGAGGTCATCTACCAGCGCTACCTCGAGTCCCTCGACGGGCAGAAGAGCTACTTTCTGCAAAGCGACATCAACGACTTCAACGCCTACCGCTTTCTGTTCGATGACATGATCCGCACCGGGGACATCGATCCGGCCTATCTCATGTTCGCACGCTTCCAGCAGCGCAACCGCGAACGCATCGAGCACGCGATTTCGCTGCTGAGCACCGAGCCGGACTGGACGGTGAACGAGAGCTTCGAGTTCGACCGCAGCAAGGCCGCCTGGGTCACCGACCAGGCGCAGCTCGATGAGCTGTGGAGGAAGCGCGTCAAGAACGACGCGCTGTCGCTGATGCTCACCGGCAAGCAGTGGCCGGAAGTCGCGGACCTCTTGCGCAAGCGCTACGAGCGGGTTCTCAAGCGCGTCGACCAGGTGAGCCCGGATGACGTGTTCGAGAACCTCATGAACGCCTACGCGCGCGCCTTCGACCCGCACTCGAGCTACTTCTCGCCGCGTTCCTCCGAGGAATACCGTATCCAGATGAGCCTCAACTACGAGGGCATCGGCGCGTCCCTGGCGATCGCGGACGACTACGTCACCATCGTGAGCGTGCTCGAGGGCGGACCTGCGGCAGTCGCCGGCACCCTCACCGTGAACGATCGCGTGGTCGGGGTCGGCCAGGGCAAGGATGGCGCCTTCCAGGACGTCATCGGCTGGCGGCTCGATGATGTCGTGCAGCTGATCCGCGGCAAGGCCGGCACGCTGGTGCGCCTGCAGATCCTGCCCGCCGGCGCCGCGCCCGGCACCCCGGAGAAGGTGCTGGAGTTCACCCGCAACCAGGTGACGCTCGAAGCCCAGGCGGCGCACAAGGATGTGAAGACCATCGTGCGCAACGGCAAGACGCTCAAGATCGGCGTCATCACGGTGCCCGGCTTCTACCGCGACGTCGCCGCCGAGAACGCCGGCGACAAGAACTACCGCAGCACCACGCGCGACGTGGCGAAGCTCCTGACGGAACTGAAGGGCGAGAACATCGACGGCCTGGTGCTCGACCTGCGCAACGACGGCGGCGGCTACCTGCCGGAGGCCACCGAGCTCACCGGACTCTTCATCGACCACGGCCCGGTCGTGCAGGTGCGCGACACCAGCGGGCGCCTCGAGGTGCTCGATGACCCCGAGACACGCGCCGCCTACGACGGCCCGCTCGCGGTGCTGGTGGACCGCCTGAGTGCCTCGGCGTCCGAGATCTTCGCGGGCGCCATCCAGGACTACCACCGCGGCCTGATCCTCGGCCAGACGACCTTCGGCAAGGGCACCGTGCAGAGCCTCATGCCGCTCGACCCGCGCTACTCCTCCAAGCCCACGAGCGGCCAGCTCACCGTGACGATCGGCAAGTTCTACCGCGTCACCGGCGAGAGCACGCAGCACCGCGGCGTTGAGCCGGACGTGCCGCTCGCCTCCGCCATCGACACCAAGGAGATCGGCGAGAGCGCGCTGGAATCGGCGCTGCCGTGGGACCGCATTGCCGGAGTGCCCTTCAAGGCGAGCGCCGGCACTGCGGCCGCCCCGGCGCCGGCGGCGCTGGCCACCGAGGAGGACCTGCGCGCGCAGCACGACCCGGACTACAAGTGGCTGGTGTCGGACATCGCGGCGCTCGACTCGGCACGCGACCAGAAGAGCGTCTCCCTCAACCTCAAGGTGCGCCGCGAGGAGCGCACCCGCATCGACAAGGAGCGCCTGGAGCGCGAGAACAGCCGCCGCGCCGCCAAGAACCTGCCGGCTTACAAGAACGTCGAGGAGCTCGACAAGGCCAAGGACACCACCGACGTGGTGCTCGATCAGGCCAGCCAGGTCATGGCGGACGTGGTCTCGGGCGCGCGCCCGCCGACCTCGCAGCAGAAGACCGCCCGCAGCGGCTGAGGGCCGCGCGCCCGGCGCCGCGGCGCACGCCGCAGGCGTGTTTTTTCAGCGCATGAGCACCCGGAACAGGTCCCAGGTGTCCTCGGCGAGGACGTTGGGCAGGCGCTTGGCGTGCACGCCGAGCGGGGCGAGCTCGAGGATGTCCCCTTCCGAGAGCGCAATCGAGTCAGACAGCGGTGAGCCGTCATTGGCAGTGCGGTAGCGCGCGACGCGCTGCAGGCGCTCGCCGCGCGCGCGGATTTCTTCGGCGAGCCCGGTGCGCTCCTCGATCAGCTTCTGCGCACGCGTGATCTCCCCCATGAGCAGTACGCACTCCTTGGGCATGCCATAGGTGTCGGCAGCCTCGCGCCGGCTGGTGGCCTCGCGGGCGAGTTCCAGGAGCGCGCTCTTCAGTGGCGCGACACGCAGGCACAGCACCTCTGCGTAAGCGATCGCGGCCAGATTGATGGAGCGGCGTGCCCCGAGGGACAGTCCCGGGAACTCCGGGGCCGCCTGGTGCGCAAGCTGTGCGAGCACCGCCTGGGCGGCGGCGAGCGCGCTGCCCGCCTCGGCGAGCTGCGCCTGCGAGGCGTGCACGCGCTTCTCGAGCGCGCGGCGCTTGAAGTAGTGCCAGAAGCGCCCGAGCCGGGCGCGCTCGCCCTCGAGCTGCGCAAGCTGCGCGGCGGCCTCATCGTGCAGCGCCTGCGCGCCGTTCACCTGCTTCTCGGCCGACTGGCGCTGCGCGAACTGCGCGCGGTTGTGCTGCGCCAGGTGCACCCGGCGCTCACGCTCATCCTGCTGGCGGGTGAGGTCGGCCACGAACTGGGTGAGCAGCTCCCGCCCTGACTGCCAGAAGCGCCGCAGCTGGTAGAACACCAGCGCCCCGTAGGCGGTCTCGGGCACCGCCAGGCGCCCCTCGAGGGTGTTCAGCATCTCCTGGACGCGCTGCGTGGCGCCCTCCTGCTGCTTGATCAGGTCCTTGAGACGGAACGTCTCATCCTGCAGACCTCCGTAGGCCTTCTTCAGCTCCGCGCGGTTGCGAAACAGCTCCAGTACCCGGTGATCTTCATCGGGCGAGGAGCGCTCCGCGCGCAGGCTGAGTTTCAGAAATCCGAGTTGTCGCAGCGCCTTCATGAGAAGTGTGGCGGCGGACCGCCCCTTCTCAGGCGCCGGTGTCGGACCCCGAGCTGGCTGAGAAGCGATGGCCGCGCTCCACGCAGTATTCCAGCCACTTGTTTAACATCACGTTGCGGGCCCAGCGCTGATCCAGTTCACGCTCCGCGCGGCTGCGCAGGGCCTGCAGCAGCGGCTGAGTGTGAAGGTGCGCCCACTGCTGGGCCTCCACCAGATGGGCGTCGTGGTAGATGCGCACGCGCATGTCGGGGTACTTGAGCGCGCCGTGCTCATCGGGCAACAGGTAAGTGAGGTTTACGGTGCTCGTATAGGCCGCCCGCTCGGTCACGGTGAGAACGAGGTCACAGTCTGCCGGCACGCCCGAGCGGTACTCGCCGCGCAGCGCGCCGAGCTCGCCCGCGAGCCAGCCGAGGCGGATGAAGTTGCTCTCGTAGAGGCCCATGAGCGCGACGAAGCTGCGCGGCCGCGCACGCCAGGAAACTACGGTCTGTGTATCAGTTGCGAGCACGCCCCGACTATAACGCACGAGGCTCTCACTGCAAGCCGATCAGCATCGGTATTTGCCTGCTCAGCGCACGCCACGCGCGCTGTGCAAAATCCGTGCGACGTCACACCAGCGCGCGTGCACGTGTCACAATGAGCGTCTGACACGCGCTCGCCCGCACTCCTAGGGGCGCAGGCGTCGCTCGATGCCGGTGGTGCTGAGGATGCGGCTCGCGATCTCCTCGATCGAGGACTCGGAAGTGTCGAGCCAGGGAATGGCGTAGCGCGCGAACAGCGCCTCCGCGGCGCGCAGCTCGTAGGTCACCTGCGGTGCCGATGAGTAGCGGCTGTTCGGGCGGCGTTCATGACGGATCTGCTGCAGGCGCTCGGGCTTGATCGTGAGCGCATAGAGCTTCTTGCGGAACGATTCGAGCCGCGCGGGCAGCTTGCCCGCTTCCAGGTCATCCTCGGTCAGCGGGTAGTTGGCGGCGAACACGCCGTACTGCAGCGCCAGATACACGCAGGTCGGGGTCTTGCCGACGCGCGACACCCCGGTGAGGATCACATCCGCGTGCGAGTAGTCGCCGCCGGTGCCATCATCGTTGGCCAGCGCGAAATTGGTGGCGTTGATGCGGGTGGTGTAGGCGGCGAGGTCTGCGATGCCGTGCGCGCGCCCGGCGCGGTGGGTGGAGCGCGTGTTGAGTTCACGCTCAAGCGGGCCGACGAAGGCGGAGAACAGATCCAGGAACAGTGCGTTGGCCTGCACCACCACCGCACGCAGCTCATCCTGCACCAGGGTGCTGAAGACGATCGGCCGCACGCCGGTTTCCTCGCCGGTGCGGTCGATGCGCCTCACCACCTCGTGCGCCTTGTCAAGGTCCGACACAAATGGCAAAGTCACGGCCCGAAATTCCAGGCCCTCGAACTGCGTCATGAGACTGTGGCCCAGCGTTTCCGCGGTCACGCCCGTCTGGTCGGAGACGAAAAAAACGGTTCGACGGCTCACGGCTTAGGGATAATTGCGCGCCTTGCGCTGATAGTTCCGCAGTGTTTCACCGCGCGCGCCGCCGGGCAAGCGCCCGCGTGATTTCAGGAGCATCCTTGAACGAATTCGTCATCCCGTTCGAGAAGTTGGGAATGCACGATGTCGAAACCGTGGGCGGCAAGAATGCGTCCCTCGGGGAGATGATCGGCTCGCTCACGCGTCTGGGGGTGCAGGTGCCGGGCGGCTTCGCCACCACTGCGCAGGCCTACCGCGAGTTCCTGCGCCAGGGCGGCCTCGATGAGCGCATCCGCGCCGAGCTTGCCAGCCTCGATGTCGATGACGTCACCAAGCTCGCCGCCACCGGCGCCCGCATCCGCCAGTGGATCCTGGCGACGCCCTTCCCGCCGGCCTTCGAGGAGGCGGTGCTGAACCAGCTGCGCCTGATGTCCGGGGGCACCGAGATCGCGGTCGCCGTGCGCTCCTCGGCCACCGCCGAGGACCTGCCGGAGGCCTCCTTCGCCGGCCAGCAGGAAACCTTCCTCAACGTGCGTGGCGAAGCGGGCGTGCTGCGCGCCATGCACGAGGTGTTCGCCTCGCTCTTCAACGACCGCGCCATCTCCTACCGCGTGCACCAGAATTTCGACCACAGCGCGGTCGCGCTGTCGGCCGGCGTGCAGCACATGGTGCGCAGCGATCTTGGCGCGAGCGGTGTCATGTTCACCCTCGACACCGACTCCGGCTTCCGCGACGTGGTCTTCATCACCGCCGCCTGGGGCTTGGGGGAAACCGTGGTGCAGGGCGCGGTCAACCCGGATGAGTTCTACCTTTACAAGCCGGCAGTGCGTGCCGGCAAGCTCGCCGTGCTGCGCCGGAACCTCGGCGAGAAGGCCATCAAGATGGTGTACGCGCCGGAGGGGTCCGCGGCGCGCGTGGCGACCGTTGAGGTACCGCCGGCGGAGCGGCGCCGCTTCTGCCTGAGCGATGCGGACCTCGTGACGCTCGCCCGCCAGGCGCTGCTGATCGAGGAGCACTACCAGCGGCCGATGGACATCGAGTGGGCGCGCGATGGCGGCTCCGGCGCCATCTACATCCTGCAGGCGCGCCCCGAGACCGTGCAGAGCCGGGCCGGCCGCACCATCCAGCGCTATCACCTCAAGGCCACCTCGCGCGTGCTCGCCACCGGGCGCAGCATCGGCCAGCGCATCGGCTCGGGCAGCGCGCGTGTCATCAAAGACGCCAGCGAGATGGCGCGCGTGCAAAGCGGCGACGTGCTGGTCGCCGACATGACGGACCCGGACTGGGAGCCGGTCATGAAGCGCGCCGCCGCCATCGTCACCAACCGCGGCGGCCGCACCTGTCACGCCGCCATCATCGCGCGCGAGCTCGGCATCCCGGCGGTGGTCGGCTGCGGGGATGCGACGCAGCGCATCGGCGAGGGCCAGGAGGTCACCGTGTCGTGCGCTGAAGGTGACACCGGCCACGTCTACGAGGGGCTGCTCGAGTTCGAGAAGAAGCAGATCGAGCTCGACCACCTGCCGAAGATCCCGGTCAAGATCATGATGAACGTCGGTAACCCCGACCGCGCCTTCGACTTCGCCGCCATCCCGCACAACGGCGTGGGCCTGGCGCGGCTGGAGTTCATCATCAACCGCATGATCGGCGTGCACCCGCGGGCGCTGCTGGAGTTCGACCGCCTCGACTCGGAGCTGCAGGAACAGATCCGCAACCAGATTGCAGGCTACGCCGACCCGGTCACCTTTTACGTGGAAAAACTCGCCGAGGGCGTCGCGCAGATCGCCGCCGCCTTCGCGCCCGAGCCTGTGATCGTGCGCCTCTCGGACTTCAAGTCCAACGAGTACGCCAACCTCATCGGCGGTGCGCGCTACGAGCCGCACGAGGAGAACCCGATGCTCGGCTTTCGCGGCGCGGCGCGCTACACGGACGAGAGCTTCCGCCCCTGCTTCGAGCTTGAATGCCGCGCCATCCGCCGCGTGCGCGAGACCATGGGCCTTACCAACGTGCAGCTGATGGTGCCGTTCGTGCGCAGCGTCGAGGAGGCACGCCAGGTGACGGAGCTGCTGGCGGCCAACGGGCTCAGGCGCGGGCTCGAGGGGCTCAAGATCATCATGATGTGCGAGCTGCCGACCAATGCGCTGCTGGCGGACGAGTACCTGCAGTACTTCGACGGCATGTCGATCGGCTCCAACGACATGACGCAGCTGACGCTCGGGCTCGACCGCGATTCAGCCATCGTCGCCAAGCACTTCGATGAGCGCGATCCGGCGGTGCGCCGCCTGCTGTCGATGGCGATCACCGCCTGCCGCAGCCAGGGCAAGTACATCGGCATCTGCGGCCAGGGCCCCTCCGACCACCCGGACCTGGCGCGCTGGCTCCTCGATCAGGGGATCGAGAGCATGTCGCTGAACCCGGATACGGTGGTCGAGACCTGGCTGTTCCTCGCCAAGCCCGCCACCACGCGCCTGCCTTAAGGGGCGCCGCCGAAGGCGGGCGCGAACAGCCGGGCGCGGTAGTGGCGCAGCTCCCGGATCGACTCATGGATGTCGGCGAGCGCCAGGTGCGCCCCCTGCTTCACGAACCCCTCGCACACCCCGGGCGCCCAGCGCCGCGCCAGCTCCTTGAGCGTGGAGACATCGAGGTTGCGGTAGTGGAAGAAGCGCTCGAGCTCGGGCATCCAGCGCGCGAGGAACCTGCGGTCCTGGCAGATGCTGTTGCCGCACATGGGCGAGGCGCCCGCGTTCACCAGCGGCGCCAGGAACGCAAGCGTGCGCTGCTGCGCCTCGGCGACCGTCACGGCGCTCGCGCGCACCCGCCCAATGAGGCCCGAGGAGCCGTGCTGGCGCTGGTTCCAGCTGTCCATACGGCTCAATACCTCCTCGCTCTGGTGGATGGCCATCACCGGGCCCTCGCCGAGCACCACGAGCTCCTTGTCGGTCACCACGGTCGCGATCTCGATGATCGAGTCGGCGTCGGGCTTCAGTCCCGTCATCTCCAGATCGATCCAGATGAGATTCTCGGCGCTCGGCATGGGATGGCGACTGGTGGTAGCGTTGCGGCAGCTGCACTGGCAGCGCCGCGAAGTGTAGCAGAGGCGAAAGGGTGCACCCTGGCATGAGCGAAGTCCTCGAGGGCCGCGTGATCGCCGCCTTCGGCCGCCACCTCCTGGTGCGCACCGCCGCCGGCGCGCAGCTCAAAGCGCGCCCCTTTGGCCGTGCGCTCACCATCGTGTGCGGCGATCAGGTGCGCTGCCGCGTGGGCGAACACCACGAGGAGCTGCACGTCACCGAGGTGCTGCCGCGCCGCACCGCGCTCTACCGCTCGAGCGTGCGCGGCGTGGCGGAGCCGGTGGTCGCGAACCTGACGCAGCTGCTGGTGGTGCTGGCGGCGGTACCGCAGCCGGACTTCTTCGTCATCGACCGCTATCTTGCGGCCGCCACCGCCGCCGGCATCGCAGCACTCCTGGTCGTGAACAAGAGCGACCTTGCGGACGCCGCAGCACTCGCGGCGGAGCTGCGCACCTACGCTGCGGCGGGCTACCCGCATCTTGCCGCCTCGGCGGTGAACGGCGCGGGCACGCAAGAGCTGCGCGCCGCGCTCGCACCGGGTGCGATCGCCGCCCTGGTCGGGCAGTCCGGCGTCGGCAAATCCTCGCTGGTGCGCTGCCTGGTGCCGGAGGCGGACGTGGCGGTGGGGGAGCTGGTGCGCGAAGAGGAAGGCCGCCACACCACCACCGCGGCGCGCTGGTTCGATCTGCCCAATGGGGCTGCGCTCATCGACTCCCCGGGGGTACGCGACTTTGCGCCCGCGGTCGAGGCGCTCGATGAGCGCGCGCTCGGCTTCGTCGAGGTCGAACGGCTCGCCCCGGGCTGCCGCTTCGCCGATTGCCGCCACATGCGCGAGCCGGGCTGCGCGGTGCAGGCGGCGGCCGCCAGCGGCGCCTTCGCGGCGCGCCGCTACGAGAGTTACCGGCGCCTGCGGCGGCTGTACGAGGACCTGAGCGCCCGGCGCGCGCCGCGCACGCGCTAGGAGTCCCCCGGCGGCTGCACGTGCGCGAGCGCCGCTTTGCCCGCGCCGGCCTCTGCGCCAGCGCCGTCCTGGTGCTGGCTGATGGCGCTGCCATCGCCTGAGCGCAGCGAGCGGAACACGATGGTGGAGACGACAGTCGCGGCCCCGAGCACCAGGAATGCCTCGTGCACGCCGTGGATCATCTCCTGCGGCGTGGTGTGGAAGCGGTCGGGGACGAAGATCGCCGCCACCAGGGAAGCGGTGGCGATGCCAAAGCTCATCGACAGCTGCTGCGCGGTGCTGCCGATGGTGCTCGCGGTGCCGGCATCCACATCGGCGACGTCCGCATACACGAGCGTATTCATGCTGGTGTACTGCAGCGACTGGAAGAACCCGTAGGCGAAGGCCTGCAGCACGATGAGCCACACCGGGGTGGCGGCGCCGATGGTGGCGAAGAGCGCGATCAGGATCCCGAGGATCACCGTGTTGGAGACCAGCACCGCGCGGTAGCCGAAGCGCGCCAGGATCTTGGGCGTGAACACCTTAAGACTGATGGCCGCGACCGCCTGCGGCATCATGAGGAGACCGGACTGGATCGGCGTGTAGCCCAGTCCCACCTGATAGAGCAGCGGGAAGAGGAACGGCACCCCGCCGATGGCGACGCGCGTGAAGAAGCTGCCGCTGACGGCGGCGCGGAAGGTGCGGATCTTGAACAGCGCCAGCTTCAGCAGCGGATACGCGGTGCGCGCGGCGCGCAGCCCGTAGGCAGCCAGGAGCGCTGCGGCCAGGGCGAGCAGCCCGGCGATCGCCCCGACGCCGAGCCGGTGCTCGCCGAACACCTCCAGCACGTAGGACAGCAGTGCAATGCCGGAGCTGAAGAGCACAAGTCCTGCCACGTCGAGCGGCGGGCTGTGTGCCTCACGGTAGTCGGGCAGGTAGCGGTACACGAGGTACAAACCCGCCAGCCCGATCGGCACGTTCAGGAAGAAGATGACGCTCCAGTGCAGGTAACCGGTGATGAAGCCGCCCGCCACCGGACCGAGCATCGGGCCGATCAGGCCGGGAATGGCGACGAAGCTCATCGCCCGCACCAGCTCGGACTTGGGGAAGGTGCGCACCAGCGTGAGCCTGCCCACCGGCACCATCATGGCGCCGCCGCAGCCCTGCAGGATGCGAAACGCCACCAGCCAGTGGATGTTGCGCGCCAGCCCGCACAGGAGCGACCCCAGGGCGAAGAGCAAAATGGCGCCGCCGAATACGCGGCGCGTGCCGAAACGGTTCGCCATCCAGCCGCTGATCGGGATGAACACCGCCAGACTCAGCGAGTAGCTCGACAGCACCGACTTCATGCTCAGGGGCGCCACCGCGAGCGCCCGCGCGATGCTCGGCACCGCGGTGTTGAGGATCGTGGTGTCGAGCGCCTGCATGAAGAAGGCCACCGCCACGAGCCACGGCAGCAGCTGGCGCGGCGCGCCGCCTGCGGCGGAAGAGTCGTCCGTGGCACTCACGCGCGCGGTGCTGTCTTTCAGCGAGCTGCGTCTCGCGGGGGGTTCAGGAGCGGCGCTCGCGCGACTGCCGGGGAGCGGCGCGCACCCGGCACTAGAGCGACTGGCGTCCGGCGAGCGCGTGCGCGAGTGTGCCGCCATCGACATACTCGAGCTCCCCGCCCACCGGCACCCCATGGGCGATGCGGCTCGCACGGATGCCGCGGCGCGCGGCGAGCTCGCTCAGGTAATGCGCGGTCGCTTCCCCCTCGACGGTTGAGTTGGTGGCGAGAATCAGCTCGCGCACACCGCCTTCGGCGAGGATCGCCTCGAGCTCGCGCACGCCGAGTTCCTCGGGGCCGATGCCATCGAGCGGCGAGAGGTGCCCCATGAGGACGAAGTAGCGGCCGCGATAGCTGCCGCTGGACTCGATCGCCACCACGTCTGCCGGTGACTCGACCGCGCACAGCAGCGCCGCATCGCGCTCGCGCGCCGCACAGATGACGCACAGCTCATCCTCGGTGAGCATACGGCAGCGCTGGCAGCGCGTGACGCGCTCGAGCGCCGCGCCGAGCGCTTCCGCAAGGCCGCGCGCGCCGGGGCGACCTTCCTGCAGCAGGTGGAAGGCCATGCGCTGCGCGCTCTTGGGACCGACGCCCGGCAGCACGCGCAGCGCCTCGATGAGTCGCGCCAGGTGCGGGGAGTGCTTCATCCGCTTACGGTCAGAACGGCAGCTTCATGCCGGGGGGCAGCTGCAGGCCGGAGGTGAGCCCGGCCATCTTCTCCTGCACGCGTGCCTCGACCTTGTGCACGGCGTCGTTGGCGGCGGCGGCGATCAGGTCCTCGAGCATGTCGCGGTCCTCGCCACTCACGCTCGGCTCGATCTGCACGCGCTTCACCTCGTGCTTGCCGTTCATGGTGATCTTCACCATGCCGCCACCGGACTCGCCGATGACCTCGATGTTGGCGATCTCCGCCTGGGCCTTCTGCATGTTGGCCTGCATGGCCTGGGCCTGCTTCATCAGGTTGTTGAAGTTCGGTTTCATCCTAAGGTCTTCCTCGGGCGCGCCAGCGCCGCCAGCTGTGACGTCATTTTACCGGGCGCACGGTGTCGGGGAGCACGGTGGCGCCGAAACGCTCGCGCAGCCCCTTGACCCCGGCGTCCTCCTCGAAGGCGCGCCGCGCCACCGACAGCTCCTCGTCCGAGGCCCGCAGCCGCGCCTGCGCCGGGGTCTCGGCGCCGGCCGCCACGGCCTGGAACTCCAGGCGCACCGGCTCCCCGTAGTGGCGCGCGAGCGCCTGAGCGAGCTTCTCCTCGAGCGCCGGCGTGCGCAGCAGCTGGTTGCGCGGATCGAGCGCCAGGCGCACCACCGCCCCCTGGCGGGCGATGAACACGCAGTGCTGAGCGAGCTGGCGCGTGGCGCCGGAGATCTCAAGCGCGCTCAGGGTCTGCGCCCAGGCGCCCGCCGCGGCCGCCGGGGCGGCGGCGGGCGCGGCGGCGGCCTCGGCGCGCGGTGTGGCATCGCGCATCACCGCGGGCGCAACTTCAGAGCGGCGCCCGGGAGCGGGCGCCGCGGCGCCCGTGCGCGGCCCCTCGGCAGCGGGGCGGAAGGCGAGCATGCGCAGCAGCGTCATCTCGAAGCCGCTCTTCGGATCCGGCGCGAGCGCCAGGTCGCGGCGCCCGAGGATGGCAGTCTGGTAGTACAGCTGCACGTCCTCGGCGGGTAACAGCTGCGCCAGGCGCCCGAGAAGCTCCGGCTCGTAGAGCTCATCGCCCTCATACTCGGCAATCGCCTGGCGGAAGCCGACGCGCACCAGGAGCGCGGCCAGCTCATCGAGCACCTGCGCATAGTCCGGGGCGAATTCCTCGAGCGACTGCGCACACTTCATCAGCTCGCCGCTGTTGCCCGCGGCCAGCAGCTCGGCCAGGCGCACCACGTGGTCGCGCGCGATGGTGCCGAGCATGGCGCGCGCCTCGGCCTCGCCCGCCTTGCCGCCGCCGAAGGCGATCAGCTGATCCAGGAGCGACAGGCCATCACGCATGCTGCCATCGGCGGCCTGCGCCACGAGCTTCAAGCCCGCCGCCTCGAAGGGCACGCCCTCCTGCTTGAGGATGTGCTGCATGTGGGCGGCGATCGCGGCTGCGGGCAGGCGCTTTAAGCTGAACTGCAGGCAGCGCGACAACACCGTCACCGGCAGCTTCTGCGGATCGGTGGTCGCCAGCAGGAACTTCACGTGCGGCGGGGGCTCCTCGAGCGTCTTCAGCAAGGCGTTGAAGGAGTGCGCCGAGAGCATGTGCACCTCATCGATGAGGTACACCTTGTAGCGGCCGCGCGAAGGGGCGTACTGCACGTTGTCGAGCAGCTCGCGCGTGTCGTCGACTTTGGTGCGCGAGGCGGCATCGACCTCGATGAGGTCCGGAAAGCGCCCGGCATCGATCTCGCGGCAGCTGGCGCAGGTGCCGTCGGGTTCGGCCGTCATGCCCTTCTCGCAGTTGAGGCACTTGGCGAGAATGCGCGCGATGGTTGTCTTGCCGACCCCGCGCGTGCCGGTGAAGAGGAACGCATGGTGCACGCGCCCGCTTTCGAGCGCATTCACGAGGGCGCGCCGCACGTGCTCCTGACCGATCAGCTCGGTGAAGTTCTTCGGCCGCCACTTGCGGGCGAGTGCGGTGTAGCTCATGAACCGGTCCTTGCAGATGCAGCAATGGAGGCGGCCCGCACCAGCTTAAGCTCCGGCACCCGACATCGCCGCTGCCGCTGCTGCCTTCCGGCCCTGACGGGATTCACGACTGGTCGTCGCGGAGAAACCAATGCGGGCCACCATGGTCCTTCGCGTCAGGCGGTGGCGGAGAGGGTGGGATTCGAACCCACGAACACCCGTGAAGATGTTACTGGAATTCCAGTCCAGCGCCTTCGACCGCTCGGCCACCTCTCCAATCAAATACTTACGCAATTCTCTGGCGGCGGCGCCTGAAGCACGCACCGGGCCGGCCCCAAAGGGGGCGCGAATGATAAAGCATGGCGCACTCAGCCGCACCCGCGCCACGGTGCAGGCCTGTCAGGCCTGGGGGGCGGCTAGCGGCTTGGCGACCTTGAACGAGGGCGGCTGGTCCAGACACGGATCCTTCGGCCCCCGCGGTGGCGGCGGCGGCTCGTTGAGCACGGGCAGCTTCAGGAGGCCGGCGGTGTCGGGCGCGTCCACCCCGTCGGGGATCTTCAGGGTCGCCCCGGTGCGCGCGCTCTGGTAGGACTGTGGCTTGTGGCAGGCGTTGGCGCCGCGCAGGCTCCTGCAGCCCCCGAGCGCCACGATGAACACGCTGAGGCCTAAGACGGCCAGAAACTTCCTCATTCTCGGTAATCCCTCGGGTAAGTCGCGCGCCGGGGCCCTCGCCCGGTGAGCGTTTGTGTCAGCCCAGAATGCCGGCTGCGCGTGCGGCAGCCAGCACGCCCGCCCGGTACTGCTCGGCGAGCGCCGTCAGCGGCAATCTTATACCAGCCGCCACGAGACCCATCTGCGTCAGCAGCCACTTGACCGGGATCGGGTTGGCCTCGAGAAACAAATCCCGATGCAGCCCGGCGAGTGGCTTATCCAGTGCCTGCGCCCGCTCGAAGTCCCCCCCGAGCGCGGCAGCCACCATCTGTGACATCGCCGCCGGCGCAACGTTCGCGGTCACCGAGATGACGCCGCGCGCGCCGGCGTGGAGCACGGCGCGCGCGCTGGCATCATCCCCCGAGAGCACCACGAATCCCGGGGCGCAGGCGGCCACGAGTTCGCGCACCCGGGCCACCTCGGGTACGGCTTCCTTGATGCCGACGATGCCGGCAACCTGCGACAGGCGCGCCACCGTTGAGGGCTTCATGTCGACCGCCGTACGCGCCGGCACGTTGTAGAGCACGAGGGGTTTCGCGCTCGCTTGGGCGGCGGCGCAGAAGTGCTGGTAGAGACCTTCCTGCGCCGGGCGGTTGTAGGCAGGCGTCACCACCAGCAGCGCATCCACCGGCAGCGCGGACAGCCAGCGCACCCGCGCCACGGTGGCCGCCGTGCTGCTGGTGCCGGCACCGGCGAGCACTGCCATGCGCCCATGCGCGAGCGCGCAGGCGCGCTGCGTGAGTTCACCGAGCTCCGCATCGCTCAGGGTCACCGATTCCCCGGTGGTGCCGCCGACCACGATGCCACTCGTGCCAGCCTGCGCGTGAAAGTCGATCAGGCGCCCCCAGGCGTCGAAGTCGACGGTCCCATCCGGATGCATGGGTGTGACGATGGCAACCAGGCTGCCTGAAAACATCGGAGTTTGAGAGCGTTCGCCGGCGGGTCGCCGATGTTACGAGCGCAAGCGCGAGCGGGCAAGACCCGCGCCACTGGCGATGCTCGTGAGGGTCGCACTCGCTGCGCGCTCCCGGTACACTGCAGGAGCGCGAAACGGACAGCAGCCGACGAATACCAACCCACAGATGAAGCAGCACCTGGCCGTTTCCGCGATCGGCAGCGACCGCACCGGCATGGTTCACGAGCTGACGCGTGTCATCAGCGAGTCCGGCGGCAATATCAGCGAAAGTCGCATGGCGAGCCTCGGCACCGAGTTCGCGATGCTGCTGCTCGTGTCTGGCAATTGGCACGCGCTGGCGAAGCTCGAGACCGAGCTCAAGCGCCTCGCCGAGACCAGCAACCTCAGCATCCATCTGAAGCGCACCGAGCCGCGCACGGCGCGCACCGACATGCTGCCGTACTCGATCGACGTCGTGTGCCTCGATCAGAGCGGCATCGTCTCGGGCCTGTCGGGATTCTTCGCCACGCGCGGCATCGACATCGCGGAAGTCTCCACCCGCAGCTATCCTGCCGCCCATACCGGTGCGCCGATGTTCGCGGTGCAGATGATCGTCAATGTGCCGAGCCGCATCCATGTCGCGCACCTGCGCGAGGAGTTCATGGAGTTCTGTGATTCCCTTAACCTCGATGCCATCCTCGAACCGGTAAAATCCTGAAGTAGAGATGACCACGATCAAGCCGGGAGCCAAGGTGCCTGAATTTTCCCTGCCCATGACGGGCGGTGGGACCTGGAGCCTGAAGGACGCGGCCGGCAAGAACCTCGTGATCTACTTCTACCCGAAGGACATGACTTCGGGCTGCACCCGCGAGTCGCAGGACTTCAGGGACCTCACCAAGGCGTTCCGCAAGGCCGGCACCCTCATTGTCGGCATCTCGCGCGACCCGGTCGCCTCGCATGACAAGTTCGCGGCCAAGGAGTCCCTGCCCTTCCCGCTGCTCGCCGACACGGACGAGAAAGTCTGCAAGCTGTTTGATGTCATCAAACAGAAAAGCCTTTACGGCAGAAAGTATCTGGGAGTGGAGCGCAGCACCTTCCTCCTGGACGGCAAGGCGCGCCTCGCTCAGGAGTGGCGCAAGGTTAAGGTGCCCGGTCACGCGGAGGAAGTACTTGAAGCAGCGCAGCGTTTATGAACCCGGTCCCAAGGCAGCCTCAGGCGAATCGCGCGAAGTGAAAGGCCGCTCACGCGCCGGTCGCCGGCTGTTCGTGCTCGACACGAACGTGCTGATGCACGACCCGGCCTCGATATTCCGTTTCGAGGAGCACGACGTCTACGTACCCATGGTGGTGCTCGAGGAGCTCGATGCCCACAAGAAGGGCCTGTCGGAGGCCTCGCGCAACGTGCGCCAGGTGAGCCGCTTCCTCGATGACATGATGCGCGACGCCACCAAGGAGCAGATCGACAGGGGCCTGCAGCTGCCGTCCGGATATTCGGGCAACCATGGCAAGAAGCCCTCCACCGGACGGCTGTACTTCCAGACCCGCCAGCTCTCGCACGTACTGCCCGAGGGACTCCCGGGAGCCGGCGGCGACAACGCCATCCTCGCGCAGACGCTGGCCCTGCAGCACGAGCGCAAGGACGTGCGCGTGATCCTGGTGTCCAAGGACATCAACCTGCGCATCAAGGCGGCGATCCTCGGCGTGCACGCGGAGGATTACTACAGCGACAAGACGCTCGAGGACTCCGACGTCCTCTACAGCGGCATGGCCGCGCTGCCGAAGGACTTCTGGGAGAGCCACAGCCGCGACATCCGCTCCTGGAAGGAAGCCGACCGTACCTTTTACGAGCTCTCAGGTCCGGCCGTGCGCGAGTGGCAGCCCAACCAGGGGCTGTTCCAGGACACCCCGGAGGGCATCGAGGGGATCGTGCGCAAGATCTCCGGCGACACCGCGACCATCGAGCTGCTGCGCGACTACCGCAACGAGCGCCACAGCGTGTGGGGCATCACCGCGCGCAACCGCGAGCAGAACTTCGCCCTCAACCTGCTCATGGACCCGGACATCGACTTCGTGTCGGTGCTCGGGCCTGCCGGCACCGGCAAGACGCTGCTGGCGCTCGCCGCAGGCCTCATGCAGACGCTCGAGACCAACCGCTTCGCCGAGATCATCATGACGCGCGTCACCATTCCGCTCGGGGAGGACATCGGCTTCCTGCCCGGCACGGAGGAGGAGAAGATGGAGCCGTGGATGGGCGCGCTCATGGACAACCTCGAGGTGCTCACCGGTTCCCAGGAGGGTGGCAACTGGGGCCGGGCCGCGACCAATGACCTCTTGCGCAACCGCATCAAGATCCGCTCGCTCAACTTCATGCGCGGGCGCACCTTCCTCAACCGCTTCCTGATTCTCGATGAGGCGCAGAACCTCACGCCCAAGCAGATGAAGGCGCTCGTCACCCGCGCGGGTCCGGGCACCAAGCTCGCCTGCCTCGGGAACATCGCCCAGATCGACACCCCCTATCTCACCGAGATGACCTCCGGCCTCACCTACGCGGTGAACCGCTTCCGCGGCTGGGCACACTCCGGACATATCACCCTGGTGCGCGGGGAGCGCTCGCGTCTGGCAGACTTTGCCTCGGACAGCCTCTAGGTGTAGTAACCTAGCGCTCTGCCCGAAGACATACGCGGTTGTAAGCGTCTGTAAGCGCAGGGAAACTTGCCACCGCCCGCGGCGGTCTATCCTGAACATGCGACGCCTCATTGTCCTCATCGCGACCGCAGTCCTGACCGTTTCGGCCGTCGCCTTCGCGGACGACGAATCCCAGGCGCCGCACCCGATCGTCCTCACCACGCCCTCCTCCGGCTCCGACCTGCCCGACCTCGGCAGCCCCGCCGAGCAGATGATCTCGCACAGCGATGAGTACCGGCTCGGGGAGATGGTGAGCCGGGAGCTGCGTGACCAGGGCGCCCTCATGGACGACCCGGAGATCACCGACTACCTGCAGGGCCTCGGGCAGAAGCTGGCCTCGCAGAGCGCCATGGGCGGGCGCGACTTCCACTTCTTCGTGATCAAGGACGACAGCATCAACGCCTTCGCCGTCCCGGGCGGCTTCGTCTTCATCCATCAGGGCCTGTTCCTCGCCACCACCACCGAGTCGGAGCTGGCGAGCGTCATGGCGCACGAGATCGCGCACGTCACCCAGCACCACGTCGCGCGCCAGATCCGCAACCAGAGCCAGCAGGCCATGACGACCGCCGCGGCGCTGCTGGCGGCGATCCTTCTGGGGGCGATCGGTGGCGGCCAGGCCGCCGAGGGCGGCATCGTCGCCGCGCAGGGACTCGCGGTGCAGCAGCAGATCAACTTCACGCGCGACAACGAGGCGGAGGCCGACCGCGTCGGCATCGGCTACCTCGCCGGCGCCGGCTTCGATGCCAACGCCATGGGCGGCTTCTTCGAGACCATGAGCCGCCACGAGGGGCTCACCGCCACCTACATTCCGGCGATGCTCATCGACCACCCGGTGACCACCGACCGCATCGCCGAGGCGCGCGCGCGCGCCGCGCAGTTCCCGCCGCGCACCGAACACGACTCCGAGAGCTACTCCCTCATCCGCGAGCGCGTGCGGGTGCTGTCGACGCCGGCGGACATCGACCTCATCGACAAGTACGAACGCAAGATCAAGGCCGGCACTGCGGATCTTGCGGATCGCTACGCCTACGCGCTCAGCCTCACCGAGCACAACCGCGCCGAGGATGCGGTCAAGGTGCTCACGCCGCTGGTACAGCAGCATGAGGAGATCACGCTGCTGCACATCGCCCTGGCGCAGGCCGTGGCCAAGGCGGGGCACCCCAAGGAGGCGCTCGCCATGTTCGCGCGCACCTCGGAGCTCTTCCCGCGCAACGTGCCGGTCACCGTGCGCTACGCCCAGGAGCTGATGGCCGTGGGACGGCCGATGGATGCGCACAACATGCTGCTCGACCTGTTCAACAACGTGACACCCACGCCCGACCAGATCCGCCTCACCGCGCTCGCCGCCAGCGCCGCAGGCGATGCCGGCGATGCGTACTACTACATGGGCGAGTACCAGATCGCCGGCGGCGATCTGAACCTCGCCGCCCAGCAGTACCAGCTGGCGCTCGCCTCCCCGCACATCAGCCAGATCCAGCGCCAGCGCTACCAGGCGCGCCTCGATGAGGTGCGCGACTTCCTCATGTCGCTGCGCAAACGCCAGTTGAGCGAGGGTGGCGATCAGGGGCAGCAGGGCCAGCAGTCCGGCGGCCGCCGCGGCGGCTGACATACCCCCCTAACAGGCCCACCTGCCTACTTTGCGCACCGGGCGCACCGCCCGCGGCTGTTACACTGGCGGCGGGGATTTTTAGACAGCTGAAGCCATGCGCAAGACAACGCGGACGTCGCTCCTGAGCCTGTGCCTCCTGATCCTGTGCGGTTGCGCGACGCTGCCGCCCAACACCACGCGCAGTGCGCGCGACCCCTGGGAGCGGATGAACCGCACCACCTACAAGTTCAACACCGCGCTCGATCATGCGGTGCTGCGGCCCATCGCGCGCGGCTATCACCGGGTGCTGCCCTCGTTCGCGCAGACCGGCGTGCGCAACTTCCTCACCAACCTCGCCTATCCCAAGGTGATCATCAACGACCTGTTGCAGGGCCAGATGCGCGCCTTCGGCAACGATACCGGGCGGCTGGTGCTCAACAGCACCTTCGGCATCGGCGGGCTTCTGGATTTCGCGACCTTCGCCGGCCTCGACCGCAACGACCGCGACTTCGGCCAGACCTTTGGCAAGTGGGGCATGAAGAGCGGCCCCTACCTAGTGCTGCCCTTGTTCGGCCCCTCCGACGTGCGCGATGCCTTCGGCAAGGTGCCCGAGTACTTCGCCGACCCGCGCTACTTCATCAGGAACCCGTGGGTGGAGTGGCCGCTGTGGGCCGTCGGCATCGTCAACGCGCGCGTCGACCTGCTGCCGCTCGACCCGAGCGTGGACAGCGCCTACGACCCCTATGCCCTGGTGCGCAACGTCTACCTGCAGAACCGTGACTTCAAGGTCTACGGATCCACCGACTCCGGGCACGAGGACGAGGAGGAACAGCGGCTCTTTAACGAGGCCGCCCAGGACACCGATGCGCCCAAGTCCGCACCGCCGCCGGCCACGCCTCAGGCGAGCCCCCCGCCCCACTAGCGCAGCTACACGCCGCGCGCCAGCAGCTGCTCCACCTCGCTGATACGGCCGAGCGCCGTCAGATCCTGCGGCAGATGGGTCACTCGCAGGCTCATCCCCGCCAGGCGCGCGGCCGCCAGCCAGTCCAGCAGCACCGCCAGGCCGGCGCTATCGGCGGAGGTGACGCCGCTACAGTCGATGTGGGTGCCCCCGGAGGCCGCCCGCAGGGCTGCCAGTCCCGCCAGCCGCGCGGCGCGCGCGGTGGCGAAGGTGAGCGGCCCCTGCGCGCTCAGGCCCCCGTCGCTGCCCGGCACGAGGCGGAAGGGTGCGGGAACGAGCTCGGCCACTAAGAGCTGACCTTGCCCGTGGTCTTGCCGATGGAGTCGGGCCTCTCGCCCGAGTCCAGGCGCTTGATGACCGCATCGAGCCCCTGGCTCTCGATCTGCGGCCCGAAGTCCTCCCGGTAGCTGTTGACGTAGGAGATACCGTCGATCACGACGTCCCAGGCCTTCCAGCCCTCCGGGGTCTTGCGCATGTAATAGTTCACCGAGATGCGATCGCCGGTATCGCGCCGGATCTCGGTGCGCACCGTGGCGCGCGAGGCATCGGCTTCCACCTTGGTGGGGAAGATCTTCAGGCGGTCGGCGGTGAATTCGGTGATCGCCGAGCCATAGTTGCTCAGCAGCGAGTGATAGAAGGCATCGACGAAGCGCTTGCGCTGCTCGGGGGTGGCATCGCGCCAGTGCAGGCCGAGCACCAGGCGCGCCGCGAAGTCGGTGTCGAAGTGCGGCAGCAGGTACTGGTTGACGAGCTGCGCCATCTTGGCCGGATCCTTGCGGTAGGTGTCGCGGTCCTTGTCGAGCGCCCCGAGGATCCCCTGCGCTGCGTTCTGCACGACCGCACTCGGATCATCCGCGCTGCCGCCGGCCGGGGCCGGCGGAGCCTGCGCCAGTGCTGCCGAGCACGCCAGCCACACAGTTGCCACTACCGTGAGATATCTCATTTCTTCGACTCCGCTTGCTTCTGGGTATCCGCGTTCTGGGCGCTGCCCTCATCGCCGTTCTTGCGACTGCTGTAGCTGGCGAAGAACTTGTTCACCAGGCTCTCCAGCACGATCGCCGACTGGGTCTGCTCGATGACGCTGCCGTTCTTCAGGTACTGATCGCTGCCGCCGGCGCTGAGGCCAATGTACTTGCCCCCGAGCAGTCCCTGCGTCTGGATGGCCGCGAAGCTGTCATCCGGTATCTGGTTGTACTCGTTCTCAAAGCGCATGCGCACCTGGGCCTTGTAATCCTTGGGGTTGAAGCCGATGCCGGTCACGGTGCCGATGCGCACCCCGGACATGCTCACCGGCGAGCCGACCTTCAGGTCGCCGATGTTGTCGAACTCCGCGGTCACGAGGTAACTCTGCTTCGCGCGCCCGAGCTTCAGGCCGCTCGAGGGCAGCTGCGTCGTGAGGAACAGCAGCGCCGCAAACCCGAGCAGCACGAAGAGCCCGTTCCCCAGTTCAAGTGTTCGATTGGCACGCATGGTCGTTAGTTTCCCCTTACAGGAAGGCCGCCGTCAGCACGTAGTCCAGAAGCAGCGTCAGCACCGAGGAGGCCACCACGGTGCGTGTGGTCGCCAGTCCCACGCCGGCCGCGGTCGGTTCGGCGTTGTAGCCCTCGTAGACGGCCACCAGCGAGCAGGCGATGCCGAACACTACGCTCTTCACCAGCCCTTCGGTCACGTCGCGCAACCCGACCGCGCTCTGGGTCTGTGACCAGAACACGCCGGTGTCCACGCCCATCAGCTGCACGCCGATCAGCTGCGCGCCAAACAGTCCGATGACCCCGAAGATGGCCGCCAACAGCGGCATGGCGATGATGCCGCCGAGGAAGCGGGGCGCGGCCACGTAGCGCAGCGGATCGACCGCCATCATCTCCATGGCGGTGAGCTGGTCGGTGGCGCGCATCAGTCCGATCTCGGAGGTGAGCGCCGTGCCGGCGCGGCCGGCAAACAAGAGCGCCGTCACCACCGGGCCGAGTTCCTTCAGAAGCCCAAGAGCCGCCGCGCTGCCGAGAAAGTCCTCGGAGCCGAAGCGCTGCAGCAGCTGAAAGCCCTGCAGACCGAGCACCATGCCGACGAACAGACCCGAGAGCATGATGATGATGAGCGAGCGCGCCCCGGTGTTATAGATCTGCGCCACGATCAGGCGCGGCCGGGCGAGCGCCGGCACGCACTGCGCCAGCAGGCGGCCCAGGAAGATCGCCGTGGCGCCGAGGCGGCGCAGGCCCGCGCTGAGGAAGCCCTCGTTAGTCATCGGCGAGCAGCTGCGTCAGGTAATCCGGCGCCGGGTAATGAAACGCCACCGGCCCATCGGGGCTGCCGGTCATGAACTGGCGCACCGCCGGGGAGTCACTCGCGCGCAGCTGCGCGGGCGGCCCGGCGGCGGCGACCACGCCGCCGGAGAGCAGGTAGCTGTCGTCGGCGATGCTGGAGAGCTCCTGCACGTCATGCGAGACGACGATGGTCGTGATGCCGAGCGCCTGGTTCATCTGCTTGATGAGCCGCTGGATGACGCCGAGGGAGATCGGGTCGAGGCCCACGAAGGGTTCGTCGTAAATGAGCACCTCGGGGTCCATGACGATGGCGCGCGCCAGCGCCACGCGGCGCGCCATGCCGCCGGAGAGTTCCGCGGGCATGAGCTCGGCCGCGCCGCGCAGTCCCACCGCCTGCAGCTTCGTCAGCACGAGCTTGCGGATCAGGGGTTCGGGCAGGTCGGTGTGTTCGCGCACCGGAAAGGCGACGTTCTCGAACACGTTGAGGTCGGTGAGCAGCGCGCCGTTCTGAAACAGCATGCCCATGCGCTGGCGCAGCGCATACACCGCCTTGGTGCTCAGGGTCGCGACATCGGTGCCAAAGGCCAGTACCTGCCCGCTCGTGGCCGTGGCCTGCGCCGTGATCAGGCGCAACAGCGTCGTCTTGCCGGTGCCGGAAGGGCCCATGATCGCGGTGATGCGTCCGCGGCGCGCCGTGAGGCTGACGCCCTCAAAGATCGCCCGCCCGCCGATCTCGTAGTGCACATCGCGCACGTCGATGACCGTATCCGCCGCCTGCGCGGCAGCCGGGGCTGCATCGGTTGCGGGATTTGCCACGCGCGCGTGGGCAGCCTTCAGTCTCAGGCCGCCTGGCTCTCCATCTCGGCGTTGTAGCTGCCGGCCGCCGCCAGCCCGTTCAGGCGCGCGCGCTTGGCGAAGGCCTTCTGCCCGGCCGCGTAGTGGGCGGCATTGCCGCCCCAGGTCTTGAGCGCGGTGTCCTGCAGCGCGCGGCCGTAGCTGAAGGTCAGGGTCCAGGGCAGCGGCGCACCGATGCGGTTCATGAGCGCAAGATGCAGGGTGGCCTCTTCCGGGGACTGGCCTCCGGAGAGGAATGCGATGCCAGGTACCGCCGGGGGCACGTGGCGTCGCAGGGTGCGCAGGGTCGTCTCGGCGACCACCTCGGGGCCGGCGCGATGCGTGGCCTGCTTGCCCGAGATCACCATGTTGGGCTTGAGCACCATGCCCTCGAGTAGCACTTTCGCCTCGAACAGCTCGCGGAATACGGTCGCGAGCACCAGATCCGTCACTTCCTCGCAGCGCTCGATCGAGTGCGCGCCGTCCATCAGCACCTCGGGCTCCACGATCGGGACGATGCCGTTCTCCTGGCACAGCGCCGCATAGCGGGCGAGCGCTGCCGCGTTCGCCTTGATGGCATACCAGCTCGGGATGCCGTCGCCGATGTCGATGACGCCGCGCCACTTGGCGAACAGCGCGCCGAGCTTGCGGTACTCGACGAGGCGCTCGCGCAGGCCGTCCAGCCCCTCCGTGATGGTTTCCCCGGGGAAGCCGGCCAGGGGCTTAGCACCGGTATCGACCTTGATGCCCGGGATGATGCCCTGCTTCATCAGGTACTGCGGGAAAGGGGTGCCGTCCTTGGTCTTCTGGCGGATGGTCTCGTCGTAGAGGATCACCCCGCTGATCGACTCGGCGGTGGCCGGGGCGGTGAAGAGCATCTCGCGGTAGGTGCGGCGGTGCTCCTCGGTCGACTCCAGCTTGATCCCGGTAAAGCGCTTGGTGATGGTGCTCGTGCTCTCATCGGCGGCCAGGATCCCCCGGCCCTTGGCGACCATGCCCCGGGCGGTATGCATCAGCTCGCTCGCGTTCATCGTTCAATCCTCCGGCAGTGCCGGCGGGCTCCTCAAAGGCACGCGCCTTGTGCAAAGTGCGCGTGCCGCCCGCCGTGTCATGAAAACGTCCCCCGAATGAGGGGGCGGCAAGAATAGCAAATCGCCCCCCGCGGCGGCCCGCTCACGCCTGCCCGGCTTGGTTTGGGGGGCAATCAGTACTAAAATAGTCCTAGTTTCGAATCAGGTGCCCCTATGCTGCGTATCAGCCGCCTTACCGACTACGCCACCGTGCTCCTGGCAGCCCTTGCCGGGGAGCCTGCGCGCGTGCAGACCGCGACCGCGCTCGCCGAGCAGACGCACATCGCCGCCCCCACGGTGAGCAAGCTCCTGAAGCAGCTGCAGCGCTCAGGCCTCGTCACCTCGACCCGCGGCCTCCACGGGGGCTATCAGCTCGCCCGTCCCCCCGGGCAGATCAGCGCGGCGGAGATCCTGGATGCGCTGGAAGGCCCGGTCGCCCTCACCGACTGCTCAGCCGGCCAAGGGCACTGCGAGATCGAGGACAGCTGCCGCGTGGGGCGCGTCTGGCAGCGCCTGAATCTCGCCATCCGCCGCTCCCTGAATGACGTGAGCCTCGCGCAGCTTGCCGGCCTTGATGCCGCACCGTCGCGCCTGCCGGCGCTCGAGCGCGAGATGAAGCTTGCCGCCTCACGCCCGCCGGTGCGCTCATGAGCTCCCCCGTGAACGAGCCCAACAGCGGGCTGCAGGCGCTCATCGCGCGCGGCTACCAGCACGGCTTCGTCACCGAGATCGACTCCGACACCATCCCCCCCGGGCTCGATGAGGACGTGGTGCGCCTCATCTCGCGCAAGAAGGGCGAGCCTGCGTTCCTGACCGAGTGGCGCCTGAAGGCGCTGCGCCACTGGTTCACGCTCGCTGAGCCCCACTGGGCGCACCTGAAGATTGCGCCCATCGACTACCAGTCGATCTCCTACTACTCCTCGCCGAAGGCGAAGAAGGACGGCCCCAAGAGCCTTGCGGAGGTAGACCCGAAATTGCTCGCGACCTACGAAAAGCTCGGCGTGCCCCTGCACGAGCGAGCGCGCCTCGCCGGTGTTGCGGTGGACGCCGTGTTCGACTCTGTCTCGGTGGCCACGACCTTCAAGGACCGCCTCGCAGCGGCTGGAGTCGTGTTCTGCCCGTTCTCGGAGGCGGTGCGCACGCACCCGCAGCTGCTGGAGCAGTACCTGGGGACCGTGGTGCCGTACACCGACAACTTCTTCGCGACGCTCAACTCCGCGGTGTTCTCTGACGGCTCGTTCGTGTACGTGCCGAAGGGCGTGCGCTGCCCGATGGAGCTGTCGACCTACTTCCGCATCAACGCGCTTAACACCGGACAGTTTGAGCGTACCCTCATCATCGCGGATGCCGGCAGCCACGTGTCATATCTTGAGGGGTGCAGTGCGCCGCAGCGCGACGAGAACCAGCTGCACGCCGCCGTCGTCGAGCTCATCGCCCTGGACGATGCCTACATCAAGTACTCGACGGTGCAGAACTGGTACCCCGGCGATGCCGAGGGCAAGGGCGGCATCTACAACTTCGTGACCAAGCGCGGCGAATGCCGCGGCAAGAACTCGCACATCTCCTGGACGCAGGTGGAGACGGGTTCCGCGATCACCTGGAAGTACCCGAGCTGCGTGCTCAAAGGCGCAGGCTCGATCGGCGAGTTCTACTCCGTCGCCACCGTCAACAATTACCAGCAGGCCGACACCGGCACCAAGATGATCCACATCGGGCCCGACACCAGGAGCACCATCGTCTCCAAGGGCATCTCCGCCGGTCACGGCCAGAACACCTACCGCGGCCTCGTGAAGATGCTGCCGAGCGCCCACGGCGCGCGCAACTTCACGCAGTGCGATTCGCTTCTCATGGGCGGGCAGTGCGGCGCGCACACTTTCCCCTATGTGGAAGTGAAGAATCCGACCGCGACGGTCGAGCACGAGGCGAGCACCTCCAAGATCAGCGAGGACCAGCTGTTCTACTGCCTGGCGCGCGGTATCGGCGCTGAGGATGCGGTGAACATGATCGTGAGCGGCTTCTGCAAGTCGGTGTTCAAGGAACTGCCAATGGAATTTGCCGTGGAGGCGCAGAACCTCCTGGCCGTGAGTCTCGAGGGAGCGGTGGGCTAGATGAAGAGCGCAAGCGATAAGCTGCTGAAGATCCAAGACCTGCACGCGAGTGTCGCGGGCAAGCAGATCCTGAACGGGCTGAGCCTGAGCGTCGCGCGCGGCGAGGTGCACGCCATCATGGGGCCCAACGGCTCAGGCAAGAGCACGCTCGCGAGCGTGCTCGCGGGGCGTCCGGGCTACGAGGTGACCTCCGGCAGCGTGACTTTTGAGGGCCGCGACCTCTTGGCGCTGCCCCCGGAAGAGCGGGCCCGTGCGGGGCTGTTCCTCGGCTTCCAGTACCCGGTGGAGATCCCGGGCGTGAACAACGTCTACCTCCTCAAGGCGGCCCTGAATGCGGCCCGCAAGGAACGCGGCGAGCCTGAGGTCGATGCTTTCGAGTTCCTGACCCTGGTGCGCGGCAAGATGGCCCTCATGCGCATCGAGGACAGCTTCCTGTCACGCGGCGTGAACGAGGGTTTCTCGGGCGGCGAGAAGAAGCGCAACGAGATCCTGCAGATGCTGGTGCTGGAGCCGACGCTTGCCATCCTCGATGAGACCGACTCGGGCCTCGACATCGATGCGCTCAAGGTGGTGGCGGAGGGGGTGAACTCGCTGCGCTCGCCTGAGCGCGCCTGCGTGCTGGTGACGCACTATCAGCGCCTGCTCGAGTACGTGGTGCCGGACTTCGTGCACGTGCTGGTGCGCGGGCGCATCGTCAAGAGCGGCGACCGCAGCCTCGCGCTGGAACTGGAGCAGCGCGGCTACGACTGGGTGAGTGGCGCTGCCGCCTGATGCAGCGCAACAGCCGATGAGCACCACCCTCACCTCCCGCATCGCCGCGGACTACGCCTCGAGCGCCCCGGCCGCCGGTCGCCGCCGCGCCGCGGCGCTGGCCGCGCTCACCGCCTCCGGGCTGCCCACGAGCCGCGATGAGAACTGGAAATACGCCAACCTGCGCTCGCTCGAGCGCCTGCGCTTCGTGCCCGCCGCCGCCGGCGCTCCGGCCGATGCCGCGCTCCTGCCCGCTGCGGTGCCGGGCTTCACCCGCTACGTGTTCGTCGACGGGCGCTTCGCGCGTGAGCTCTCGGCGGCCCCCGGCGGCCCGTTCGCGACACTCGCCGGCGCGCCCGAGGCCGCGGGCCCGGCGCCTGGGGATCGTGGTGCGGATGAGCGCTTTGCGCTCCTCAACGAGGCCTTCGCCACCGATGGGGCGCGCCTGAGCGTCGCTGCCAGCGCCGGCGCTGCGCGCCTGGAGGTGGTGTTCCTGGCGCGCAGCGAGGCGCAGGCGGGCACCTCCTACCCGCGCCTCGAGATCGCCCTCGAGGCCGGCGCGCGCCTCGAGCTCATCGAGCGGCACGTGAGTGCGGGAATCCAGGGCAGCTTCGTGAACAGTGCGCTCGAGATCACGCTGGCGGCGCAGGCCGCCCTCACCCACTACCGCCTGCAGGGCCTTTCGGCCCACAGCATCCTCTTTGACACCCTGAGCGCCACGCTCGGGCGCGCAGCGAACTACCGCCTGCACGCCATCAGCACCGGCGCCCAGTCGGCGCACTCGACGCAGGTGCTGCGCCTGGCCGGTGAAGGGGCGCAGCTGCGCATGGCGGTCGCCGCCCTGGGCGATGCGCAGCAGGTGCAGAGCACCTTCGCCCTCATCGAGCACGCCGCTGCGCGCGCGCGCACCGAGCAGCTGTTCCGCGGCATCGCCGCGGGCCGCGCGCGCATCGCCTTTAACGGCAAGATCGTGGTGGACCGGGGGGCCACCGGCACCGACTCGCAGCAGTCGCTGCGCGGACTGCTCGCCGGGCCCGACGCCGAGATCGACCTGCGGCCGCAGCTGGAGATCTATACCGATGACGTGCGCTGCAGCCACGGGGCGAGCGCCGGCAAGCTCGACGACAACATGCTCTTCTACCTGCTCGCGCGCGGGCTCGAGCGCACCGAAGCGCTGCGGCTCCTCAAGTGGGCCTTCCTCGCCGATGCCTTCGCGCGCATTGAAGTACCGGAGCTGCGCCGCCAGATCGAGGAGAACCTCGCCACGGTACTCAAGGACCGCGCCCTCAAGGAGTTACTCTAGTGGCCGCCAATCCCGCCCTGCTCAGCCCGCCAGCGTTCGACGTCGAGCGCGTGCGGCGCGACTTCCCGATCCTCGGCACGCACGTCAACGGCCACCCTCTGGTGTACCTCGACAGCGCCGCCTCCTCGCAGCGCCCGTGGCCCGTGATCCGGGCGGTCGAGGCCTACGAGACCCGCTCCCACGCCAACGTGCATCGCGGTGTCCATGCCCTGAGCCAGGCCGCGACCGCCGCCTTCGAGGGCGCGCGCGAGCGCGTGCGGCGCTTCATCAACGCGCGCAGCGTGCGCGAGGTCATCTTCGTGCGCGGCACCACGGAAGGCATCAACCTCGTCGCGCAGTCCTATGCGCGCCCGCGCTTCAAGGCCGGCGATGAGATCCTCATCAGCGCACTCGAGCACCACGCCGACATCGTGCCCTGGCAGCTCGTGTGCGAGCAGACCGGGGCGGTACTCAAGGTGGCGCCGATCAACCGCCGCGGCGAGCTCGAGTTCGAGGAATTCCTGAGGCTGCTGTCCCCGCGCACGCGCCTCGTCGGCGTCGCGCACGTCTCCAATGCCTTAGGCACGGTGCTGCCGGTGAAGCGCATCATCGAGGCCGCGCACGCCGCGGGCGCCGTGGTGCTCATCGACGGCGCGCAGGCGGTGCCGCACACGCCGGTCGATGTGGCGGCGCTCGGGGCTGACTTCTACGCCTTTTCCGCCCACAAACTCTACGGGCCGACCGGGATCGGGGTGCTCTACGCGCGCGAAGAGCTGCTGCAGGCGATGCCCCCCTGGCAGGGCGGCGGCGACATGATCCTCACCGTCTCGTTCGAGAAATCCACCTGGAACGAGCTGCCCTACAAATTCGAGGCCGGCACCCCCAACATCTCCGGCGCCGTGGGACTGGCGGCGGCGATCGACTACGTCGAGGCGCTCGGGCTGCCGGCGATCGCGGCCCACGAGGACCGCCTGTTGCGCCGGGCGACCGCAGCTCTTGCGCAGATGCCCGATATCGAGCTCATCGGCACCGCCGCGCACAAGGCCTCGGTGCTCTCCTTCACCATGAAGGACGTGCACCCGCACGACCTCGGCACCATCCTCGACGCGGAAGGGGTCGCGGTGCGCACCGGGCACCACTGCGCCATGCCCGTGATGACCTTCTTCGGAATCCCGGCGACCGCGCGTGCCTCCTTCGCCTGCTACAACACCGATGCCGACGTCGATGCCCTGGTGGCAGCGCTCAAACGCGCGCGCGAGGTGTTTCACTGATGGACCTGAAGGAGCTCTACCGCGACGTGATCCTCGATCACAACAAGCGCCCGCGTAACTTCGGCACGCTGGCAGGCAGTGCCGCGCGCGCCGATGGCCACAACCCCCTGTGCGGGGACCGCCTCACCGTGACCCTGCGCCTCGACGGCGAGCGCATCGAGGACATCCGCTTCGAGGGCAAGGGCTGCGCGATCTCCACCGCCTCGGCGTCCCTCATGACGGAAGCGGTCAAGGGCAAGGACCGCGCCGCCGTGCACATGCTCTTCGGGCAGGTGCACGACCTGCTCACGCGCGCGGATGCCCCGGCCCCGGAGGCGCTCGGCAAGCTCGCCGCGCTCTCGGGTGTGCGCGAGTTCCCGGCGCGCGTGAAGTGCGCGAGCCTGTGCTGGCACACGCTCAACGCCGCCCTCGAGGAGGGCGCCGCCACCGTGTCGACGGAATAGCGATGCGCAGACACGAGAACGAACCCTTCGTCGTCAACCGCGAAGTGAAGGCGGTGATCGTGCCGGCCGGCCAGGAGGTGAACCTCAAGCCCGGCCAGGCCGGCTACATCACCCAGGCCCTCGGGGGCAGTTTCACCGTCTACATCGACGGCAATCTGTTTCGCGTCTCGGGCGAGGACGCCGATGCCATTGGCCAGGACACCGTCAAGCCTCCGGAGCTGCCGCCCAATGCCAGCGAGGAGGACGTGAAGAAGCTCGCCTGGGAGCAGATGCGCGGCTGCTATGACCCTGAAATCCCGATCAATATCGTGGACCTGGGACTGGTCTACGAGTGCGACGTGAAAGCCAACGACGACGGCACACGGGTGGTCGAGGTTAAAATTACCCTGACCGCGCCCGGCTGCGGCATGGGTGACATCCTGGTGGACGACGTGCGCGACAAGATCTCCCGCATCCCAACGGTGCGCGAGGTGAAAGTGGAGCTGACGTTCGACCCGCCCTGGAACCAGAGCATGATGAGCGAGGCCGCCCGCCTGCAGACGGGCATGTTTTGAAAGCATTCTGAGAAAAACGAAGGGGGATAGCGTGAGCTCGAAGTGGGTCGACATCGGTGCCGTGAAGGACTTGAGCGAGACGGAGCCCTTCGCGGTGTTCGTCGAGGGCTATGCGATCGCGGTGGTGCGCTGTGGGGAAAATGTCTACGCGGTGCAGGACCTGTGCACCCACGATGGCGAGACCCTCGGCAATGCGCAGGTCGAGGACTGCCAGATCGTCTGCCCGCGCCACGGTGCCCACTTCTGCCTGCGCACCGGCGAGGCGCTCACGCCCCCCGCCTATGAGCCGCTGCAGACCTTCGCGGCGCGCATCGACAACGACCGCGTGCTGGTGGAAGTTCCCTCCTGAGGGGCCGCGCGCATGAAGCGACTCACGCTCATGCGACACGCGGATGCACGCTGGAAGGATGCCGGGCTCACCGATCTTGAGCGGCCGCTGAACCGGCGCGGCAGCCACGCCGCCGAAGTCATGGCGCAGCGCCTGATCGAACTTAAGCTCGTGCCCGATCTGGTGCTGGTAAGTCCTGCGCGCCGCGCGCAGCAGACCGCGGAAGTTGTGGCGCGCGCGCTGGCACTGCCCGCGCGGCGGGTGCTGCGCGAGGAGGCCCTGTATCTTGCCAGTGCGGCGGATCTGCTGACCGCTGCCAGGAGGAGCGGCCCGCGCGTGGCACACCTTTTGGTCGTGGCGCACAACCCGGGACTCTCGGAGCTCGTGGAGCAGCTGCTGCCGGCAGGGCAGGCGCAGTCGCTGGCGACCGCGGCATTCTGCTCGATGGCGTTCGAGTGCGCGCACTGGGAGGAGCTCTCCGCGGCGGCCTTGAGCGGCGCGCGGCAGGAGTCACCGCCCTCGGGACTCTTCGGACTCTTCGCCTGAAGTTTTCCGCGGGGCGCTGCCCGATCAGCACTCCGGCACGTTCACCGCAAGGCCGCCCTGCGAGGTTTCCTTGTAGATGGTGGACATGTCGATGCCGGTCTGGCGCATGGTGGCGATCACCTGGTCGAGCGAAACCTTGTGCGAGCCGTCGCCGCGCACCGCCAGCCTCGCAGCGTTGATCGCCTTCACCGCGCCCATGGCATTTCGCTCGATGCACGGGATCTGCACCAGGCCCGCCACCGGGTCGCAGGTGAGGCCGAGGTTGTGTTCCATGCCGATCTCGGCGGCGTTCTCGATCTGTTCGGTCGTGCCCTGCAGTGCCGCCACCAGCCCCGCGGCGGCCATCGAGCAGGCGACCCCGACCTCACCCTGGCAACCCATCTCGGCCCCGGAGATGGAGGCGTTGCGCTTGTAGAGCATGCCCATGGCGGCGGCGACCAGCAGGAAGCGGATCACGCCCTCCTCGTTCGCGCCTTCCTCGAAGCGGCGGTAGTAATGCAGCACCGCCGGCACGATCCCGGCGGCGCCGTTGGTGGGCGCGGTCACCACGCGGCCGCCGGCGGCGTTCTCCTCGTTGACCGCGAGCGCGTAGGCATTCACCCAGTCCATGACGTCGAGCGGCTTTACCGTGCCGCTCTCGGTGAGCATGCGGTACAGGCGCGGCGCGCGGCGGCGCACCTTGAGCACCCCGGGCAGGAGGCCGGTCTGGCGGAAGCCGCGCGCCACGCACGCCTGCATCACGCCCCAGATGTGCAACAGCTTCGCACGCACCTCCTGCGGCTGCGCCCAGCTGTACTCGTTGGCGAGCATCAGCTCGTACATCTCCAGCCCGTGCTCGCGGCACAGCCGCAGCAGGTCCTCGCCGCTGGTGAAGGGGTAAGGCGGCGCGCTGTGCGAGCGCGCCTCGGGGGCTTCTGACTCGTTGCCGCTGACGACGAAGCCGCCACCGATCGAGTAATAGTCGGCCTCGCGCAGTAGCTTGCCCGCAGCGCCGAGGGCGCTGAAGCGCATGCCGTTGGAATGCCGCGGCAGGCGCTCGTGGTGCATGAACAGCAGCTGCATCGGCTCATCGAAGGCGATCTCGTGCTCCCCGAGGAGACGGATGCGGTGCGTGTCGCGGATGCGCCTGACGCTCGTCTCGATGCTGTCCGGATCCACCGTCTCAGGCGTTGCGCCCTCAAGACCCACCAGCACCGCAGTGTCGGTGCCATGACCCAGGCCCGTCAGCGCCAGCGACCCGTAGAGACGCACCGCGATCTCCTGGGTGGCCTCGAGCAGCCCGTCGCGCTTAAGGCTGAGCACGAACTCGCGCGCCGCCCGCATCGGTCCCATGGTGTGGGAACTGGAGGGTCCGATGCCGACCTTGAAGATGTCAAAGACACTGAGCGTCATGGATCTGCCAACCTCGCGCGCCGCCCGGGGCACGCCTGCGGGGATTTTGCCCTCCCCGCGGAGTCTGAAGCCTTAACTGCGGTCCGACATGCTTTGCGGCGACCTGCAGGGACTCAAATGCGACCGCGCAGCCGCCGCAGCCGCGCCCGCTCGTGCTTGTCCGGCCGGCGCGCCGGGCGCGGCGTCAGCGCCGCGGCGAGCTTCATGCGCGCCCCGAATTCGGCGCGCCGCGCCACGCTCGCCACACTCTCCTCATAACATAGTGCGGCCTGCTTCGCCGGCCCGCGGCGCGCCGGGATCGCCTGCACCGTGCATTCGAACTCCAGGGCGCCGCGCGTGAGGGTCACCCGGTCGCCCGGGCGCAGGGCGCGCCCCGCCTTCACCCGCTCGCCATTAACGTGGACCCGCCCGCCGGCGACGGCCTCGGTAGCCAGCGGGCGCGAGCCGTAGAGGCGTACGGCAAACAGCCAGCGGTCGATGCGGGCAGCTCCGGCGGACGTGCTTGAAGGCTCGGGCATGGGCCTCAAGTATAATTACCGCACCATGAATGAAGCGGTCATAACGCGCCTGCGGGGCGATCTGGACAATCTGCGCGCCCAGGGGCTTTTCAAGCCCGAACGCGTGCTGCAGGGCCCGCAGGGCGGGGTCGTCGAGGCCGGTGGCCGCGAGGTCATCAACCTGTGTGCCAACAACTACCTCGGGCTCGCCAACCACCCGGCGGTGCGCGCGGCGGCGCAGCGCTCCCTCGATGTCTATGGCTACGGCATGGCCTCGGTGCGCTTCATCTGCGGCACCCAGGAGACCCACAAGCAGCTCGAGCGGCGCCTGGCGCGCTTCCTCGGGATGGAGGACGTCATCCTCTACTCCTCCTGCTTCGATGCCAACGGCGGCCTGTTCGAGACCCTCCTCGATGAGCGCGACGCGGTCATCTCCGATGCCCTCAACCACGCGAGCATCATCGACGGCATCCGCCTGTGCAAGGCGCAGCGCCTGCGCTACGCCAACAGCGACATGGCGGAGCTCGAGGCACGCTTGAAAGAGGCTGCCGGTGCCCGCACCCGCCTGATCGCCACCGATGGCGTGTTCTCCATGGATGGCTACATCGCCAAGCTTGCCGACATCTGCGATCTCGCCGAGCGCTATGACGCCCTCGTCATGGTCGATGACTCCCATGCCACCGGCTTCATGGGCGCCAGCGGCCGCGGCACGCCCGAGCACTGCGGGGTGGCTAAGCGCATCGACATCCTCACCGGCACCCTCGGCAAGGCCTTGGGCGGCGGCAGCGGCGGCTACGTCGCCGCGCGCCGTGAGGTGATCGAGTGGCTGCGGCAGCGCTCGCGCCCCTATCTTTTTTCCAACAGCATCCCGCCGGTGGTGGCAGCGGCGAGTCTTGCGGTGCTCGACCTCCTCGAAGACAGCCCCGGACTGCGCACGCAGCTCATGCAGAACGCCCGCTTCTTCCGCGCCGGCATGATGGCGGCCGGCTTCACGCTCAAACCCGGCGAGCACCCGATCATCCCGGTGATGCTCGGCGATGCCGCACTCGCCGGCCGCATGGCCGAGCGGCTGCTTGAGGAGGGCGTCTACGTCATCGGTTTCTCCTACCCCGTCGTGCCCCAGGGCCAGGCCCGCATCCGCACGCAGATGTCGGCGGCGCTGAACCAGGGGCAGCTCGAGCAGGCCCTTGCGGCCTTCACCCGCGTCGGACGCGAGCTGCGCGTCATCGGCTGATTCAAGGAAAGAACAACAACCATGAAAGCACTCGTCAAAGAGCAGGCCGCCCCGGGGATCTGGCTGAAGGACATCCCGGAGCCCAAGGTCGGGCCCAACGACGTCCTGATCGAGATCGCCAAGACCGCCATCTGCGGCACCGACATGCACATCTACAAGTGGGACGCCTGGGCGCAGAAGACGATTCCGGTGCCCATGGCGGTCGGGCACGAATACTGCGGGCGGATCGTGGATCTGGGCTCGGAGGTCAAGGGACTGAAGACCGGCGACCGGGTCTCGGGCGAGGGCCATATCACCTGCGGCTACTGCCGCAACTGCCGCGCCGGCCGCCGCCACCTGTGCCGCAATACCATCGGTGTGGGCGTGAACCGGCCCGGCGCCTTCGCCGAATACCTGTCGATCCCGGCGGACAACACCTTCAAGCTCCCCGATTCGATCCGCGACGACATCGCCTCGATCCTCGACCCCTTCGGCAACGCCACGCACACCGCGCTCGCCTTCAGCATGGTGGGCGAGGACGTGCTCATCACCGGGGCGGGCCCGATCGGCATCATGGCGGTCGCCATCGCGCGCTTCACCGGCGCCCGTCATGTGGTGATCACGGACGTGAACGACTACCGCCTGCAGCTGGCGCGGCAGATGGGCGCAACGCGCGCCATCAACGTGCAGCGCGAGTCGCTCGATGAGACGATGAAGGAGCTGGGAATGCAGGAGGGGTTCGATGTGGGGCTCGAGATGTCGGGCAACGCCGGGGCGCTGCGCGAGATGCTGCGCACCATGCACCACGGCGGCTCGATCGCGATCCTCGGCATCCCTCCCGAGGACACGGCCATCGACTGGAACCAGGTGATCTTCAAGGGCCTCACCATCAAGGGCATCTACGGGCGCGAGATGTTCGAGACCTGGTACAAAATGGCGAGCCTGCTGCAGAGCGGACTGAAGCTCGACCCGATCATCACCCACCACTTCGCGGTGCAGGATTACATCCAGGGGTTCGAGACCATGGGCTCGGGCAAGTCCGGCAAGGTGCTGCTCGACTGGTCGACGCTCAAGTCGCGCAACTAGCGGCGCGCACCGCCTCAGCGCTTCCTGCCGGGCGGGGCGGCGAAGGCGCCGGCCTGCGCCTTGAGCCAGTCGCGCAACATCGCCACCTTGGGCAGCTCGATGTAAGTCCTGGGGCAGACGAAGTAATAGGCGAAGCGGTAGGGGATGACGCGCTCGCTCGCCAGCTGCACGCGGCCCGCCGCGAGCTCCCCGGCAGCCAGCGACCAGCGGATGAGCGCGAACCCCAAGCCCTCAATCGTCGCGGCCAGCAGACTCGCCGAATCGTCCATGTAGGACCCGCGCTGCGCCTTGCGCGACTCGGCGCCGCCGGCCGACCAGCTCGACCAGTCAAGCTCGCCCCCGTGCAGGAGCGGCCGCGCATCAAGCTCCGTCTGTGCACCGAGCGGCCCGTATTTCTTCAGCACCCGGGGCGAGGCGACCGCCAGCAGCCAGTCATCCATCAGCTTCTCCACGTGCAGCGCCGGATAGCGGCCATTGCCGAGGCGCACCGCGGCATGAAAATCGCTGCGCGCGAAGTCAACGAGCTCCGGCCCTGATTGAATCCGCAGCTCGAGCTCGGGGTGGTTCGCGCGCAGGTCGGCCAGGCGCGGCGTCAGCCATGTCTGCAGGAAGGATGAGAGCACGCTGATGTTGATGCTGCCGCTCTGGCGCGTGTGCTTCAGGCGCTGCAGGGTGGTCTCGAACTCATCCAGTCCGCGCCGCACCCCCGGCAACAGCTGCGCGCCTTCGGGGGTAAGCTCGACCTTGCGGCCGCTCCTGCGGAACAACGGCGTCTGCAGGTAGTCCTCGAGGACCTTGATCTGCTGGCTGACCGCCGCCGGCGTCACGTGCAGCGCCTCGGCCGCCTCGCCGAAATTCAGCCGCGTCGCCACGGCCTCGAATACCCGTAACGCGTTCAGCGGCAGCCGATCGTAAGCCGATCCCACGCGAAGTTTTCCTTAAGGTGGCTTCAGTTTCTCGGTTTGTTCGCAGCGCCCATGCAGCCGAGAGTAACACCCATGAAATCGGCGGCCACGGACCCATACCGGTCCGCTGGTGGACAGCCACACAGAGGAACTCATCATGTCAGTCTCAATCTTCGGCGAGCGTGTCCTGGCACTGCTCGGTGCCCTCCTGATCTGCGCCTTCCTGTGGGCACCGATCGCCTCCCCGGTGCAGGTGGCGGCCACCGTCCAGGCGGTCGATCACGCGGTCGGCGCCCGCCTGTACGTTCGCTAGCCTCAGTGTGCGGCAGGCGAGCCCGCAGGACCACGGGGGTTGCAGGTTGCGCAGCGCGAAGCTGCCCCTGCGGCCTCCCGGCCGGACGGTCGCCCCGCAATCCGGCGCGACTTTATGGAGCCGAAAACGGCTGGTCCGGTGCGCGGCGGCGCGTTATCGTGCGCCGATGCTCGAGCGGCTCGGAATGACGCGCGCAGTGCTCGACCGGGCACGGCGCAGCCGCGATGCCCGCTTCGACGGCAAGTTCTTCATCGCCGTGACCTCCACGGGCATCTACTGCCGCACCATCTGCCCGGCCAAGACCTCGAAGGACGCCAACGTGCGCTACTACGCCACGGCGGCGGAGGCGGCGGAAGCAGGCTTCCGGCCCTGCCTGCGCTGCCGCCCCGAGTCCGCGCCCGGCTCGCCGGCCTGGCTCGGAACCTCCGCGGTAGTGCGGCGCGCACTGCGACTGATCCAAAGCGGCGCACTCGATCAAAGTTCGGTGGAAGAACTCGCCACGCACCTGGGCGTCGGCGCGCGACACCTCAGCCGCCTCTTCAGCCGGCACGTCGGCACCTCGCCGATGGCCGTCGCGCGCACCCGTCGGCTGCATTTCGCCAAGCAGCTGCTGGATGAGACGGGGCTCCCCATCACCCAGATCGCCCTCGCCTCCGGCTTCGGCAGCGTGCGGCGCTTCAACGATGCCTTCAAGGACACTTACCAGCGCTCGCCGCGTGATCTTCGCAAGGCACGCCAGCGCAGCGCTGCCGCCGGGATCCGCCTGCGCCTCACCTACCGGCCGCCCTATGACTGGCGCTCGATGAGCGAGTCGCTCGCACGCAGCGCCATCAGCGGTCTTGAGAGCGTCGAGGCGGGCGTGTACCGGCGCTGGGTGCGCATCGCCGGCAAGACCGTGACGGTCGAGGTGCGACAGATCGAGGCGGCCGATGCGCTCGAGCTGCGCATCCTCGGCGGCGAGGCCCCCGAGCTCCTCGCTCTGGCATCCAACGCGCGGCGCATGTTCGATCTCGCCGCCGACCCTGCGAGGATCCGCGAGGTGCTGGCGCGCGATGCGCAACTCGCGCCGCTGGTGGCGCGACGCCCGGGCCTGCGTATTCCCGGCCACTGGGATCTTTTCGAAAGTGGCGTGCGCGCGCTGCTGCGCGCGGCGGCCACGCCCCTCGATGCACGCCCCATGCTGGCGCAGCTCGTGGCCAACCTCGGCGAGCTGGAGGCAGCCTCCCCCCACTGCTTCCCGGGCGCGGCCGCGCTTGCACGCGCCGAGGTGTCGCTGCTTGGTTGCCCACCGGCGCTCGCAGCGCAGCTGCAGGCATTTGCCGCCGAAGTGGCACGCCGCAGCGGGCGCGGCGCGCCGCTCGATGCGGCGATCCGCGCCTCCTTCCCGGCCGCGCAGCAGCCCTGGCTGAGCGAGTACGTGGCCCTGTTCGGGCTCGGCGATCCGGACGCACTGCCCTGCGAGGCCGCGGAGTTAGGTGCGCGCCTGTCCAGCGGCGCGGTGACGTCGGCGCCGCAGCTCGCCGCGCGCACTGAAGCCTGGCGCCCTTTCCGCGGCTATGCGGCGTTGCACCTGCTCGCCGCAACTGAACCGCTGCCCTGGCATTGATTGCAGGTCCGAAGCCGGCCGGTTCCTGCGCGTACCATTTTCTAGAGTCCTCCCTGGCGGTTACTCAACACAGGGAGATCGACATGCGCAGGAATTCGTCCATCGTACTCGCCTCACTCGCAGCCCTCGGCTGCGGCGGCGTCGCCAGTGGCGCGAGCCACGTCCAGTATCGCGTGACCATCCTCAACCCGAGCGGCTCGGGCAACAGCATCGATAGCTTCGGGTTCGTCGCCGGCAGTTACACGCCCGCCGGCGCCGCCGTGCACGCCGTCGTCTGGGCCCTCGGCACGCAGACCGACCTGGGCACGCTCGGGGCGCCCTCTCTCAACAGCACCGTGCAGTGGCCGGTGAAGAACAGCCTGGGGCTGGTGTCCGGATTTTCGCTCACTGATACAGCGGACCCGAACAAGGAGGGCTGGAGCTGCAGCGCATTCCTGCCGAATCCCGGCCTCAAGCAGTGCCTGGGTTTCGTCTGGGACCCGCTCACCCGCCACATGCGGCCGCTGCGACCGCTGCCCGGCGGCACCAACAGCCTCGCCACCGGCACCAATAACCTCGGTGAGACCGCCGGCTGGGCGGAGAACGGCGTGCACGATCCCTCCTGCATCGCCCCGCAGCTGCTGCAGTTCCGAGCGGTGGTATGGGGGCCAGGCGTGGGCCAGATCCGGGAATTGCCGGTACTGGAACTCGACAGCACAGGGGCGGCGACCGGGGATACCACGGGCGCGGCGACGGCACTCAATGACCGCGGTCAGATCGTCGGTATTTCGGGCGCCTGTGGCTTCGCTGTCGGCAGCATCAGTGCGCGCCATGCGGTGCTGTGGGACAACGGCCACGTGATCGAACTGTCCAACCCGGACGGGGCGCTCTACTGGAACACGCCCATGATGATCAATGAGCGCGGCGACGTCGTTGGCTTCGCGGGGGCGCCCAATGACCCGCAGGGAAACTTCACGCCGCCCTTCATCTGGAGCGCGCGCCAGGGCTGGCGCTGGATACCGTTGCCGCTGATCAGCGTCGCGGGCGCCGCGCCGCAGCGTGACATCGCCGGAGTTGCCACCAGCATCAACAACCGTCGCCAGGTGGTGGGCTATTCCAACGACGCGGTGCCGAACTTCCACGCCTGGATCTGGGAAGATGGCGTGACGCAGAACCTCAACGATCTGGTGGAACCGGGCTCAGCCCTCAAGGGCGCCCTCGAGCTCGCCTTCGACATCAACGATCGCGGGGAGATCACCGGCGCCACCACCTCCGGACAGGCGTTCCTCGCCGTGCCGGTCCAGAACGGCGAATGAGAACCTCGTGTCCTTGCCGACGATGCGGCCCGCACGCGTGACAGCGCGCGCGGGTCGCGCCGCCGCGGCGCGGCGGATCCTCGCCGCGCTCGCGGTGGTGCTTCAGGTCGTAAGTGCGCGCGCGTCCCCGGCGCCCGTGCCGCCGTGCTCAGACCCGCCCTACCGGCAGTTCGACTTCTGGCTCGGGGAGTGGGACGTGTTCGATGCCTCAGACCCTGCGAAGGCTGTCGCACGGGTCACGGTCGAACCCATCCTGGACGGCTGTGGCGTGCTCGAGAGCTACGCCGATACCGAGGGTCACGAGGGCCGCAGCTTCAGCATCTACGATGCGAGCCGGCGGTTGTGGCATCAGACCTGGATCACGAACCATGGACAGCTGCTCGTCATCGAGGGCGGGCTCAGGTCGGGCCGGATGGAGCTGGCCGGAACGGATCTTGCCGGCTACGGTGCGCCGCCACGCTGGGTGCGCGGGAGCTGGGAACCACTCGCCGGCGGGGTCAGGGAAGTTGGCACGCGTTCGCTCGATGGCGGCCGGACCTGGGAGCCCTGGTTCGACCTGCTGTTCCGCAGGCACGCGGTACGTTGAGCGTGCCACCCGAGGGCAGGAGCGGGCCGCGCCCAGGGGTCACGCGCGAACCTCAGGGACCTGGCAGCGCCCGCATGAACTCCCGGATGTCCGCAAGTGTTGGCGAACGCCAGCGCAGTACCCAGGAGAGCGCCGCAACGGTCGCCGCGTGTCCGCGGCCCGGGTAGATCTTGAGCACCACGGGCACGCCGCAGGCGCGCAGCGCGGCCGCGAGGTGCTCGCTGTTGCCTGGCCAGACCACCTCATCCGCCGCACCGTGGATCAGAAGGCTCGCCGGTGCGCCGGCCGTGACGAAGGGCAGCACCTGCCAGTCATGAGGCGCGTACGGGGCGGCGAAGATAGCGTTCAGAGTGGCATCGTCCGGGGTCAGTTCGTAGGGCCCCGACAGTCCGATGAGCGCCCGGATGTCCCTGGGGTCCGCGCCGGCCTCGCGCAGGTAGGTAGCGTTCATCGCCAGCATGGCCGCCATGTGGGCCCCGGCCGAATGACCCATGAGCACGATGCGGTGCGGGTCGCCGCCGTAAGCGGCGGCGTGCTGCTCGACCCAGGCCACCGCCTGCGCCGCGTCGGCGAGAAACTGCGGAAAGCGTACGGTGGGATAGAGTCGGTAGTCCGGCAGCACCACCACGTACCCGAGGCCTGCGAGCGCCGTGCCGACGAAGCGATACTCGTCCTTATTCCCCCGGGTCCAGCTGCCTCCGTACCAGAACACGATCACGGGCGCGGCGGCGGCGCGGTTTGCCGGCCGGTAGACATCCAGCCGCTGCCAGCTCTCGGGCCCGAAGGGGATGTCGGCGTCGCGGTGCGAGCGCGAAAAACGCGCCGGCAGGTTGGCGATGCCGAACGACAGTGAGCTGCATGCCGACAGCAACAGCGTGCCCGCCAGCAGCAGCAGTGACCAGGAGTGCCGCAATCGCATCGCCTGAAACTAACACGCCGCGCGGCAGCGCCAGGGCGGCACCTCAAGATTAACGGCTGTCGAGCGTAGCCCGTGCCGCCGCCGGCGCCCGCCCTCAGGCCTGCATCAGTCTTCGGCGCCCGGCTCCGGCAGAGGGCGGAAGGACTGGTAGCGGCTCGAGGCGCGCGCGCGTGCCTTGGCCGCGACCTCGGCGCGATCGCGCGGCGGCGCGTGTGTCGTAAGCGCTCCGAGCAGCCGCCGGCAGCTGGCACTCACCTCCTCGACCGCGCTGTTGAAGGCAGCTTCGTTGGCGAGAGAGGGCTTGTTGAAGCCGCTCACTTTGCGCACGAACTGCAGCGCCGCGGCGCGGACCTCAGCCTCCGTCACCGGCGGCTCGAAATTGAAAAGTATCCTGATGTTGCGGCACATGGGGTCTTCCAGCACATGGCGCGCAGGCGCGCACGCCGATTCTGCGACGCCCGCTGCCTGAGCACAATCGGCGCCAGCGCACCGGAGGCGGCGCGGGCTCCTATAATGGCCGCCCACCTGCACGCCCGGCGCCGCCGCGAAAGACCACCCCATGAGGATCGTCACCTACAACATCAACGGCATCGGCGCGCGCCTGTCGAACCTGTTGCGCTGGCTCAAGGAATCCGCACCCGACGTGGTGTGCCTGCAGGAACTGAAGGCACCGCAGGAGAAATTTCCGGAGAGCGCCATCCGGGACGCCGGCTACGGGGTGATCTGGCACGGCCAGAAGAGCTGGAACGGGGTCGCCATCCTTGCGCGCGGCACGGACCCGCAGGAGATCCGCCGCACGCTGCCCGGGGATGCCGAAGACGTGCACAGCCGCTACATCGAGGCGCGGGTGCGCGATCTGACCATCGGCTGCCTGTACCTGCCCAACGGCAACCCCGCACCGGGGCCGAAGTTCGACTACAAGCTCGGCTGGCTCAAGCGCTTCATCGCGCACGCGGCCGAGCTTGCCCCGGGCGCGCGCCCGGTGGTGCTGGCGGGCGACTTCAACGTGATTCCGACCGAGCGCGACGTCTACAAGCCCGAGCGCTGGGTGAACGATGCCCTGTTTCGCACCGAGGTGCGCGAGGCGTTCGCGCATCTGCTGGCGCAGGGCTGGACCGACGCCATCCGCGCGCTGCATCCGGATGAGACGATCTACACCTTCTGGGATTTCTTCCGCAATGCGTACGAGCGCGATGCCGGGCTGCGCATCGATCACCTGCTCTTGAACCAGGCGGTGCGCGCACGCCTCACTGGCGCTGGTGTCGATCGGGCGGTGCGCGGCTGGGAGAAGCCGAGCGATCACGCCCCGACCTGGATCGAGCTCAAGGAGTGATCCTCGGGCGCGCTTTGAGTGCCGGTGCCTGCCGGCCGCTGCCGGATCAGACCTGCGCCGCGCCGCCGTCGACGAACAGTTCGATGCCGCTGATGAAGGAAGAGTCGGCTGAGGCCAGGAACAGGGCCGCCGTGGCTATTTCCTCGGACTCACCCATGCGGCCCATCGGGATGGAGGCCACGAGCTGCGCGATCGCCGCCTGCGGCAGACCGGCGAGGATCGGGGTGTCGATCGTGCCCGGGCTGATGACGTTGGCGCGGATCCTGCGCTCCTTCAGTTCTACCGTCCAGGTGCGTACGAAGGAGCGGATGGCGGCCTTGCTGGCGCTGTAGACGTCAAAGCCTGGCAGCCCTTTCACGCCGGCGATCGAGCCGGTCAGGATGATCGAGCCGCCGTCGCGCAGCAGCGGCAGCGCCTTTTGTACCGTGAACAGCGTGCCGCGCACGTTGACGCCGAAGGTGCGGTCAAAGTGCTCGGGCGAAATCGCCCCGAGCGGCGCCACTTCACCCATGCCGGCGTTTGCGAACACCACATCCACGTGCCCCGCGCCGGCGCGCACGGTTTCGTAGAGGCGGTCGAGATCGGCGAGCGCGGCGATGTCGCCGGCCACCCCGGTGACGTTGCGGCCGATCGCCTTCACCGCGGCATCGAGCTCGGCGCGCCGCCGGCCCATGATGTAGACGTAGGCGCCCTCGGCGACGAAGCGCTTGGCGCTCGCAAGGCCCATCCCCGAGGTGCCGCCGGTGATCACCGCGACTTTGTCCTGAAGTCTGCCCATGAGAGCCCTCCGGCGACTCTTAGCGCACTTCGCAGAAGCAGTAAGCGTAGAGACGGTTCGGCTGGCTGAAACGCGCGAGCGCCGCCGCCTGCTGGGTGACAGGATCGAGGCGCTCGGCCAGGCGCGCGATCGCTGTGTCCTGGGGAGTGAAGCGCACGAAGTTCCTGATGAGGCCCGACTTCAGGTTCATGGCGAGCGTCTCGGCCCAGGTGAGCTTCGGCTCGATGAACTTGGTCGAGTAGTCGGTGAGCTTGGCGCGCTGCGCGGCGGACTTCACCGCATCGTTGAACGAGCCGAGCTCATCGACGAGGCCTATGCGCTTGGCATCGATGCCGGCCCACACCCGCCCCTGCGCGATGGCGTCGACCTCGGCCGTGGTCTTCCTGCGTCCCGCGGCCACGCGCGCCACGAACTCATCGTAGCCGTGGGTGGTCACCGACTGCAGCACCGCCTTGGTGCCATCGCTCAGGGGACGGTCGATGCGCGCCTGGCCCGACAGCGCCGTGGTGCCGACACCATCGACGCTCACGCCGATCTTGCCCAGGGTCTTGTCGATCGTGGGGATGATCGCGAAGATGCCGATCGAGCCGGTGATGGTGGCCGGGTTGGCCCAGATCTCATCCGCGGGTGCTGAGATGTAGTAGCCGCCCGAGGCCGCGTAGCCGCCCATGGAGACCACCAGCGGCTTGCCGGATGCGCGCAGCGCCACGAGCTCGCGGTAGATCTCCTCCGAGGCGAGCACGCTGCCGCCCGGACTGTTGACGCGCAGCACGACCGCCTTCACGTCCTTGTCGTTGCGCGCCTCGCGGATGAGCTTCGCGGTCGAGTCGCCGCCGATGGTACCCGGAGGCTGCTCGCCGTCGAGGATCTCCCCGCTCGCCACGATCACGCCGACTTTCTGCTTGGCGAGCCCGCTCATCTTCTTGTCGGCACGCGCCACGCGCAGGTAGTCATCACTCGAGATGCCGCTGAAGGAATCCTTGTCATCATTCGGGCCGACGAGCTCGGTGAGGCGCTGCTCGACTTCCAGGGAGGTCTTGAGCCCGGTGACGAGCCCTTGAGTCAGGGCCACCTTGGCAGCATCGCCGCGGGCCGCCGGCACCGTGGTCATGAAGGAGTCGACGTATTTCGAGAGCGCATCCGGCGCCAGCTTGCGCGCGCGCGTCACCTCGTCCTGGTAGGCGCTCCAGAGCGCCGTCAGGTAGGTGCGGCTCTCCTCGCGGTCCTCGGGCGACATGCTGGTGCGCGTGTAGGTCTCCACGGCGCTCTTGAAAGCGCCGACGCGGAACACGTTGATGTCGACGCCGAGCTTGTCGAGCGCATCCTTGAGATAGGTGCGGTAGCGGTCGTAGCCCTGCACCAGCACGAAGCCCATGGGATCGAGGTACACCTCGTCCGCCTGGGCGGCGAGGTAGTAGCGCTCCTGGGTGAGTTCGACGCCGTAGGCGATCACCTTCTTGCCGCTGGCGCGGAACTCGCGGATCGAGGCTGCGAGCTCTGCGAGCGAGGGCTGGTTGGCGCTCTCGAGCTTGTCGAGGTCGAGCACCAGCACCTGGATGCGCTTGTCGGAGGCCGCGGCGTGGATGGCATCCGTCAGGTCCCACAAGAGCGCCTCGGGCCGGCCGTTCCCCAGGGCCTCATCGACGGCGCGCACGCGCGCGTTGCCGGAAAGCTGCTCCACCAGCGGCCCATCCGGGGCGATGACGAGGGCCGCCTTGCTCGGTACCAGCGGCACGCTGCCGCGCAGGACGCCGACGATCACCCCGAACAGCATCAGCAGCAGGATCAGGTGCAGCGCCTTGCGCAGGCCGTCGAGGCCGCGCCACAGCCCCGAGAAAAAGGAACGTGGCGTCATGCGGTCAGCTTCCTTCCCTTATGCGGCCGCGCAGGCGGCGCTGCCGATCCTCACGAGGCTCGCGCCTCAGAGCTTCTCTTCGATGCGAGCGGCCTTGCCCGACAGGTCGCGCAGGTAGTAGAGCTTCGCGCGGCGCACGCTGCCGCGGCGCTTGACGCTCAGGTCGCTGATCGCGGGGCTGTAGGTCTGGAACACGCGCTCGACGCCCTCGCCGTGCGAGATCTTGCGCACCGTGAAGGAGGAGTTGATGCCGCGGTTGCTCTTGGCAATGACCACGCCCTCGTAGGCCTGCACGCGCTCGCGGTCGCCCTCGACCACCTTGACCTGCACGACCACCGTGTCGCCGGGCCGGAATTCCGGCAGCTGGCGCGTCATGCGGCTCTTGTTGATTTCCTGAATGATGTTGCTCATGTCTTTTCACCTCGATCTGCGTTTCCCGCCGCACGTGCGGCGAGGAAGTCATCCCATGCGCGCCGCAGTTCCGGCGCCAGCTGCGCCGCCACCAGGAGCTCGGGCCGCCGCTCCACCGTGCGGGTGAATGCAGCGCTGAGCCGCCAGCGGCGGATGTCCGCGTGGTCACCGGATAACAGCACCGGCGGCACGCTTCGGCCCTCGAACACTTCCGGCCGCGTGTAGTGCGGCCAGTCGAGGAGCCCCTGGGCAAAGGAGTCCTCGACGCTCGAGCGCTCATCGCCCAGGCTTCCGGGCAGGAGGCGCACCAGCGCATCAATCACCGTCAGCGCCGGCAGCTCACCGCCGGAGAGCACGTAGTCCCCGACCGAGAGCTCCGCATCGATCGCGCTCTCGATCACGCGCTCATCCACGCCCTCGTAGCGTCCCGCCACGAGCAACAGGCCCGGCAGCTGCGCCAGCTCCTGCGCGCGCGCCTGGCTGAAGCGCTCGCCCTGCGCCGACAGATACACGCGCGGCGCGCCCGGCGGCAAGCGTGCCTGCGCGGCACGGATCGCCGCCACCAGGGGCTCAGGCTTCATCACCATCCCCGGGCCACCGCCGTAGG
>Ga0302326_10000703_pt1 | contig 88822 bp, 81 predicted proteins | sample Palsa_T0_3_FD_202264 | JGI IMG/M metagenome (GOLD analysis project Ga0302326, IMG submission 202264) | Peat permafrost microbial communities from Stordalen Mire near Abisko, Sweden - Palsa_T0_3 | ecosystem: Environmental > Terrestrial > Soil > Palsa > Peat permafrost | place: Sweden: Abisko... | reverse complement strand
CTACGTATTCCACAGTGGCGTACGTGACCTTCTTGGGTTCGAACAGCTTCGAAAGCTCGTCCAGGCGCGCGTCGGGCACCTTGGCTACGCCCACGCGCGCGGCGGTCGAGCCGATGCGCGTGTCCTGGTGGGCGCCGGTGAGGATGGTGAACAACGATGTCTTGCCTACCATGGGCAGGCCGATAATGGCAGTTTTCATATGGAATTGCGTGGCCGGCTAAAGGGGCACGTCGGTCAGGCTGAGTATCTCTTCGACGATGCGGTCGCCCAGATCGGAGCGCCGCTGCGCCAGCGCCGTGCGCGTATTCACCATCACGCGATGCCCGAACACGGGCGCCGCCAGGCGTTTCACATCGTCCGGGATGGCGTATTCGCGGCCTTCGAGCAGCGCCAACGCCTGCACCGCGCGGAACAGTGCTTGCGAGCCGCGCGGGCTTACGCCCAACGTGAGCGATTCGTGCGCGCGCGTCTTTTCCACGATCGCAAGCATGTAATCGACCAGCGACTCCTCCACGGTGACGCGCTGCACGGAGGCTTGCAGCCGGATGATGTCGTCGCCCGAAAGCACCGGGCGCACGCCATCGCCGGCGGCCATCTCGCTGTTGCGCAGGATCTCGCGCTCGCTGGCCGAGTCCGGGTAGCCGATGCGCAGGCGCATCAGGAAGCGGTCCATCTGGGACTCCGGCAGCGGGTAGGTGCCGTGGTGCTCGACGGGGTTTTGCGTGGCGATCACCATGAAGGGGCGCGGCAGCAGGTGCGGACGGCCGTCGATGGTCACCTGGCTTTCGTTCATGGCTTCGAGCAGGGCCGATTGCGTCTTCGGTGTGGTGCGATTGATTTCGTCGGCCAGCAGAAAATTGGTGAAGACCGGGCCCGGCTTGAATTCGAACGCCTCGGAATGCGCGTTGTAGATGGTCACGCCCAACACGTCGCTGGGCAGCATGTCGCTGGTGAACTGCAGGCGGTGGAAGCCGCACGCGACCGCGCGGGCCAGCGATTGCGCCAAGGTGGTCTTGCCCACGCCGGGCACGTCCTCGATCAGCAGGTGGCCGCGCGCCAGCAGGCAGACCAGCGAGAGCCGCACGACTTCGGGCTTCCCCCGGATTGCCGATTGCACGGCCCTGTCCAGTTCGCCCAACCTGGAGAGCAACTGCGGCGCAAAAGGAACCGGCGGGACGAGCATGGTTTCCCGCTGCGGCATTCAACACTATTGTAACGCAGGGTGGAGCCCCGCCATGCTCACGTTACAATGGAGCGAATGATCCGTCGAATCCGCCGCGCGGCGGCCGTGTTTTTGCTGGCGTGCGCCACCCTGGCCGGTGAAGTCCGCACTCTGACCATTCTCCATTTGAACGATTTGCACGCACACATCACGCCTGAGAACAGCCGCGGCGGATTCGCCTATCTCGCCACCGTCATCAAGCGCGAGCGCGCCGGGTGCGCCGATTGCATCCTGCTGAATGCGGGCGATCTGGTGCAGGGCAGCCCGGTCTCCACCATCTTCCACGGGGAACCCATCTACCAATTGGCGAACCTGTTGGGTTTCGACGCCGCCTGCCTGGGAAACCACGAATTCGACTACGGCTGGGCGCAGGCCGCCCAATTCGCGCACATCGCCACGTACCCCGTAGTGACGGCCAACGTGGTGAACGCCGCGGGCAACCTTATGACGCCAGAGCCGTACACGATACTTCAGGTGAACGGCCTGCGCGTGGCGGTGATCGGAGGAATGACGGATACCTTGAACACTCTCAGTACCCCAAAATCGTTGGGCGAGTGGCATACGATTCCCGTGGTGGAGACGGTGCGCAGGTATGGACGGCAATTGCGCAGCCAGTCCGATCTGGTGGTGCTGCTGGCACACATCTCCGGAGCGGAAGAGAACGAAATTCTGAATTCGGTTCCCGAGATTCCGGTGTCGGTCACCGGTCACATCCATTCTGGAATTACCGAAGCGTTGTCGCATGACGGCCGCGTGCTGGTGCGCGTCAGGAGCTATGGCGAAGAACTCGGCCGTTTGGATTTGAAGATCGATACCCGGAAAAAAGCACCGGTATCGTGGACCTGGAAACGCATCCCCGTGGATTCCGCCCGGATCGAGCCGGACGCGGCCATGGCTGCCCAAGTGAAATTTTGGGAAGACAAGGTGGCCATCCAAGTCGACCGTCCCCTGGCGATATCGAGCCGCGTTTTCAATAAATCCGAGGTGAAGCGGCTCATCGAGCAAGCCGTGCGCGAGGAAACTCACTCCGATTTCGCGTGGATGAACATGGGCGGCATCCGCGATACGCTGCCGCAGGGCCAGTTACTGGATCGCCAGATCTGGAACATCATGCCGTTCGACAACGACGTATTGATCGGAACCTTTAAAGGCCGCGACCTGCCGAAAGTAGTGGCCGGCGACCGGCAGATCGACCCGGACCGCGACTACACTCTCGCGGTGAGCGACTACACCGCCGCCAATCAGAGCACGCAGGAGAACCTGCGCACCACGGGCCTGCAATTCCCCAAGAACGCCGGCTTGATGCGGAGCGTCATACTGGATTGGTTCCGCAAGAAGAAAATTATTGAAAGCGTGGAGTGACATATGCCTGTGCTGATCTCCCTGCTCCGCGGCGTGAATGTGGGCGGCAACCGCAAAGTGAAGATGGACGATTTGCGGGCACTTTACGAATCCCTCGGCTTCGACGCCGTGCAGACCTACATTAACTCCGGCAATGTCCTGTTCCGGACGACGGGGCGCGATCTGGTGCGCCTGCGGACGCGGATCGAGGATGCCATCGAGAGCGCTTGCGGCTTTCGCTCGGATGTCATCCTCCGCACGCCCGCCGATCTGAGGGACGTGATTGCCCGGAACCCGTTCGCGACGCGGCCCGGTATGGATGGGAGCAGGCTCGCGATCCATTTTCTGGCCGGCGAGCCGAGCACCGCGGCGCGGCAACAGGTCCTGGGCATCGAGATCGCGCCCGAGGAACTGCATATCGACGGGCGCGAACTCTACATTTATTACACCAACGGCATGGCGCGTCCGAAACTCAAGCTGCCGCTGGTAGAGAAGACGCTGCAGACATTAGGCACCAGCCGGAATTTGAACACGGTGCGGAAGCTGCTCGAGATCGCCGGGAAGCTGGAGTAGCGGGGCGGGCAGACCACCAAAAGCGATGGTCTGCCCCACAGGAAACAGTATTTAGAACGAAAGGTGCAGCGACGCCTGCAGGAACCGCGAGCTGCCGATCGTATGCTGGATGTAGCCCAGACTGCCCGTCGGCGGAATCTGCAGCGGCCCCTCGTAATAGGGGAAGAAATCGACATCGTTGTTGGGCGCGTCGAAATCGGGGTGATTGAAGAGATTGAACGCGTCGAAGTTAAAGCGCAAACGATATCGTTCGCCAAACAGGAACTCCTTGCCGATGGTCATATCGAAGCGCACTTGGAAGGGGGCGCGGAACAAGTTGCGGCCCGTGTTGCCGTACAGCGATTCATAGATATCGCATCCGGAGGCATCGCAAGGAGGAACACCCGCCTGCCCCGGCGCCAGGAGCTGCGGCAGGAAATCGGCGGAATTCAACACCGGGTTATTGGGGTTGACACCGGTAGTGCCCTGGAGCTGCGCCTGCTTGGAAGTGACGCCGGGCAGCAGCGGCACGATGGGATTGGTGATGTAGTCGCTCGACCCGTAATACTGTCCGGCGACCGAGCCCGAAAAATCGTAGACGCTGTAAGGCTGGCCGCTCTGGGCCACCGTCTGCCCGCCGATCGTCCATCCATTGACCAGGTAGCCCAAGGACTGGTTCGCGGTCACCTTAGGCAGCGTGTAACTGTAGTTGATCAGGAAGACATGGGTTTGATCGAAGTCCGCGGACGCATAGTTCGACTTAGGATTCAACGGGTTGTTGCCGGTAAAGAATAAACCCAGGCCGCTTTGTTCGTCAAGCGCATGGGACCATGTGTAGGAAGCGGTGAACTGCAGGCCATTGGACAATCGTTTGCGGGCTTGAAGCTGCAGCGCGTTATAGTTCGAGATGCCTTCCGCCTTGTACAAAACGGAGTTCATGTCGTAGCCTATATACCGGACGCGGGCCGGCGCGTTGCCGGCGTATTCCGGGCCGGGGCATATCGGTTCGAGATCGAGCGTGCCATTATTGCAGGCGCTGCCCGGACTTAATCCGCCGTAGGAGTAGATCTGACCGTTGATCGGATTTTGCGGAGTGGCAATCCCCGGTTGGTTGAACGGGATCGGCAGCACTTCATGCACACCGTGGTTGCCGACATATCCGGCGCTGAACAGCCAGCTATTGGCTGCCTGGTACTGTATGTCGAACGTCCAATTGAGCGTATAAGGCAGTTTGTTGTTTATGTCGTATCCGCCCAGCAGGAAGGGTCCAAAGGCATTTCCCGTGGGATAGTCGCCACTTTCGGTCTGGGAGAGGTTCGGCAGCAAGGCGTTGAATGCCGCGGTGCTGGCCGGCGGCGGCGCCAGCGGTTTGGTGCCGAAAGGCGTCTGCAAGGTGGCGCCCTTGCTGGCGAAGCCGGCCGATACAAAGGGCTCCTGGAGCGTTACACCCAACGGGCCATTGAACCCGAAACCGGCGCTGGGCGAAAATTCGCTGAACAGTTCGCCGCGATCGTAATACATGCCGAAGCCGCTACGCACGGTCAGCTTGGGCTTGGGAGTCCATGCCAGTCCGATACGGGGCGCAAAGCCCCACTGACGCTGCTTCAACAGCGAGTCGTTGGCGCCCGGCGTTCCGAACTGCACGTTGTTTCCAGCCACCTCAAGCCCTGAATTCGTAATCTTATCGGTCGTCGCGTTATAGGCGTAGAGGCTCGGGTCGAAGTCTGTGAGCCGTCCGTACGCTTCCGTGAGCGGACCGTCGAAGTCGAAGCGCAATCCCACGGTTAGCGCGAGGTTGCTGGCCACTTTGTAATTGTCGTTAATATACGCGCCCGCGGTATCCGACCGGTAGTAGCGGTTGGAGTTGCCTGCAAACTCGGACGAGTACCTTCCGGTACGCACACTGCCTTCCACGAAGTTCAAGAAACTGCTGAACCCCAAATTGTCCAATCCGGTGCTCGTATCTTTATTGATAATGTTGAGCTCCGTGTGCACCCAACTGAGGCCTACGGCGATGGTGTGGCGGCCCTTCACCCAATTGAGAGAGGAGCCCGCTTGCCACTGGTTCTGGTACATGCCCGCATTGCCGAAACTGACGCTGGGGCCGAACTCCAACTCGTTGCTGCCGAGTGCATCGGAGATCTGCATTTGGGGGAAGGCGGTCGATCCCAAGAGGTTCATCCCAAAACTGCTGGGCGAGAACTGCTGGCTGGTTTGGGCGAAGGCAAACATGCGCGTGAATCCGGCGTTCTGCTGCCAAGTAAGGCTGGGACTCAGGATCACGGTGTTGTTCACAGCCATTACCTGGCTTCCGGCGGATAGTTGTTGGGGAAAGCCGAGCAGCGATCCGACCGCTCCAAAAGGATTGCCCGTGGGATTGTCCTGATAATAGTACTTGCCCGTCAGCCGGTCCATGTCATTGACGATGTAATCGACGTTGGCGATGCCCTGATTGACGCTGGACTGGGCGTTCGGGCCTTGGACCACAGCGTCATAGCCCAGTGCGTTCGCCGTTTTCGAATTTGTAATCTGGGCGCTGGGGAAGAGGTACTGCCCGCCAGGCAGCGTGGCTTGCAGCATGGAGAGCGCCACGGGACTAATCTGCGAGGTGGTGATGGTCTTGCCATAGCTTGCCTCCATCGCATTCACGATACCTTGGGCGCTGCGGTCGTTGGTCAGCCCAAGGGGGACGTCCACGTCTTTGGTTGCGTCGGATGCATCCGCCAGGCGCACGCCCTGGTAAGCCACGAAATAGAACAGCTTGTCCTTCTTGATGGGCCCGCCAAGAGTCGCGCCGAACTGGTTGCGGGCGAGGAAGGGGTCCTTCTGGGTGATGGCCGGGGACGCGTTGTAGAAAAACGGGGCGGAATTCCATATGCTGTTCTGGAAATCCTCATAGAGCATGCCGTGCAGCGCATTGGTGCCCGACTTGGTGATCACGCTGACGTGCGCGCCGCTATGCGCTCCCTGCGTGGCATCGTACATGGCCGAGTTGACGGAGACTTCCTGGATGGTTTCGACCGGGGGCGTGGGCAGCGCCTGGCCGATCGCGCCGTAAACCGAGGTACTGGTCTGAATCGCGCCGCCCGCGCCGAAGTTTTCACCGATGTTCAATACGAAGCGGTTCTCACCCACTTGGCTGGTGGAATTGCCATTGAAGAGATTGTTGGTATCCACGCCGTTCAGGGAGAAGCTGTTGCTGGTATCCCTGTTCCCATTGGCGAAGATGGCCTGATTGCCGAGGCCGGCGTTGCTGCCGGAGCCGCCCAGGAAATCCGCGTGTACGCCCGGACTCAAGATGGCCAACTGCGTGAAGCTGCCGGTCCCCAGGGGCGTCTCCTCAATGGTCAATTGGTCGACCACGTAGCCGGTGGTGGTGTCCACCTGGTTCATGAGCGGCGTAGAGGTGACTTCGACCGTGGTGGCCACGGTGCCCACCTTCAGGTCGCCATCCACCGTGGTGGTGCGGTTGGCGTTCACCACAACCTGAGTGTGCGTTTCCGTCTCGAATCCGTCTTTGGTAAACGTCAACTGGTAGTTGCCCGCCGGAATGTTGCCCACCGAATAGGAGCCGTTTGCCTGGGAGTGCTGGACCACTTCCAGGTTGGTGCCGATATTCCGCGCGCGCACCGTGGCGTCCGGTACGGCCGCGCCGGTAGCGTCCTTTACCGTGCCGGTGATGCCGCCCAAAACGTCCTGCGCGAGCATGCGCGCGCAAAGCACAAAACCCGCGAAGAAAACGAAAGAGATGATCTGCTTGATATTACGCGTCGGTGAATTCATCTGATTGTCCTCCATTGGCCACACTTGTATTTTCACGCCTGAACGGCGCGTTGGAGGCCCATTCCGGGCCCTTCCGCCTTCCCTTCCGATACCTGCCCCGTTGCTGGCCCATGAGCGGTCGCAACCCGATTCGCACACTTGGCGAACCCGCGGCGCGCATGGCCGATAGAGCTATGATAACCTCAAATCTGCGGAAATCAAGTTGAAGTTTTCATTAATATCCGCAAGCCCGAATCGCGATCGCCATGACCCTCGAAAACACCCGCCATTGCAGCTTCACCGCCCGTCTGGATTGCCGGTATTTGGTACATGCTCCGGAGCCGTTAGACGAACGCGCGGTGCTGGTGGTCACCCTGCACGGCTTCAGCGCTAATCCGGACGTGATGCTGCGCCTGACGGCGGCCATGATGGGCCCGCGGCACGTGATCGCGGCTGTCCAGGGGCCCAACCAGTTCTACCTCGGTATGGGGTCGAACGAGGTGGGCTACGGCTGGGCCACGCACAAGCACCCGGATTCCTCGGTGCGGCTGCATCACGATATGCTGCTGCATGTGCTGAACGAAGCCGGACGCGAGTACGGCATCCCGGCCTCCCGCCGTATTCTGGCCGGCTTTTCGCAGCCGGTGGGCATGAACTACCGGTTCGCGGCCACGCATCCGGACGAAATCCGCGGGGTGATCGGGATCTGCGGCGGCATCCCGCGCAACTGGGAGGAGGGTCCCTACAAGCCGGTGACGGCGGCGGTGCTGCATATCGCGCGGCGGGAAGATGAGTTTTATAAGCCAGAGGTCACAGAGCGGTATGCGGAGCGGCTGCGGCTGCGGGCGGCGGATGTGGAGTTCCATATGTTGGACGGGGGGCACCGGTTTCCGTCGAAGGCGCGGCCGATCGCGGAGGGGTGGCTGGCGCGGATTTGCGGGGATCGGGGTTACTAGAGGCAATACTGTTCGCCTTGGTGGGGCTCTCCGAAGACGGCAGGGTCGAAAAACCACCCGATGCCGAAGAAAACAAAGGCCGTCCTAAAAGCGAATATTCGGCGAAAAACGCTCCCACCGCAGGCCGCTTTTTCATGAAATTTCGCGGGCCGCAGGCCCTCCCAAACAGAACACGAAAGGCGAGGGTCTGCCCCACGAAAGTGAAGAGTATTGGGGCTAGAGAGGCTGGGGGACGCGGCATGCGCGCCGCTGGATTTGGCGATACCCCAATTCGTTGCGTTCAAATGGTAATCCGTTGGTTTTGGGGGTGTTGCGGCGGGCGTCGGTTCAGATTTGGCAGGCCATGTGTCTGGAATGGGAGAGCGCCAGGTGGAACTCGCGCTGGAGATCCTGTTGGGCGATCTCGAGATTATTCCAAGGTCATATGGGGCTCTTGTGACCGAGGAGTTCTATAAGGCAGCACAGCTGACACCCGCGCGCAGCATCTCAGTCCCGGATGTGTGTCGAAGCTGGTGCGGGACGATGCGGGCGGGAATTCCGACCGTCGAGCCGCGGACAATCCATTGGCGTGGCAGGTGGACCGGGGCGCGGCCGGCATTCAGACGAACCGGCCCGCCGATCTGGTCGAGACCTGCGGGCGCACAAGCTGCTCGAATAGGACCGGCTACTTCTTCTCGGTCTTCGTGTCGGTCTTCTTATCGGTGAGAGCTTTGATTTCGGCCGGCAGATCGAAACGGTCCGCCGCGATATCCGGATTCTGCTTTACGCTCTGGACCTTTATCAGAAGTTCGAAGCTGGGCAGCTTCTCCGAGACGGTATGCGCCGCCAAGACGCCATTCTCGTCCCGATAGTCGCTCAGAAGGCTTTCGACGGTCGCGGATCCATCGGGCGTCGTTACCGGCATGACCACTTTTAGCAGGAGGCCGGAGGTCTTATCGAAGTAGCGGGTTTCGGCGGCGCCTTCGTTGGGCGTCAAGACCACTTTATAGCAGGCCTTGCCGCCCACATCCTCGGTCCCCGCAAGCTCGGCCTTTTTGTAATAGTCGCGCCAGTGCGGATCCTTATACATCGCGGCGTTACGCACCGCGGCGATGCGCTCCTCGCCATCCTTGATGCGCGCGCCTTGCATGCCGTCCATCGCCCAGGCCACTCCCCCGCTGACACCCTCTTCGAATTTGCCGGGGCCGGCGGAAAAGTCGACGACCGAATACGACTTGTCGGGCGCGGCCCGGTAGCTGGTGAGCGTGCCGCTCATCCCCATGACCTCCACCGTGCCGGTGGCGATTTCGGTTTTGGTCTTTTCATACGCGGCCTGGCCACCGGTGACTTCGATGTACTTGTCCACAATGGCTTCGGGTTTGACGTCGTCGGCCGCAAAGGCGGCGGACAGCACCAGCATGGCCGGAGCTACAATACGTAAGCGGGAGATCATTTTGGTGTTTCCTCTCGATCCACTGTAGCGCATTTCGAGTAAGATGGCAGGGTGCGGGTTCCGATCTTCTGGCGAAGGCCGCTTTTGGTAGCCGTGGTGCTCGGGTGCACGATGTCGCTCATTACCTCCGCCGGCCTGACCTTGCGGCTGGCAGGCCCGGCCACCTTTTACTGGAGCTTTGTGCCTCTCGCCGAGATCGCAGGTTTGGCGGCAGTGTGTTGGCCTGGAAGACGGGCGCTTTCGTTTAGCCGGCAGGTGGACCTGTTCTTCGCCGGCCACGGCCCCTGGCTGTTCTGGCTGATCGGGCTCTGCGCCATTTGGTCCTTCGTTCCGCCGATTGAGGCGTTCGCCTGCACCAAGGTTTGGCTATACGGCGCGGGCGCGATTGTGATCGTTTGGTCGGCGTTTATCGACTTCCGCTTCTTCCGATTTGCGATGGAGAGGAGTCCGGCGCGTGCGGCCCGCGACTTGCTGTTGCAGCGCTTAATTTCGTGGACCATCATCATAGCCATCTTCGGCGGGCCGGCGATTCCGCCGGAGATCGCGGCCCGTCTTGTAGGGTTTGGCCTATGACTGCGCTACGTTGGACCGCAGCCGGCCTGCTGCTGGCGTCGATCGCCGTCGGCACCATTGGCGATGCGTCGCGCGTGCGACCGCACCTGATGTTGGGCGGCTGTCGTGTGGTGGCGGCCGATTTCCATGTGCATAGCTTCCCTTTGAGCTGGGCCACGCTGGCGCCCTGGGATACCGCGTGGGAAGCGCAGCGGCAGGGGCTGGATGCGATCGCCATCGTGGGTCACAACCACGTGTGGGTTTCGAAAGTGGGCCGGTGGCTCTCGCGAATGACGGGAGGTCCGCTGGTGCTCACGGGCGAAGAGATCGTGTCGGCGCATTACCATCTGCTGGCGATTGGGATCGACTCCACTATCGATTGGCGGCAGAGCGCTACGAGCGCCATTGAGCAAGTGCACCGGCAGGGAGGCGTGGCCATCGCGGCGCATCCGCTAGCGCAGTATTGGACGGCTTACGATGCGCAGGCCAGGCATACACTGGATGTCGCGGAGGTCCTGCATCCGATTGCGCACGCCAGCGAGGATCTCGCAGCTCAGTTGCGGACCTTTTACAGTAGTGCGCCATTGACGGCTATTGGCGATTCTGATTATCACGGATTGGGACCTATTGGTCTTTGCCGCACCTACGTCTTCACGAAAGAGGAAACCGAGCAAGGAATTCTGGACGCTCTCCGCCACGGCCGCACGGTGGTATACGACCGGGCGGGGAATGCGTATGGCGATGCGGCGCTGATCCGGCTGGCCGCCGGAAATCTGCTTCGAGCCACGCCCGCGGCGGGGCTTCTGAGTATGTTCAGCCGCCTTGCGGGCATCCTTGGTTTGATTGCCGTTGCGCTGCAAGGCAGCGCATGGCGCTGCCCTACTGGACTAAGGTAGCGGCTAACACTACTAAGTCGCGGTTATTGGGCAACGTAAAGCTTTGGACCGTTTTTGTGTGGTCAATGTTAAAGCCGTAGCCGTATAGGTTGAATGTCCTGTCGTCCTGGGTGCCGTTGCTTATATTGCGGTAAGCCATGGCCACGGCGTCCGTCTCGCCAGAGTAGTTGCCGGGCGTAAACCAATCGCTGAAGCTCTGGGTAAACTCAGAGGTAGAACCATCCGAGTAAGTGACGGTTATGGCCTGCGCGGTCTGGGCGCCGTTGACTCCTGTAGCCAGCAGGCTGAGCCGCGAGAACTGGCCGGCGGGCAATGCGATGGGCTGTCCCGTGCCGCTGACGGCATCGGGCTGGTCCGGCGATCCGAAGTTGAACTGCGCGCCGTAGGGAACACGGGACGGCGTCAACAGTTTATACGAATACGAATAGCCGTCGCCGTCCAATCCGCCGGTGGTGTAGGTCGAGCCGTTCTTGTAAATGCCATAGGCGTTGTATGCCGCGGAAAGGTCCACGGGTGTCCCCGCGCCGCCCGTTCCGAGGGCCGCGCTCACCGCCAGGTTGATAACGGCCGATTGCGTGAGGTTGCCCGACGTTCCCACGACGACCGCGTTGGCGTATCCCAGCGCCGCTTCGGCGGCCGCGGATAGAACCAACTGGGTGGACCCGGTGGCGCTCGCGGGGTTGAACGCGGCCTTGACTCCCTTGGGCAAGCCCGTCACGGAGAATGTAACGCTGCCGTTGAACCCGTTCACGGCGCTCACCGTGATCGTACCGGCCGCTTTACCGGCCTGGTTGAGAAACATGTTAGCCGCCGCGGCGAGCGAGAAACCCGGCAACGCCACCGTCACGTAGGCGGTTTGAGTCAGGCTGACGGCCGTGCCTGTGACCACCACGGGAAAGCTTCCGCCCGGAGTAGAGCTGGCGGTCGCCACACTCAACGTCGACGTGCCCGAACCGGTTACCGACGCCGGATTCATGCCGGCCGTAACGCCCGCCGGTTGGCCAAGAACCGTGGCCGTAAGATCCACCGTGCCAGCGAATCCATTCAGCGAGCCGACCGTGATCGTGCTTGTCCCGGTATTGCCCGGTGTGACATCGATGGTGCCCGGAGATGGCGTCAGCGAAAAGTTCTTGCCCGTATACGCGGGACCGAGCGCGTTAATCAGGCTTTGACCGTTCGGACTTCCCCACCCAGTGACTAAGTCATAGCCCGTGACGGCGTTGTAAGTCTCCCCGAGGCCATTGTTGTTACTCCCGCTCGAAATATCGTGCAGGTCGCTGCCATAACTTGCGCCCAGGCCGATGTGGTAGATAGTTGGATTAAAAAAACCGATGGGCACACCGTTGGCCTGCTCGTTGGCCAAAGCCAGGAAGCCGGCCCAGCGCGGCGCGGCAAGGCTGGTGCCTCCCACTCCGCCCTGGCACGACCCGTTGGCGCAGAAGTAGTTATCGCAATCCGCCTCCGCGGCCACATCCGGGACATTGCGTAATGTGGTGGAGCCCTCGTTCGACCCATTGATCACGCCTGTAAGTTTCTGATAGCTGGGGATGGCATAACCGTTGGTGCTATATCCGCCGCTGCTGCCGCCAGTGGGATAGCCGCAAGCAAGCTCCGGATTCCCGCCCCAGGCAATTTCCGATGCCCACGGGCCGCCTGGGCCATTCGTGGTGATGTGCGTGCCGCCGGCGGCGGTGATGAAGGGATCGTCCTCCGGGTAATACGCCGGGTTGCAGTTTCCGGTGCAGCCGGGAAGCGTATACGCGCCGCTGTCACCGCTGGCCACGAACAAGTTCTGCCCCTGCGCCGCGAATTCCCGGAAGATAGGTTCGTCCGACTTAGGATCGGCGGGAAGCCAGCCCCAGGAGCAACTCAGTTGCTTGGCGATGTTGTCGATGGCCATCTGGTTCAGCATATCCGTGTCGTTGTTGCCTTCATACACGATGATCGCGGACGCTCCGGGCGCCATGGAAATAGCCTGTTGGACGTCGATGACCTGCTCGCCGTCGTCGCAACCGGCGCCGCAGATCGGGCTGATCCCATCCAGCACGACGTTGACGATCGGCACATTGAGCTGCTGGTTGATGGTGCTGAAGTAGGCCTGGACGTCGCTGAGGTTATACGGAGCGAACTCGAATAGCCCGATGGCTTGGCCCGCGCCGGTGAGGGTGGTGCCGGGCGCATAGGCGGCGCGCATATCGCTGCCCAGGAACTCGCCGCCAGGCCCCGATCCGGTCTGGTTGGGACGCGCGCCGGGGGTGGCGTACTGCAGCATCGGACGCGGCGGGGAGAAGGTATTCAGGCCGGAGACGCCTGCGACGGGAACGCCCGGTGGGACGGAAGGCTCGACATCGGAAGCATAAAACGTGCGATCTTCGGTCGGGTGCCGGTAGACCTGCATCTTCACCTGAAAAGCCCGCTCGATGTCGGAGGATGCGCCGCTGACATCCAGCACCAGACGGTTCGGCGCGGTGTTGGCGACGGTCAAAGCCGTAGGATTGGGCGAAGGCGATGGCTTTGGCGTAGTCTTCGGCGGTGGGACCAAACTGCGCGGTGAACTGTTCGACGGTCAGGAACAGTCGGTAGCTGGGACTGGACGGGTCGTAGAGCTGGTTGAGCAGGTTATCGAGCTGGGCTTCGTTGCGCAAGGATAGCGTGAGGGCCAAGCGCAACGGCTGCGAGGCGGGCAGGCGTCCGACGAGTTGCGCTCCGGCCGGCGCGGCTATCGCAGTGGCGAGTTTCTGGCGCTCTTGCGCACGGGCCGGCGAGGCCCATACGAGAAGGACGGCTGCGCAGGCGAGCGCAGAGGGGCCAAACGAGCGGCTTCGTTTTGTGGTCATGGTTCCTCCGAAAGGGAAAAGGAAATGGTACTCCCTGGCGGGCTACGTTTTGGATGGTGTGTTTGCGAACGTAGGCCAAGCGGCGGGCGGATGTGGGAAGGTGTGGCCGGCCGACAGCCGCGTTGGCGCGCGTTTACGCGGAGTGCGAGGTTTCTGGAGAGAGGCAGCCAGCGGGCCAAGGGCCTGCGCCACGAAGGTTAGATACCATGGCTTGAGATAGCCATGAACCGCGCGGAAATGTACGCCCGTCTGCACGCCCGCTCAGGGCGCTGGGACATGCTCGTAGTAGGCGGCGGCGCCACGGGGGTAGGCGTGGCCATCGACGCCGCCGCGCGCGGCTACGGCGTGCTTCTGCTGGAACAGCACGACTTTGGCAAGGGCACTTCCAGCCGCAGCACCAAGCTGGCGCATGGCGGCGTGCGCTACCTGGAGCAGGGCAATATTTCGCTGGTGATGGAAGCGTTGCGCGAGCGCGGTCTTCTGCTGGCGAATGCGCCGCACCTGGTCCACGACCGCGCCTTTGTGGTGCCCAACTACGATTGGTGGGAAGCGCCCTTCTATGGTCTGGGGCTGAAAGTCTATAACCTGCTGGCCGGCAAATACGGCTTCGGCGCGTCGCGGATTCTCTCCAAGGAGGAGACACTCGATCGCTTACCTACCATTCAGACGGAAGGATTGCGCGGCGGCGTCATCTACTTCGACGGGCAGTTCGACGATTCCCGGCTGCTGATCAACATGGCCGCAACAGCTTATGAAATGGGCGCCACGCTGCTCAACTACGTGCGCGTGACGGGCCTGACGAAGGACGCTGAGGGGTTCGTCGACGGAGTGATCGCGCGCGACATGGAAAGCGGCGATGAATTCCATCCGCAAGCCGACGTGGTGATCAACGCCACGGGGCCTTTCACCGACGATTTGCGCCGGCAAGCGGACGCCGCGATAGCGCCGATGATCGCGCCCAGCCAGGGAGTGCACCTGGTCTTCGATCGCGCGTTTCTCCCCGGCGAGAGCGCCATCATGGTTCCGCATACCAGCGATGGCCGCGTGATGTTCGCGATTCCATGGCACGGCCACACGCTCATCGGTACCACCGACACTCCGGTCGACGGCGCCTCGCTCGAACCCGTAGCGATGGACGAAGAGATCGATTTCATCCTGTCTACCGCCTCGCTTTATCTGGCGCGCAAGCCCACGCGGGGCGATATCCTGAGCGCGTTTGCGGGGATTCGCCCGCTGGTGAGATCGGCGAGCGGTGGCGACACGGCGGCGCTCTCTCGCGACCACACCGTCCACATCGAGAAATCCGGCCTGTTGACGATTTGCGGCGGCAAGTGGACCACTTACAGGCGCATGGCGGAAGACTGCGTGAACCAGGCGGCGATGTTGGCGCGTTTGCCGGAGAAACCTTGCGTCACGGGGGAGCTTAGGTTGCACGGATTCCACATGGGCGCGGACGCGTTCGGTCCCTTGCGCGTGTACGGGTCGGACGCGCCGCCGATCCGGGAGATCATGCGCGCCGAGCCGGCGCTAGCGGAAGCGCTGGATCCGGCGCTTTCATACACGGGCGCCGAGGTGGTGTGGGCCGTCCGCCACGAGATGGCGCGCACGGTGGAAGATGTCCTGGCGCGGCGCACGCGGGCGCTGTTTCTGAATGCGAAGGCGGCGTTGCGAATGGCTCCGCGCGTGGCCGACTTGATGGCGCGCGAGTTGAGCCGGGACAGCGCGTGGCAGATGCAGCAAGTGGAGAGCTTCGAAGAGGTTGCCCAAAACTACTGTCCCCGGATCGGCGCGGACGGAGATTCGCGATAGCGGAAGTCTGGTATGATGTTGGCAGCGGGGCCGGTGGCGCGTTACCGTCGGTCCCGTTATCCGGTCGATTAGTTTCAGCCGGATTGCCAACAGTAGTGGAGGCCCGGTCAGTAGCCGGGCTTCCCCGTTTAGAAGCTCACGTGCTCCTGGCGGGAACCCGCGCATTCACGATTTGCGAAAAGGCTATTGATGCAGTGGCTGTGCGCCCGTGAATTCTCACTAGGATTTTTGTTTGGAATTCCGGCGCCGGAACTTGGTATGATGTTGGCAGCGGAGCCGGTGGAGCGACCACCGGCCCCGCAACGAAGCTTACCGCGGACCCCTACGGGTCCATACGATCAGCAACGTTACCCGGCCAATTAGTTTCAGCCGGATTGCCAACAGTAGGATCATAATTCGATCCCCCTTTCTGCTCCGCGTGAAGGCCCGGTCAGTAGCCGGGCTTCCCCGTTTAGAAGCCACGTGCTCCTGGCGAGGACCCGCTTATCCGCGTTTTGCGAAAGGCTATTGATGTAGTGGCTGGGCGCCGGGAATTCTCGCGTTCTCGCGCGCATTTCTGGAATTCCGGCGCCGGAACTTGGTATGATGTTGGCGGCGGAGCCGGTGGTGCCTCCACCGGGCCCCGCAACGAAGCTTACCGCGGACCCTTACGGGTCCATACGATCGGCAACGTTAACCGGCCAATTAGTTTCAGCCGGATTGCCAACAGTAGGATCATGGTTCGATCCCCCTTTCTGCTCCGCGTGAAGGCCCGGCCCGAAGCCGGGCTTCCCCGTTTAGAAGCTCACGTGCTCCTGGCGGGAACCCGCGCATTCACGATTCGCGAAAGGCTATTGATGTAGTGGCTGCGCGCCGGGAACTCTCGCGCGCATTTATGGGGGATCAGCCGTTGAGCACTGGGATTTCGCGCCGGTCGATCAGGGCGGAAACTGCCGCGATGTCGCGATCCAGCGCCCGATCGGCCTCCACGAAAGCGCTTACCGCGCGGATTGTCCGGTAGATCGGCCGCGTGCCTGCGCCCAACCTGCCGCCGCCCTCCCGCAGATCGATGGCTTGGGCCGTCGAGAGCAGGGTAATGGCCACCGCGCTGCGCAGCAGCCGGGTCACGTCCATGGCGGTCAGGGCCGCATGCGTGCCGAGGCTGACGATATCCTGGTTGAATTGTTCGGTGGGCAGAGTGTGGATCAGGCTGGGCGCGCACCAGTGGCGAATGGCCGTGACCAGGCTGGTGTGCACGATCTGCATTCCCTTGAAGCCTTGATACACGCCCACGTGCGGGCTTAGCGAAGGCGGCAAGCCGTTTGAAAATCGGTCGTCCATCAGCAGCGCCATCAGTGAATGCAGCCAGTTGGCGAGATTCGCGAGGTCCAGTTTCAGCCCGTCCATGGCGCGCGCGATGTGAGCTCCGTAGAAATTGCCTGTATGGTAAACCTGTTCGGCCGCCGGATCGATGAGCGGATTGTCGTTTACGGAATTGGCCTCTCGCTCGATTACCGTGCGGCATTGTTCGATGGTCTCCTGCATCGGCCCGAGACCTTGCGGCGCGCAACGCAGCGAGTAAGGGCTTTGGATGGATTCTTCCGCCGCCGCCACGCCATGGCTGCCATTGCTCCCGTTGGCCCGCCGGTTGGCCTCTTGCACGCGGTTCCGGATCTCATCGAGCGGCACGGCCAGCTTCGAATCGAACAGCAGCGAGTTCAGCATCTCCGCGACCGCAAGCTGGCCGGGATGATGTTTGGCCATATGGATGGCGGGGTGATAATAGTCGGGCGACGATCCGAGCGCCTCCGCGGCCATAGCCAGCGCGCCCAGGGACAAACGGAACAGGTAAGCAGCCTCGTCGACCACAATGGAGCCGACGCCGGTCATCACGGTGGTGCCGTTAAGCAGCGCCAGCCCTTCCTTGGCTTCCAGATCCAGCCGCGGGATGCCTTCGTTGTGCAGCGCCTCCGCGGCGGGCACCCGGCAACCTTTGTAGAATGCCTCGCCACGTCCGGCCATGACGCGTGTGATGTAAGCCGAAGGGCACAGGTCGCCGCTCGCGCCCACCGAGCCGAAGCGCGGCACGATGGGTGTGATGCGGCGATTCAAAAGGTCCAGCAGGCGCTCGATCACCACCAGGCGCACGGCTGAGAATCCGCGCGCCAGAGCGTTGGCCCGCAAGAGGATGGCGGCTCGTACGGTTTCTTCCGGTAGTGCCTCGCCCACGCCGCACGACAGAAACTCAAGCAGGTTCTGCTGATGGTGCGCGAGTTCTTCGGTGGGGATGACGTAGCGCGCATTGCCGCCGAAACCGGTGTTGACTCCGTAGACCACTTCGCCGGCCGCCAGCTTGCGTTCGAGCACTTCGCGGCTGCGGGCGATGCGGCCGCGGAATTCTTCGTCAGGGCTTAGGGCGACGGTCTGGAAATGCCGCGCCACGGCAATGATTTCGTTGAGGGAAAGATCGTTCTGGGAGATACAGACTGCAGCGGTGGGCGTGATCAGGGTCGCCATATCTGCTCTTGCACCACATTGGAGTGGTGCTCTGGCTACAGTATGGCACTGAGGCTGGCCGGTGTCAATAGTTCACTCGTTCCGTAACGCCCGCAACGGGTCCACTCGCGACGCGCGGCGGGCAGGGATACAAGCCGCCAGCATCGTCACCGCGAGCAATACCAGGGCCGCGCCGGTTAGCACCAGCGGATCGTGCGGCGACAGCCCGTAGAGCTGGCTGCGGATCAGGCGCGTGGCCGCCACCGCCGCGGCCAGTCCCGCCGCCGAGCCTATCAGCACCACCCGCACGCTCTCGCGCAACACCATGCCCAGGATATCCAAGGGCCGGGCGCCGATGGCCATGCGGATGCCGATCTCGCCGGTGCGGCGCGCTACGGTGTACGCCATCGTGCCGTACAGCCCGATGCAGGCCAGCACCAGCGCCAGGGCGCCGAACAGCGATGCCAGCCGCGCGAAGACGCGTTCCTGCACCAATTCCTGCGCCACGGCTTCGGTCTGCGTTTTGATATCGACAAGCGGCACGTCCTTATCCTGCGCCAGCGCCTGCTGCCGGATGGCCGGCGCCAGCGCCCGCGGATCCGTCTCCGCGCGCACCTCGAAAGTCAATGCGCTCCAGACGACGGATTCCTGTAGATAAGACATATAAACAGTGGGCGGCGCCTCGTCGCGCAACTGGCTGTACTTCGCGTCTTTCACTACCCCCACAATTTCAAAATCCGATGGCTGCTTCTCATCGCCGAACCGCAGTATGTGGCCGATGGGGCTGTCGCCGTGAAAGTGCTTCCGCACGAGCTTTTCATTGACCACGGCGACTTTGGGCGCCCTGGGGGTGTCGTGCGCCTCGATGCGCCGCCCCAATACCAGCGGAATGCCCATCGTCTCGAAGAAGCCCGGACTCACGCCATTCCGGTGCAGATCCACGCGCCGTTTTCCCTCGGTGTAACCGGGTATGAGGGCGTCGGAAGTGGAGACCCCCGAGCCCACCAGCGCGTGCTCCGACAACCCCACCGAACGCACCCCGGGGATGGATTGAATGCGCTCGCCCAGTTCGCGATAGTAGTCGATCAGCCGCGCGCCCTGGTAGCCGTTCAAACCCGGCTGCACGGAGAATTGCAGCAGGTGGTCGGGCCGGAATCCCAAGTCCGTGCTTTCCAGATTTCGCAGCGTGCGCAAGAACAGGCCCGCGCTCACCAGCAGCAGCAGGCATAGGGCGACCTGCCCGGCCACCAGCATCCGGCCCGATCGAAACCTGCCGGTGGCGCGGCCGCCACTGCCGCCACCCTGCTTGAGCGCTGGCCCCACATCCACGCGGGTGGCCTGCCAGGCAGGCGCCAAGCCGAACAGCACTCCAGTCAGCACCGAGACCGCTAAGGTGAAGGCCAGGATGCGCGCGTCCAGGTGCAGCGCGACTACCAGCGGATGCCGCCCGCTGGAGAGCCACGCCAATAGTACGGTGCTCGCCCAACGCGCCAGCAGCACTCCGGCCGCGCCACCCAGCACGGCCAGCATGGCGCTTTCGGTGAGCAACTGGCGGATCAGCCGGCTGCGCCGCGCACCCAGGCTCAAGCGCACCGCGATCTCGCGTTGCCGCGCGGCGGCGCGCGCCAGCAGCATGCCCGCGGCGTTCGCGCACGCCATCAGCAGGATCGCTCCGACCATCGCCATCAATACGAACAGGGGCCGCGAAAATTGTGTGCGCAGCCCGTCGAGACCTTGGCTGGCGGGCAGAGTTTCAAGTACCGGTGTCTTGGGATCGGCCGCTTTCCCCGCCTTGCCGATGCTTTGGGCGAACAGCACCGCCAACTCCGCCTGGGCACGCTCCGCGGATTGCCCCGGCAGCAGCCGTCCGGTCAATACCAGCCACCAGTTCCGCGTATCCCGGGTGAGCGGCGGCGGCGCCTGGCCGGCCGATTCGGCCGCCGCGGCGGAGTATTCGGGCAGCAGATACGGATACTGGGAAAGCGGCACAAACAGATCCGGCGAAGTACCCGGCTCCAGGCCGAAGAACTCGGCTGGAGCGATGCCGGCGATGGTGAAGGGGGTCCCATTTACGGCCATGGTTTTCCCCACCACGGAGGGGTCTTCGCCGAACCGGCGCTGCCAGAATCGATGCGAGAGCACGGCTATGGGCGGCGCATCCGCCACATCGTCGCGCGGCAAAATCGCGCGTCCCTGCGCGGCGTAAACACCCAGCCCCCCGAAATAATTGCCGGAAACCATTACCGCATTGGCCGCCTCCGCGCGTCCGCGCATGCTGATGTTCACCCGCGGCGTGTTGGCCGCAAACGCAAACGTCTGAGAAAAGACATGGTTCCGGTCGCGGAGTTGTTCATACACTGGGTAGGGGAACGATTCGCTCCAGGAACGTCCCGTGCGTGCGTCCTCCCCGCTGTTGCCTTCCAGGTCCCGCACCACGTCAGGCCACCCCTTGGCAGACCACCTCAACATAACCAGTTGGCGCGGCTGCTTCACTGGCAGCATCTCGAACAGCACCGCGTCCATCAGGCTGAAGATGGCGGTGTTGGCCCCGATACCCAGGGCCAGCGATGCCGCCACCGCGATAGTGAATCCTTTACCGGCCGCCATTTGCCGCAAGCCGTACCTGATATCGCCCGCCAAGTCTTGAATGAAGCTTACTTTACGCATGTCCCGGCACTCCTCCTTGAGTTGCTCGACCCCCCGCCACTCACGTAGCGCCGCCGCGCGCGCATCGGTCGGCGCGAGGCCGTCACCGATGTATTGTTCAGTGCGCTGCGCGATGTGATAAGCCAGCTCTTCGTCGAGATCCCGGTCGGCCTGCCCGCGCCGCAGAAGCGACCGCAAGCGAAGCGGAAGGGTATAAAGCCAGCGCAGTGGACGCATGTCTCAGGCCTCCTTGAGCCGCACTACGCGTGAGATGGCCCCGGAGAGTCGCACCCAGTCGGCGGATTCCTGGTTGAGCTTGCCGCGGCCCAGACGCGTGAGCGAGTAATATTTGGCGCGGCGGTTGTTTTCGCTGGGCTTCCATTCGGCGGCGATCCAGCCTTCCTGCTCCAGCTTATGGAGGGCCGGATACAGCGATCCGTCGCTGACCTGAAGGACGTCGCCCGAGACCTGCTTCAAGCGCTGGCTGATGGCCCAGCCGTTGAGCGGCTCGAGCGCCAGCATCTTCAGAATCAGGAGGTCCAGGGTACCCTGGACCAGATCGGCCGGTTTGCTCATGCGCGTTTCCCTCGGTTACCGATACTAGCATACGCCAGCTTCCCTCGGTAAGCAAGGGGTCGGGCCGGCGGGGCTTGGGAATTCGCCGCCTTTACGATCACGACTCCGCCCTTGTGGGGAGCGGCGCAAAGAAGCGGATAGTTGGCTTAGAGTCGAAGAGTGGGGCCCCCGACCTAATAATTGAAACTTGCTTTTAAGGACGCCGAGATTTTTGCTTCCGGGTGAGGTCTTGCAAGTCAGTCATCCCTGGCGGCAATTTGATTTCGCCCTGCGCGGCCTCGTGATTCTTTAGTACGTCCCCCAGAATGTGCTGCAGTAGCTTCGCCTGTCCCCACGAGAGTGTGACTTGGGCGCGCTGTTCCACCGAGACGCTCCCTTGCTCGACATCCACAACCTCACCGAAGACCAGCCGCACATCAAAGTGCGTGAAGCCAATCTGAAGATGGTTCGCATACGTGAAGAACATGCCATCTTCGGGCTCGTCGGCTCGCTGCAGGTACTCTTCAGGTCCCATCCCCTTAACGCCAAATTCCTCCACAGCGATCCGCAAAACCCCGGGTGCGCACGGTGTCGTCTTTGATTCTATCACCCGCCACCGGCGACGCTGGCTGCGGTACCGTCTTAGACCGGCCTGGCGACAGGTTTCGCGGCCAATCGCGGGCAACGTGAGCATCCTGTCCACCCTTAGTAACCAAATCGCCGCCGGCGAGTATAAAGATAAGGAGACAACCATGCCCGATGCCAGCGGTCTGTCCGCTTTCGACGGCGCCTTGCAGGACCTGCGCTACACGTTTCGCACGCTGCGCCGGAATCCCGGATTCGCGGCCTTTGCCATTCTAATCGTGGGACTGGGTATCGGTGCGAGTGCCACGGTATTCAGCGTGGTTGACGCGCTGCTGCTCCGTCCGCTCCCGTTTCGCGAACCCGAGCGGCTGGTCTGGATCTCGAACCACGACACCGGCGGCCTCTCGGGACAGACTACCCAGGTGGGCCATCTCATCGACCTGCGGGAACACAATCGGTCCTTCGCCGATCTAGCCGGCTATTTCGCTTTTTACGGGGTCGGCGACAATCTGCTGAGCGGCCACGGCGAGCCGGAGCGCCTCACCGGCGTGCCGGTCTCGGAGAATTTCTTCCAATTGCTCGGGATTCAACCGCAACTAGGCAGACTGTTTACGGCCGCGGAGTGCAAATGGAATGGGCCGAAGGCCGTGCTATTGAGCCATGGCCTGTGGAGCCGGAGGTTCGCCGCCGATCCCGGGATCGTGGGCCGCACTCTCATCGTCAACGCCGATCCAGTCACCGTCGCCGGTGTACTGCCAGCTTCCTTCGACCTGGCCTCGGTCTTCGCCCCCGGCAGCCACTTCGATCTGTATTTTCCGTTCCCGCTCAGCAGTGAGACCAACCGGTGGGGAAACACCATGGCGATCGTCGGCCGGCTGAAGCCTGGTGTGCCAGTGAGCGGCGCGCAAGCGGAGTTGAAGATACTGGCGGCGCAGATTATGCGCGCCCATCCCGAACGCAACGATTTTGAAGGATACGTCACCCCGTTGGCGGAACATGTGAGCGGCCGTATCCGGCCGGCGCTGCTGGTGCTGGCATTCGCGGTGGGTGTGGTGATGCTGATCGTGTGCGCGAATCTCTCGAACCTGCTGCTGGCGCGCACCGCGACGCGGCAGAAAGAGATGGCCATCCGCACGGCCTTGGGCGCGGGCCGGCCGCGCTTGATCCGCCAGATGCTGACCGAAGGCGTGGCGCTGTCGTGCTGCGGAGCGCTACTGGGCATCCTCCTGGCCGCGGGCGGGACGCGCATTCTGGCGCACCTGGAGGCACTCAGCATCCCTCTCCTGGCGAACGTCCGCATCGACGGCACGGTGCTGGCCTTCTGTCTGGCGGCGGCGATGCTGACGGGCGTAGTGTTCGGTCTGGCCCCCGCTCTGCAGGTCCCAGCCAACAGTGTGCACGATGCGCTGAAGGATACGGCGCGCGGTTCCACGGCGGGCAAGAGCCGCAACTGGATTCGCGGCGCCCTGGTGGTCTCCGAGATCGCATTTGCATGCCTTCTGCTGGTGAGCGCGGGACTGCTGGTGCGCAGTTTTCTGCGCGTGCTGGACGTGAACCTGGGCTTCCAGCCGGATCAAGCCGCCACCGTACGGGTGGATCCCGTTGCGCGCTACTCCACGCAGGCGCAGCGGAATGCCTACTTCGACGATGTCCTGCGGCGCACGCGAGACATACCGGGGGTCAGAGCCGCCGGGTTGACCGATGCGCTTCCGCTGGGCCGCAATCGCAGTTGGGGTGCGCCCGCCAAGGGTCAAGTATACCCGCCCGGAAAGTTTCCCGATGCGTTTGTGCGCGTAGTGAGCGATGGCTATTTCAAAGCCATGGGCATCGCGCTGATCGCCGGACGCGATATCTCGGAACGCGATGTACCTTCCGCCGAACCTGTAATCGCGATCAACGAAACCATGGCGCGCACGCTTTGGCCGGAACAGAACGCGGTGGGTCAGCTCATGCTCGCTTGCGGCGAGCGCCGTGTGGTAGGCGTGGCCGGCGACGTGCGCCACCTGGCGCTCGAGCAGGCCTCGGGCATGGAGATGTACCTGCCCATGCGGCAATGCGCCGATATTGCCTCCGTGGATTTGGTGGTCAGAAGCTCTCTTCCTCCCGCGGCGCTGGCCGCCAGTGTGCGCGCCGCGCTCAAACCCATCGCGCCGAACCTTCCCGGAAAAGACTTCCGCACCTTGCGGCAACTGGTCGATAAAGCAGTGTCGCCACGGCGTTTTGTGGTGCTGCTGCTGGGCGGATTCGCGGTATTCGCGCTGCTGCTCGCATCGCTCGGAATTTACGGCGTGGTTTCCTACGGGGTGAACCAGCGCACACAGGAAATCGGAATCCGTATGGCGTTGGGCGCTTCCGCTTCCCGGCTGCAGCTCGGAATTATTGCGCAGACGCTCGGACTGGCCGCCGTCGGCATGCTGCTGGGAGCCGTGGCGTCCCGTTTGCTGGCGCGGGCGTTGAGTGGAATGTTGTTCGGAGTCACGGCGAACGATCCGCTGACATTCCTGGCCATGCCCGCCGTTCTGGCCTTAGTCGCCGTGGTGGCCGGATATCTGCCCGCGCGGCGCGCTTCGCGGATCGACCCATCCATAGCGCTGCGTGCGAACTAACGCGGGAGAAGTCAGATCAGAAGACAGAAGTCAGCCCAGCCAGTGTGGGGCGGGCAATTCTGCCCGCAGCCGGCTTTTCAGCGTCACGACGCGCCCGAGGCGCGATGTATGGCCACAATCCGATTGGCGATACGGACAACGATCTGACACGCCAGCACGCGGGCGAGCCGATGGGCGAGCGGATCGAGGTGGCGGGACGCGTGCTCGACGAGCACGGCCGCCCGATCCCGGTACACGCTGATCGAAGTCGGGCAGGCGAACGCGGCCGGCCGGTATTTTCATGCGCGCAACAATCGCGCTGCGCCGCTCAGATCCGAACTTCATCAGTTCCCTCCCAGCGCGCCCGCCAGCACGAACACCAACGGCGCGTTCCAATTGATGGCCACCTCATTGCTGGCGTACGAAGCCTGCTCATCCAGATACATCTTCGCGGGAGGGCCATTGGGTAGCTTTCGCATGGCGGCATCCTGGCGGCCGCGGTTGGGACCTCCCGAAAGCAATCCCGGCCAGGGCTCCGGCAGTCCCAATCCGGCGCTGGGGCGATGGTGCGGATGATGGAATGGATTCGCCCCTACCTGGGTCACCCACGAAAGAGAAAACGTGTTGCGGCCCAGCAGGTAATGCAGATTGTCCAGGGCCGCCTCCACATAGCGCGGATCGGGCCGCAGCGCGTTAGCCACCAGAAGCTGCATGGCGTAGTTGGCGGCCACGCCGTTCGATCCCCAGATGTAGTCCGCGGGCGTCAGGCTGATGCGGTATGGATGGCGGCCGGCGCGCTCGACGATCTGCTGGGCGGCGTTTGCCGAATCCTGCGCGATGGCGGCAACCGCATCGGCGTTCGTCCCGTGTCCCAGCGCATAAGTCCACAGCGCCAGCGGCGCCACTTCCCCCCATGACGGAGGTCCGTTCGGCTTCACGGTCTTGCGGAATTCGCCGAAGTGTTCCAGAAAGTAGCGTTCGTAGACTGGGCCGCCTGTGGCACGCGACAACTCGGCGGCGGCCCACAAATGCTCGTCGGCGCAATCGCTATCTCCATAATCTCCGGTGGAGACGCCGGAAGGATTGCGGAACGTCACATCGGGGTGCTTCTCCAGCCAGGCCCAGGCCTGGCGCGCGGCGCGGAGGCACTGGTCCGCATAGGCCGCATCGAAAGGCCGGTAGGCGCGCGCGGCGATGGCCATCACGGCCGCGAAATCGCCCGTGGCGCAAGAGCTCTTAAAAGGCGCCTTACCCGTGCCGATGACGTAGCTGATCAGCGTATCTTTCTCCGGCAGGATGAATCCGCAGAAGCGCTCGCTGGTTTGTTTGTGCCAAACTCCGCCATCGTCGTCTTGCATGGAAAGCATCCAGTCCAGGTTCCAGCGGATTTCGTTCAGGATGTCGGGCGTACCGTTGCCGGATTCCGGAATATCGAGCTTCACCTGCTTGAGGCGGGCGCCGAAGATCTCCCAAGTCCACAGCAGGGTGCCGGTGGAGATGCCGGAGTTGACGACGTAGCGGCCATAGTCGCCGGCGTCGTGCCATCCCTTGGCCGATATGCGGGAACCGGTCTTGCCCGAGGAAGCATGATATCCGCCTTCCAGGTGACAGGCGGCGTGCTTGTAGCCGGGAAACGCCGGCCCGAGGTCCACGGCGGCGCCGCAACGCTGGCCGTAGTACGAGCGCATGGCCAGGTAAAACGCGCGCGCGAACACATCCGGGCCGATGCCGAACTCCCAGCTCCGGCCCACGCCGGGCACTTCCAGGTAATAGTTGCCGGGTTTATCCAGTTTGGTGAAATCCGCTGCCTGGATGAGATCGCCGGAATCGGGATCGTTGGCGGGCTCCGCCAGCTTGCCGCGGAAGGCCACGGAGCCGCTACCCGAGCGGCGCACGGAAAACTCCTTGGCCAGGGTTGGCGAGACCACTATCGCCAGTTTGGGGGAATGGGGCAGGTAGCCGGCCTGATCCACTTTGATTTCTGTGGTGGGCGCCGCCGCAAATGCGCACACCGATATCAAGAACAGGGAGACCCATTTCATCGACACCGATTTTAACGCCGCGTGCGCAGTGTGCGATAATCGCGAAAATGGGTAACGGTAAGCTTGTTTAGCGATCGGCGGCGCGGCAGATAACCCGCCGGTCGCGGCCTAAAACTCAAAGACAACCCAGGCCCTCCTCCTACACGGCCAGCACTCGAAGGCAGGGTGCGCACGGAGATTAGGCATCCGATCCCCTAAAATGGAAGTTCGCCGCGCGACGGCTTCCCCGCGCCGCTGCTGAAAGAATTATCGGCTTTGCGACTCTACATGGATGCATGCTGCCTGAATCGGTTGACCGACGACCAAAGCCAGACCCGCGTCCGCAAAGAGGCCGTAGTTGCGGCCATTTTCGCCTTGTTCCAGGAAGGCCGGGCAATTTGGGTGAGCAGCACCGCGCTGGAGGTTGAGATCAGCCGCAACCCAGATCCGGAGCGGCGCCATGATGTAACCGCTTTACTTGCTTTGGCAAAAGAGGTTGTAGTTCCACACGAGGCGGTCGCCGAGCGCGCCGTGGCTCTCGAACGGCTTGGCTTCGCCCCATTTGACGCGCTGCATTTGGCCAGCGCCGAGCAGGGCAACGCGGATGTATTCCTGACCACCGACGACGGCCTTCTGCGTCGTGCAAAACGGCATAGCGGGCGGCTTCACACCCGCGTCCAGAATCCGCTATCCTGGTATGACGAGCTTGCGTTATGATCCACCTTGAGAAGATGACGGATGAAGACTTCGAGCGGCACGCCCTCGCGCTTCTGCAACGCGAGTTGGGCTTGGGCGGATTCGCCCGCTTTCTCCGTTTGTACCGGTCCGGAACCGGTGACTACACCCGTGACCGCCATCGTTGGCTACAAGACGCAACGATTCAGGAGATCATGGCTGAAGTAGAGCGCCGGGACAAGCCGGCCGCCTAGCCTAGAGCTAGCAGCTAGCGGTTTGTCTCTCTTAGCCCGGTCCCGCTTTTCGGCGAGCCAACGCTACGGCGGTCGTCAAACTGTTGAATGACAAGTTGGCTGCCTTGGGCCGTGCTCTTGGCATATACGATTCAGGTAAGAGAACATCCTAGATAAAGCGGGCAATGGCCCTACCAGGTACCATTACTCTCATTTTCGCCCCAAAAATTAGCTGCTCTCCTATGGACAGGATTTGAGAGCTATAATCGCGACAGATCTGAAGGGGCAAATCAACCATTCAGGAGGGATTACGATGAGAACTACGACAATGGCACTGTGGCGGCGAGATCTGTTACAGCGCCATACGATCCTTTTGACCCTCTGCGTGTTAACAGCCATCCCCACGCCCGCGCAGACCCTGACCACGCTGTTCAGCTTTAATGGCGCCAATGGCTCAGGCCCCAGCCCTCTGGCCCAAGGCCGGGACGGAAATTTCTACGGCACAACCAATTCGGGCGGATCGAATAATACCTGTTACATCGGCTGCGGCACGGTTTTCCAAATTACACCGGCGGGCGTGTTCACAACTCTCTACAATTTCGATTCTTCCCGCAGCGGCGGCCACTACCCAAGTGGCGCGTTGACTCTGGCCAGCAACGGAGATTTTTACGGGGTCACTGAGGAGGGGGGACCGGTGCGGTGCGGCAGCAGCGGTTGTGGCACTATCTTTAGGGTGACCTCATCCGGCGCACTCGCCACGGTGCACGGGTTCAACGATACCGACGGCTCTTGTCCCGGCGCCACTCCAATTCAAGCCGCCGATGGCGCGTTCTACGGGACCACCGTCTGCGGTGGCGCGAACAAACTGGGCACCGTCTACCGATATGCTCCCGACGGTACCTTCACTCTTCTGGAATCCTTTGACTCCCTTAATGGCAGCAGTCCCAACGGCCTTATCCAGGCGAGCGATGGGATTTTCTACGGCACAACCGGCCAAGGCGGCGACGGGTCCGACGTAGGCACTATCTTCCGTATGGAGCCCGGCGGCAACCTGATAACAGTCTACAGTTTCGCCCCCAAGCGCGCATATCCCAGCGCAGTCACTCAGGGCAGCGATGGGGATTTCTATGGCACAACCTGCGGAGGGACGCTCAACGCCGGCACGGTCTTTAAGCTTACCCCAGCCGGTGCGATCTCCACTCTTCACCAGTTCAGCGGTCCTGACGGGGCCTGTCCGGCAGCCGCGCTAATCCAAGCTTCGGACGGCAATTTCTACGGAACCGCCGTGAGAGGCGGCTCGGGGGACTACGGCACCATTTTTGAAATTACCCCTGAGGGCGTGCTGACCACCCTGCACAGCTTCATGCTGACCGACGGCCAAGGCCCTAGCGCCTTGGTGCAGGGGACGGACGGCAATTTCTACGGAACGACGGGACTGGGCGGAGCCAACAACTACGGTACCGTCTTCCAACTGTCGACCGGCTTACAGCCCCCGAAGTAGAAGGCGGGGTGTACGGCGAACACCGTCCTCAGTCAGGCCGCGGATCTGGCCGAGCGCGTAAAACGAGAACACGCCCACGGCCGCCAGGGAGACGGCGAGTCCCGCCCACAGGCGGCCGGTGGGGGAGTCGATGGACTTGGTCATGGCGCCAAGTCAAGCATAGCAAGGCGGCGTGGCACGGGCTTCAGCCTTCCATGGCGAGCAATCTCGCGTCCGATGCACATCCTGAGGGTGTCCGGCGAAATAAAGGAATTCGCTACGCCGCAAAGGGAGAACCGATTCGGCTGGTCCTTCCACCATTGTGACCGCCGGAACTGCGCGGCGTTTCCCGCTGGTTCCAATGCGGCGCGCATGCACCTGCCGACGCGCCATGGGCATGAAGGCCTTCAATGTCCCCGGGCCGATAAGGCCGCGAAATTTGTGCCGATATCATTTTGAATCCCGCCTGGTCAAGACCCGTAAGCTAAAGAACATGGAGACCCGTTGCATCGACACCGATTTTAACGCCGCGTGCGCAGTGTGCGATAATCGCGAAAATGGGTAACGGGTAAACTGTCGATTTCCCTACCCCCTTGCACGCGAACAGCGGGTCTGGTATAAGAGCTTACTGACTTCGTTGCCAGGCTTTTGGGCCTCGTTATGCCCGTGAAGAAGAAGACATCAATGCCGAAGAGTGCCGAAAAGCGCAACGTCCCACAAGCTTCTCCGCCGCAGGAAGGCAAGAATGGCCAGCGGACGGCCGCCAGCGGGAAGACCGATTCCGCTGCGGCATTGCGCGAGACAGGACCCCGCCAGATGGAATCCTTCGAGGAGGGCATGCGTCTATTTCACGCGCGCAAGTTTCAACAGGCCAAGGAAGTTTTTGTACAGGCCGCGCGCGGACCGGATCGCGCCGTGACACACCGCGCCGGACTGCACGCGCGCATGTGCGAGCAGCGCCTGGAATCCGCCGGTCCGATGTTGAATACAGCCGAAGAGCACTACAACTACGCCATCACGCTGATCAATTCCCGCGACCTTGCGGCGGCTCAAAAGCACCTGCGGGCCGCTCTGGATAAGGATTCCACCGCCGAGCATGTGCTGTATGCGCTGGCCGCCTGCCAGAGCCTGGGTGGAGAATTACAGTCCGCTTATGAGAACCTGAAACGTGCGATCGATTTGCAACCTCGTAACCGGCTGGCCGCCCGCCAGGATCCCGATTTCGCGGCGATGGCCGAGCACCCGGCGTTCGTCCGGCTGCTTTACCCGGACCGGAAAAGCTGACACCAGGATGAATGCCGGTCCAGACAGGCCGGGAGGCCCGTCCTACGTCTAGCTCCGAACCCTTGCGCGTGGTGGTCATCGGCGGAGGCACGGGCCTTTCCGCCCTGTTGCAAGGATTGAAATACTACGCCAGGCCCCGCCGCGGCGCGCCGATGGACATCACGGCGGTGGTGACGGTGACCGACGATGGCGGCAGCTCCGGCCGGCTGCGGCGCGAGTTCGACGTGTTGCCGCCGGGGGACATCCGCAATTGCATGGTGGCCCTCTCCGAGGACGAAGCCCTGCTTTCGCGCTTGTTTCAACACCGTTTCCAGGCGGGCCTGGGACTGAAGGGCCACAGCTTCGGCAATCTGTTCCTCACGGCTCTGACGCAGCTCATGGGCGATTTCCCGGAAGCCGTGAAGGCGTCTTCCGAGGTGCTCCGGATCAAGGGCCGGATCTATCCCGCCACGGCCGTCAATGTGGCGCTGGAGGCCACCCTGGAGGACGGCACGCGCGTCATCGGAGAAACCAAGATCAGCAAGAGCCGCAAACCCATTCGCAGCGTCCGTCTGCGTCCGCGCAAAGTGCGGCCCATGGCCGATACGCTGGCCGCCATCGCGCAGGCCGACCTGATCACGCTGGGTCCCGGATCGCTGTTCACCAGCGTGATTCCAAATCTGCTGGTGGAGGGAATCTCCGCCGCCATCCGGCGCTCTCCCGCCCTCAAGGCCTATTTCGTGAACCTGATGTGGCAGCCCGGCGAGACCGTGAATTTCAGCGCTTCCGACCACATCCGCGCCATCCACAAGCACGCGGGCGGCAAACTGATCGATTGCGCGATCGTGAACGTAGCGCCTATTCAAATGGCCGCGCGAAAACGCTACGAAAGGCAGCAGGCCCTGCCTGTCGAAAACGACCTGGATCGCATCTTCAAAATGGGGGTCAAGGTGGTGACTGGCAAGCTGCTGCAGGAATCCAGGAAAGTGCGCCACGATCCCGAACAGACCGCCGCGGTAGCCGCGCGGCTGGCGCACGAGGGCCGGCGGCAAAGGCTCAAAGCCGGCGGGAGGAATTAGTGGAAACGCCTCTGACGGTAGTCATTCTCGCGGCCGGGTTGGGCACGCGCATGAAATCGCGCAAGGCCAAAGTGCTGCACCGCGCCGGCGGCAAATACCTGATCGAGCACGTGCTGCGGACCGCGGGGACCCTCGCGCCGCCTGAGCGGATTTTCGTAGTGGTGGGCTATCAATCCGCCGAGGTGCGCGCGGCGCTGCAAACTTCCGGCGTCGGCTTTATAGAACAGACCGAACAAAAGGGCACCGGCCACGCGTTGATGGTGGCGGCGGAGACTCTGTCACCGCTCGACGGCCGGCTCTTGATTCTTTATGGCGACGGTCCGCTGGTGCGTCCAGAGACGCTGAAGGGCTTGGTCGCGGCACAGGATTCGTGCGCAGGCGCAGGCGCGATCCTGACCGCCGTGATGGACGATCCCACGGGCTACGGCCGCATACTGCGAGATGGTGGCGGGCATGTTACCGCGGTGGTGGAGCAACGCGCCGGCACGCCGGAACAACTGGACATCCGGGAGGCCAACATGGGGTTGTACTGCTATCGCGCCGCGCCGTTTTGGAAGCACGTTCAGGAACTCCGGCCGGACAATCCCGCGCATGAATACTACCTCACCGACATGGTCGAGATCCTGCACCGGGCAGGACACGCCATCGCGGCCCATCGCATCGACGACCCGCGCGAAGTGCTGGGCATCAACGACCGCGAAGAACTGGCCGTAGTGGACCGCCTGCTGCGCGAACGCAAGGTGCGCGAACTGATGCTGGCGGGCGTGACTATCCAGAAGCCCGAAACGGTCACCGTGGACCCGGATGTGACCATCGGCATGGACACGCTTGTGGAGCCGTTCGCGCAAATCCTAGGCCGCACCGCGATTGGAGAGAACTGCCGTATCGGCGCGTGCTCCATCATTCAGGATTCGCTGTTGGCCGACGAGGTGGAAGTGGGGCCGTTCACCATCATCGGGACGTCGCAACTGGAGCGCGGCGCGCATGCCGGGCCCTACGCCCGCCTGCGCATGGAGAATCACGTGGCGGCCGGCGCGCACGTCGGCAATTTCGTGGAACTCAAGAAGACCCGCCTGGGCGCCGGATCGAAAGCCATGCATCTTGCATACCTGGGCGATTCCGAGATCGGGCCCAAGGTCAATGTGGGCGCTGGCGCCATCACTTGCAACTACGATGGATCCCGCAAGTCCCAGACCAAGATCGGCGCGGGAGCGTTCATCGGCAGCAATTCCACGCTGATCGCACCGGTGGAGGTCGGCGAGGGCGCCTATCTGGCGGCCGGATCGGTGATCACCAGCGATGTCCCGGCGGACGCGCTGGGAGTGGGCCGCGCCCGCCAGGTGAACAAAGAAGATTGGGCCAGAAAGCGTAGGGAACTGAGAAAAAAACGATAGTGCAGTACTATATTGCGGTACTGGCACATTAGCCGGCGACGCCCACCAGTGATATCATGGCTCGAACTGGAGAGGTTTATGCGCCGCAAATCGATCATAGCCCCATTGCTGGGTGCGCTTTTGTACGTATCCGTGGCTTCCGCCCAAGTTGCCGTCACAACTTACCACAATGACAACGCCCGGTCGGGGCTGAACAACAGCGAAACAATCCTCACGCATGCGAACGTGAATTCCACTTCTTTCGGCAAACTGTTTAGCTATGCGGTGGACGGCCAGGTTTATGCGCAGCCGCTCTATGTGCCGGGCGTGGCCATCGCGGGCAACGGAACGCACAATGTGGTGTTTGTGGCCACCGAAAACGATTCCGTTTATGCCTTCGACGCCGATAGCAACGCGGGCGCGAACGCCTCCCCTTTATGGCAAGCGGCATTCGCCAATCCGACGAATGGAATTACTGCCGTGCCCGCTTCGGATGTGGATTGTGAAAACATCACGCCGCAAGTCGGCATCACGGGAACTCCCGTGATCGACCAGGCCAGCGGCACGCTCTACGTAGTGGCCAAAACCAAGGAGACGACCGGAGGCGCGACGCAGTACTACCAGCGGCTGCACGCGCTCGATATTACCTCCGGCGCCGAGAAGTTCGGGGGACCGTTTCCGATCGACGCCTCTGTCGCTGGAAATTGCTATCCCAATAAGGACGGCCGCGTATACTTCAGCCCATTGCGCCAGCACCAACGAGCCGGCCTGGTGTTGAACAACAATATCCTAGTCGTGGTATGGGCTTCCAACTGCGACAACAATCCATATACCGGCTGGGCGATGGCTTTCGACGCGCACACCCTGGAAAAGCTTGCAGTCTTCAACGACGCTCCGAATATGGGCGTGGTGTCCTATGAGTGCCGCGCGGGCATCTGGCAGGGAGGCGCCGCTCCGGCCGTCGACGGCCACGGAAACATGTTCCTAGCCACGGGTAATGGTTACTTCAACGCCAACACCGATGGTGGTCTGGATTACGGCGATACCGTTCTGAAACTAACGCTGACAAAACCCGCGTTTACCGTAGCCGATTATTTTACGCCCGCGAACCAGGATACGCTCGACGACGAAGACCTGGATCTGGGCTCCGGCGGTTTGCTCTTGCTCCCGGATGAGCCTGGGCCGTATCCTCACCTATTGGCCCAGGCGGGCAAAGAGGGCACAATCTACCTGCTGAATCGGGACAACCTGGGCAAGTATAATCCGGGTGGCGACACGCAGATCGTGCAGGAGCTGCCGGATGCTATTGGGGGCGTTTGGGGCACGTGCGCATATTTCAACAACAACGTCTACTGGGGCGGCTCGAACGACTCGCTGAAGGCGTTCACACTTACAGACGGGCTGTTCGCCACCAGCCCCACGTCCAAGACCAGCCACGTATTCGGCAATCCCGGTACCACGGCGAGCGTCTCGTCGAACGGCGCGGCCGACGGCATCGTGTGGGCGCTGGATATCGGCGCGTTTGGCGGCGCGGACCCCGGCGTGTTGCATGCGTACAACGCCAACAATCTGACTCAGGAATTCTATAACACAAAGGAAAACGCGGCCCGCGATCAGCTCGGCCCCGCCGTCAAGTTCACCACGCCCACCATCGTAAGCGGCAAAGTGTACGTGGGCACGGGAAACTCGCTGGCGGTGTTCGGCCTGTTATAGCAGTTCGCGGCGAAACCCTCACGGTCGCGGCTCGGTAATAGGTCGCGGCTCGCTAACCCTCACATTTTACGTAGGCTTAACAAAGGCGGCGAAACCCGATGCCGCGGGGAAGCGCCTCACATACTTGCCTGAAATCTTGCAAAGCCAGACCGAGTCCCTGCCGGCGCGCGTGAAAAGGTACTTTGGGGCGTTGGACACTTTGGATGCCGACGCGGCGGCCGGCTTCTTCGCCCCGGGCGCGACCGTCCGGCTCCCCGGCTTGGCGCCGATTTTGGGCAGAGCCGCCATCCGCCGCGCGCTGGTGCAGTTCCTCCTGGACGTGGACGATCTTCGCCACGCTCCCGTGCAACTTTGGACCGCCGGCAATCTTTCTGTGTTTGAAGCCGATATGACGCTGACTCTGGCCGGCCGCACCACGCTGGCGTTTCCCGTCACGCATATCATCCGGTGGGTGGATGGACTGATCGGCGAAGCGCGGGTGAACGTCTACCTGGAATCCCGCATGGCAGTGGCGATGTCGGCTTTCGATCGGGCCAGGAAGACTATTCAACCTTGTCCCAACCACAGATCGATCGGCCGTTTGACGCCTGCGGGGCGGAACGGCAATTCGATCTTGCGGCCCTGCCCGGCCGACGCGTAGCCGGCGTAAAGCGCTTCCATCACTACGCGCCCGTCTTCACCGGTGGATTGCGGCTTTTCCTTGCCGCGCACGCACCTTGCGAAATGCCGCATCTCATGCGGAGAGCCGTAGTTCCACAACTCGTCGAACACCGGGTAACTCCAGCCCTTGGTGCTGGGCGCTTTCTCCACGGCGTATCCGTAGCCGTATTCGCTGTATGTCGGCATGGCATTGCCCATATGCAGATTCGGGTAGCTGACGCCGCCTTCGCCGTAGATCTCCGTACGGTCGTCCATGCCGCCGCGTTTGGCCCAACTGTTCTCCACCAGGCCGACGCCGCCATTGGCGAACTCCAGCACGCAAATGCTGTCGTCCTCGCCGTGCGTTTTGGCGCCGTGGACGTAAGTGCCCATGTGACAGGTGACGCTCTTAATCGGCGAGCGGTCGAAGAACCAATAGCAGAAGGCGATACCGTGACAGCCCATATCCATGAAGACGCCGCCGCCGGAGCGCGACACGTCCCAGAACCATGGGCTGTGCGGCCCGAAATGCTTCTCGCTTTGCTTTACCAGATAGAGTTTGCCGAACGCGCCATTGTCAGCCATTTCTTTGGCCTTGACGTACTTCGGGGTGAACAGCAACTCTTCGGCATATAGAAGCAGCACGCCTTCGCGGCGGCAGACGTCGATCATTTCGTCGGCTTCGTCGAGCGTCATGCACAGCGGCTTTTCGCAGACTACGTGCTTGCCCGCGCGGGCGATGTCTACGGTCATGCCGCAGTGGAAAGCATTGGGCGCCGCGACGGTCACCATCTCGATATCTTTTTCCCGCAGCATCTCCTTGTAATCCAGGAAGACGCGCGGGATGCCGTATTTCTGCGCCAGTTCCGCCGCGTGGCCGGGGGTGGGCGAGCACACCGCCACCACTTCGGCCTCTTCCGGCATGATTTGAAACGATGCCGCGTGGATGTCGCCTTGAAATTGCGACCCGATGATTCCGACTTTCACTTTGCCGTTCGACATAGAAGGAGTATTCTCGCACGGGTCGCGCTACCATGTTCCCATGCGCATGCAGCGGCACAGGACCTTCGTTATTGCGTTTGCGATTTGCGGCGTTTTCCCGGCATGCACCAGGGTGTCGGACCCATCGGAGGAGAGCGCGCGAATCGCGCCGGTAGCCAGGTCTTCGACATACAGATTGTTGGCGCGGACATAGGCGGCGCGCCCGCCATCGGGCGAGAATTTGGCGAAGCTCAGTGAAGACGCGGGCGCATCGCCGCCCAGCTTCTTAAGCGCCCCGGTGGCTCGGTCGAGCACCCAGTAATCCCCCCGCGAATTCGTTCGCCACACCTTTTTCGACGCGGTGTATATCAGCAGACGGCTCGCATCCTTATCCCAGCGATAGTCTTCAACGGTCAGCGGCTTCTCAGCTTTCGGTGGCGTCAGTTGCGTATGCGAAACCAGGATCGTGCGCTTGCCGGTGGCGGTATCGTATTCGACGATGTCTTTCGCGCCCGCCGCGCCCGGTGCGTCCTCGACCGTTGTGTATGCCGCCCCGCCCCGAATCCAGCGAGCCGGGCCGTACCGCTTTGCCGCAAACGCCGGCGAATTGAAGATGCGCTTCAACCGCTGATCCAGCTCGTCGGAGCCGGCCAGGCAAACGGCGGCTCCGACTGGGTGTATGAAGAAGAGCTCAACGTGCGTGACGGATTTCGCTGGGCGCCCGACGGCCGCAGCCTGGCTTTTTGGCAATTCGACCTGACCGGCGTCGAGCAGTTCGCAATCGTCAACAATACCGACTCGCTGTACCCCAAGATCTTCAACATCCCTTATCCCAAGGCGGGCACGAAGAACTCGGCGGTGCGCGTAGGCGTGGCCGGGGTGGATGGCGGCGCGCCACGATGGATGCAAATTCCGGGGGATCCGCGCGAACATTACATTTTCCGCGTGGAATGGGTGGAGAATGGCGGCGGCCTGGCGATCGGCCAGCTCAACCGAAAACAAAATACGGCGACGGTTTTCATCTCCGACCCCCCAATCCGGCGCGGCGAAAGCCGTCTTCGAAGATCGCGACGACGCGTGGGTGGATGTTCCCGACAGCGGAGGTCCCGGAGGGGAGAGCGGCGGGTTCGATTGGCTGAATCGCGGCGCGAGATTTTTGTGGCTGAGCGAGCGGGACGGGTGGCGTCATGCGTACTCCGTCTCGCGCGAGGGCGCCGAGCCGGTCCGGATCACATCCGACGCCGCGGACGTGATGGGCATTGAGGCTATCGATCCGGAGAGTCACTGGATCTACTTCATGGCCGCGCCAGGAAATGCTACGCAGCGTGCGCTTTACGTGGCGCCGGTGGACCATCCCGGACCCGCGGTTCGTGTGACTCCCATGGAGCAGCCGGGGACGCACTTTTATAGGATCTCCCCGAACTGCCAGTGGGTCTTTCACACCTACTCGCGGTTCGACAGTCCGCCGGTCACCGACCTGGTCAGTCTGCCGGATCACAAGTCTTTACGCATCCTCGAAGATAATGCCGTTCTACGCGCCAACGCGGCGGCGGCGTTGGAGCCTCCAGTCGAGTTTCTGCAGGTCGCACTCGCCGACGGCGCAACCTTGGATGGATGGCTCCTGAAGCCGCGGGTTTTCGACCCATCCAAGAAATATCCGCTGCTCGTGCACGTTTATGGAGAGCCGGCGGCCGTTACCGTCCAGGACGGATGGCACGGAGACGGGGCTCTGTTTCACCGCGCGCTGGCCGACGATGGCTATTTGATCGCTAGCTTCGACAATCGTGGTACTCCCGCGCCCAAGGGCCGCGCCTGGCGAAAGTCGGTCTACGGTGCGGTCGGCGTGCTCTCGGCCCAGGAACAGACCGAAGCGGTGCTGGCTCTCGCCATCCAGCGGCCGTATATAGACGTGACTCGCGTGGGCGTGTGGGGCTGGAGCGGCGGCGGTTCCAATACTTTGAATCTGATGTTCCGTTCTCCCGACTTGTTTCGTGTGGGCGTGGCCGTCGCGCCGGTTCCGGATCAGAAGCTATATGACACGATCTACCAGGAGCGTTACATGGGGCTGCCGGAAGAGAACGCGGAGGGTTACCGCAGCGGTTCGCCGATCAACTTCGCCGAAGGCTTACGGGGCAAGCTGCTCATCGTACACGGCTCCGGCGACGACAACGTGCATTTCCAGGGGACACAAAAACTGGTGAACCGGCTCATCGAGTTAGGCAAACAGTTCGACTTCATGGAGTATCCGAACCGGACTCACTCGATCTCGGAGGGGAGCGGAACGACGCTGCACGTATACAGTCTCATTGCCCGTTATATCGAAGAGCATTTGCCGGCTGGGCCGCGGTAATCCGGTAGGAACTTGTGGGGCGGACCCACACCACTTCGGCTGCAGGCGTTAAATTGGCAGTCACACGGCCATTTGGGCGTCACGAGCGAGTTTGCTCGTGAGCATACCCGTGCGGCCTGGACCGCCGCCTATTGGCGACGCGTACAACCGGAGGCACGATGGCCGGAGAGGAAGGCCATCTGTGTGTACCGGGGACGTCCGGCATCGATGACGCTGTGCTGTCGAGTTTTGATAGTGACGGGACGTGCTGAGGCCCACGTTGTACGAAATGGCACGTCTCGTGCACGGTCTAGACGGATTTTAATTCGGCCGGAAGCATCCGCTAACCAAGCTTGCGCGTCAAAGCGGTTAAGGGAGGTGCGTATGAACCGCCTAGTGGACCGTCGCGAGTTCATCAAGGTCGGGGCTTTAGCGGGCGCGGGGGCTATTTCCGCAGGGCTGGCCCAGTCGCAAAATCTGGTCCAGTCGCAAAACAAGGATGACTCCTATCGTGCAACCTTCACTCCTACTCCCCGCGGCGCCTTTGAGTCCCGTATTGAGCTGGTCAAGAAACACATAGTTCGACCTACCGACAAGTTCGCCCGGCTGAGTTCGGGCTATCGGGATGAGAACCGGCTTCTGCACCTGTCCCAGTGCGATGTAAACAAGATATTGGCCCAGGGCGTGCCCAATTCGGATCAAGATCGAGATACGAGAACCTATTGGCCTGACGTTCATCATCCGCTTGGAGAGGAGGCGGACAAGATATGGGACCTTACCGATACGATTGTGAGAGAAGACGATCCGAAGACGTACCGGCCTTACTGGGAGGCCTTCAAGGCTGCGGTCCGCGCGCACGGCCTAACAGAGCCTTTTAAGAAAATTCCGAAGTGGTTGGGGGTCTCAGAGGGCGCTCTTGAAGCCCTTGAATATGCCCTCTTTCTTGGCTTTGGCGTGGACTTTGCGCTGGAGGTCTACGAGCGCCTTTCCCTATATTCCCTAGCCCGGCCCATTCGCGATTCGATCCGGCACGATTCATCATGCTTAGTACACGCGTTGGAAATTGACGTCATGAGATCGCTCAAGGTTTCCGTGACCGGCGCGCCGGGCGGAAAGGGGATCTTTCTCCGCGAGGCATTGATCTACCAGAGCCAGCCCGATCCCGGCCTTGATCCTGTGTGGTCGGTGTTGTGGTCGACTGAATACACTACCGCGGAGTTCCTCCTCACCACCCCGAGGCCGGGGTCCGCTCAGCCGGAATGTCGCGGATAGCAAGTCCTTACTTCGCCGGCAGCGACCGCATCATCAGATTCCGGAATTCCACCACGCTCCCTTTATTGTGCTGCTGCAGCGCCAGCAAGCCCTTTTGATAGGTGTTCTTCTGGTCCACGTAATCCACCACCACCTTATCGTTCACCTTGATAACGATGTGATTGCCGATAGCGACGACGTCCTGCGTCCACCAGGTGTCGTCCGGGATGAGCTGCTCCTTGATGTCGGCGAAGCCGTAGAGGCTGCCCGTGCGCCGCCAGTCGGAATGCGTATTGTTTACCTGCGCCTCGTAACCGGCCGGCCACTCGGGCCCGAACTTGGCGCGGAAATACATGCCGGAATTGCCGCCGTGGTTAATCTTGACTTCGGCTTTGAACTCGCAGTTCCCGCACTCGTGCAGCATGTAGAACAGATGGCTGCGCTCGCCATCGCCTACGATCTTGCCGTCCTTTGCGGACCAACTCGCGGGATTGTCGGCCGCCTTCCAGCCGTCTAGTGTCTTGCCGTCGAACATGGCGATCCAACCGCTGCCATCGTCCGCCGCCGGTAAGCAGGCCGCTGCTAGCAGGCCCGCAGCCATCAATCGTATGGGGAATCTCATCGCGGCCATTGTACTACACGGTCCTGCTATCCTGGACACTGATGTACCTCAAAATCCTGGCGCACCCGGTCTTCGTGAACCTGAACTTCCACATGCCCATGATCGTGGACCTGTCGCATCCACTGGTCATGCTGCAAGGCGAAAACGGTTCGGGCAAATCCACGCTGCTGCATTCGATATACTATGCGCTGCGCGGCCAGCCGGTGGACGGCTACATTTACCGCCTGGATGCCGGCCAGGTGAAACTCGGCGAGATCTATCTGTTCGATGCCGAGGCGCACAATCCGCGCACCAATCCGGAGTTCTTCAAAGAGGACCCGCGCATGCAGGAATTCCTGAGCATGGCCAGCCACGGGCAGGTGATGCTGAGCATGTTCCGCGAAAATTTCCCCAGCCTGCCGGATGGCACTGTCCTGCTGCTGGACGAGCCGGAGATGGCGCTTTCGGTTTCGAATCAGCGGCGCATTTTGAAGATGCTGCTGGAACTGGTGGAGCAGAAGAACTTCCGCGTGATTTGCGCCACGCACTCGCCGGTGCTGATCGAAGCGCCCGAAACCTACACGATCAACCTCGACAACCATATCAACAAGAATGTGCTGGCGACGGATCTGGGTGTGCAAGGCGCCAGCACGATTCAATAGGCGGGCGCGCCAGAATCCGGCGGGCTAGGGCTGGATCTCGTCGCCCGGAACAGGCGGTTTACCTTTTCCCGCCCGGTTTAGGATTCGCTTCGCCTGGGGGAGATCGGCGCGATTCGAGCGCTGGCGAAAGTGCTTCTCCGTACGCAAAGCCGACAGCTTTTCGGCAACTGCCCCGTTGATGAACTGATTGAGCGCTACGCCCTCGCTTTCCGAGACGCGGCGGGCCTCGTCAAGCAACGACTCCTGCAGCCGCCCAGAAGCGTGGAAGGAGCTTAAAGTTTCGCTTGCCCGCCGATTTGAAATGATTCAAATTAAAGCTCACAAGGCAATCCGCGCGGCCGTTGACCGCTGTCTCCAAAACCATCTCATCAGCCGGATCCACCAGCCGCGGCCGCCATAGGAACCACAAAAGGACAGGGTCGGCGACCGCGATCAAGGCATCCAGTACAGCATTCGTTTCCGTAGCCTCCAACTGGTCCGGCCTGGTCAAAACGGCTTCGTATTCGATCGACAACGGCACGGAGACTATCGCCTGGATTTCGCCCTTCAAGGCACTCAACAGCAACCGGCGGGAGGCGCCACGGTCACTCCTAAGAGCGGCCACCAGCACATTTGTATCGAATACATACCGCAGCAACATCTGAAGGAATAATATCACATGCAATATCTCTCAGGTAGGCCCTGGATCCCGGCATCAGCCCCGTGGGTAGCAGCCCAGAACCTTCAATACGTCGGCCAACTCCCGCAGGTGCCCGATGGCGTTCTGCGCCGTGGGCGTATCCACGCGTCCCAGGAAGTCCAGATAGAAAAGATACTCCCAGGGTTTGCCGCGCAGCGGCCGGGATTCTATCTTGGTGAGATTCAGATCCCGGAGCGCGAAAGCGCTGAGACATCGGAACAAAGCGCCGGGGATGTTGCGTGTAGAGAACACAAGTGAGGTTTTCCATTGCGCATTTGGGGGTGCCTGGCGTGGATATTTGCGGGCGTAGCCCGGGGTCCTGAGGAGGAAGAAACGGGTAAAGTTCCGGCGATCGTCTTCGATGGACCGCCGCAAGATGCGCGCGCCATAGATCTCGGCGGCGACTGCGGAGGCGATCGCGGCGCAGTCGTTAAGTCCTTTTTCCATCAACATCTTGGCGCTGCCGGCGGTGTCGTAGTAAGTGACCCTTTCGATGCCCGGGTGGCGCGTAAAGAAGTCCAGGCACTGGTTCAGGGCGACCGGATGCGAGTATGCGCGCCGGATGCGCGAGAACGGCACGCCCGGCGGCGCCATCAGGTTGTGGACGATGCGCACGTTGGTTTCGGCCACGATCGGAAAGTCGAAGCGCTGGAGGTGATCGTAGTTCTCATGCACGGAGCCGGCCAGGGTGTTCTCAATGGGAATCACCGCGCCCGCGGCTTCGCCATCCTGCAGGCTGTGGAAAACATCTTCGAAGCGCGGGCAGGGGAGCACGTCGATTCCGGCGCCCAGCAGCTTGCGGGCGGCTTCCTCGCTGAATGCGCCGCGTTCGCCTTGAAAGGCGATGAGCGCTTTGGGGGGCCGGCGGGTCATTGCGCGGGGCCGTCCCAGCGGCGCACTTGATCGTCGGGCACGCGCATCAGATCGAGCACCCGGTCGACGCCGTGATCTACAAGATCCAGAACGGTTTGCGGGTGATTGTAGAATCCCGGAATGGGCGGGGCGATGATGGCTCCCATCTCGGTCAGCGCGACCATCGTCCGCAGATGTCCCAGGTGGAAAGGGGTTTCGCGCACCATCAGCACCAGCTTACGGCGTTCCTTGAGGGTCACGTCGGCGGCCCGCAGCAGCACATTAGAGGTAACGCCGGCGGCGATGGCGGACATGGTCTGGATAGAGCAGGGTGCCACCACCATGGCATCCACCGGAAACGAGCCGCTGGCCAGCCGGCAGGAGATATCCTCAAGGGAATAAGAGTATTGGGCCAGCTTCTTAAGGTCCGACGCGTAGCTTCCAGTCTCCAGGAACAACGTCTTTTCGCCTGCACGGGTCAGCACCAAGTGGGTTTCCACAGCCGGATTCCGGCGCAGCCGCTCCAACAGACGGACGCCATAGATGGCCCCGCTCGCACCCGTGATTCCGATCACAATTTTCAAAATTGGCCTCTCGTGCCGACCTCTGTTCTGAATTCAGAACAAAATTCCGCAATTTGCCTTGCCTCGGGATCGCGCATCCGGATATAATCGCAAGCGGTGGATGGAGGCATCGCCAGTGTGCCGGCAGTCTCGGTCGGGCACTGACCAGCCACCCAGGATCATAACATGGAGAACGCCGGACAGAGGCTCAAGCGGGCGCGTGAGCGGCTCAACCTGCGCTATCGGGACGTGGAGCAGGCTAGCATCCGGATCGCCGAGCTGCGCCAGAACGACGAATTCGCCATCGCTCTCAGCCGTCTTTCGGATATTGAGAACAAAGGGACCGTTCCCACCATCTACCGCCTATATGCCCTATGCGCCATTTACCGGCTGGACATGGCGGAAGTTCTGGAGTGGTACGGAGTGGATTTGGCCTTGCTGCCCGCCGACGCCGCGGCACTCCCGCTGGAGAGTACGCACCTGCTCGGCTTTGGGCCAGGAATGCACGGTGAGGTTCAGGTGCCGCTGGCCATCGATCCGGGGGTAGATCTAAGCAAAACCACCTATTTGAGCCGTGCCATCCGCCGCTGGGGAAAGCTCCCGCTCTCGCTTTTGAATGCTGTGGATCTGAAGCATCACCGCTATGCGTTCGTCGGCTCGGAGGACTGGTCCATGTACCCGATCCTGCAGCCGGGAGCTTTGGTGCTCATTGACGAAAGCCATCGCAAGATCGTCAACACCGGATGGAGCAACGAATTCGAGCGCCCCATCTACTTTCTGGAGCATCGCGGCGGGTGCGTAATAGGCTGGTGCACGCTGAACGGCTCCCAGTTGGTCTTACAGCCGCATCCGGCCTCGCAGTCTTCTCCGGTGGTGTATGCGTACCCGTCCGAAATCGACGTGATCGGTCAGGTATCCGGTGCGGCTATGATCCTGGATCAGGGGAAGCGGCGCCGTACTCGCGCCTGAGCAGCGCCAGCAGGATTTCCAAATCCCCTACGAAGAGCCGCCGCTCGGCGTCCTGTGCCGCCGATGGCACCCAACTTTGGCAGGCGGCGGATGCCACCCAATCCGCCAGTACTGCGCTGGGATTCGGGGTATCGGCCAGGTATTCCTGCAGGTCGGCCTTCTGCTTCTCCAGGTTCAGGCACAGCCAGTCCTGGAATACCCGCGCGTGGCTCCGGCGCAGAGTCTCGCCGGCTTCTTCATCGCCAACCATCTGCGCCAAGCCCGGGTGTCCGTATATGCCGCTAGACCGGTCGCGTAGCGAGGCGAGATAGAGCACGCGGCCGAAAAGGGTCGGGATGCGGGCCAGCGTATGCCGCCAGAGGTCGCCGACCGGTTGACGGTCGGAGCGCGTGTCCGGAACCGGATTTCCAGTACTCATAGAAGGTTCACTTCGGGGGTGCCCTGGGAGCCGGCAAAAGTTGGGTTATTCGCCCGGGAGTTCCGGCATCGGGGCACCATAGGACTAGCAGTCCTGGGCTGATTATACATCATGGATCTTTTTTGTTGCCGAAAGTTAACTTCTGTTCCAGATTCGGAAAAGTTTGGCCTTGCATCACCGTTGCCAGAGGCCACCGTATAACTTTAGTCATAGTCACTTTAGTTAGCAAGGAGAAAAAACCCTATGATCAAGAAAGTTTTGTTCGCGGTCGTGCTGGCACTTTCGTTTGTTTCAGCGATCAGCGTCCAGGCCAGTGTGCCACCGCCGCAGTGCGATCCGTGCCCCTGGGTCAATTAACGCCGGCTGCCCGGCCTGGGATGGTTAGTGTGCGGCAAACGGGGATGCGGGTCCCGGCTTCATTTGGCTTGCTGTTAGAATTGGGTTTCGAAGCGTAGCGCCGGAGTCCCCATGGTGGCCCGCATCCTCGACTTGCTCATCGTGGCAGGCACGGCGATTTTGAGCGTCCGTTTGTTTGCCACGGGCCTCTATCGCCGGTACCGGATCTTTTTCTTTTACCTGATCTTCACTACATTGCACGTTGTCGCTCTCGACATTATAGGGTCGAAAGCGAATGCCTACGAGAAGGTGTGGGTGCTTACGGAACCCCTCGAATGGCTTTTTTATGTCCTGGTGGTTCTGGAGATATCGGCCCTAGTCCTTGAAGACTATCGGGGGTTGTCTACGGTGGGCCGCTGGGCGCTTGTCACGGCAGTACTAGTGGCACTATTAGCCTCCGGTATCAGCCTGATGGCGCCTTCCCAATTGACCACGCAGGGCCAATTGATGCGTTATTACTACGTGGCAGAGCGCGCAGTGTACTTTAGCTTGGTCGTCTTCCTGCTTTCGATTCTGGGCTTCCTGATGCAGTATCCCATCACCCTGAGCCGCAACATCATCGTCCACAGCATGGTGTTTTCCGTTTATTTTCTTGGCAATACGGTTATCTACCTGTTGCTCAGCATGCGCGGGAAAGGATCCATTCCCATGGTGTCATATGCCCTTTCCGCGATCACCGTGGCGGCGGTCGGGGCGTGGCTGGTGCTGATGAACCATGCCGGAGAGCTCCGCAAATTGAGCCTGCGACCCCAATGGATGCCCGGCCGCGAGGAACAACTGGTCAGCCAATTGAACCATCTCAACGCCGCGCTTCTTCGCGCCACCCGGAAATAGACCAAAGTAACCATTGCTTTTCCATGCCGGGCAGGGTATTCTCACCGTGGAGAGTGAAAAGGCGAGCATGGATCTGATCCTTGGTATAGCCGCGTTCGTCTGCCTGGCAGTTGGGGCGGCTTTGGCATTTCTATTTCGAAGGCTGATAGCGGGACCCAAATCGCTCCCGGTGTCCGTGGATTGGATTAACGACCTTTCCATTGCGCGATACAGGCCGATGGAGAGGCTGCTAGGCGAAGAGGACTGCCGTTTTCTGGCCAGCCAGCCTGGCTTCGACAAGCGGATGCTGCGACGCCTCCGGTCCGAGCGCCGAAGGGTGTTCCGGGGATATCTGGCTTCTTTGAGCCGCGATTTCAGCCTCGTCGGTACTGCCTTGCGGATGATGATGATGTATTCCGCGCAGGACCGTCCCGATCTGGCGGGAATCCTGTATAAGCAGCAGGCATTGTTTGCATTCGGGATGCTGGCCGTCCAGTGGCGGCTGGTTTTGCACGCTTGCGGTTTGGGAACCGTGGATGTTCGCGGCTTGGTGCGCGCCATGGAGTTTATGCGCATGGAACTGCGGCAGATGATCCCCGCCGAAGGCGCCGCTGTCGCCTAGCTGTCTGTGGGGAAAGCGTCCACGCCTGCAAGCGGGTTTCCAGACCCGCCTTTCCACTCTATAACTTCTTCAAAATCTCCTTGGCTTCCTTCCATCTCCCAAACTGCTTCTCCGCTTGATGGAACTCCCGCGTGTGTACCCGTCTGCGCGCCCCATTGTGCTCCACGGGATACCGCAGATGCAGCATCTCGTGAAACATCACGTACTCCAGGGCCACTTCCGGCACCGTGGGACTATCGAAGATCCGGCTGATTACGATCGCGTTGTGCGACGGATCGAAATGGCCTAATCTGTTGCGCGAGGCCCCGCGGCTCCAGCCCAACCGCGGCCGGGCCATCAAGCCTTGGAAGTGTTCCGCGTTCAGCGCCTCGAACACCGCCTCCAAGTTATAATGGCTACCTTGTGCGCCGGAAACAAACTTGCGGCCGCGGATCTGGCGGACCAGATGCATTTGACGCCGCATGTCGCGCCGGTTCAGGTAGAGCCGGTAGCGGTGAACGTAAATCCGCGCGGCCGGGCGGCGAAACAGCTTGCCCAACAGAATATAGGCCAGCGCCTCCACGACCGGCGCTGGAGCGCCCTCCAGCATGTCCGAAATGCGCACCTGGATGGCGCCGGATTCCATGCGGATGAAACTGTCCGCGTTGGCGAAACGGCAGAATTCCACCGCGATTGTCGGGAGTGGGGTGCGCGGTTTGAATTCCCGGAAGACGCGGGCGTAGATTTCTTCCGGGCTTTCGAAGAGCAAGGCGCTTTGAAAGCCGGAGACGGCCAGGCCCGAGCCGTGGTCTTGCATGTCTCCACAATTTATCACATCGGGGCCGTCTGAGGCCTTGGAGGAAACTTGCCGAAAGTGAAAATCAGCGCGCTGGGTTGCTATGTTCCGCCGGGTGTGCTCACCAACCAAGATCTCGAGCGGATGGTCGCGACCAACAGCGAATGGATCGTGGAGCGCACGGGCATTTGCGAACGGCACATCGCCGCTCCCGATATGGCCACCTCCGATATGGGAACCGAGGCGGCGCGTGCGGTTCTGGCCGCGCGCGGGATAACCGGCGCCGAGCTGGACGCCATTCTGGTCTGCACGGTGACGCCGGACATGCTGTTTCCGTCTACGGCGTGCCTCATCCAGGATCGCCTGGGCGCACACCGCGCCTGGGGATTCGACCTGGTTGCCGCCTGTTCGAGCTTTCTGTATGGCTTGACCACCGGCGCCGCGCTGATCGCGGCCGGCACGCACCGCAAGGTGCTGGTGATCGGGGCCGATACCATGAGCCGGATTATCGATTACACGGACCGGGCTACCTGCATCCTGTTCGGCGACGGCGCGGGCGCCATGCTGCTGGAACCCGCCGGCGAATCCGACGACGGCGCGGGCTTCATCGATTTTATCGGCGAAATCGACGGATCGGGCGGCGACTTCCTGAAGATGCCGGCAGGCGGGAGCCGCCTTCCGGCCTCCGCCGAAACTGTCGAGAAGCGCCTGCACTTCGTACACCAGCAAGGGCAGCAGGTGTTCAAATACGCAGTAAAGAAGATGTACGAGATGTGCTCGGAGGTGCTGGAGCGCAACGGCCTGAAGCCGTCCGACGTGGACATGCTGATCCCCCACCAGGCCAACCGGCGCATCATCACCGGCGCGTGCGAGCGCTTGGGCCTGCGGGACGACCAGGTAATCGTCAATATCGACCGCTACGGCAATACGACGTCGGCTACGCTGCCGCTGGCCGCGCGGGACGTGATCGAGCAGGGCCGCCTTAAGAAAGGCGATTTGGTAATGTTCGCCGCGGTGGGGGCAGGCTACACGGCGGGCGCCAGCCTCTGGCGTTGGGCGTATTGAAAGCTGTGTGCTGGACTATGATCGCCATCGACCAATTGACCGACGAACAGTTCGAGCGCCACGCTCTCGACGTATTGAAGCGTGAATTGGGCGCCGGCGGCCTGGCGCGATTCCTCCGCCTGAATCGCTCTGGCTCCGGCGATTACACACAGGACCGCGACGAGTGGCAGAAAGACCTGACACTCGATGGGATACTCGAATCGATCCGCGAACATCGTCGGCGGTAGGCTCCTCCTGTCTACAAGCCCGTAGCGTGGCGCATGAACTCCGCCGTGCCACCCTAACTGGATGGCCCGCTACTACCCGCAGGCAGCCGTCGCGGCCGCTGCTTCGGCGCCACCACTCTGACGATTGTCCGGCGCTGGCCGCCGGCGCCGAGTGGCGTCTTCGCCTGCGCGGCGGCCGCGCGCAGCAGCCCTTCCACCTCCGGCTGGGCCAGCGTTCCCGCGTTCTCCAGACGGATGAAGCGATTCTGATTTCCACTGCCGCGCAGCATCTTGCAGGGATCCGGCAAGGCCGCGCCGTAATAGAAGTTGAGGTTTACGCCCCGCGCGTTCGCAGACAACGAAACAAGGCAATCCGAACTGCGTTCCGTCGCGCTGAATCCGATTACGAAAAAGTTGTAATTGTCGTAGACCAGTTCGTGCGCCGCGGGGAATCGTTTGCGCAACGCCGCGCGGGCATCGCGTATCAGCTTAGCGACCCCGGAATCGAACTTAGCGATGAAACCCGCCACCTGCTCGGTGGGCGATTCCGCGGGAACGGCTTTGGCGCTTTGCTTCACTGTTTCACTTTGCCACAATTGTGAGGAGGATCAAAATGACCGCTGCTTACGACGCCATCGTCATCGGGACCGGACAGGCCGGCCCACCCCTCGCGGCGCGCCTGGCCAAAACGGGGATGAAAGTCGCCATCGTCGAGCGCAAATTGTTCGGCGGCACCTGCGTGAACACGGGCTGCATCCCGACCAAGGCCATGGTCGCCAGCGCCTACGCCGCCCATATGGTCCGGCGCGCAGCCGAGTTCGGAGTGGATGCGGCCGGTGAACTCGCGAGTGTGGATATGCGCCGGGTGAAGGCCCGCAAGGACGCTATATCGGCAAAATCGAGGACTTCGGTGGAGTCGTGGCTGAAGAACATGGACAATTGCACCGTCTATGAAGGCCACGCCCGCTTCGAGTCGCCCCAAGAGGTGAGCGTCGGACCGCACCGGCTCAGCGCGAAGCGCATCTTCATCAACGTGGGCGCGCGCGCGGTCCTACCGGAACTGCCGGGGCTCGACCAGGTGCAGTATCTCAACAACAGCTCTATGATGCACGTGGACTTTCTGCCCAAACACCTGATCGTGGTGGGCGGCAGTTATATCGGCCTGGAGTTCGGGCAAATGTTCCGGCGTTTTGGAAGCCGCGTGACGATCCTCGAAATGGGGCCGCGCTTGGTGCAGCGGGAAGACGAGGACATTTCGACGGCCATCCACGACATCCTGGCGCGGGAGCGGATTGATGTGCGCCTGAACGCGAAATGCATCGGCTTTTCCAGGCGCGGCGACGAGATTGTGGCGCAAGCGGACTGCGCCGACGGCGCGCAGGAAATCGGCGGCGGCTCGCATGTGCTGCTGGCGGTGGGACGGCGCCCGAATACCGGCGACCTTGGCCTCGAAGCGGCCGGAGTGGCGGTGGACGCCCACGGTTACATCGCGGTCGACGACCAATTGCGCACCAGCGCGCCGGGCATTTGGGCCATGGGCGACTGCAACGGTAAAGGCGCATTCACGCATACTTCCTATAACGATTTCGAAATTGTGGCGGCGAATCTGCTCGACAACGATCCGCGCCGGGTGAGCGACCGCATACCCGCGTATGCGCTGTACATCGACCCGCCGCTGGGCCGCGCCGGCATGACCGAGGCGCAGGTCCGCAAGTCCGGCCGCGCGGCGCTGGTGGGCCAGCGTCCGATGACCAAAGTCGGGCGCGCCGTGGAGAAGGGCGAATCGCAAGGCTTCATGAAGATCCTGGTGGACGCGGGGTCGAAGGCCATACTGGGCGCCGCCATTCTCGGCACCGGCGGCGATGAAGCCATTCATTGCATTTTGGATGTCATGTATGCGAAGGCGCCCTACACTACCATTCAGCGGGCGGTACACATTCACCCCACCGTTTCCGAACTCATTCCGACCATGTTGGGAGACCTCCAGCCTCTCGACGGCATCTGATCTGAGTGGGCGTACAATGGTTGGACCGCGTTTGAGATTGGAGGAAAGATGTCCATATACGTTTTGGCGTTTCTGATTGGCGTGGTTGCCGGGCTGCGTGCGCTGACGCCGCTGGCCGCAGTGAGTTGGGCGGCGCGCCTGGGATGGCTGCACCTGGAAAATACCTGGCTGGCGTTTCTGGGCTTTGCGGCCACGCCGTATATCGTCAGCGTGCTGGCGATCGGCGAGTTGATCAACGACAAGCTGCCCAAGACGCCCAGCCGGAAAGCGCCGCCGGGGTTCATCGCCCGGATTGTGACCGGCGCATTATCCGGGGGCGCTGTGGGGGCGGCCAGCCAATCGGCGATTGGGGGGCTGGTGGCGGGCGCGATTGGCGCGGTTGCGGGCACGCTGGGCGGGTACGAGTTTCGCTCCCGGCTGGTGCGGGCGATTGGCGGGAAGGATTTACCCATCGCGCTGCTGGAGGATGCGATTGCGGTGGGCGGGGCTTTCTTGATTGTGTCGCGGTTTTCTTAAGCTAACCGCTGAAAGCTGATAGCTGACAGCTTTTCAAAACACCCGGCGCTTCAGCTTTTCCACCGTGAACTTCGCCGTATCCGCAACCGCCATCACCGCCATCACGCCCGCCTGCACGGGATCGCCCACCACCAGATCCGCCGCATCCGGAACGCTTCCCGCCATATTCAGGCTGATCACCAGCAGCCCTTCCTGGCGGACTTCGCGCACCGCCTGCTCGATTTCTCCCCCCATCAGCGATCCCGCCAGGACCAGCGCCTTGGCTCTGGGAAGGCGGGCCACCGCGCGCACGGCGTCCGCCAGTGCCCGCTCGCCCACCAGCGGAATGGTATCCACCGAGATGTGCTCTCCGCGGATATTGTGCCGGTCCGCTTCCGAAACGGCGCCGATGGCCACCTGCCCCACCTGCGCGCCGCCGCCCATGATGATGATGCGCTTGCCGTAAATCTTCTGCAGCGTTTCGACCACTTCGACCTTGCGCACAATGGCCAGCGCCCGCAGATCCGCCGCCAATTCCCCGGCACTGCCCGGCAACGCGATCTCGAAGTAAATGCGCGCTTCGGCGGCCCCCTGCTCGATGATCTCGACGGAGGTGATATCGCCGCGATGTTGTGCGATCACGCCCGTCAATTCGTGCAAAACTCCCAACCCGGCGTCCGCATGGATCATCAGGCCGACGTTGTCATTTGTAAAGGCAGGCGTCATGGCAGGGTATAAATAATCTTATCGCCATTTGTGGGGCGGCCATTCTTGGCTGCAAGACCGCCTATTAGGCGGCCGCGGGCAGAATTGCCCGCCCGCGGAACGCCGCCTCCAGTACGCACTGCGGTGGCAGGTATCCCACCGTAGACCGGGCTACTGGACTCCACCGCATGGCGTTGCCAGGAGGCAGGCGACACCCGCTTATTGTACTCCAAAACATTGTTTCTGTTTTATGTCTTGGATATGACCTTCCCCAAGTTGCCCGGGATCCCCGCCGTCCTCCATCTTTTATTCAGCGCGTTCTGTCGGTAGGCGTGGTCGAGTATTTCCAGAAGCAAGCGGGCGTGCAACATCCGGCGCGGCATGTATGCGGTCCCGGTGGTGCTGTGGCTGACGATTTTGCAGCGCTTGCATGCCGTGGGCACGCTCCACGGCGGTACAACTGCTGCTGCAAGGAGGCGGCCTCGCCGTTGCCGTCGCCCTGCCGGCGCGTGCGGGAAGGACACATTTCCTCTCGTGCCGGGGGCCATTGCCGGGCCGTCAGAAGCTGCCCACGGTATTATGCAGACAAGCGATGCGGGAAATGATTGCGCAATTGCGCAAACTCTTAGGCCTGGAAGAGCCGGACGTGCGGCGGGTTTACCTGTTGGACGGCAGTTCGCTAGAACTGGCGCATAGTGGGGAGTTGGTGCGGGAATATCCGCCCGGACGGCCATGGCAGAAGCCCCGCAGTGGGGAGTTGGCGAGCCGCGCCTTGGACCAGTTGCCGGCGCTGAAACGTACGGTCCGGCTCCATCATGTGGCAATCGAGAGCCGCCGCAATGCAGTCCGCCTGGCAGGTTCCGGAAAAAGGCATTCACAGGCTGAAGCCTGTGCCACCGTGTATTTGTAAGTTGCTGATAACAGGTGGCACAGACTTCAGTCTGTGTTCCCGCCGAGGAACCCTGAGCCTTTTTTTTCCGCAGCCTGCTAGCTCACCTTCGGGTCCCCAGCCAGATCTTCCCCTTCCCGTACCGCCCCCGACCGCTATTTTTTCATAATTGTATTGAACAACGAGCCGAAGTGTTGTAGAATTTATGCAGAATTGCAGAAATTACGTTAAACAGCGGAAAATCCCGGGCCAAATGTGAGGGAGCCATGAAAACGATCACTGCGCTACTTCTATACGCGGCGTTTGCCGCCTGCCTGCATGCTCAATTACCGGTTCCCTTGGGATCGGCAGCCAGTTTCGGAGTTCTCGCCGGCTCCACGGTCACCAGCACTGGCCCGACCGTGGTAAATGGAAACGTGGGGGTAAGCCCCGGTTCCGCTTTGACCGGATTTCCGCCTGGAATCGTCATCGGCGGGGCGGTATATGTCGCCGATGCGGTCGCCGCCCAAGCCCAAAGCGACCTGACCACCGCGTACGTCAACGCCGCCGGACGAGTATGCCCCGGCCCGCCCTTGCCTGGAGACATCGGCGGGACTACCATCCTGCCGGGCGTCTACTGTAACTCCACCTCCGTTGGCATTACGGGGCCCGTCACCCTCAACGGCAATGGCAATCCGAACGCCGTCTTCATACTCCAGATCGGAAGCACGCTCACCACCGCCGCCGGCAACAGCGCAGTGGTCCTGATCGGCGGCGCCGCGGCCTCCAACGTCTTTTGGCAGGTGGGAACTTCGGCGACTCTTGGAACCAATACCACCTTCAGCGGAACCATCCTGGCCCAGGCATCCATCACGGTCACTACCGGAGCCGCGCTGAACGGCCGGGCGCTGGCGCGGACGGGCGCGGTTACGTTAGCCGGCAACGCGATTGCCACGCCTTCGCCGGCCGGCGCCGGGCCTTCGGTAGCGTGCGCATATCCCGCCGGACAGGTCGGCGTGGCCTATTCCTCATTCCTGGTCGCGAGCGGCGGTACGCCGCCGTACACCTACTCGATCTCCGCCGGCAGTCTGCCGCCTGGCCTGGTGCTGAATCCGTCCACCGGCGCCATCGTGGGAACGCCGACTAAAGCTGGTTCGTATAGCTACACGGCCAAGGTGGTGGATGCGACGAGCGCCTCGGCCACCAGCAGTTGCGGGCCGTTGATTGTCGGGCCCATGCCGGTCTCGAGCGTGCCGGCTCCGCCGTCGCTGATGCTGGTCTTGACGGCTCTCTTGCTGCTCTCGTTTTATCTGAACCGGGACCGGCTGCGGAGGCGATTGGGAAGGAGTTGAGGAACTGGCCGAAGCCGTTGCTGCCATGGCTCACCGCCGCGGCCTTGCTGGCCTGCTATGCTCCCGCTCTGCGCGGGATGTTCGATCAGTGGTCGAACGACCCGGACATGTCGCACGGATTCCTGGTGCCCATCCTGGCCCTATGGATCGTGTGGAGAGAGCGCGAACGCTGGCGCACGCTCCCGGCCGAGCCCAGCCCGTGGGGCTTTGCGGTGCTGGCGGCAGGCGCAGGTATGCAGTTGGCAGGCGCGTTGGGCGCGGGTTTGTTCGTCAGCGCCGCGGCGTTCCTGGTGTCTGTGGCCGGCTCGGTGCTTTGCCTGGGCGGCTGGCCTTTCCTCCGCGCGTGGACTTTCCCGCTGCTGCTGTCGCTATTTATGCTTCCCAAATTGGCGATCGTCTACAACCGCGCGACGCTGCCCCTGCAACTGCTGGCCAGCCGGATCGCCGCCGGCATCTTGCACACCGCCGGAATGGGAGTCATTCGGGAAGGCAATATCCTGGATATCGCCGGCCGCCGGATCTCCGTGCTGGAAGCCTGCAACGGCATCCGCTACCTGCTCTCGCTGGGTTTCATGGCAGTCATATTCGCGTACCTCGCCGACGGGAAACCGTGGATGCGCGTGGCTCTGCTGGCCGCGGCCGTACCCCTGGCGATCTTGGCCAACGCCCTCAGAGTAGCGGCCGCCGGCTGGTCGCCGTGGCTGGCCGACGGCGCTCCGCATGCCATCGCCGGCGGGATCGTGTTTGTGCTGAGCTTGGCAACCCTGGTGCTTGCGCAAAGAATGTTCAACAGACTATATGCCTATTTCCAAGCCTGAGTGGCGCGCGGCTCTGGTTCCGGCCTTCCTGGCCGCCCAAATCCTGTTGATGCATGCGGCGGCCGGTGTCGAGCATGCCCCGCCGCCGCCGCCGCTCGAGCGCTTTCCCGCCGAGTTCGGCGGATGGAAGGCCCTCCGCGAGGACCCTGTAGCCACGGACATGGCCAGAGAACTCGGCGCGGACCGGTTGTTGAGCCGGACCTACGTCCGCACGCCCACCGGCGCGCTGGCCAGTCTGTTCGTGGCCTGGTTCCGCACTCAGCGCGGCGGCACCCGTCAGCCGCACTCGCCCGAAGTTTGCTTGCCGGCCTCCGGCTGGACGTCCGAGGTGATGGACCAGGTTACGCTGGATACCGCCGCCGGTCCTATCGCCGTCAACCGCTATGTGGCGGCCAACGGCATCGAACGCGCCGTGGTGCTTTATTGGTATCAGACGAAGCGGCGAGCGATCGCGAGCGAGTGGGCGGCCAAATTCTGGCTGGTGCCCGACGCCTTGCGCGACCGGCGTACGGACACCGCGCTGGTGCGGGTAATTGCGTGGCCGGGAGGCGTTAGCGACGCGGCCACTACCGCCCGTGCCATATCGTTCACCCGCAGCCTATACCCGCTGTTCCGCCAATATCTGCAGTAATTTTGTGGGGCAGGTTGGCATCCTGCGGGCCGATTGCCAATCGGCCCCGGCGAGCGCAGCTCGCCACTGGAGCTTCTATATTTTCTTGGATGCCCTGGTGGGGCGGGCCTCCAGGCCTGCGCGGGTTCTCCAGAACCCGCTCCCCGGAGAGCGTAGCTTGCCAGAGCGCGGCAAACCGGCGTCCTACTCGACCTAAATAGTCACAACACTCGACGTCATCCCGCCTGCCAAAAACCGTCACCTGGGTAAGCCCACTGGGTAGGCCCGCCGGCAGCGCCACATTCACCTGGTCCTCTCCGGCGCTACCCGGCGCGGCACCGGCATAGTCTGCGGTAAGCACCATGCCGCTCACGCTCACCATCACCGGGGTGGCGTTGCGAATGCCGGTTCCATAGAGCACCAACTGCCCTTGGCCCATGCTGGCGCTCACATCCAGCGGAACCGGACGCAAGTTCCCGATCCGTTCGTGCATTGGAAAACGTCTGTGACACTCTGGTAGGGGTAGGCAACGAACTGCGCCGCGGCCACTCCCTGCCCGGTCCCGTTTGCAGTAAACAGTCCGGGCCGACGTGTAGGGCGCCCCGTGCGCCGCCGCGGGGTCTGGTAGGGGAGCGCCGCGTTGCAGTGTCTGGCCATCGTGGCCCTACCCTGGGGACCTCAGCGCGGCGGCACCCGGTAAGCGATCCCGAAAGCCGGGTGCGTGGCCCACCCGTGAGCCGTCGGCGGCGTCACCATCGTGCCCGAAGGGAACGACTCACCCACGTAGTAACCGCCGCCAAATTGCTGATAGCGCCCGTTGTGGAGCCCAATCAGGATCGCAAAGCGCTGTATGCCGAACGAGATGCCCTCGAAAAACTCAGCATCCGGTCCCCCATTGTTCGGGTTGATGGCGATCCCTTCCGCCAACCCAATCGAACACAGGTAGCCAAAGGGGTGCCATGGAGCGCCGTTCTCCGTGCCCCAGCAGTGGTAGTTCTTCAGGCGCTCCTCGACAAACACACCGGGCATGAATTGATAGGCCGACTTCGATGTATACCCCAGAACCGTCGAGGGTCCGCAGTTGGGCGCCGGTGTTCCTTTGGTCATGGCTGTCGCAGTCTCCGTAGCGCAGGTAGCCGCATTCGCGGGCGTATACGGGCCGGTAATCGTCCCGACTTGTCGCCCTCCCAGCAGCGAGCCGATCGCTCCGACCGAAATATCCCAGTGCGGCAGCGATTCGTAGTAAGCCGTAAAGATGATGTTGTCACCCACCGGGTCCTTCGACATCGCATCCTTGCACGAGATCGTCTCGGTTACCGTCTTACCGGAGAAATAAGCCATGGGCAGAATCTGCTGGGAATAGTCGGAAGTGAGGTCCGCGCTGTTCACAGGCACGCCATCAAGGAAAGCCTGCAACCCAGCCATCTGCTTCCGATTGTCCCCCAAATCCGACAGGTGATCCTTCAGGATCTCGATGCGTACTTTAAGCCCAACGATGTTCCGCTGATCTGCGCGAAACCTCGGCAATACTTCCGGGTGTGCAGGGAGCGTATCGTGCTCGAAGCGGGCCGCCGCGGCTTCCAGAAGGCTCAGATCCCCGCTCAGCCCGACGAACGAGTCGAGCGCCTTCCTTACCGGCGGTATCTCCGCCTTCAAATTCACGATGGCTGAGTCCGCTTCCGCCTTCGACCAAAATGTGTACTTCCGGTACTTCGTGATCGCGTCTTTCAGAGTTTGGTACGTGTCCATAATAGCCTTAAATCTCTTCTCCGCCTCCAGCCCGGTGTTTCGCGTCTGCTGCTCTATCTGGTCCAGCTCCGCGACGGAAGGTACAGTTGGCGCCACAGCCTCAAGAGCTTCAGCGACCGGCGGAGTCTGCACGTCAATCTTCAATAATTGCTCTGCGGCGGCCATGGCGTTCGCGTTCGCTAGCGGGGGCGCACCGATGCCGGCCGCCGCCGTCAACAAGCTCCCGATATTCGCGCTCAGGTCCCGTGACGGGGCTGCCGGCGTCGCCGCGACCGTACACTTCAAAAACGGCGAGCTATGCTTCAGCACCACCGCCGCCTCTCCCCGCGGAATCGCTTTCAGATGAATGAACGGCTTCACCTGCACGTCCCAATGCGCGCGCGGCATGAACGGCCCATGCGTTTTGTCCGCGTTGCTGAGATTCTCCGGGACATTGCTCATGTTCACCGTGACCTTGCAACGCGACGCTGAAATATATTCGTCGCATTCGGGCCAGCCTCTGACGATACTTGCCACCTGCGCGGCAGTTTTAGGCGGTTGCGCGTCCGAGTCCCGGATTGATGGCTTTTCTCCCTGTTCCTGATCTCCCGGACTCCCGGCGATAGCCGCAGGCTGTTCCTGACCCAACGCGAGCCCTGCCAGCACCGCTATACAGATACCTATGCGCGATCTCATTTTAGAAATTCACCTCTGATGGCTTAAGCGTAAGGGCCGGGCAAAAGAGGACAAAGCGCCACGAAGAAAATCTTCATGCAAACCGCACGCGCGGTGCTGCGAGGTTGCTGGCGTATTGGCGCCGAGTTAGTTGACAAGCGGCGTGCGGCCAAGCCTCAATGCACGGAAATGAAAATGTCGTGCACCATCACAAAAGGAGGATGGTTCAAACTAGGGGCTTGTCTCCGGAGAGAGGTATATGCTAAATGGGGCGCAGCAGAGTCAGCCGCGGGACAACTTGCGAAACTCGCCGCTGGGCACGAACTTAACCGGACAACCTTCGATCTGCGCAGGCAGGCCAGCGGTCAACTCAGGGTCGTCCGATTTCAGGAGGATGGAGATGCAGTAGTTCCCCTGCGTGTCGCGCTGCACGCCGACACCCTCGACGCCGGGCCGCTGCAGAAGCTCCGGCGAATGCCGACTCTTGATCTCACGGGCTTGCTCTTCGGTGGCCATCCGGTCCCGATTCATTATAGCGCTTTAAGCCAGCGTGACGTTCAGCGCGGTGAGGACATCGGTGATGTGATTGGCGATGGTGTGGCTCGGCGAACCGGCAAACAAGAGCCCAACCGCCAAATTCGTATTGCGTTCGACGACCAGCGATCCGGAATCGCCCGCAGCGCTGAAAGGCTGGCTGTCCAGGCCCACTATGATGATTTGTCCGCGGAAGGTGAAATTGCCGGTCTCATATTGTACGGTCACATCCGTATCGATGCTCGTGACCTGCCCTGCCGAATAGCCGGTGGTGCGGCCGAATTTCTGGACGGTCATGTCGATCGCTGCGGCGCCAGCGCCTTGCGGCGGCCCGATCTGCAGGATCGAACTGGACACGTCGGCGGGGCTCCCGACTGCTGCCACGGCGCAGTCGACCTGATTCGCTACCGCCGGCTGGAGAGCCACGAAATTGGTCAGTCGGGCAATTTGATCGGCATTCGGGTCGCCGCCGTCCAGCAAACCGGGCTGAAAAATCGGCGAGTTGAGGGGCAACTGTCCTTCGTCGGCCAGGACGTGATTATTGCTGAGGACGTATATGCCGCCGGCATCCCGCACGAGCGCGCCGAAAGTTCCGGCCATCTTGAACTGGTTGTTAGGATCGGCGAAGCCGATGGAGCAGCCGGGCCGCGCAGGCCGGATTCGGGTGCGCGGATTGATAGCTGGGGCGGCAAACCGCCGGAAAAGGCCAACCTCTTCCACGTCCACCGGAACGCCGTCGATCGACTTGGGCAGCACATGCTTCTCGCTGATGTGGCTCTCATGATACTTCGCGCGGACCAGAAGCTTCACGGCCATGATGCCGGTGCGCCGGCCGTCTACGGTTTTTTCGCCAACACCCACACCCACCAGGTTCAAATCAGGGTCGGGGCTAATGGCGGAGGTCAGTGCACGCGCAGCCGGAATGGAGGGCCGCCCGATCAAGCGTTTGGAATACTCCTGCTTGGCTGCGCGTATGTCTGCCAGGTCGAGGGCGGCCGCGGAAACGTGGCGGGTTGGCCGGTTCGTCGGAGTTTTCGGTTTTGTTGCCATATTATTAACCTCTAGTGCGTTGTCTGTACGCGATCCTTTTCGCGCCTCATTCACATAAGCGTCGATCGGGCGCAAGATGGGACACGGTCGCTTCAAAAAGATTTGCGTGGGATTGGAGGGCGGGATTTATCCCGCGCGGGGCTTCAGCCCCGCGCTCGCGGAATTGGCCGGCATCCGGTCACACGGCGAGACAAAATCTTTTTCCCCCGTACCCGAAACCAGCCAAACCACTTACCGCCCACGGCACTTTCGGATAGGTTCGTTTTCGGGCACTCGCCTTCTATTCTGAAGTCGGAAGTGGGGCAGCGAGGTAGGGTGGCGCCATGCGCCGCCCGCCCCAACCCAGAAAGGAAATTTAAAATGTTAGTATCAGATAAACAACAACAAGCCAACCGGCAAAACGCACAGAAATCTACGGGTCCAACCACCCCCGAAGGCCGCGAAGCCATCCGCTTCAACGCCCTTACTTACGGCCTGCGCACCCGCCAAACCATCCTCGAACGCGAAAACGCCGCCGAGTACTCCCGCCTATGGGACGAGTTGGAAGCCGAGTGGCAGCCTCAAGGCCGCACCGAGCGGTGCTACCTCGAAACCATGGTCACTTCCCAATGGTTGCTCCGCCGCATTGCCCTGAGCGAACGGCACATCTACGCGGTCATCGGGAACATGGAGGAACGGTTTAAGATGTTGGCGTATGTTTACAAGCAACGCGCCCAACTGGAGCGCTCTTTCCGCACGGCCGTCGCCGACATGAAGCAGTCGCAAAAGGAACGCAAGGCCATCCAAACGCCGCCGCCGCAAACGGAGCAACCCGCGAAACCCGCGTCAGCGCCCGCCGCAAAGCCGGCCGCGCCGCAAGCCCCGCCCCCCGATTATGTGATGTCGGAAGGCGCCGAGGTCCACCCGGTATCCTGCGCCCCGGCCAGCCCGGCCAGCCCCGATAGCCGTTAGCGAATCCGCCCCCCAGGTCTTTGACAACCCGACAAAGGCCGCCAACTGGTACGCCATCGCTGCGTCCGAACCAACCCAAATTTCCACTCCAGTACGGCCGCGCCATGCGCTGCCAATGCCACCCACACCCGCCACCTACCCGCCATCACGCATCGCCTTCTTTATAATCAACAGTTTGGGCTTTGATCGTTCCAGATTGCCTCGTGCCCCCCGCGTCCCCCGTCAAACCTTCCCCTTCCCGTACCGCCCCCGCATCCACTCCACAAACGCCGGCAACGCGCTCATCGTAGACAACCGGCTCTGCCGCACCAGCGCCCAGTCCGCAAACAGCCCGCTCTCCTTGATCTCGCGCAACGTGGTGGGCGGCTCCAGCTTGTGCAGGAACTCGAAGTCCACTACGGTTAATTTGGCGTCCTTCGGATCGGGCCGCGGCGCGGAAGCCACCTTGGCCAAGCCCACCACGCAAGGGTCGCCCATGCTGTGATAAATGAAAACCCGGTCGCCCAACCGCATCTCGCGGATGGCCCGCAGCGCCTGCGCGTTGCGCACACCGTCCCAAACTGTCTTGCGGTCGCGCGCCAGGTCGTCGACGGAGTACGTTTCCGGATCGGTTTTAGCCAGGAAGTAGTTCATGGAAGTATTTCCCGCATCGTACCACCGGTATGTACGTGGCGTCACCACCGGCGCCCCCGGCCCCCCCGAACTTGTCGGCAACGGCCCGGATTTGCTGTAAACTAAAGAGGAATGCGCGACGCCACTAGTGTGCCTGCCCTGCTGGCCTTGGCTGTGTGCGGCATGCTGGCCGCTCAGCAGCCCGCTCCGGAGCGGCAACCTCCGGCAGCCCAGGCTGCTCCCGATAAACCCGATGCGTCAAAACCGGCCGTGGAGGCCGCCGCGGAGGCCAAGCCTGCGGCGCCCCTGGCGCCCGTCGATCCGAAGGCCTACATCATCGGCCCCGAAGACCTCATTTCCATCCGCGTCTGGCGCGAACCGGAGAACTCCGGTCAGTTCACCGTGCGCCCGGACGGCAAAGTCTCCGTTCCCCTGGTCGGGGAAATCCAGGCCGCCGGCCTCACGCCCGAGAAATTGAGCGAGAGCATCGCCGCCAGTCTGGAAAAGGTCATGGTGCATCCCGAGGTGACGGTCGGGGTGGAAAAGGTCAATAGCAAGAAATACTATATCCAGGGCGAAGTCAACCGCCCGGGTTCTTACCCGCTAGTCATCGATACCACCATATTGGAAGCGCTGGTGAATGCCGGCGGTTTTCGGGACTTCGCCAATACCAAGAAAATCGTCATTTTGCGCGGCGCCGAGCGCATCAAGTTCAACTACAACCAGGTCACCCATGGCAAGAAGATGGAGCAGAATATCCTGTTGAAGCCGGGCGACCAGATCATCGTGCCATGACGTGCGCCATATAGAGGCCGGAGCCAACCGCCGATTCTAATAAAGGGAGTTTTTTCGGATTTATGGTACCCCAGCAAGGATACATCAGTGTTTCCCGCCGTCCGCCGGATATCGAGGACTATATCGATATTCTGCGGCGCTATCGTTCCTGGATCGTGGGGCCGACCTTTGCCGGGTTGGTGATCGCCGTGGTGGTGGGGTTTCTTTGGCCGGACACTTTCGTTTCCACGGCGGTGATGCGCATCACGCCGCAACAGATTTCCGAGCGCCTGGTGCCCAGCAACATCAGTACGCAGATGGCGGAACGGCTGCTGGCCATGGAACAACAGATCGAAAGCCGTACGCAACTGCAGGAGCTGATTCAGCGCCCTTCCCTCAATCTGTATCCGAAGGAACGGCAGCGCAAGCCCATGGAAGACATCTACGAAGAGATGCGCAAGGCTATCAAGATCTCCATTTTGGAAACCGGCGCGTCCCAGCAGCAGCAGAAGTTCACCTCGGCATTTGAGATCAGCTTCTCTTACGCCGATAAATACAAGGCGCAGGCCGTGGTGCGGGAATTGGTTTCCAAGTTCACCGAAGAAACCAACAATCAGCTTCGCCAGCAATCCAACACCACCACCCAGTTTCTGAACGACCAGCTCAAGACCGCCAAGGACAAACTCGACGAGTTGGACGGGGAGATAGCCAAGTTCAAGTCGGAGAATGCCGGCCGGCTTCCGGAAGAGCTGCAATCCAACCTGCAGGCGGTCAATGCCCTGGAACTGCAGCAGGAGAGTATTAATGAGAGCATCAATCGGGACGCGCAGGACAAAATGATGCTGGAGACCCAACTCCAGAATCTACAGCAGGAGTCGACCTTCATCGGTTCCAACCTGGACCAGACGTCCAGCCGTGAGATGGTGAAGAACGAGCGCATCATCCAACTGAACAACAGGATCATGGATCTGGATACGCAGCTTTCGGCGGCGCGGCAGACCTACAAGCCCGACCATCCGGATATTCGCAGCTTCGAAGCCCGGCTGGCCGTGCTCAAGAAGCAGCGGGACGACCTGGAAAAGGAAGAAACCAAGGCCGCGGTCAAGGCTGGCGCGCCCAAGCAAACTCCGAATCCGCAGGTAGCCGAGTCGCTGGAGAACGTAAAGCTGCGCGTGGCCAACGTGAACGCCCAGATCCAGGCCCGCAATATGGAGATGGAGGAGCGCGCCAAGCGGCTTAAGGAAGTGCAAGGGGAAATCGCCGCCTACCGTGCCCGCATCGAAGCTAGTCCCGCGAACGAACAAAAATATACCGCGTTGCTGCGCGATTATAATCTGGCCAAGGCCGATTACGACGATAAAGAGAGGAAGAAGGAGATGTCGGAAACCTCCAGCAACCTCGAAGAGCGCAAAGCGGGCGAAAATTTGGAAACCCTGGATCCGGCCTCTTTGCCCGAGCAGGCCAGCGAGCCCAACCGGCTGTTGATCGCCGGCGCAGGCACGGGCCTGGGCCTGTTCTTCGGTGTCTTGATGGCGGGCGTCAAGGAGATGAAAGACACCTCTTTGAAGAATCTGAAAGACGTGCGCGCGTATACCAACCTGCCGGTGCTGTCGAGCATCCCGCTATTGGAGAACGCGCTGCTGGTGCGCCGCAAGCGCCGTCTGTTCTGGCTGGGATGGTCCACCGCCATCATCGTCGGCACCATCGCCATGAGCAGCTCGATGTACTACTACTATTTCACGAAGAGTTAGGAAGAAGATGAGCCGAGTACATGACGCTTTGCGCCGCGCGGAACAAGCCGGTGCCGGCAATTTGGAGAACGGAAACGCGCCGGCCCCGGCCCCGGTCCTCGATCAGTTGCATGAGCCGCCGCGTGCGCCCGTGGCGCCCACTAACGGGATGGCGCGCGCGGCTGTGGAGGACTCCGCGATCGGCGGGCTGCACCCGGCCATCCTGGAAAATGTGCCCGAAGTCCCCTTCCAGCCTGCGCCCGAGTCGCACCTGCTCGATCTGCAACACTCGCATGAAACCCCGGCGGAGGAATTCCGCACCCTGCGCACGCGTCTGAACCATCTGCAGACGCTGCAGCCGTTGCATACCATAGTCATCAGCAGCCCATCGCCCGCCGAGGGCAAGACTTTTACCGCCGTGAACCTGGCTCTGGCCGAATCGCATTTGACCGAAAACCGGGTACTGCTGGGAGACTTCGACTTGCGCCGTCCCCTGATTCACAATCTGTTCCAGGTGGAGCGCGCCCCTGGGCTCACGGATTACCTGATGGGCCAAGTGCCGCTGGCGGCCGCGTTGCGCCGGGTGTCCGGGATGAACCTGTATGTGCTGCCGGCCGGGTCGCCCGTCCGAAACCCGCTCGAACTGCTGAATACGCGGCAGGCCAAGACCCTATTCGAAGAGTTGCCTAAGGTGTTTACGTGGGCCATTTTCGATACGCCGCCGCTGCTGTTTTCCGCGGATGCGAACCTGCTATCCACGCTCGCCGACGGCACCATCCTGGTGGTGAAGATCGGCTCCACCACCTTCGACAATGTGACCCGCGCTATGCAATCGCTGTGCGAGAACAATGTGCTGGGCATCGTGGCCAACGGCGCGCGCGCGTCCGAGCTATACAGCAAGTACACGTATTATTATTCGAAGACCGAATAGTGCTGTGGGGCAGGCCATCGTTTTTTGTGGCCTGCAAAGTAGCATAGATGCTGAATATGACCTTATCCCGCAGACGGCTGCTCTCCCTGCTCTCGCTCACCCCCGGCCTCACCCTCCGCGGCGGCGGCCAACCCGGCCCTGGACTAATGGTCCGCTCGGCCAATCCCGAAGATTTCGAAATGCCGCTCTCCGGCTTCGATACATGGCTGACCCCCGCCGAGAACTTCTTCGTCCGTACCCATATCTACAAGCCGAACGTAGAACTGGCCGCGTGGCGATTGCGCGTGGATGGCCTGGTGGAACGTGAGCTGACGCTCGATATGGCGCAGATCGAGAAGCTCCCGCGCGTGGAACAGGTCGCCGTGCTGGAGTGCGCCGGCAACGGCCGCAGCTTCTACGAACCCGGCGTCACGGGCATGCAGTGGCGGTATGGCGCGGTGGGCAACGCCCGCTGGACCGGCGTACGGCTGGCGGACATCTTGCGGCGCGCCGGCGTGAAACCGGGCGCCACCCAAGTCCTGTTCAACGGCGCCGACGTACCCATGGGCAAAGTGCCCGACTTCGTGCGCAGCGTGCCGCTCGAAAAGGCGATGCATCCCGATACCTTGCTGGCGTTCCATATGAATGGCGCGCCGCTGCCCTCCTCGCACGGATTTCCATTGCGGCTCGTGCCGCCCGGCTGGGCGGGCGATTCCTGGGCCAAATGGGTCGCCAACATCACCCTGCTCGATAAAGAATACGACGGCTTCTTCATGAAGACGGCCTATCGCCGCCCTCCGCACACGGTCGCCCCAGGGACCGCGGTGGACTCTTCCGCCATGGTCCCGGTCACTGCGATCAAGCCCAAGTCCGTGATCGCAAGCCCGGTGGCAGGCCAGCGCCTGGCAACCGGACCAGTCGCCATCCGGGGCGCGGCGTGGGCCGGCGAATCTCCCGTCGCCCGCGTGGATATATCGACCGATAGCGGCCGCACCTGGCGGCCCGCCAAGCTGGGCGCGGATCGCGCGCGCTACGCATGGCGGCTTTGGGAAACCATGTGGACGCCGCCGGGCGAGGGATCTTATGTCCTGATGGCCAAGACCACCGATGAAAAAGGCGACACCCAGCCGTTCCTCGCCGACTGGAACCCATCCGGCTATTTATGGAATGTGGTCCCGGCGGTGCGCGTGGAAGTGGGAGGCGGCCCGCCCGGATTGCCGCCGCAACCGGTTGCCGCCGAGGTCCCGCCTCTGCCGGACAAGGTGAAGCAGACTTGCATGGGCTGCCATGGCCAGGACATGATCGCGGGTCAGCACCTCACGCGCGGGCAATGGGAGCGCGAGGTCGACAAGATGACGCGCTGGGGCGCCGCGGTCACGCCGGACGACCGTTCGGAAATCGTCGATTTCCTGTCCCGCACCTTCGGCAAGTAGCGCGGCGCCATGCGCCGCCAACTACCCGCCGATCTGCCGGAACAGCCAGAACAAAAAGCCCGCCAGAATGATCGACGCGGGCAGCGTCAGCACCCACGCCATCGCCAGGTTGCGCACTGTGCCCCATTGCAGCCCCGAGTGGTTGGCGGCCATGGTCCCCGCCACGCCGGAAGAAAGCACGTGGGTAGTGCTCACCGGCATGCCGAACCAGTCCGCCGCGCCGATGGTGACCATGGCGGTTATCTCCGCCGCCGCGCCTTGCGCGTAGGTCAGGTGGTCCTTCCCGATCTTCGATCCAACCGTCACCACAATGCGCTTCCAGCCCACCATGGTGCCCAAGCCCAGCGCCATGGCCACCGCCACTTTCACCCATAGCGGGATGAACTTGGTGGCGCTGTCGATGTGCTTCTTGTAATTCTTAAGCACATCCGCGTCGGCCGCCGCGAACTCCGGCTTTCCCGATCTCTGGATCAGCCGCAAGGCCTCGCTCACCACGTACAGATCGTTGCGGAAGTTCGGGGTTTTGTCGGCCGGCACGTGCTTGAGTTCCTTGTACAAGGACATCTGGTTGCCGATGTCGTTGACCATCGTGCGCAGAGCCAGCATGGTATTGGGATTGAATGCCCGGGTGCGGATGTAAGCGGTCACGTCGTCGCGCGCATCGCCAATCACCGCGTTGGGCGAGACGTAGTGAGAGAGAGCGCCGGCCGCTTGGTTCGAAACCATGACGAACTCCTGCGATTGGCGCGCCGTCACGGCGTGGTTCAACGCGTAGGCCGTGGGCACCGTGCCGATCAGGATCAGCATGATCAGCCCCATGCCCTTCTGTCCGTCGTTGGAGCCGTGCGCGAAGCTCACGCCCGTGCAGGTCAGCACCAGCAGCGCGCGGATCCACAGCGGCGGCGGCGCATCCCCCTCGGGCGCCTGGTACAGGCGCTTGTCCGGAATAACGAATTTCATGAGCAGCAGCAGCAGCCCCGCGCAAACAAATCCTACAATGGGCGAAACCAGCAGCGTCTTGCCGATATTCGCAGCCTGCCCCCAATCCACGCCGCTGGTGCCCGTCTTGACGGCCATGAGCTGGTTGGCGATGCCCACTCCGATGATGGAGCCGATCAGCGTGTGCGAGCTGGAATTGGGCAGTCCGAAGTACCACGTGCCCAGATTCCAGATGATGGCCGCCACCAGCAGCGCGAACACCATGGCGAAACCCGCCCCGCTGCCCACTTGCAGAATCAGCTCCACCGGCAGCAGCGAGATGATCCCGAAGGCCACCAAACCGCTCGACAGCACCACTCCCAGAAAGTTGAAGAATCCCGACCAGACCACCGCCACGTGCGGCTCCAGCGAATGCGTATAGATCACCGTAGCCACGGCGTTGGCCGTATCGTGAAAGCCGTTTACGAATTCGAATCCCAGCGCGGTCAGCAGGGCCACGCCCAAAAGCAAATACGCGAATGTGCTGGCCGTGCGCACACCCGAAATGTCCGTCAGTAAATTGATGGCGGCGTATCCGATACCGGAAACCAGGATCACGCCAAAAACCAGCATGCCGGCCTTGCTGGGGGATTTCTCCAGCTTAGCGTGCACGGCGGTAGTTGCCGGCGCCGGAGCTGCGGTTGCCATAAATGCCTCCTTGACGATATCGCAGCATACTACATCGGCGGTTCGCTTCGGATTACAGGATGATTACAGTTAGGTTAAGGCTGGTTAGTTCACCCACGGGCCCCGCCCGGACCCGTGCTTTCGCATGTACACTTGGAACTTCTTCTTGGCGCGCTGCATTTTGTAATTGCGATACCAGCGGCGCAACTCGTACATATCCAACTTGGGCAACGGCACTTTCAGGTAAAGCAGGCCGAAAAGCATCCCTCCCAAGTGGGCGACCTCGCTGACGGGGCCGTTCACGCTAAGCGATCCCAGCAACGCCATGGCGCCGTAGATCATTACGAAATACTTCGCCTGGATGGGGAACACGAAAAAGAAGAGGATGGTCGTTTCCGGATACAGCACACCGAAGGCCAGCAGGACTCCGAAAATTGCTCCGGATGCTCCGATCGTTCCCCGCGGGTCGCCCAACAGCATCTTTACGGTGACGTCGCACACCCCCGCGCCGATCCCGCACAGGAAATAATACTTGAGGAACTTCCGCGTTCCCCAGTCCCTTTCGAGCGTGGCGCCGAACATCCACAGCGTCAGCATATTGAACAGCAGATGCATCACGCCGCCGTGCAGGAACAGATAGGTCACCAGTTCCCAGATGGCGAAATGGTAGACCACCGCGCGGGGCACTAGGGCGAACGGGCTGAAAATGTCCCCGTAGCCGGCCTGGCTCAACAGATAGCTGAGCACGAAGACGGCGGTGTTGCTAATGAGCAGCCATTTTACGCCGTTCGGGAAATTGCCCGACGAAAAGAAGGTGTTTAATCTGTATCTGGTGCTGTGCCGCATCGAGAGCCTTAGAGTTAGGATAGCATTGGGTGGGGTGGCGCCATGCGCCGCCGGCCCTGCCCTACTCGGCTCTCCCGTACCGGTTCAATAAGTGCGACCCGGCCTGCAGCAGTCCCGCGAAAGCGAACCACACCTGCCAGTGCGAGAACAGTCCGTTGCGGATCGCGAAATCGCTGGCCCAGTGGGGGTCTTCCGCCAGGCGCCAGACGCCCAGCGCCGCGGCCATCACCGCCGCGGGCGTCAGGAACGAGGCGAAAGCCATCGCGACCCGCCGGTTCTTGCGCCGTCCGCGCTCCACTTTCGAACCTTTTCCAAAGCGGATGCGGACCAACATCGTCATACCACTCTATCAGTATTTGCGTTAAATTAGACGCTTCGGAAAGAGGCGATCGTGATGCATAAACTAAAGGCCGCGGTGTTCGGTACGGGCTTCGTGGGGCGCGTACACCTGGAAGGGATTCGCCGTCTCGGCAACGTGGAAGTCTACGCGCTCGGCGAGAGCCGCGAAGAGAAGGCCCGCAAGCTGGGCGAAGAGCTGCACGTCGGGAAGACCGCCAGCAACTACCACGAAATTCTGGAAGATCCCGAGGTGGATGTGGTGCACGTGTGTACGCCGAACGCGCTGCACTTCCCGATGGTGACCGACGCGCTCAATGCCGGCAAGCACGTGATCTGCGAGAAGCCGCTGTCCACGTCGGTCGAGAACGCGCAAAAGCTGGCCGCGCTCGCCAAGGAGAAGAACCTGCGCAACTGCACGTTCCACAACCTGCGCTTCTACCCCATGGTGCAGCAGATGCGCCGCATGCGCGAGGCGGGCGAACTGGGCGAGATCCTGGTGCTGCAGGGAACCTATTCGCAGGATTGGCTGCTGTACGACACGGATTGGAACTGGCGCATCGATTCTACACCCAACGGCCCGTCGCGCTGCATGGCGGATATCGGTTCGCACTGGTGCGATATGGCGGAGCACGTCACGGGGCAGCGCATCACGTCGGTGTGCGCGGATCTGCAGACGTTCCACAAGACGCGCAAACGGCCCAAGAAATCCATCGAGACGTTCGCGGGCAAGACGCTCAGCCCGGAAGACTACGACGAGGTGCCGATCGACACGGAGGACTTTGGCGCCGTGCTGTTCCGCATGGGCGCGCGCACGCGCGGCGCTTTCACGGCCAGCCAAGTGAACGCGGGACGCAAGAATGGCCTGAGCATCGAGATTTATGGCAGCCAGGCGTCGGTGGCCTGGAACCAAGAGCGGCCGGACGAGTTGTGGATCGGCCACCGCAATTCGCCCAACCAGATCATCGTGAAAGATCCGTCGCTATTGCTGCCCCTGGCGCGCCCTTACGCGGATCTGCCGGGCGGGCATAGCGAGGGCTACGACGATACGTTCAAGCAGTTGTTTCGCCGGTTCTATCGCGCGGTGGAGGATCCGGCTGCGGCAGTGGAGTATCCGCAATTCGTGGACGGGCTGCGGCAACTGCAGATCCTGGACTCGGAACTGGCCAGCGCGGCCTCGCGGGCTTGGGTGGATGTGCCCGCGGCGCCGTAGCTTGGCTTGCACGCACTGCTCAGCCCGTTGGGACTTGTACCAGATCGAACACCGCCATCTCTTCGATACGCGTAGGTAGGCCGCGCTCTATGAGCCGGTCGATCTCCTGCAGGACCTTTTCTTCAATCCACACCTCGCCGCAGCGTTCACAAACTTGGGCGGGGACATTTTGGAACAGGAAGAACCTGTCGCCGCGGCGCTCTTCGTGGCTGATTGTGGTGGCCGTCAGACTTCCTCCGCAAACGGCACAGACCCCTTGTTGGAATTCGGTGGGCATAATCCTGAGTTCTCAGCCTCGTCGTAGGCTAACGCCACGTACAGCGGTTCGCCAGGTTGGACTTCGGCCATCACCAGGAGTTGTGGGAACGGTTCGGCATACGGGCGCCCCTCAACGATGTCACCGTGCTGGACGACATGGAGCGCATGCGGCCGGCTGATGCCCCGCTGTCTGGCGCGTTGCAGCGCGTGGTAGCGCCACCTGATCCGGTCGGCTGCGGCTGCGGCCCGAAGTGTCTCATGGGCAAGGTCCACAAGATGGCCTGACGAACACTAATGGTAGCGCCAAGACTGCCCCCATAAAGGGCGGCCTGAGACAGCGCGATGGCCCCGCTCCACCGGGTATAATCCAGGAATCGGCTTTCAGGGTCTAACACGCAGAGATGTACTGGCCGCGGCGGTGGCTGGCTTGTCGTTGCGCGCGCGCGCGGCGGAGCACTCCGTGTATATGTCGCTGGCGGAGGCGCGTCCCGTGCTCGAAAGCTTCGCCGGCGAATTGCCCAGCGGCTTGCAAGGCGCATCCCTCAGCGCCGAGGCGTGGCTCGCATGGGAGAGGGCTCGCGACGAAGAAATCCGCGCCAGGCTGAAGGCTGGCGATGCCGATTCCGTTGTCAATCTGGTGCTGTTCGGCGCCTCGTTCACCGCGCAGCCGCGCGTCGCCGGCAATCGGAGCGACGAGGAGACGGGCCGGCTCATTCTGGCGCGCGTGAAAGACATGGTGCGGGCCGTGGGCCATCCTGGAAGCAACGAGCGCCTGCAGTTCGTCGCGGCGTGGCTCCAGGACAGCGGCGTCGATCCAGTCGAACCGGCCACCGGCAAGCGCGTGGAGGCGGTTCTGCTGGAGAACGCGCTGCGCGTGCTGAAGGGGCAGCGGGAGTATGCCAAGACCATCCAGGAGGCCAAAGGGAAAGAAGATGCGGCTGGCTTGTTCGTGACGCGTTCCAGCCTCTATCGCAACCGCGGCCTGTCGCTCGATACCTCCTTCCGCCCAAATTTGGCCATTGAGCGAAGCCTAACGGAAGTGAAAGCGGCCGGCCTGCTGCCGCGCGTGCGGCGTGCGGCCGTGATCGGGCCGGGTCTGGACTTTGCCGACAAACGTAGCGGGTACGACTTCTATCCGGTCCAGACGCTCCAACCATTCGCCCTGATCGATTCGTTGCGCAAGCTGGGGCTGGCCAGCGCTGCGGGGCCGTCGGTGGAGGTCTTCGACCTCAGCGGCCGGGTGCTCGGTCACGTGCGGCGCGCGGTCGCGCAGGCTCGTGGGGGTGCGCCTTACAACGTGCAGGTTCCCTTGGATGGAGAGACGCGGTGGCTCCCGGAAACCGTCGCTTATTGGCGGAAGTTCGGCTCGGAGATTGGAGCGGAAGCCAAAGCTTTGAGTCCGCCGCCGGGAGTGGACGCGCGCATGCACGCGGTGCGCATCCGTCCCAGCGTCGTGGACCTGTTGCATCCGGCCGATCTGGACATCGTGACCGAGCGCCTGCCGCTACCTGACGATCGTCGGCTCGACTTGGTCATTGCCACCAATGTGCTGGTCTACTACACTCCGTTCGAACAGGATTTGGCGTTGCGGAATATCGCCGGTATGTTGCGGCCGGGAGGTGTACTGCTGGCCAACAATGAGGTGCCGGAAGTGGATGGGGTACCGATGCGGGCGGCAGGACTCACCAGTCTCGCTTACTCGGAAGATCCCGACGATGGGGATCGGGTAGTGTGGTACAAGCGGGGCTAGCGCCCCGCTGGCAACTGCGTTCGCGACGCGTTTCAGGACGCCTCGACTATGGGAGAGATGTGCCACGCCACGGCTTACTCACCCGTTCACTCGCCGACACAGCCAATGTCGCAGTAGGAGTAGTTGGTTTGACAGGTGTTAAGCTGCGTTTGATTCAGAGGATTCGCCGCGGCTACGCACTTCATGTCTGTAATTGAACAGCGCCACTGGCAACGCGCATCCGGGAGGTTTGAGCCGCACGTCTCATCGCACGAGCCCCAGGCGTCTGAGCAGTCGCTTAGACAGTCCGATTCGCAGCTTCCAACGCAAGTACCATCGGCAGCGCCAAGAGTGCACGCATCCTCGCAGAGGTCGTCGTCAGAGTTGCAGTCGCCACAATTCGACTGGGCATGCACTCGCGACGCCGGCCAGTATTGCGTCAAGATAAAGCACAGCGACAGTTGTAAACCGATTATCGCGAGCCTTTTAGCTACCTTTCGCATTTGTTTCTTCTCCTTTTGGGTCCATCGTCTTAAGGATCTCGTTCTGCTTGCGCAAATCTACTTGCCCGAACCAAACAGCCTGTACCGCGCCTTGGGAATTGCACATGAGCACGGCGGGGGTCCCCGGCACTTTCAGCTTTGAGAGGCGGCTCTGAGTGAACGGCACATCAATACCAAGCCCGGCTAGATACTGATGCGAGGCTTCCTTCTCCTGGGGGAGCACCGCGACCACGCCAATATCGCTATGCTGGCCGGCGGCGGCGAGCACCGTGCGTAACTCAGCGGCGCTCGCGGTACAGAAGTGGCACCCTACCTGGAGGGCAAGAACGTAGTTCTTTCTATGGGCACCCCAGTTGAAACCATCCAACGTCAGGCGGTCTCCGACCTTGGCCATTTGGCCCGAAACCTTTTTGCGAGGAGCACTCAGCTTCGGATAGCTCAGGCACAGAACCGCGATTAGCAGGCACGAACTCGCCAGTATCCCAATGTTGGCCGCGATCTCCAGAGTCCTTGCTGTCCTTGCCACTGAGTGTATACTACGCTGGGCGGGCACGGCTGTCAAGGAAATTCGGGCATCGTTATCGGAATTCTGGACTAATGAGCACCCTTATACGGTCAAGGGGCAACGATTCCATTCGGTGCGTTCGCCAAGACGAACCAAGCGCCACGACGCCGAAGAGCGGCAGTGGGTCTAATCTGAATAGACCCACTGCCCAAAAGCGCTGCGATTGGCGGGGGCATTCATGCCCGCTGTAACGAGAATTTCGTTCTCTCGCGCTACAGAGCCGCTGAAAGGAGCGGCATTTAAAGAGCCCGCCATGGCAACCCCGCCCGGCCGCGTGGGCCGGGCGGCGAAAGCGGTCAGAAGACCACCTTGGCACCCAACTGTATGTTGCGATTGTCGCCGTAACTGTTCGTCAGCGGGCTGTAGCCGTAGCCGCCCGTGATGGGGCCGCTCGCGCAACCGGAAGTGGAACAACCGTAGACGTATGCCGATCCGGTATTGACGCTGTAATTGGCATGGTTGAATGCGTTGTAAGCTTCCAGCCGCAGCTGAAGAGTAGCTCGTTCGGTGACTCTGGTGTTCTTGTACATGCCCAGGTTCAGGTTCCAGTTTCCGGCATTGTGGAAGTAATCGCGACCGGTGGTGTTAGCCGGCCACGGTCCGAAGTCCGAGTCCCCGGTGATGGGGTTAACATAGCTCTCATTAACGTTGGTCAGGTTATAGACCGAGAACGAGTTTGGACTGGCTAGCGGGGTCCGGCTTCCAGTCGTCGGGACGACGCCGTTAGTAGCCACGCGGGGGTAGATATAGCAAAGACAGTTGTTGAGATCGTAGATCGTATATGGGGCGCCCGTGCGCGCGGTGAAGATGGGAGCCAATTCCCATCCGTCGAAGATCTTCTTGGCTGGCCCATGCAGACTGCGCGTGAAGGGTACGTCCCAGATGCCGCTGATGGCGATGCGGTGGCGGTTGTCGAATTGCGCCGGGCCGTAGTCCAGCGTGGGATTAAAGGCATCGCTATAACCCAGGTTGAACTGATTGAAGGAACTGCTGAAGGTATCGCTCAGTTCATCCATGGCATGGCTCCAGGTGTAATTCATCCGCAGCGTCAGGCCGCTGTGCTTGATGTCCTGGATGTCGTAGCGCACGTTCATCGCGTTGTAGTTGGAGATGCCGGCGCCACCGCGGCGATTGATGGCGCTGTATTGGGGATTCAACGAAGATAAGCATGAACTGGCGTCTCCGGAGAAGTCCCCGGGAGTGCAGGGGATGCCCAGGTAGATGTTGCCCATGCCGGGGACGTTCGTATCCGCGATGTCATAGAGGTTACGGCCGATGGAACCGGAATAGTCGACCTCCAGGTGCTGGGTGTTGAAGAACTGGTGCTCCAGCGATGCGCTAATTAAGTGGGCATAGGCCTGCGGAATGTTCGGCTGCACCGCCCGGAGTTCGGACGGGGGAAGCGCGGCCGTGCCAGTGCCACTCAAGTAAGCGGGAAAATTCCCCACGGAGAGCGGAATGTTGCTGACGCCATTGACTCCCGCCTGGAGCTCGACGACCGCATAGTTTGGCGGGTTGAACAGGACGTTGTAGGTCACGTTGCCGAAATTGCGCTCATAGCCGATGCCGTAGCCGCCGCGGAAAGAGGTTTTGCCGTCGCCGAAGACGTCCCAAGCAAAGCCTATGCGCGGGCCGAAGTTATGCAGGCTTGGCTTCCAGAGCTCGCCGATGGGGCTCGTGGGAGCCGTAAACACGGCGCCGTTGGCAATGTCCTGCTGTATGTTGCCGCCACTGGCTGGGTAGAAATTGGAATCCAGGTTGGCATTGACATTATGCTGCACGCCGAAATACTCCCAGCGCAGCCCCAAGTTCACGGTCACACGAGGCGATACCTTCCAAGAATCCTGAAAGTACAGGGCGTATTCGTGATACCGATTGCTGCGCTCGAAGGTGGGCGGCCCGACTGGCAGCGTCAGCGTACAGGACGGGGTCTCGACGCCATTGATGCAAGGCAGGTGGCCCTGCGGATAGATGGCCACCTGGTCCTCCTGGAGCTGGCCCTGCAGCAGATTATCAAGACCTATTCCGGGAGTGGTTCCAAGAATCTCGGTGTTTTCCTCATAAGCGCCGAACGTGCGGTTGTCGCGCAGGTACTCGGCGGTGCCTCCAAAACGGAGTTCGTGTTTCCCCTTGGTAAAGCTGAAATCCTGATAAGCCTCGCCGAAATTCTGAGGACCGCCAAATGGGATTCCGGAACCAGGCGATTCCGGCAGATAGCCGGGCAAATTTACGGGGTAAGGTCCGATGAACGTGGTGGATTCGCCGCTTCCCAAGTAATAATCGGGAACCACGCCGGTGGAGGCCACGGGCTGGTCGGCGTTGAATCGGTTGAAATCGAGCTTCGATTGGGAGACGAAGCGGGGCGAGAACGTGTGGGTCATGGAGACGACCACGCTGTTGTTGTATGTAGTATTGGGCGTATCGTAACCGGCGTACGCGTTGCTCGAAACGCTGCCCGCGAAATCGTATTCGCTGTAGATGGCGTAACGTCCGTAAATCTGCGTTTTGTCGCTCACGTTATAGTCCACCCGGTTTACGGTGTTCCACGTGTTTTGCGGCAACCCGGCGCCCGAGTCGGAGGGTACGCCGTACTGGACCAAGTCGAACATCGGCGCCGTCAGGCTATACGACTGGCAGGGCCCGTTGGCAGAGGCGTTGGCGCAGGGGTCTCCGATACCGGCGTTGATCATGCCTTGGCGGCTATACTGCGTCAGCACGGTGGCGTCCGGACGGAGTTTGCCATAGGCGGAGAAGGCCGACTGGGTGAGCGACGCGGAAGCCGCGATCAAAGCGGGGTCCGGCACCATGACGATGTCCTCGGCTTCGCTTCGCACCCGCGTCCATTCCGTGTTGCTGAAGAAGAATAGCTTGTTCTTTTTGACCGGGCCGCCGAGAGAATACCCGAACTGGTTGCGCACGTATTCCGGCTTATCCAGCCCGTACGCATTGTTATTGAAGGTGTTAGACGCCAGGGCGCTGACCCGGTTGAACTCATACAGCGTGCCATGAAAGGCGTTGGTTCCGGACTTGGTGGTCACGTTGACGATGCCCGCATCGGCGCGTCCATATTCCGCGGTGAAGTTGTTGGTGATGATGCCCATCTCCTGCACCGAATCGAGGGGCACCATCTGTCCCACCGACGCGGTGAATTCATCGTTGTTGGCCACGCCGTCCAGCATCACGTTTGTCCCAGCCGAGCGCAAGCCGTTCATGGCCACCCCAGCGCCGCGGCCGGAAGGATCGTCTTCGCTGACGTTACCCGAGGTTGCTACGAAGTCATACGGATTGCGTGTGAGCGACGGCAGTTCGGTCATCTGCTGCGTGTCGATCGTTTGCGTGATCGTTTGGGTTTCGGTGTTCACGGTGACCGCGGTCTCGCTCACTTCCACCACGGTCTCGGCTTTACCGACTTGGAGCTTGATGTCCAAACCCACTTTGGCGCCCACCGTTACGGTAGTGTGCTCTTTTACCGTGGCGAAACCCGCAGCGGCAACCGTGACGTCGTAATCGCCGGGTTGCAGGTTGGTAAATGTGAAGGTGCCCCCGGCGTCCGTGGTTTCCGTTCGCTCGGCGGCCGTTGCCACGGATTTCACCGTAACGGTGGCTCCCGGGATCGAAGCCCCGGTCGGGTCGAGAACCGTACCCAGGATCTGCCCGGTTTCATTTTGTCCGAAGGCGCAGACCGCGCCCAAGCACAGTACCGCCAAAACTGCCGCTAGAAAGGTAAACCCGATCCCTGCTACGCGTAGATGCATGCTCGTATCTCCTTCAACCAAGATGACTTCAGCCGGTCGATGTGGACCGGGTCGTAACACCATAGTTGCCGAAGAATAGCTCGTCGCAGCGGCGGTGGGTGGCCGAAGACTAAAAATCTGCGCCATGCCCCCGAAGCGACAGCGCTACTCCCAATGACACCTCATCCAGGATGCTCCCTTGCATACTGAATTAAGACCCTAATCAGCCGCAGTGTACTACCGTGTGCGGCGGAATGCAATACTAAAATGCCGAATGGGGAAATTTTCTTGGTTAAATCTGCTGTGGGCGGATCCTGGAGCAATGGCGCGGAGTCGAAAACCAAAATCCAACTTATTGAAAATAAGTCGCTTGGCTTAGCGCAAAGGCTTCACCACGATTAGCGGATCTTTGGCACGAGGTGGGTCCGGAAACCCGCCTGCAGGGGTTTGGCTATCTTGTGGGGCGGGTTGCAACCTGCAGGCCGATTGTCAATCGGCCTTGGTGGGCAGGCGGTTCCGCCTGCCAAGCGGCGAATACCCTCGCGCGGGCGGCCTCTGAGAGGCCGCCCGTCAGGTGAGAATAGCCTTCGAACCGGCAACTACCACACGTGCGAGTTCCCAAAAATTGTTGATCATCTGCTGGCGGTCCACCCTGGCGGTCATCTCGTCGGAACCCGTCGAAGATCAGGAGCAGCTTGCCCATCCTGTTGAGCTGCTCGAAAGCGGAGTAGCCGGGCAAGGGATCTCGTGCTTGCGGAAAAAGAATTCGGAAAAGAGGGACTCCACGCTGACGGCTTTCGTGTAATCACGCAAGGGATGACCAGGGGAACGCGGGGTCGCCGCACTCCTGCCTCCGTAACTTGGCGGTAAGCCCGCAACGCTTTCCAGGCATAATGGAGCGCAAACCACGTCTTCCCGGTGCCGAATTCGCCAAGGACGGAGATGTGTTCCTTGGAGGGGTCGGCCAGCCAGCGGTCGATGTAGCCTTCCAACCAGGCGTTCTCGTGGCCATAGAGCGCACGGCCAAGATAGGCCCCCGAGGCCGGCTCGTACTCGTCTCTAGACGCGGCGAGGCGCACGTACATTTGTCGATTCCTTGACGGCGCACTTCATCCTCGAGCCACGCGAGGTATTTCTCAAAATCGGCCGTCTCGTCGAGGAGCTCGTCCAGGGTATAGCAGAACAGGTTCCTGGGCTTGTCTCTTCCAATCTTCTCCCGCAGTGCCGGGCTCACGCGCTGGACCGCCACAAGCCAGCCCTCGTCTGCATTTTCGCGCTCGATAGAAGCCCGGAGAGTGCTCAGATGCCCGAGTTAGGCTTCCCCTTCGACGCCGCAAACCAGGACCCGTAAATAAGCGCGCCGCTCCGGGACGTTGACGACCCACTCAAAAGCTTCATCCGAGGGCGCGGCCTCCTTCTCAATGCCGTAATTCAGCGTGCGGAACCAACCGCGCAGGTCGCGGGCCAGCCGGTCCGCAGGGGTACCTTGGGGAAGCGGATTCCGGCTAACTAACGGCCCGGAGGCGTGCAATTTGCGCCCGTAGCCGGTCAAGCTCGTCCTTTGAGACCGGGCCTCTTTTAGCTCGGCTGTCATCTCGCGGTGGGTGCGCACCAGCCAGGCCAGTATGTCGTATGCAATCTGATCCGCGACGTTGACAGCGCTGTCGAAATACGTGTAGGAGACGCGGGTGTAGGATCTCTGCCTTCGGGAAATCTTCCAGCTCGCGATCACGGGCGACATGCTTGTCCCGAATATAGACGAAACTCGGCTTTCCAAGACTCTGAGCCTCCTGCAACTCCTGGATTGTGACCTTTGGATAATGCTGCCGGGACAGTCCGACAAACACCTCTGATTGTCTCAGGCTGTGCGCCTATGGATGCCTCATAGACGAAGCATCGACACCACGCTGCTTGAGGGCGGTGTGGATAACCTCGCGCGCGTCCCGCAACTCGGACATCGCCGAGCCGATGAATACTCGTAGTCGCATTTCGCTCATGTCGGGTCCCGCCTCTACCATCAAATCCGCCACTGGCTTCTTTTCATTTGGTCAGCGCCTGGTTCGTGGCTGGAGGAGCATGCGCCCGTGCGCGAAGGGAGAAACAGCTTTCGACAGGGTCCTGGAGGACCCGCGCAGGACTGGAGTCCTGCCCCACAGTAAATAATGCCTCCCCGCGGCATGCATGGTTCGTATTTGCTTGCGAGGCGGGAAACACGATGAAACTAGCGACGATTGCTTTAGCGGCAGCCATGCTGCCGGCGTGGGCGCAAGAAATCAAGATGCCGGTCAACCTGGACGCGCTGGCCGACAAGGCGGACGACGCCGTAACAGTCACCATGGACAAATCCATGCTGCAGCTTGCCGGCAAATTCATGGGCGACAAGGATGGGGACGGGGACGACGTGCGCAAACTGATCTCGGGCCTGGACAGCATCTACGTGCGGAGCTTCGAATTCCGGCACGAAGGCGAATACAGCATGGCCGATGTGGATGCCGTGCGGAACCAGTTGCAAAGTCCGGCATGGGGGCGGCTGGTAGGGGTGCGATCCAAGCGCGGCGAGAACGTGGACGTGTATTTCAAAGACGGCGGCAACGGGCATTTGGGCGGCATCGTAGTGATCGCCGCCGAGCCGAAAGAGCTGACCATCGTCAACATTATCGGCACGCTCGATCCCGAAAAACTGGCGGATTTGGGCGGCCAGTTCGGCATCCCGCGCCTTGAAAGAGCCAGGGTCCGCCGGGAGGCGCAATGAAAGCGCGCGCGTCCGCGGTTGTTCTCGCGATGCTGATGGCATCGGGCGCGGCATTCGGCGGCGACGCGGAATTCGATCGCATCGTGAAGGCCATCGAGGCCCATTACGGGACGAAGCCGCAGCATATTCCGTTCCTGGGCGTCGCGAATTTCTTCGTGAAAGCGGCGCATCCCGAGGGCGTCGGTGGCGTCAAACTCGCGGTATTCGAGGGATTGAAGGATCTGAAGACCGCGGACGATCCCAGCGAGTGGCGCGAGCGCGACCGCCTGATGGATAAGCTGGCCAGTTCGAGCCTGCACCCGATGGTGCGCGTGCATTCCCGGCACGATGGAGAGGCGACTTACATTTTCATGGGTCCCTCGGGGAAGTCCACGCGGCTGCTGATCGCCACATTCGAGCGCGACGAGGCGACCGTGATTGAGGTGAAGGCGAACATCGAGACGCTGATGCAATCGCTGCAGGATCCGGAGCATGCCGGCCACAGGCTGGGGATGAGATTCAGCGCCGAATAGATTGGAGGGCGGGGCTTAAGCCCCGCGCCGGATAAAGCCCGCCCTCCTACGGCGTCTTCAGTTTGGCGAGCACGGTGTCGGCCCACTGCGCGTCCGAGGCGTCGAAGCCCAACTGACTCCAGCGCCAGGCGCCCTTCGGATCGAGAATCCAGTTCTGCGGAATGGCCACCGAATCGAGCAGCGACAGCACGAAGCTGTAAGCCGGCAGCACCGGGAAGGTAAATCCCTTCTCCTTCACGAACGGCGCGACCAAACCGAGTTCCTGGTCGATGTTGAGAGTCACAATCTGCAGGTCGGATCTGTCCTTCACCTTCTCATACAGTTTTTGCAAATGGGGCAGTTCCGACTGGCAGGGACCGCACCATGTGGCCCAGACGTTGATCAGCACGGATTTCCCTTCCAGGTTCTTCACGCGCCAGGTTTTGCCGGCGAGATCCGCCAGTTCGAAGGCGGGCATTGCCTTGGTGGCTTTCTCCCAGCGGCCCTCGGTCAGTTCTTGCGTTTTGCCGGCGGGCGGCGTCTTCCAGACAGTCCAGGCCACCTCGGTGCCGCCGGTGTCCTTCCACACGGCGCTGGCTTCGTCCGTCAGATCGTCTTTTAGCACGCCATGATAAGCCTGTGGAGTCCGCTGCCGCGTGAAGAGGGCCTGCTGGTAGAAGGTCAGCGCGTCGGCTTTGCGGCCTTCGAGCGCCGCCAGCCTGGCGCGATTCTGCCAGTAGCCCGAGACGAACTTGACGTCGTCCGGCGGCGGACCTTCGACGGAGGCCTTCAGCGTCTTGGCCTCTTCCGGCTTTCCGGCGAGCTTCGCCGCGCGTAGGATTACTCCTGCCAGGGCTTGGTCCTGGTAGATTTCCTGCTCCTTGCGCATCTTGGCTTCTTCCACGCCATCATTGTCGCTAGTATTGATTTTGCTCGCGATCGCGGCCCACTTCTCGGCCTGGTGAGCGAGTTCGAGAGCGCGGTCGGGCTGCCATTTGTGCTCCACCAGGAAGCTCGCCGCGCTGAGATAACCCCAGGAGCTAGGTTGCTCGTACTCGTCGGTTAATTCCGCGACGTGGTCGTCGAACGCTCGCAGTCCTTCCTTCTCGGATATGTCCGGATCGTTGGAAATAGTGTAGAACCAAAGGTCGTGTTGCACATACCGATCCTCGGTGAATTGGGCAATCCAACCTTTGACCGCGGCATAATGTTCGGCGTCGTATTTTTTCCAGGCCGCGGCGTCTTTCTGGTCTTCAGGTTCCTTGTGGGCTTTCTTCCAGCGCTCGGAGGCGATGTCGTAGGCTTCCTCGGAATGCGGAAACGCCTGCGTGACGCGGTCTTCCATGGCCGTCACTGTCTCCGCCGCAACGCCGCTTTGCTTGTAGCCGTCCTTGAGGAAATCCAGCCACTCGGCATCCGGTTTCGGATTCATGGATTCGAGACGCTTCAAGTCCCCGGCTACCTGTTTGCGCAGGGCATCGTGCTCCGGCACTGGGCGCGTGCGGAATTCCAGACCCCATAACGTGGAGTAACTCTTCAGCCGTTTCGGGTCGGTCTCTTGCGCCAGCCGGGCGCGCAGGGCAACGGCGACGCGCCCTTGCAGTTCCGTGCTCCCCGACCGGTTTAAGGTCCATTGGGCGCCGCCATCGGCGGAGGACGGGCAGACGGCGAAGAACGCCGCGATTTCGGTTGCCGCTTTGGCCTTGTCGACGAGTTTCCCGCCTGCATGGATGCCGGCCAGCGTGGCGTCGGGCCAGGCGAAATCCGGCGCTTTGGATTTGGCTTGCTCCAGCAACCGAATGGCGCGCGAGGTGTCTTTGCCGTTCAATACCACGGCCGCCAGATACAACGCCAGTGGATCGTCCGGGTGTCGCTCCGCCTGTTTGACGTAGCTTTCGACCAGGGCCGGATAGGACTGCGGGTCCATCCAGCGGATATCCTGGATCAGACGGCGGTGAGGTTCCAGCTCGCGCGGATACCGGGCGATCAGATCTCCGAGCACCCGGCGCTCGAGCGGCGTTTGATCACCGCCCTTCATGTTTTCGGTGACCTTCGGGCCGAGCTTCTCGTCAAGTTCCTGGCGGATCTGCGGCAGTGTTTCACAGCCGGGGACGGCGAGGGGCGATTGCGCCAAAAGTGCCGGGCTGGCGGCGATCAGGATAGCGGCGAGGATGCGCATGCGAAGTCTCCCTGTCTTGCAGTGTAACATTAGTGTAACACCCGCCGCGCGGGCTGCCTCAGTAGTGCCAGCTACTCACGTCCGCTCCCTTCGGCGCGGTCTCCTCCATATGCTTCGCCATCTCCGGCAGATAATGCTGATGCATCCCCACCTGGGGATCGAAGCTGCCCGCATAACAATGCGGCTTGCGCGCCCCGAAGTCGAACGTGCCACGATAGTACGGCTCCGTGGTGCTCTCCATGAAATCCTGCAGTAAGTGAACCGCGCCATCTAGATAGAAGCTATCAGCGTCGCCCACACACACGTGCAGCTTACCGGCCAACTTAGGACCCAGGGTCTTCCAGTCGCGCTCCATGATGTGCGTCAGGTCGCAGTGCTCTTTGAAGTACTCGGCTACCTTGTGGTCGATCACTCCGGTCCGCTTGTTGAAAATCGGTTGCGGATACCCGTCCTCGCCTACAGAGCTGAAGTAAGCCTGCCAGGCATCCAGTTGCTCGCCCGACCGGCCCCTGGTGCCTTGCACCAGCTCGTAGCGGTTCATCCCCTCCATCGTCGCGAGGACCAGCCCATCCGGCCTGCGCATCGCCGGCCGCGGCACCTTCGCGAACGGACCCTCCAGCCAGTAAGCGTTATTATCTTCGTACAGGTTCATGCTCATGTACGCGCGGAAGTCCACTACGTCCGGGCAAAACACCCACGCGCCATTGTAGAAATCCGGATAGAACACCTGCGAAGCCAGCGCCTCCCAGCCGCCCGTCGACCCGCCATATACCGCCCGCGCCCAACCTTGGCCGATGCCGCGGAACGTCTTCTCCACGTACGGAATCAACTCTTGCGTGATGGCGTCTCCGTAAGGACCGGCGTTGGCCGAGTTCACCGCATAGGAATCGTCGAAGTAAGGAGTAGGATGCTGAATAGTCATCAGGATGACCCGCGGCATGCGCCCGGCCGTCCAATCCTGATAGAGCTTGTAACCCCCGCCCGGACCCGGCACGCTACTGAACCCAATACCCAGGCCCCGGCTAAAGTGGCTCTGATATACGATCAGCGGATAGTGCGCCGTGAGATGCTCTTCCCACCCGTCCGGCAGTAACAGCACCGCGCCTAACTCGATCGGCTTCCCCCAAAAGCGGCTGAGCAGTTCGCTGCGGATCTTGACGTGCTTCACCCACTTGGTATCCGGATCGGCGGCCGCGACATCCGGGACCTTCTCGGTAAGCGACAGCCGGATGGTTTGGTCCGATGCGCCGTCCAAATGTACCTTTTGAGTCTTGCTGTACAGATTGCCGGGTTTTGACGGCCAATGTTGCCCCTCGCCTTTGTCGGGCGGCAGCTTCACCGTGTGCCCGTTGGCGAGCTGAAACGTCTCGTAGATGTTCAGGACGGCCTGAACATAATAATCCCCCGCTGGGATATCTTTGAGGCTGTCGCGCGGATAGCCCAGCGTGGTCGAGTCCACCACCGCCGCCGCGCCGGGCGCGAGCCCGTCCACATCCACGCCGAACGCCTGCTGCGTCTGTGTCGTGAAGCTGAGCCGAAACCGCGGCTCCGGCGTCTCGCTGGTGGAGATCACCAGCATCGCGTGGCCGTCCAGCGGGGTGGCGCTCGCCTCTTTGGGAAACGAGATTTCAAAACGCTCCGCCGCCAGCGCCCCAACTGCCGTACTCAGAACCAGCAAATTCAAAAGAAATCGCATATAACCTCGTGGCGCAGGCGCACCCCGCCTGCCGCGCTGGCACTCCTGCCGGCGCAGGTGAGCGCAGCTCACCTATCCCACCCTACCGCGGAGTAATTAGCCCGCCTAATTTATCCTGCTCTCCCGATCCCGTCCGCGGGAACCGCGTGGCGTAAGCTTCGAGGTATTTCAGCCCGGCCCCCGTGTTGTAGATCACGATCCGCTCCGCCGGCTTCAGGAATCCGGATGCCAGCAGTTTCTCCAGCGCGGCCACGCATGCGGCCCCTTCCGGCGCGGCGAAGATACCTTCCTCGCGCGCCAACTGAATGCCCCCGTCCAGCAGTTCTCCGTCGCTCACCGCCAGCGCCGTGCCGCCGCTCGCCCGCACCGCGTCCAGGATCAGGAAATCGCCTAGCGGCTTGGGCACACGCAGCCCCGCCGCCACCGTCGACGCGTTCTCCCAGAACTGGCTGCGCGCCTCCCCGCGATCGAATGCGCGCACCACAGGCTGGCAGCCTTCCACCTGCACCGCGATCATCTTCGGCCGTTTCGCCCCGATCCAGCCCAGGGCCTCCATCTCATCGAAGGCCTTCCACATCCCGACCATCCCCACGCCGCCGCCCGTGGGATAAAAGATGGCGTCCGGCAACTGCCAGCCAAACTGCTCGGCCACCTCGTAACCCATGGTCTTCTTGCCCTCGATGCGATAGGGCTCTTTCAGAGTGCTCACGTCGTACCAACCGTGCGCCACGGCGCCTGCCGCCACCAGCTTGGCGCAGTCGCTGATCAGCCCATCCACCAGGGTGACGATCGCGCCAAACGCCTGGCATTCGATGTAATTCGCCTGCGGCACGTCCCGCGGCATGAAGATGTGCGCCTCAATCCCCGCCGCCGCCGCATAGGCCGCCAACGCGCTCGCGGCGTTCCCCGCCGAAGGGATGGCCATCTTCCGCACGCCCAGTTCCACACCCATCGAAACCGCGCACGACAGGCCGCGCGCCTTGAACGACCCGGTCGGATTCAGGCCTTCGTCTTTGATCCAAAGGTCCTCGGCGCCCAATCGCGCCCCCAGCCGCCGCGTCCGGATCAGCGGCGTCATGCCCTCGCCCAGGGTCACGATCGACTCGTCCGCCGCCGGCAAGACCGGCGCATAGCGCCACATGCTGCACGGACCCTCGCGCACCCGATCCGGGCTCCAAGCCTTCCGGATGGCTTCCAGATCGTACCGGACCAGCAGCGGTCCGCCGCAGGGACAGAGATTTTGTACCCGATCGGCGGCATACCTCCGCTTACACAGGCTGCATTCCAAGTGCGTCGCTCTGGCCATGAAGTAGCAAGTCTAACAGGATGGACGGCTCCACGCTTCACCCGGCCCGTGCGTCATTATATGTGTAGGCCCGATGAAACCCGCCGCGCTCGTGTCGATCTTTGCCTGCTTCGCGATGTCCGCCATGGCGGGCGAATACGCCGTGCTTTCGAACGGCGCCCGCCTCTATGCCGAACGCCATGAATCGGATAGCGGCAAAGTGACGCTCTTCACCAAGACCGGTTCCACCGAAATGGATGCGTCCCTGGTGCTCGGTTTCGAACAGGAAGACTACGCGCCCCCGCGCCAGCAGGACGTTGCCGCCCCCGCAGCCCCCCTTCCAACCGGGAAGCCCGCCTCCACGGCCGAACTGATCGATAACGCCGCCCGCAAATACGGCCTGCCCGCCGCTTTCGTGCGCGCCGTGGTGGCGGTCGAGTCGGGTTATCAAGCCAATGCGGTATCGCCCAAGGGCGCCATCGGCCTGATGCAGCTCATGCCCGCCACCGCCCGCGAATTGGGCGCCGATCCCAAAATAGTCGAACAGAACGTGGACGCCGGTACCCGCTACCTGCGGGACCTCCTGCTGAAGTACGATAACCACGCCTATCACGCGCTGGCCGCCTACAATGCCGGCCCCGGCGCGGTCGACAAATACCATGGCGTCCCGCCCTACCGCGAGACGCAGGCATACATCCTCAACGTCCTGCGCCATTGGCAGAAGCAGTCCTCCACCGACTGACCAGTGGGGCGGTGCCGGCAAGCGGCGATACCGCCAGTCTAGCCGGTTTCGCGCGAGGGCTTCGCCGCCGCGTGAACCGGCCCAGGCGCAGCCCGACGGTGCCACGAAGCGGCAGCTTTTATTCTGACTCCTCCTGTCTCCTTCTTACTCTTTACTGCAGCACCTGGAACTGCACGTTGCTTGTCAATGTCGTCGTACCGTCGACGAGCGTGACCTGGATCGAACCGCTGGTGGCGCCGCCAGGAACGGTCGCCGTGATGGCGGAGCCGGTCGAGTTGACCGTGAACGATGCGGCGGGCGTGCCGTTAAATGAGACGGCGGTCGCTCCCGTGAGGTCGTTGCCGAGAATCGAAACCTGCTGCCCCGAGCTTCCGAAAGCCGGCACGGGCGTCACGAACGGCGCAAGTCCCAGCGACAGCTTGTAGACGACGGCTCCACCCGCTCCCCTGATGCCATAGGTTGTGCCGTAGAGGTTGCCGTCTGTGGCCTGGAGGATTGGTCCCATTGGTTGGGCGCCGTCATTGCAGTCCTTGAGGGCACAGAAGCTGTGAAGCACTGTCAGACCTCCCGACGTGGTGATGCGATAGATGGTCCCCTCGCCGTTCTTGCCCCCGCCCGAAATCGTCCCATACAAGTAGCCATCGGTCGCGGGAACCGGCGGCGCGTACGCGGCACCGCATTCGGGCCCAGGGCAGAGCGTCGCCAATACCTGGAATGTTCCGTCCAGCGTGATTTTGAAGATGGTAGGGTACGATTCCGTTCCTCCATAGAGAGCGCCGTCGGGCCCTGCCGCTAAGCCTCCTACCGGGTCGTCGCCGTCCGCGCAGCCGGACGTGCTGCAGAAGCTATAGAGCACCGTCAGGGTACCCGTTGGCGTCAGGCGGTATATGGTTCCGCCCCCTCCGGTTCCGCCGCCGGAGGCTGTGCCGTAAAAATTGCCATCGCCGGCCTGCACGATTGCCCCCTGCGGGTCCCCGCCATCCGCACAGCCCGCCTGGTGGCAGAACGTGTACAGGGTGTTGATTTCGCCCTGCAGCGTAATCTTGAAGACAGTCCCGCATTCATAGTCGTATTCGGTGCACCCAGGGCCACCAACCGTGGTCGTGCCGTAGAGGTTTCCGTCGGTACCCTGCATCAGCGCCCCCGAAGGGAATCCGCCGTCGGCGCAGTCGGCCTGTGCACAGAATGAGTAAAAGTTGGTCAACTTGCCGGAAGGCGTCACGCGGAAGATCCTACCGCCCTCGTGCGCCCCCCCTTTGAGGGTGGTCCCGTAAAAGTTGCCATCTGTTGCCAACAGCAGCCCCCCCTCGGACAAGCCGGACAGCGCATCGACCCTCGTCAGCTTGCCGCCGGTGGTAATCTCGAAAACACGGCCGCCGCCAACTCCCCCGGCCGTGGTTGAATACAATTGCCCGTTCAGGCCCTGCACCATCCCAATGTAGGAGGGGCCGATCGGCGCCAGCACGGCGAACTTGGACTTCGGTTCCTGGGCTGTCGCCGCGGCGCACAGCGTCAGCCACGTTGCAATTCCGATGTAGGCTCTTCGTTGGGTCATGTCATGTCTCCGTATGGAATTTTACAGCGCACAGCCACCCTGAGGCTCCGGAATCGCGGACGTATTAGTGAGGAGCCAAGTGCCTTGGAGGTTGTCTGTGAACGCCACCAGACATGGGCTGCCTTCAACGTCGTTGACTATCACAAACTGGCCGTCCGCCAAGCCGCCCGCGTTAGCGGTAAGGTCGAAGTACCATGACAATTCGGGCGTAACGGACCAGACGCTCGGACAACTCAGCGCGCCATAGGTCACCCAGTCCGTGCAGCAGGGCGCTGAGGAACACTGGCCGGTGTCGACGGCGAGTACGGCATAGTATGCCGTCGCTGTGACCGAGGCGGCGCCAATGATAGCCAAGGAATCGTTCGCGTCAGTCGGTGAGGTGGCTATGGGAACGTTCGACACCGGGTAGACCGTGTCCCAGTTGGTGTTCACGGTGCCGCCGAGCGTGGCCACTTGCGCGACGTTTATCGCAGCCACCACCGAGGCGCTAGTGGACGAGAGGCAGCTCATCGTCTCGATGGCAAAGGGACGCACCCAGAAGCAACTGTTGGTCGGGTCGTACGAAAAGTTCGCAGTGAAGTACTGCCCCGCATTCGGGACCCCGGTTGCGTGGAGGGCCGAATCCGTTGGGAGGCTGCCGATCGCGAGAGGATATCCGGATACCACCTGATAGGTCGTGCTTCCGATACAGGAGAACGGACTGGCACAGTCGACTAAGCCCAGAACCCCGGCGCCGCACGATGTACCCGCTGGCTTGTGGAGGATATTGCAAAGATCGCCATCCTGGAGAGTGGAACCGTAATCGGTGAATACATTTCCGTTAGGCGAACACATCGGCGAGGCCGCGCTGGGTCCGACAATGCCGCCATTGGTGACGAAGTCGTAGTACCAGTTCTGTGTGATGCCGGTGATCTTGATGGTCAGCGCGTAGAGACGGCCCTGGTACTGCTCCCTCTCCGATGGCGGCGAGTCTTCCGCCAGGTCCTGGTTCACCACGGCGTAGATCCTTCCGCCGCTTACATTGTGGTCGCCGTCGTAGAGCGTGACAGCGCAGGCGCTGTTGGTACCGGTGTAGAAACAGGTCCCCAGGTCGCAAGATGTACCGCTGTCGATTGTGTCCATGCCTATGTAACCGTGGGGGGAGGAGCCGCCCAAGTGGCCTGGATCGAAGGTAACTACTGGTCCGTTCTCGAACAGCAGCGTGACCAAGCCCTTGACGCCACCACCATCTGGCGCCGGGGTGTAAATTATTCCTTGGGGGATGCCCAGTACCAGCGAACTGAGCGCGGTTACGGACGAGTAGGCCGTATAGTCCGTCATCATCGTGCAGCCCGGGGCGCCGGTCGGGCAGTAAAAGCGCGCGATTCCATTGTCGTCGGCCGCGATCACGCTGTTGTCCGTCCCGATCAGCGCTGTGCCGACATGTTGCTGAACACGTCCACAGCCATATAGGCGCAGTGGTCGGGGGTCGTGGGGTCCGTCCAGCCGCAGGAGTTGTAGATCATGTCTCCGCTCTGCCCGAAGACCTTAAGAAACGGGCTCCAGTGGGACTTGCATGCTACAATCGTTCCGTTGCTGGAGCAGCCCTCGGAGTTGTGGTCACGATAGCCGATGGGGTTAGGTCCGGAATTCGGCATGTACTTGCTTAAGGCTCCGCCGATCAATTCCGGTGCTGGAGTGCTTAGATTAACGGCGTCGCCCTCGGTTTGCGAGCAGTGTTTTTTCGAGCAGCCGGTTGTGGCCAGCGTAAATATGCTAGCCTCAGCGCTTGGGGCGCCGAATAAGTAACCAATTATCAACCCGACGCCAATAATTGGCGTGATGAAGACGTTCTTGAACCGAGGCATTGTGACCCCTCCTTCTGAGGTGTTCACCCTAGAAATAGTGCACGACAGCGGCCACGCGCGCTGGTCGATGTGTTGCTCGCCGTCAAGTCGCGGGACCAAAAGACTTGCACAGCCTGGTTGATGTTATCCGTCGAGTCAGTTCGGCGGCCCAGGGTGGCCGCATCTGGTCAGATGACGTTGGGCGGTCGGAATTGCGATTGGCTACTCTGACTTCCGGCTTCACTCTTCAGGAAGGCAGTTGTGGGGCGGCCAGAGCCGGCTGAAAAGCCGGCTGCGGGCAGAATTGCCCGCCCCACGTCCTGGGAAGTCTTCACGCCGCCGGCTGCGACAGTATCCCTTTTTCCCGCAACCCCGACAGCGCCAGTCCGTACCG
>Ga0302326_10000701_pt1 | contig 88918 bp, 78 predicted proteins | sample Palsa_T0_3_FD_202264 | JGI IMG/M metagenome (GOLD analysis project Ga0302326, IMG submission 202264) | Peat permafrost microbial communities from Stordalen Mire near Abisko, Sweden - Palsa_T0_3 | ecosystem: Environmental > Terrestrial > Soil > Palsa > Peat permafrost | place: Sweden: Abisko... | reverse complement strand
CCACGATCACTTCGAACTGGACGCGGCTGGCTGCCTGGTAAACGCTCTCCAGGCATCGGCGGGCGTACTCCAGCGCATTGTAAACCGGAATGATGATGCTGACGGCTGACATTACTCCGGCCGGCCCAGCATTTTACTCAAACGGTCATGCAGGCGCATTCGCAACTCCAGCGGAACGTTCTCGCGGACGGCGCCCTCCAATTCCTGGCACCGCCGGTACAGGGCGAACATGACGCCGCCCATGCCATGCATTCCGATCTTGGAAAACTGCTCCTCGTAACAATCGATGATGCGGCGTTTCGCAAGAAAACCGTCGCTGGTTTTTGCCAATCCGTCCGGGAGTTGCCGGTACTGATGCAGGTATTCGGGCAAGATATCGGTGTCGAAGCCTTGCATGGCGAGCCGGGCCTGCAATTCCCAGTCTTCGTGAGCCGCCCCGCGCACTTCCCGGTAGCCTCCGATCGCGTCGAAAACTTTACGCCGGATCAAGATCATCGGGCCGCCGAAAACGATCGGCTCGATCAAACCCGCCACGAGATTTGCGCCGATCGGCATATACTTCGCGATAGTGCTGTAGGGGGGCTGGTCGCCCGTGAACAACAGGCTTGCACTCACCAGGCAGTCGACTCCGGAAATCACCGCGGCTTCCAGCATGCGCCCGATCGCGTTCGGAGGAATCAAGTCGTCGGCGTCAATGAAGAAGAGATATTTGCTGTCGGCCTGCCGCGCCGCCCGGTTTCGAGCCGCGTCGACGAAAGCATTCTCCTGACGCAAAAACTTCCACCCCCGTGGTTCATATTTCGCAGCCATCGCATCGAATACATCCTTAGCCTCCGATTCGCTCGAGCCGTCGTCCACGGCGACAACACTGAACTGAGCGAGAGTTTGAGCCTCCAGACAGCTCAACATTTCGGGGAAGTAGCGCGCTTTGTTGAAATACGGAATGCAGACGCACACCGAGGGCTCGGCCTGAGCCGTTTCCAACTTCCTTTTGGGGCGCGCGCGTTGAAGAATGTCGCGATGCAAGGCCAGCCATCGATCGTTGGCAGCGCTGAAATCATAAGGCCGGAACGAAGGGCCGGGGTTTCCCTCAACCAGCGCCTGACGTAATTTCGCGGCCAGGGAACGCGGCTCCGGATCGAAAAGCCGCCCATCGTCGCGGTTCCCGAGAACCTCGGGAGTCCCGCCGCCGCGCGAGCAGATCAGGTTCAGCCCCGGGATGAGCGAGGTCTCAATTACCGCATAGGGAAAATTCTCATAAGCGCTGGCCATCACGGCGACCGCATCCCGGGCATGCTCCCGCAAATAACGGCCTGCCTGTTCGCTATCCAGGCTGCCCTCGTGAACCACTCGCAATCCAGTTTTTGCCAGGTGACGCTTCACCGTTTCCACCGAGCCGGGCTCGTCCTCATGGCCCAGCAATACAATCTCTTCGATGCTCTGCGCGATGTCGGGATGATCGCTCGCGAGCGTCAGCAGGGCTTTCGTGAACAGCGTTGCGCCTTTACGCGTCTCCAAGCGGCCAAAAAAGATCACGCGCTTTTTGGCTGGCATTTCCGGCTGGAGTTCCCACTCGCCGCCAGGATAGTAAGGCAGCCCCGGCACAACCGGTGTTGTCCGGAACTTCCAGCCCTCTTTCTTCACCCATTCCAGAATGTAATTGCTCGGCGCAATCACAGCGTCGCTGTGTTCAGCACTGTATCGCTCTACGAATTCGAGATGCAGATCGTCCGCTATATGCGGATATTTGCGGTTACCAAGCCGCACCCAATTGGATGGCCCATGCAGCACCGTGATGCAGATGGGGCCTGGGGTGGTGGAGAAGCGGTTGACTCGCACCGCGTGGAAAGCGAGATTCGCCCAGTCCTGAAAGTACACCGCGTCAAACTGCGATAGGATCGGGTGCAATTTCTCCGAAAGCCGCATAGCCCAGGCTTCCGGCCACCGGTCCGCGGCCGGCGGATCGCTATGCAGCTCGATGAACTCAATGCCCCACGACTGGTAATTCGCGGCCCATTGCGGATCCAAGCCAGGCGTTTGAATCTCGGCGTGAGTGAGGATGATGGTGACTTCTTCGCCGCTGTTCTTGAGCAGCCTCGCCCAATGCGTAACGAACGCCCCAACGCCGCCGGCGCGTCCCTGAACGGCCTGTACATCGTGAGAAACCAGGGCGACCTTGGCCATGTGCGATACTACGCCCGTTTATACCACAGCACATGATCCCCGTCGTCGGGATCTTCCGAGTAAGCTACGCTCGTTCCACCCACCGGATGCATCGGCACTCCCTTTACTTCCGGAAGCGCGTTGTTGCTCAGCAGCATTCCTCCGGGGCGCAGCATCCCAGCGATGTTCTGTAGCGCCAAAGCTTGTTCGAATGGCTCGTAATATACCATCACATTGGTTGCGATTATCAGATCCAGCTTGCCATCTCCCGGAAGCTGCATGTGTTGCAACACCACGTTCAGGTCCGCCGCTCGCAGCAGTTTGACAACCTCGGTACCAATACGCAACGCGCGCATGCGCACCTCGACGCCCGCCGGAGGGCCGAAAGGCTGAGCGCTGGTTCCAATCTGGGAGCCGAACCTGCGCCAATATCCGGTAGTCTCAGGCAGCCACTTTGTGTCTCCATCCAAGGGAACTTGCACGGTGTAGGCAGTGCCCTTGCGAGCTCGCGCCACGGCATCGCGCACGTGATCGAGCACGCGCGCGCTGAGATCGACGATGTCCACCGTTGGCCCGGACGTATCCGCCAACCGCAGCCTGCGCAACGAATCGATCAGCGCGAACGGTTGCAAAGTCTGGATCGGATAAAAGTCGTAGCCGCTGCGCTTATCCGTAAAATCCAGGCCCGGTCCAATCACGGCCGCGCGCCGGACTTGCCCCAGCAGGCCAGCGGTTTTGATTTCCGCCAGGCTGCGCTCAATCGCATAATTGGGCCGGAACGAAGTATCCAGCGACAAGCCCCGATCGCGATAGAGGCTTGAACGGGCCACGAATAGGCTGCCCGCGTCGCCAGCTTGCTTGGCGGAATCGATGGCATGCTGGAACGCGCGTTGCTCCCGCAGCACCCGCCGGGTATTTTCCAGCACCACGACGGCGATCCGCTTGTCCGCGGCCAGATCCGAGAGATCCACGCCGGTTTCCTTCATCCATGCGGCGGCAAACTGCAGGCGTTCATTACGACCGGGGTGCAGGACTGCTTGGGCGAAATCCTGGGTGCGCCCGAGGATCAAACGCCCGGCGGCTTCGGAGTCGCCCTCCGTCTCGGTCTGCTTGGCGGTCAGCCGCGGCCGCGCGGTGAAAGAGGTCCCGAACAGTACCAGGTTGACGATGGAATCGGCATCGCCGCGCTTAAGCCGCGAACGGATCTCCTGGTTGCGAGCTGTCTCCCACTTCAACCACGACTGCGCGTCGGGCGCTGGGTCTAATCCTGAGGGAAGCTCGCCGGCGAAGTTTTGGAGAATCGGCCGCGCATCCGGCAAGGACAAATACTCGTGCTCTTCCGCATGCTGCGCCCGAAGCGTCATGCATCCCAGAGCCAAGGTGAATAGCTCTCTGCGCGTCACTGGGAGATTGCCGATTTCTAAAGTATACCCAGACGATACTGAACGATCGTGCAAACGCTCAGATCACGACCACCGCGGCGGTTCTTATAATCAGCCCGTGCCAGATGATACTCTGTCCTCATGCTCATTTCCCGCCTGGGGCCCGCCCGCCGATGCAGCTAACCATATGGCGGACGTCCGCTGGGCTGATTCTTTTATTTCTCCACTCCGTTTGTCTTCTGTGTCAGCCCGCGCCCAAAACAGGTAATCTCTTCGGAACCGTCATAGACGCCTGGGGGAACCCCGCGCCCCTGGCCAAGCTGACGCTCATCGATCACGAGGGGCAGCGGCGCTCGCTGATCGCCGGACAAACCGGCGGATATTTCGCGCCAAATCTACCTGCTGGTTCTTACACTCTGATCGTAAGCTCCCCGGCATTCGGCGAGCATACTTCGACGGCCGTCGTTGAGCCAGGCGAGACCGTCGAGGCATCCGTCGTGCTCACCATAGAGCCGCAGGCGCTCGATCCACCGGCCCTTTACCGCTCGTATCTCGATCTGCTGCACGACGACGCAGAAGTCACGCCGGGGCAGCAGGGAGGCGACATCGAAGGTTTTGGTCCCTACGGAGCGCGCGGCAATTTGAGCTTCAACAGCTTCGGCCAGCGGGGCCAGGATAACAACTTTCTGGTCGACGGAGTCGACAACAACGAGAACTATGTTCGCTCGTCCATTCTGGTGCCGTCGCCCGAAGCCATCGCCGAGGTGAGCCTCACCGCTGGATATATTCCGGCGGAGATCGGTCACGAAACTGGTTCCAGCGTGAGCGTGGAAACGCGCTCTGGTTCGAGCCAGTTCCACGGAAGCGCCTACGAGGATTTCGAAAACTCAGCCTTGGATTCGCGCAACTTTTTCGACGGAGCGCAAAAGCCCGGGTTGGTGGGAAACCTGTTCGGAGCGAGTGCCGGGGGCGCCATCCGCCGCAACGATTGGTTCTGGTTCGCCGAAGCTGAAGGGCAACGCGTCAACCAGGGGCTGACGATCATTTCAACGGTTCCCACCGTCGCCGAGAAGTCCGGGAACTTCGGAAACATCGCAGTCTTCAACCCGCTCACGCTTGCCTCAACCGCGAACGGATTCACGCGACAGCAGTTTTTAGACAATCGGATTCCCGCCTCGCTCATTCCTCTGGCCTCGCAAAACTTGATCGATCTTTATCCCGATCCGAACCTTCCCGGCAGCGCGGACAATTATCGTTTCAGCCCGACGGCCGTCAACAATAATGAACGCTTCGACCTGCGTACCGACAAGCTGCTCCCGCGCGGAAAAATCTTCGTGCGCGTCAGCGGGGAACGGCTGAACCTGCAATCGCCCGGCGCGCTTCCATTACCTGGCAGCGGTTATGCCGGCAGCGATCTCACGCAACAGGCGGACGCGGCCCAGACCAATACCAGGGCCTGGGGCGTCGCTGTTGGGTACACCATTGCTCTGCGGCCGCAGCTGATCAATGAACTGCGCGTGGGGGCAGCCGGCATCAATCTTAGGTCGATCGCGGACGACCAGGGCATCAATGCCTCGGCCGTCACCGGCATTCCGGGCCTCGGTTTTGACGGACTGCCATCCATCAGCCCTACCGGATTCACTTCACTCGGCGCGGCCGAGCCGGTCCCGCTGGCCGTTCGAGAGACGAACGCGCAGGTGGAAGATACGGTGAGCTGGATCAAGGGACGGCAGGCGTGGAAGTTCGGCGTCCAGGCGATTCGCAGATTCACCGACGGCACAGCGACCGAATTCACGGATCGAGGCACCTTCTACTTCACTCCCGATTACACCGGCGTGCCCGGCACCGCGCAGGGCGACTCCATCGCGTCGCTACTGCTGGGCTATCCCACCGAAGCCCGGCGCGACGTTCAGTTCCAGCCCTATCATCTGCGATCTTGGGAGCTGGCCGGCTTCGCGCAGGATCAGATCCAGTTGTTGCGGCGCCTGACGCTCCAGATAGGGGTCCGCTACTCGCTGCTTCCCCCGCTCACAGAAGCCAACGACCGCATGGTCAACTTCAGTTTCGCCAGAGGCGCGCCGGCGCTGGATCAATTCGCCGGCCAGGGCGGAGTGAACGACTATGCGGGGCTCGAGTATTCCAAATATGCGTTTGCGCCGAGGGCCGGCTTCGCGCTGGAGCTAGGCGCTTCAACAACGTTGCGAGGAGGGTTCAGCCAGGCCTATGACACCGGGTCGGTGCTAGCCCAAGGGATCCTGGCGCGGAATCCTCCTTACGCGGCCTCGCAGGATTTTATCAATGGCACTTATGAGCCGGGGCCGAACATTTCCGCCGGGCTGCCCGCTCCGCAGCCGCTAAGTTTGCTGAATGCCGGGCTGCTCAACAGCGTTCACGGCTCCATCTACGCGATTCAGCCGCAGAAAAATACGCCCTACGCCGACGACTGGAGCGTGTTCCTGGCGCACCGCCTGCGCCCCAAGCTGGCACTGGAGGCGGGCGTTACCAGTTCAATGGGCGTGCATCTGTTAGCTACCTACGACGCCAATCAGCCGTCCCCTGCGCCCGACGAATCCGCGGCGAATTATCCGTATCAGCCCTACACATCGCGCATCGAATACCTGGCGTTGGGCGGCGGCTCCACGTATTATGGCGGTCAGATCAAACTGGCCGGCGAATTGGCGCCCGGGCTTCAGGTGTTGATGAGCTACGTTTACTCCAAAGAAATCGACGATTCCATCGCCCCTTTCACCAATCCCGAGAGCCGGCCGGATGGGCCGCAGGATCTCTATGATCCGCGCGGAAACCGATCGCTCTCGCCATTCGACATTGCTCAACGCGCCGTGCTAGCGGGGCACTACGATCTTCCTTTCAAGCATGATTCCGCGACCCAGGGAGCGCGATCGCTGACATCGGCCCTGTTTGGCAATTGGAGCATCAGCGCGCTGGCCACCATTCAGACCGGCTTTCCGTTTACGCCCGAGCTGGCTGTCAACAACCTGAACAACGGAAATTATCAGCTTCCCAACCGCGTCGGTGATGGAGCTTTGCCATCCGGCCAGCGCTCCTATCTGCAGTGGTTCAATACCACGCTCAATCCATCCGCGCCGGTGGACGCGTTCCAGGTTCCGGCTCCGCTTCAGTATGGCGATTCGGGATACGACATTTTGCGAGGGCCGGGCCTGGCAACCACCGATGTCGCGCTGGCCCGCACCTTCGCGATCCACGAGCGTCTGCGCCTGCAACTCCGCGCGGAAGCGCATAATCTGCAGAATCGAACCAATCTTGCTTTGCCGGATCGGTATCTGGGCGTGGAATCGTCGGGTGTCATCAGCCACACCATTACGCCGGCGCGACAGGTTCAAGTTGGGGCGCGGCTAGCCTGGTGATCGGAAAGTTGGGATGAATCCGCCGGGCGCGAGCATTATAAAGTGTATAAGGAGGCAATTCCCAGATGAAAACTTTACTGTTTGGTATGTCCGCATTGCTGCTGGTTGCGGGCGCGGCGCTGTACGCCGCCGATGACGCGCCACCCGCCGAGGGAACCAAGGCGCCCGGTTTTACCCTGAAATCGCAGGAAGGCAAGGAAGTGAGCCTGAAGGATTTCAAAGGCAAATGGGTAGTGCTGTATTTCTATCCCAAGGACATGACGCCCGGCTGCACCATTGAAGCGCACAATTTCCAGCGCGACCAGCCGGAGTTTGACAAGAAGAACGCGGTCATCGTTGGCGTCAGCCTGGATACCGTGGATTCACACGTGCAGTTCTGCACCAAAGAGAACCTGACGTTCAAGCTGCTGTCCGACCCCGATCACGTAGTCACTAGCGAATACGGCTCGCTCAGCGCCTTCGGCAAGATGCAGGTGGCGGCGCGCAACACGTTCCTGATCGATCCGAAGGGCGTCATCCGCAAGGTTTATCTGAAGGTGGATCCGAATCCGCACAGCAAGGATGTATTGGCGGAGTTGGACGAATTGCAGAAGAAGAGCGACTAGCGCACGCTTCCAAACCGCGCGTGTGAGCGAGCGGTATGATGAAGCGAAGTGCCCACGCAGCAGGACCAGTTCGAGCGCATCGCGATGCCGCATGTCCGAAGCCTGCTGCGCGTGGCCCGGCGTCTGACCGTGGATAGCGCCGCTGCCGAAGACTTGGTGCAAGAGACCATGTTGCTCGCCTGGCGCGGGTTTCATGGGTTCCGAAGGGATAGCAATGCGCGGGCGTGGCTGTTCCGGATTTTGCTCAACGCGTTCTACGGCCAGGTCCGGAAGGTGTCACGGGCGCCTCAGCCTGTTCCTGCGGTTGTCGACGCGAAACTCCAGGAGGCAGTTGAGATCGAGGAGGCCCTTCTGGCATTGCCGATCGATCAACGCAGCGTGCTTCTGCTCTGCATTGTGGAAGGATTCACCTGCCGTGAGGCTGCCGAAATTTTGAATGTGCCCATCGGAACTGTGATGTCGCGGTTGAGCCGGGCGCGCCAGGAATTGCGAAAGAGTTTGGCTCCGCGGGTCAAGGCGGAAGCGAAAGCGGCATTCCAATGAGCGACGACGAACTGGATCAGCGAGTGCGGGCAAGTGTTCTGGCCGAACAGATCGACACCTCGCGCGTGGAAGCCGCTGTACTAAATCGTATGCGCCAGCGCCACGTTCCGGGTTGGGCCGTTGCTGCAGCAGCGGTGATCGCGATGGTCGGGGCCAGCGTTCTATCTTACCGGACGTTCGTGAAGGAACAAACCCCGCCGATCTGCGTTGCCGCTGCGCAGGATCATCAGCGTGAAATCGTGCAGGGAGAGCCACGGCCTTGGCTGTCGGATATATTCGCTATTCAGTCTCTGGCCGAAAAGCAAGGCGTTCCCGCGTCCGCCATAGCGGCGCTCACAACCACCGGATACGGCTTGCAGCGCGCCCGGCTCTGTTTCCTGAAGAAACAAATCTTTCTGCATTTGGTTTACACCAAGGATGGCAGCGAGTACTCGGTGTATCTGCGTCCTCCGAGCGGACTCTTCAACGATTCAGTTCGCGGCGGGCAAGCGTTGGCGTACTTCGAAACTAATCGCGTAACCGCGGTCTTCGTCAGTCACGGGGCCGACGCTTTGGCGTTCGCCCGCGCAGGCGCTCGGGTCCTATAATCCGCCCCCCTGCTAACGTTTCACCACGCTAATCGTCACCGTCGACGGATACTGGCTCGAGTGATGGATCGAATTGTGCGCCACAACTCCCGTTACTTCGTCGTAGTTGTTGCCGCCTGTGTTCAGGTTCCTATCGAAGCGCGGGAAATTACTGCTGGATACCTCGATCCGAATCCGATGGCCTTCCGGAAAGTAGTTGCTGGTGGTCATCGGTTGAATCGTAACCCTGTATACCTTGTCCTTTTCCATCCACACCACCGGTTTGTCGTAGCCCTCGCGATAGCGCAGCCGCTGGATGGTCTCGTCCAGGTTGTAAGCGGTGCCATCCGGATACACGTCAATCAGCTTCACGGTCACGTCAGTGTCCTTCACATCCGAAGAAACATACAGCGTCGCGTCGATGGGTCCGCTGACCTCCATACCCTCCTTCAGCGGATCGGACGTGTACACCAAAATGTCGCCGCGAGCCTCCATCTTCCTCTGGTCAAACGCGCCGCCGGTCACAGCATTGCCGGTGCAGCACACGTTGCCGCCGTAGGACGGAACAGGATTCATGGGATCGTAGATGAAGCTGTCGGGATTATCCGCGCTCGCCGCCGACGTGGCCAGCACGCCGTCGCCATTCAGGCTGTTCGCTTTTCCACCGCTCGAAAGGTAAAACTTCATGGGCTGCGCGCCCTGCGGCGGCCAAGTGTCCGACGTCTGCCACTTATTCATCCCCATGGTGAAATAGCGGACCTTCGGCCAGGTTTTGAGAATCTGATTGTCCTCGCCCTTCAGGAAATAATCGAACCACCCATAGGTGAGGGAATCCCAATCCAGCCGCGCGTCGCCCATGCTTCGCTCGCCCACCACGGTGTCCTCGGTCGAGCGCGTATAAGAGCAATGCAGCGTCGGCGCGATGATCGCGTATTGTTGATTGCCGATTTCCGGCCGGGCATTCTTGCGCGTCGAATTGTACGCCGCCAGATTCGGCCCCACGGAAACGTCGTACCACGACATGAACCACAATCCCGGGACGTTGATCGGATGATCTTCGTGCCACAACCCGCCGCGATACCAGGCCGGATCGTTGGGAGTCCGCTTGATCATCGCGCCTCCGGTGGCCACTTCCGTCCGGTCCGCGAACATTCCGTGCGGCCCATCCACTGCTTTAATGATGTCCTGCTCGGGAAGGTGCGCCAGGGCCTTGTCCCAATCCACCGGAGGCAGTTGCTGTGCCAGGTCGAATTCTTTAGAGGCCCGGATCAAATCTTCCTGCGAAGTATTCGGTGGAAACATCGGCCGAACCTGGTTCTGCTCGCCGTACAGCCAGGCGGCGAACAACATCTGGAACGCGCCGCCGCGATACCAGTTGCCCTGTTCATAATACGGGCCCACTTTCCCGACGCCGGCGCCGAATCCTTGCGGGATCATGGCCGCATATCCCGGAGTCCCCATCGCCGCCACGCCCAACTGCCATTCCGCGGTGGATGAACACCCGATGGTACCGGCCTTCGCGTTCGACCACGGCTGCGACGTCATCCACTCGATCGCATCGGCTCCGTCCGTCAGCGGGGGTCCAAGAATATCGTAGGTGCCCTCGGAGAAAAAGTGCCCACGCTCGTTCATCTCAACATACGCGTACCCATGTTTGATCGCGGCGATCTGAGCGGACATGTCGGCCGGCGCGCCATTGCGCACATCCCAGAAATTGAAGTTGTACGGCGTGCGCACGAAGATGATGGGATATTTCTTCGAGGTGTCCTTCGGCCGATAGACGTCGGCCGCCATGCGCTTCCCGTCGCGCATGGGCACCATCACCTTGCGCTCGATGATGGCGATGGATTCCAGTTCCTTCTCACGCGCATTCCGCGTCGCCACGAGTTGCGGGTCCGGGCCGTTGCGCTGCTGCGCCGGCGCGTACGGAATCACGAATGCCGCGAAACCCGCCAGCACTCGCAAAGAAACACTATTTTTAGTTATTCGCATCGTTACTCGCACCTGGCTAATTCCCGCCGGTATTGGCAGGCGGGCCAGAAGTCAGCTTTTTCCCGTCGGCCCAAGTGACTTCGCGCGAATGCGCGAAATTCGATCCGTCGCGGGCGCGCCAGCCGAAAACGGTCACCGTGTCGCCCAGCTTCATCGTGATGTCGCGCCTCCATCCTTGCCGGATGAGCATATTCGGCGGAAAGCCCTCAAACTTCCAGTGGACGATGTTGCCGGCGTCGTCCTTCACATCAATGTAGAAATGCATATGAGGATTCTCCCAGTCGACTTTGGTGACTACTCCGGTCACAGTCACGGGCTTGGTCTCGTCGTATTCTGCCCCGAAGGAATGATGCGCGAGAGCCGGGACCGCGGGAACAAGCAGGCCGAAGCCGGCGGCAATAACGGCCAGGAGATGAGTTCGCATGTATGCCTAAAACACCTGCGGAACATTATATCGCTTCAGATGCCTCCTGGCAGCGTGATTCAATGAATTGAAGGGCCATTTTCCATGCGAATCCTCACTAACCTTGTAGTTTGCGGCGCCCTGCTCACCGCCGCCGTTTCCGCCGACGAAGGCATGTGGACGTTCGATCATCTGCCCATCAAACTGATCCAGGACAAATATCACTTCACGCTGACTCAACCCTGGCTCGACCACGTGCGTCTGGCTTCCGCCCGGTTGAACGACGGCGGCTCGGGATCGTTTGTGAGCCCGCATGGGCTGCTGCTGACCAATCATCATGTGGCGCGAGGCCAGTTGCAAAAGAGCTCGACCCCGGAGCATGACTACATCAAAAACGGATTCTACGCCGCCACGCCCGATCAGGAAATCAAATCGCCGGACCTCGAAGTAGACGTTCTGATGTCTACCGAGGACGTGACCGGCCGCGTTCAGGCCGCCGTGAAGAGCGCCAAGAATAGCGCGGACGAATTTGCGCTTCGCCGCAAGACCATTGCCGAAATCGAAAAGGAGAGCCAGGAGAAAACCGGCCTCCGGTCCGATGTCGTCACGCTCTACCAGGGCGGCGAATACTGGCTGTATCGCTACAAGAAATACACCGACATACGCATCGTTTTCGCGCCCGAGGTGCAAGCGGCTTTCTACGGCGGCGATCCGGACAACTTTACCTATCCCCGCTTCGATCTCGACATGGCGCTCTTCCGTGTTTATGAAAACGGCAAACCCATCGACACTCCGAATTATCTGAAGTGGAACCCGAAGGGCGCGGCTGACGAGGAGCTGGTGTTCGTCTCCGGCAATCCAGGATCCACGGAGCGCTCCGACACGCTGGCGCAATTGGAAGCGGAACGCGACGCGAATCTTCCGGACGTTCTCAAACTGCTGCGTGCACGGGTGACTGTGGAGAAAAACTTCTCGGCGTCCAGTCCGGAGCATGCCCGCCAGGCGAACAGCGAGATCATGGAGCTGGAAAACTCCGTCAAAGCACTCGATGGCGAGTACCGGGGTCTCAACGACAAGCACGTCATGGACACCAAGCGCGTGGATGAAGAGAAGTTCAAGGCGGCCGTCATGGCCAATCCGCAATGGAAGGCAGCGTATGGCGGCGCCTGGGACGAGATCGCAGCCGCTGAGAAGAAATCCGAATCACGATTAAAGGAACTGTACTTTCACAGCACCGATTCGCACCTCGCAGGCCTGGCCAAAACCATCGTCGAATACGTAAATGAGATCAAGAAGCCGGATGGCGAGCGCCTGCCTGGGTATCACGACGCGCAACTCGATTCTCTGCGTTTCGAGCTGTTCTCGCCGGCGCCAATCTATCGCGACATGGAAATTGCGCAAACCGCCGGCGCGCTCGACCTGGATTTGCAGGAAATGGGATCCGCCGATCCGTTCCTCAAAATCGTACTCGATGGCAAGAGTCCGCAAGAATCAGCGGCGGCCCTGGTGAATGGCACGCACCTGGACGATCCCGCGGTACGGAAGCAGCTTATTGAAGGTGGCACAGCTTGAAGGTGGCACAGCCGCCGTCGAAGCGTCCACCGATCCGCAAATTGTGCTTGCGCGCAAGCTCGACCCGATGCGCCGCGAACTCGTGAAATGGATGCAGGATAATGTCCAGAGCGTGGCTCAGCGTGCCGGTGAAGCTCTCGGAAAAGCGCGCTTCGCCGTCTATGGCCGAAGCGCCTATCCTGACGCGACGTTCACCTTGCGCCTTTCCTATGGCCAAGTGAAGGGCTATCCAATGAACGGGACCAAGGCGCCTTCCAAGACCACCTTTTATGGTCTCTACGATCGCGCCAACGGCTTCGATTTTCAGGGTCCGTTCTTCCTTCCGTCGCGGTATCTGGAGGGACGGTCCAAACTGGATTTATCCACTCCGTTCAATTTCGTCACCACCAACGACATCATCGGCGGCAATTCCGGATCGCCCGTCGTCAACAGCGCCGGCGAAATCGTGGGCTTGGTATTCGACGGCAATATTGAGTCCCTGGTGGGCGACTACGTTTACGACGTCGAGACCAATCGCACCGTCGCGGTGCACACCGCCGCCATGACTGAGGCGCTGCGCAAGCTTTATGGAGCGCAGAAATTGCTGGACGAAATGCTCGGAAACTAGAGCGAAAATACCTGCTCGGCGTTGGTTTGGTACAGCTTCTTTTTGTCCGCGTCGCTGATGGGCAGATGGTCGGTGACTAGTACTTCTTCGGGAACGAATTGGTATGGGTAGTCCATCGCATACAGCACGCGATCGACGCCCATAACGGATTGCGCGTAGAGAATGGGCGGCTCCCAAGCCATGCCGCTGGTGGTGAACCACATATTTTCCTTGATGTAGTCGCTCGGCTGCTTCTGCAATTTTTGAACGGACGCGTAGCGATTGGCCTTGACCATGGCGCGATGCATGAAATCGACGCGGAACAGCCAGTACGGTAGGCCTTCACCCAGGTGCCCGGCGACGATGCGCAGTTTCGGGAAGCGATCGAAGACGCCGCTGACGATGATGCGCAGCAAGTGCAAGCCGGTTTCGACAGCGAAGCCGAAAATGGCGCCATCCAGGCCCCGCTCGATAAACGGACCGATCATCGATTTCGGCGGCGTCGTGGGATGGATGTAAACCGGAACTTTGAGGTGCTCGGCGGCTTCGAAAATGGGCCAGAACTTGGAATCGTCCATATATTCGCCGCGCGTATGGCTGTTGACGATGGCGCCCTTGAGGCCGAGTTGCCGCACACCGCGCTCCAACTCCTTAGCCGCGCCGGCGGCGTCCTGGGGCGCGATGGCCGCGAGGCCGGAGAATCGATCGGGATGTTTTCGAATGGCATCGGCGAGTTGATCGTTGAAAGCTCGCGCCAGCGCCGTGGCTTCGGGTGCATCGAAAACTTGAACTCCGGGAGCGGTGAGCGAAAGAATCTGCATCGCGATGCCGGTTTCATCCATGTCGCGCAGGCGGCGATCGCCCAAGTCTTGAATTCGCTCAGCGAGCGCCGTGGCGCGTGGGGTCGCGCCCGAATAAAATCCCCACAGGCTGCGAAATCCGGGGTCGTCGTAACCATCGTCCAGCAGCTTGCGATAGCGCGCGATCAGCTCCGGTGGCGCGAAGGCTTCCTCGGTGGCGATGCGCCGGTAGTTCGGTTGAGTGGACATTAGGACTCGCTGACGAACTTGGTCACCAGACAAGCTTCCAGGCCTTCGATCCCTTCCTCGCTGCCGTGCCCGCTTTCTTTGATGCCGCCGAATGGAGAGTCGCGCACCGAGATGAGATAGGTGTTGATGCCGATCAGGCCAGCTTCGATCTGCTCTTCCAGCAGATTCACGGTTCGATTCGAACGGGTGAACGCATAGGCGGCCAGGCCGTAAGGCAGCCGGTTGGCCTGTTTGATAACGGCGTCGAAGTCCGAAAAGGGATTAATGATCGCGATGGGTCCGAAGGGCTCTTCGTTCATGATCCGGGCTTCGTTCGGCACTTCGGAAAGCACCGTCGGCTCCCAGAAATAGCCCGGGCCGGGGATGCGCGACCCGCCGGCGTCGAACCGAGCGCCGTGTTTCTTGGCGTCGCTCAGCAGCTCATCGATCGCGGTGAGGCGCAGCGAATGCGCGAGCGGCCCCATTTTGTTGCTTTCGACCAGGCCGTCGCCAACCGGCCAATCTCGCGCGCGCGCCGCGAAGCCGTCCACGAATCGGTTGTAAATGTTCTCGTGCACGTAGTAGCGCGTGGGTGAAACGCACACCTGGCCGGCGTTGCGGAATTTGGACGCAGCCGACAGGTCCAGCACATTCTCCACATCAACGTCGTCGAACACGATCACGGGCGCGTGGCCGCCCAGTTCCATGGTGGTGCGTTTCATGCCGTCGGCCGCGAGTTTCATCAGTTGCTTGCCGACTCGCGTCGACCCGGTAAACGAGACCTTTCGAATCACCGGCGATGCAAGAAGATGCGTCGATACCTGCGCAGGCACGCCAAAAACAATCGACATTACGCCTTTGGGCAGTCCGGCATCCATGAGAGCGCGCGCAACTTCAAGCGCGGATGCCGGGGTGTGCTCGGCCGGTTTCATGATGCACGGACAGCCCGCCGCCAAAGCCGCTCCCAGCTTACGGCACGGGTTTCCGACCGGAAAATTCCACGGCGCGAACGCGGCCACGGGTCCGACCGGCTCTCTAAGGACGGTCATCCGGACGCCGGGCGCTCGCTGCGGCAGCACGCGGCCATAAGCTCTTCGCCCCTCTTCGGCGTACCATTCGAGGATGTCGGCCGAGGCGTGCGTTTCCAAACGCGCTTCCTGAACGGTTTTGCCTTCTTCGATGGTCGCGACGCGCGCGATGTGCTCGGCGCGTTCGTGCATCAGATCCGCCGCGCGTTTCAAAATCTTGCCGCGATCCTGCGGGGACATGCCGCGCCAAACGGGGTAAGCTTTCTCGGCGGCATCCAGCGCGCGATCCAAGTCGGCTTTGGATGCGTGGGGCAGCACGCCGATGCATTCACCAGTGGCCGGATTCATTACCGGTTCGTGCTCGCGACCGTCTTTCGACGTCCATTCGCCGCCGATGATAAGTTTCAGATGTGGATAATTCTGGGACATTTTTATCGCCTGCTCATTATATGGTATAAGCACAGAGGATCGAGGAAGCTTGATGAAGAAGGCATCGTTCTACGGCTGGAAGCTGCTCGCGGCGTTCTGGTTCATTTATCTTGTCAACCTTGGATTTCCAACCTACGGGCAGAGCGTGATCAACGCCTACATGGCGAAGGATCTGCACATGGATCGCGCAATGCTCGGGCTGGCTTTTTCCCTCTACATGCTGATGGTCGGGCTGCCCGGCCCCGCCGTGGCGGCCCTGGTCAATCGCATCGGGGTTCGAATGACGCTCGCGATCGGAAGTTGCGCCGCCATGCTTGGCGCCCTTTCGATGGCACTGTTCGTGCACACCGGCTGGCAAGCTGTTATCTCTTTCGGAATCCTGATCGGGTTCGGATCCTGCGCGGGCGGAGCGATCGCCGAGCAGCAGGGAATCGCGCAGTGGTTTATCCGCAAGCGCGCGCTCGCGTTGTCGCTCATGTATAGCGGGGGCGGAATTGGCGGATTTGTCCTGCCTCCAATTCTCGATCGCGTGATCGCGAGCTCGCACGGAAATTGGCGCAACGGCTGGTGGATCTTTCTAGCACTCGGAGCCATCGGAGCGGCCCTCGTGATTTTGGTGGTGAAAGAGAAACCCGCCGACATGGGCCAGGTGCCGGACGGCGGCGCCGCAGCGGAACTCGCTCCGGGACAAAAGCGGCCCAAAGGCGTGTTCGTGACTACCGAAGCATGGACCTTTAAAGAAGCGGTCTTCTCGCGCGCGTTTATCCTGATGCTGCTGTCGTCGGTGGGGATCAGCTGCGGATTCTCTCTGATTCAAGCGCACGGGGTGGTGCACTTGAAAGACCTGGGCCATTCGCCGTCGGAGGCCGCGATGGCGATGTCGATTCTTGCGATCTCTACGCTGATCGGCAAACTGCTCGCGAGCTTTGGCGACCGCATCGAGCCGCGCTATATATGGGCCTTTGCGATGGCGGCCTTCGGCTTAGGAACAGTTCTCGTCGTGCACGCGACCAGCGCAGCCGATCTGTATCCCTTTCCCATCCTGCTCGGATTTGGATGGGGCGCAACGCTGGTATCGATGATGGGCGCGCCCATGAATTACTTCGGGCTGAAAGCTTATCCCGCGGTGATCGGACTTTGGCTCGCGATCCAAACTGGCGTCGGCTCGGTGGCTCCTTTTGTGGCCGGCTACGTGTTCGATAAATTCGGAAGCTACACGCCGGTGTTTTATTCCATCGCCGGGTTGTGCTTTGCGGGGTCGCTGCTGCTGTTGCTTGCGACGCCGCCGAGGCGGAAAGTGGCGGATGAAGCGCGCGCGGCCCACAGCGCCCTCCGGCCGGCCAGAGCGTAAGAAGTTATGGATCAATTCAAGCCAGGCGATCTTTGCCCTAAATCCGGCATCTACGAAGTTGTGCATGATGGCGTCCATCAGGACAAGCACCAAGTGACCATGGTGAAGGGCGAAACGTTTCCGCCATGCAAACATTGCGGGGATCATCCGCGATTTACGGTGGCGATATCGGCGCATCACGCGCCCAATCACGAGCACTTCAAGAAGTAGTCATCGGCGAGGGGCGGCCCAAGCGACGAACAGGAGCCCGAATCCGACCAATAGCAAGATGCGAAACAGGAGATCGTTGAAGGCTGCAGCTGGCGATCCCAACGACCAGGGACGAACCGACCATCCAGCTTTTTCAAGCAGAGCGATGGCAACGATCAGCATGCCGATCACGTTTAGGAACGGCCGGGCCCCGCGGAGTGCGCGACCGAGCACAAACGCGATGACGAATACAATCGCGACCAGGAGCCCGGCGATGGCGTAGGCGAAAAGAACTTCTGGCATTAATTAGCCGCCAATTCTTCCGCGGGCACCCAGTTGCCGTGGACTTGGACGCGCAGGCGGAATGGGACTTTGATGCGCGCGATGGGACCTTTTTCGACGTGTTCCGCCTCCACGATTGCGACTTCGGAGAGCTGCTGGTCATGCATATCGCAGACGAACGCCAGGTAGCCTTCGTGGCCGGGTTTCTTGGACGGAATGTGGATGTGCTCCTGAACGGTGACTGTTGGCCCGAGGCCAAGCGTGGTGTATTTTCCGGTCTTCACTTCCATGCGGACGATGGTGTTGAAGCCCGCGCCCACGGGTCCGGCGATCGGCGGTGGCCCGTTCTTCGGGGCATTGCTGGGATCGAAGGTCTGGTAATAACCGATGTCGAAGTCGGTCATCTGGTCCTTGATCGCGGTGCGCGGCATGTCGCCGCTGGGCCCAATGATGGTCTCTTCCCAGGTGTCGCCGGGCTTGGATAAATCGAAAGTCCAGCGCACGAATCCGATGCGCACCTGATCGGGGCGCAGGTTGATGCCTGACGCTTTCTGCATAAAAGGGAACGGCGGCACTTTGCTGACGCCGAAATACATGTGCACGCAATTGCCTTCGCTATAGGCGTTCATGAAATGGAACGAGGATCGCGCGGGACCCCGGAACCAGCGCATGTGCTTGACGTGAGCGTCGCGCGGCAGTATGCCGATGAACGATTCCTTGTCCTGCTCAAACACCCAATGGTGCCCCCCGGCTTTCATGCGATTGAGGTCGGCCGTGATGGGAAACACCGGGAAAATAACGTGCTCGCGTGTGACGGCGAAATCGTGCATGAGCGCGACATAGGGAGCTTCGAACCATTCCTCGCGCACGAGGTTGCCTTTTTTGTCGGCCATGCAGAACGCGACGTCCTTGGTAGCGAAGCCACCGGCTTCGTAACCGAAGAAGTAGAGATCGCCCGAGTCGGGCGCGAGGCGCGTGTGCGCGGTCATGGTCTGGCTTTTGAGCTTGCCATCGTAATCCCACTCGCCGATGGTTTCGAGCGTGTGTGGATCGAGTTCCATGGCGTGGCTGTCTTCCTTGAGCGCAAGCAATTTGCCGGCGTGATAAATCGGCGTGGTGTTGTTGACGTTGCGCGGTTTGCCCTGGACGCTGGGATCGTCTGTGAAGGGATTGCGATACAGGCCGTAGAGCGAGCGGCGCGCGGCGCGCTCGGCTTTCCAACGCTCGGTCTTCACGTAGCGCATCTTGAAATCGACGTGTCCGTTCTCGAAGCGGAACAGGCTCACCATGCCGTCACCACTCAGAAACGTGTCGTCGCCGAGCATGGGCGAGTATTGCGGATCGGGAATGGAACGATACCAGGAGCCATTGATCTCCTCGGGGACCTCGCCTTCGGTGACCAGATCGTAGATATCGCACTCGATGCGGGACGGGGCGTTCCAGCCCGCGAAATCCATCGTAGTGGGGAACGGCTTGGCCATGCTGCTATTTCACTGCGGCCTTCTGCGCGATATTGGGCGGCGCAACGATCTTCACGTCTTTACCTGTGACTGGGTGTGGATAGTGGAACGGGAGCACGTCGGTCTCGGGCCAGAGCGGAGGCGTGGGTTTTTCGAGCTCATCGGGACCAGTGGGATTGCCTGGGTAAGTCTCGGTGTAGAAAGGCACGTAATTGGGTTTGGTGAAGGCCCAGCCTTTATCGAAATCGGCGTGCCAGACGGGGCGATAGTTCAGCACCTTCATCTTCCAGATGCCGCCTTCTTTCGCGTAGACATTTTCATAGAGCGAACCCTCCCACCACTGGCGGAGCGGATGAGTTTCGTCGGTGTATTCGTGATGGCGGCCGGCCTGCATGAAGACGCGGAGGCGCGCGTAGGCGAGTTTGCCGTCGGGAGCGATGTCGATGATGTCCTGCAACATCATGTGATCGAGCAAGTAGCCTTGCACGGGGCCGTTGTGGCCGCCAGTGAAATTCTTACGGAAGCGATCGCAATAGAGACGGCGCGCGCTGGCCTTGCCGCGAAATATTCCGCCGATGAAGTGGACCTCGCAATCGTCGGTGAACAGATCCACCACTTCGTCGTACAGGCACTTGTCGAGATAGTAACCGTATTTGAATTGGAGATCGCGGACGGCCTGCGTGTCCTGAAGCTTTCCGACCTGGCCGGCGAGTTCTTCCACTTTCTTTTCGAGCGAGCGAATCTGGTCGTCAGTGGCCATACGGGGCCTTTCTTGGAGAGAACGAATTGAGTTGAGCCTGAATGGGCAGCGGGAGTTGGACTACCGCCTTAGGAATTATAGTAAACCCGGCGGGCGGACGCGAAACAGATTTTATCGGCGGTGCTCTAATGATCTGGGCTACAATTCTCGATCAGGCCAACCACGCCGCCGCCACCGAAGAACCGGCTCAATCGGGATAGGACACAATATGAATAGGGTCACCAGCCCGGAAGGACAAAACATGGCCACAATCACAAGCACGACCACTACTTCGGCAACCACCAACCCGTTGCGCGAACTGAGCAACTACGGACAGTCCGCTTGGCTGGACTACATCCGGCGCAATCTAATCACCAGCGGCGAGTTGAAGGGCCTGGTGGACAACGATGGGCTGGGCGGCGTCACATCCAACCCGGCCATCTTCGAAAAGGCTATTACCGGCAGCACCGATTACGCGGACGCGCTAGCCGAGCTGCAAAAGCGCAAAGACCTGGATGCCATGGGCATCTACGAAGTGATCGCGATCAAGGACATTCAGGACGCGGCCGATATTCTGCGGCCGGTGTACGACCGGACAAAAATGCGCGACGGCTATGTGAGCCTGGAAGTGTCGCCTTTTCTCGCGCGCGATACCGCCGCCACCATCCGTGACGCGCGCCGCTTGTGGAAGGCTGTGAACCGTCCGAACCTGCTGGTGAAGATACCCGCCACGGCGGAGGGGATTCCGGCCATCGAACAGATGATCAGCGAAGGCATCAACGTCAACGTCACGCTGCTGTTTGCGCAGGAGATGTACGAGAAGGTGGCGTTCGCATATATCGCGGGGCTGAAGAAGTACGAGGCGGCGGGCGGCGATTTGAGCCATGTGTCCAGCGTCGCGAGCTTTTTCATCAGCCGCATCGACAGCATGGTGGACGCGATGGTGAAGGCCAAGCTGAAAACCAGCGTCGATCCGAAGCAACAGACGTTGCTGCGGAGCCTGCTGGGCAAAGTCGCAATCGCCAACGCCAAGCTAACCTATCGTCGTTACAAACAGATTTTTTCAGGTTCCGATTGGGATGCACTGGCAAAGAAGGGCGCGCAGACGCAGCGGGTGCTGTGGGCCAGCACCAGCACGAAGGACCCGACTTATTCCGACATCCTCTATGTCGAAGAGCTGATCGGTCCGGAAACCGTCAACACCATGCCGCCGCAGACGTTGGAGGCTTTCCGTGATCATGGCAAACCCAAGCCCAGCCTGGAGAGCGGCCTGGATGCCGCCGAGCAGACCATGAACGCGCTTGACGCCGTCGGGATTTCGATGCAGAAGGTCACCGACGATCTGGTGACGCAAGCCGTGAAGCTGTTCGCCGAACCGTTCGACAAGCTGCTCAACGCGGTGGACGCCAAATGCAAGTTCGCATCGCAGGCCGAGGTGGACTCACAAACGTACACGCTGCCCGAGAACATCGGCGCGCAACTTTCGGTAGCGATCGAAGATTGGAAAATGGCCGGGAAAGTCCGGCGCCTGTGGGCGCGCGATGCGTCGCTCTGGACCGGTAAGGATGAAGGCGCGTGGCTGGGCTGGCTGGGCGTCACGGAAGATCAGTTGGGCAATAAGCAGCATCTGGAGGACGTTGCCAAGGATGTGAAAGCGGCAGGCTTCAAGTATGCGCTTTTGCTTGGCATGGGCGGATCGAGCTTGTGTCCCGAAGTTTTCGAGAAGACTTTCGGCAAGACCGATGGCTTCCCGCAATTGTTCGTTCTGGATTCCACGGACCCGGCGCGGGTGAAGTCCTTGGAGGACAAGGTGGATCTGGCGAACACGGTTTTCATCGTCTCGAGCAAATCGGGGACCACGCTGGAACCGAACATCTTCAAGCAGTATTTCTTCCAGCGCGTGGAACAGACTCTGGGCCCGGGTAAGGCGGGCAGCCGCTTTATCGCGATCACCGATCCGGGCTCGAAGTTCGAGCAAGTGGCCCAGGCCGACGGTTTCCGCCACATCTTCCACGGCATCCCGAGCATCGGCGGGCGCTACTCGGCGCTGTCGGATTTCGGCATGGTGCCGGCGGCGGTAATAGGCATCGACGCGTTGCGTTTCTTGGATCGCGCGGAAGTGATGGCGATCGCCTGCTCTTCGTGCCTGCCGGTGGACAAAAACCCTGGCGTGCTGCTGGGCTTGATCCTGGGAGTAGCTGCCAAGAACGGCCGCGATAAGGTGACGCTGATCACGTCGCCGGGGATTTGGGACTTCGGCGCGTGGCTGGAGCAGTTGCTGGCGGAGTCCACTGGCAAGGAAGGCAAGGGACTGATCCCGGTGGATCGCGAGGCGCTGGGCGCGCCGGAGGTGTACGGCAACGATCGCGTGTTCGCCTATATTCGTCTGGAGAACGGCGCCGATCCCGCGCAGGACAAAGCGGTGGACGCGTTCGCCAAGGCGGGGTATCCGGTGGTGCGCATCGCGCTGTCGGACATCTACAATCTGGGCCAGGAAATGTTCCGCTGGGAAATCGCTACCGCCGTAGCCGGCTCGGTGATCGGGATCAACGCGTTCAACCAGCCGGACGTGGAGGCCAGCAAGATTGAGACGCGCAAGCTGACGACGGAGTACGAAAAGAGCGGGGCTCTTCCGCCCGAAGCGCCGATCCTTTCAGAGAACGGCATCCAACTGTTCACCGATGAAGTGAACGCGGCGGCATTGGCTTCGGCGGCGGGCGCCGATAAAACGCTGCTGGGTTATCTGCGCGCGCACCTGAATCGCCTGAAAGTGGGCGATTACTTCGCGCTGCTAGCCTACGTGGAAATGAACGAGGCTCACGAGAAGACGCTCCAAAGCATCCGGACCAGCGTGCGCGACAAAAAGCGCGTCGCGACGTGCCTGGGTTTTGGCCCGCGCTTCCTGCACTCGACAGGCCAAGCTTACAAAGGCGGGCCGAACAGCGGTGTGTTCCTGCAAGTGACCTGCGACGACAAGGCCGATATCCCGGTGCCCGGGCAGAAATTCACGTTCGGCATAGTGAAGGCCGCTCAGGCTCGCGGCGATTTTCAGGTTTTAGCGGATCGCAAACGGCGGGCGTTGCGAGTCCATTTGCACGATGTGGAAAGCGGATTGGCGGCTCTGGAAGCTGCAATCGCGAAAATACTGTGAGGAACGCCCAAGGCCGCTGGCTGACGCGCGCGGTTCAGAAAGGTGAAGAATGCAGGTAGCAGACGTCGTAGCCACAGCAAGCGGGAGCGGCCAACCATGATTCTCGCTGGCGATATCGGCGCCACCAACTCCCGTCTGGCGTTCTTTGAGGGAACACCCGATCAACTGCGCTCCAGCGATGTCGAGATCTTTCCCAGCGCCGATTTTGCCGGGTTGGCCGACATGGTTCGCAAATTTCTGGAGATGCACAAGCAGCCGGTGGAAGCCGCCTGTTTCGGATTGCCCGGCGCGGTAGTCAACGGTCGCGTGGAAGCGACGAACCTGCCTTGGGTGGTAGACTCGCGGCAAATATCCAGCGAGCTGGGCTTCTCGAAAGTGCAATTGCTGAACGATCTGTATGCTAACGCGCACGGGATCGCGCTGCTGGCCGAGTCGGATCTGGTGGTTCTCAATTCCGGCCTGACGCAGGCCTCGGGGAATCGCGCATTGCTTTCCGCGGGCACCGGTCTGGGCGAAGCCGGCTTGATCGCGGACCCGCAGGGCGCTTACCATCCTTTCCCGTCGGAAGGCGGCCATGCGGATTTCGCGCCGCGCAACGATCTGGAAATGGAGCTGCTTCGCTATCTGTTGGGCCGCTTCGAGCACGTGAGCTACGAACGCGTGCTCTCGGGCCCGGGGCTCAACAACCTGTACCAATTCCTTCGCGACACCGGGCGCGGGCAGGAGCCAGGCTGGCTGGCCGAGCAGATGGCACAAGGCGACCCGCCGGCCGTAATCTCAAAATCGGCGCTCGAAGGAACTTCCGAAATTTGCGTCCAGGCGCTGGATATCTTCGTTTCCGTATATGGCGCGGAGGCGGGCAACTTGGCGTTGAAAATGTTCGCCACCGGCGGCGTGTATGTGGGCGGCGGAATCGCGCCCAAGATTATCCGAAAGCTAAGCAGCACGGTTTTCATGAAGTCGTTCACGGCGAAGGGGCGCAGCTCTGGATTGTTGAAGGAAATTCCGGTGCGTGTGATCACCAACGACAAGACCGCACTGTTGGGCGCGGGGCGGGTGGCGGCGCTGTCGCTGGCGGGCAAAGACGCGTAGGCTTCACGCGCGCCATCTTCATAACGGCATCGTAGTAACATGCAGGTAAGCATGACGAAGAAGTGGAGGCACTGGCTGCTCTGCGCGGTTCTTGCGGCGGGGAGCGCGCTGGGAGCGGCGCTGCTGAGCGACATCCGTTTCTTTCAAATTCTCAACCTCAAAGCCTATGACGCACATTTTGTGGTGCGCGATTTCCTGGGCGGCCGGCTGGACACTTCCAACATCGTCCTCCTGCTGGCGGATCAGAAGACTCTGGACAGCCCCAGTTTTAGCGAGCTTCGGGACTTTTGGCACAAGCACTATGCCACTGTGATCCGCGCGGCCGGGCAAGCGGGCGCGAAGGTGATCGGCTTGGATCTGGCGTTCGGCGCCTCGGTGGAGAAGTATGAGCCGGACTACGACCGGTTGCTCGGCGAAGCCGTCAGCACGTCGCCCGTCCCTGTCGTGTGCGCCTACGCGACCGAGATTAATGCTAATCCGGAAGCGCAACGAATCCCCATAAACATGCTGTCGGCTGCGTTGGGCCTGGCTGGGTTCGCGAATCTGACCACCGATTCGGACGACTTCGTGCGCCGTCAGGAGTTGACCGAAGCCCCGCCGCGCAGCGCTAACGATCCGCCTCCGGCGCACTCATTGGCCCTGCGCGTTGCCGAAAAGTTCGCCGGAACCGACGCCGACTGGCAGAATGGCCAGCTCGTTTTTCAGGGCCACACCATCCCGATCGCTGCGGACCGGAGCATCGCCATCAACTACGCCGGACCGGCCGGCACCTTCCCCAGCGTCTCTCTAGTCGATTTCGAGAATGCCGCGAAAGCCGGAAACATGGATCAGCTGCGGAAATGGGTGAACGGCAAAATCGTTCTGGTGGGATCCGCTGAGCTCAGCGACCGGCGGGACACGCCGTTTGTCACGCTCTTTAGCGGAACGAAATGGCTGACGCCCGGCGTGGAGATCCATGCCAATACGATCCGCACGCTGCTCACCCGAAACTACCTGGTTCCCGCGCCGCAATGGGGTGTGGCGCTGGCGCTGCTGCTAGCCACCGGACTTACCGTTTGGATCACGACCGCATTGGCCGCGAGCCGGTCGGCGGCGTACATGGTGCTCTCAATCGCCGGAATCCTGACGGCCACTCACCTGTTGTTCGAAGACGGCATCTTGTTGTCGACCTCCGAGATTCTGATCGCGACCCTCCTTTGCCTGATCGCATCGGTGGTGTACCGCTTCGTCACCGAGCAAACGCGCGGTAATCTCTTTCATCGCGCGGTTTCGCTCTTCGTTGGGAAACAACTGGCCACGTCGCTGGACGAGTCCGATGCGATCGCCCTATCGGGCAAGCGGATGGAAGTGACCATCCTATTTACCGACATCCGGGGCTTCACGGCGTTCACGGAACAAGTCTGCGAAGAGCAGGGTCCCGAAGTGGTGGTGCAAATGTTGAACGAATACATGGCCCTGATGGTGGGGATTATCGTGGTGTATCAAGGGCACGTCAACAAATTCATCGGCGACGGCATTCTGGCGGTGTTCTCGGACGATGATGAAGGCGCCACACCGGGGGATCATGCTTTGCGGGCCGTCCGCTGCGCCACGCGCATGGTGACGGCTCCCAGCCAGTTTAAAACCGGCGCTGGAATCCATACGGGACTCGTGGTTGTAGGAAACGTTGGGTCGGCCGCTAAGATGGAATTCACGGTTCTGGGAGATACCGTCAACCTGGCTTCCAGGCTGGAGAGCCTGAACAAGGAGCACCACACGAAGTTATTGATGACCGATAGTACGCAGAGCAAGTTAGGAAGCGAAGTGGATACGCTGCATTTAGGCCAAGTGCCGGTCCGTGGCAAGGCGCTGGCAATCGACCTCTACACGGTGGCATCGCTGGTGGCAGAAGAGCCTGTCAATGCGCATGAGGTTAGCAGAGGTTAGGGAGGGACGCCTTTTACGAGCGCCCCTCTTTCAGGGTCACAGTTCCTCACGCTTGAGAGGGTGCGGCCTCACTTGATTGGACGTTCGAAACAGCGGAAGCGTTGCTAATTTGAGTCCGCTAACGCTTCTGGTTTGCTGACGCAGCCTGGGCTTTCGGAGCGGCTTGCATGGCTTCGCCCGCGCGAGAGATGTCGATACCACCTTTGAAATAGGCTCCGTCTTCAATCACGATACCGGCGGTCTTGATATCGCCGACTATGGACGCGCCGGTCCGCAGCGAGACTCGGCTCTCCGATTCCACATTGCCCTTGATGTTCCCGAAGACGATAATTTCCTGGGCTTTGATATTGGCGTTTACCTTGCTGTTTGGCCCAACGGTCAGGCGGTTGCGCAAATTCAGCTTGCCATCGAGATCGCCGTCCAGATACAGCTCTTCGTCACTCGTGACCTCGCCGACGATTTTCATGGATTTACCGAACACAGTTAGACCAGGCGCCACTGGCGGAGCCTGATGATGTTGAGTGACGACCGGGGCAGCGGTTGGCTGGCTGGGCTGAGCAGGCGGCCGCTGAATCATTTGTCCGTCCGTTTGTTTTGACCACATAAGCTCAGTCTACTCCCCTATGCGGCCAGCGACAAGCTCTATTGTTTGTTAACGGTGACAAAACCTGTGGATTTCGCACGTTCGAAGAACGTCGGTTTATCCAGCGCTGAATCCACCACGACATCGAAAAAACCGATCATCATTTCTTCCCAGCTCTGCTCGCCGTAGCGAACCTCTGCCGTTGGATCGGGATTATTGGGATTGTTAGGCGAATTGTCGAAATAGCCGACCCACTCCAGGCGAGTGCCGGCCTTGATCGGGCGAGGCTGGGCGAGCCGGTAGCTGAGCTGCCACTGGAAATCGTAGTGATCGACCTTGAGCAGCGTTTCCACGTGGCCGTTGGGGCCGGTGATCAGATAATCGAATCCTTTGCCGCGCAGATGCATGTGCGGAAACATGCTGATGAGCAGCGCATCGTTTGGCAGAGTGCCGGAGACTTGGACGCGATAGTTGGAATCGCCCGGAGGAATCACAAACCGGTCGTTGCCCATCTGCAACGAGAGCACAGCCTGTTTGGGCTGCTCCTTCGCGAAAACGATGCCGACGCGCGTCTGGTCTTCGATGGCTTGGCCGCTGGCCGTGTAATGCATTTGAAGCACGAGATCCGATCCCGCTTTGATGCGCTTGGCGACTCCGGCCGGCCATTGATCGTAGGAATTGCCGGGCGTGTAGACCATCAGTAGATCGCTGGTGGTGAAGCTGCGCGGATTGGGCCGGTGATCTGGCGTGGGCGCGAGAGAAAACAGTACGCCGGCCGGTTGGCCTTCCAACCATTTGGAACCGGGCTCGCGAATATAAACCACGGCATGGTGCACCGCGGCGCGGCTATTGGTGCGCACTTCCACCTTCTGCACCCAGCGATCCGCGGTGAAGTGCGTGGGCAGAATCAGATATTGATAGTCCACGGCGCCGGCCGCCGGGACATGGAAAGCGTGTGGCATTTCGAAGACCACGTCTGGCGTTCCGATATTCCAGCCGGTTGGCCAGTCGCGAGGCGGTGGCGCATCCTTTAGATCGCCGGCGGGCGCGCCTGCAGTCACCCACGCCGCAAGCGTATCGATCTCGGTTTCCGAGAGAGACCGGTCGTTGCTGAAATGTCCATAGCCCGGATCCGCGAACCAGGGCGGCATTTTTCGGGCGAGCACCTGCTGGCGAATCGACTTGGCCCAGGGCCGCGCCTCGGCATAGGTCAGAAAGGGCATGGGCGCGATCTCGCCGGGCCGATGGCATTCCTGGCAATGCTTCTGAAGAATGGGAAGAACGTCTTTGTAGAAAAGCGGCTGCGCGAACGCAGTCGAAACGACAGTCGCCAGGCTAGTGAGCCAGGGAAGCAACGTATTTATCGCGGCAATTCTGGGAGCAGAAATGGAAGGTCTGCCCTCCCACTTTCTCCTTAACGGAAGTAGCCGCGGCGATGTAGGTTCCACAGACTGGATCTTTCTTTAACTCGCCAGTGAGGGGCACTTGATTGGAGGGACGCGCGCCCGGCGCACTGGAACTGGCCTTCATCGCCTGCGCGACACCTTTGAGCAAGATTCCGACGATGCTCTTCAGCACGGAAATCGCTACCACCGTGAGAAGAAGATAAAAGATAACGCGAAACATTGCGCTACCCCTATTCTATCTGAAGGCCGCTACTCTTCCTTGTTGACTGCTTTACGAGCCGCGTCGATGCGGGCCTGCGCGTGGCGGGCGGCGATAAGCGCCGATGCGATGTCGATGCCTAAGGCGGGATTAATCATGGCGTCCTGCGCCTGCTTGAGCGATTTCTCGGCTGCCGTGACGTCGATCTCATGGCCCTTCTCGGCCACACCGCTCAGCACCCGAACCACGTTGTTGTGAATCTCCAGGAAACCACCGCAAATGGCGATGCTGAAGCGGTGATCGCCTGGGGTGGTGAAGGTGAGGGCGCCGATTCCGAGCTCGGAAAGCAAAGACGCGTGATCGGGCAGCATGCCGATATAGCCGTCCTTGGCGGGAATCTGCGCGCGAACAGCCTTCTCGCGGGCGAGCAACCGCTCGGGTGTGGCAATCTCGATCTCGAACGTGTCCGCCATCGGTTAAGCTTCGCCCTGCTTCTTCAACTCTTCGGCGCGCTTCTTGACGTCTTCAATGTCGCCCTGCATGTAGAAGGCTTGTTCCGGCAGTTCGTCATGCTTGCCCTCCACAACTTCCTTGAAGCTGCGGACCGTATCGGCCAGCGAGACGTACTTGCCCTTGATGCCGGTGAACTGCTCGGCCACGTGGAAGGGCTGTGAAAGGAACTTCTGGATCTTGCGGGCGCGCGCGACGGTTTGCTTGTCGTCGTCCGACAATTCGTCGATGCCGAGAATCGCGATGATGTCCTGCAGGTCCTTGTAGCGCTGCAGAATCTGCTTCACCTGTTGCGCGACGTTGTAATGCTCGTCGCCGAGGATGCGCGGATCCAGAATGCGCGAGCTGGAGGCCAGCGGGTCGACCGCGGGGTAGATGCCCTGCTCCACCAGGCTGCGCGTGAGGTTGGTGGTGGCGTCCAGGTGCGCGAAAGTGGTGGCCGGCGCGGGGTCGGTATAGTCGTCTGCAGGCACGTAAATGGCTTGCACCGACGTGATGGAGCCCTTCTTGGTGGAAGTGATGCGCTCCTGCAACTCGCCCATTTCGGTAGCGAGATTCGGTTGATAGCCCACCGCCGAAGGCATGCGGCCCAGCAGCGCCGAGACTTCCGAACCGGCCTGTGTAAAGCGGAAAATGTTATCGATGAATAGCAGCACGTCCTGGCCGCCCTCATCGCGAAAATATTCGGCGACCGTAAGGCCGGTGAGACCAACACGCAGGCGCGCTCCGGGCGGCTCGGTCATTTGTCCATAGATGAGCGCCACTTTCGACTTGGTGAAGTCGTGCGGGTCGAGGACGCCGGACTCCTGCATTTCCATCCACAGGTCGTTGCCTTCCCTGGTGCGCTCGCCCACGCCCGAAAACACGGACACGCCGCCATGTTTTAGAGCGATATTGTTGATCAGCTCCATGATGACGACGGTCTTGCCCACGCCCGCGCCGCCGAACAGGCCGATCTTTCCGCCGCGGAGATAGGGTTCCAGCAGATCGATCACTTTGATGCCGCTCTCGAACATCTGCAGCTCGGTGGCTTGCTCGTCGAAGGCCGGCGCCTGACGGTGGATGGGCCACTTCTGCGCGGTATTGACCGGGCCCATGTTGTCCACCGGCTCGCCGATGACATTCATCACTCTGCCCAGGGTCTCGTTTCCAACCGGAACTTCGATGCCGTGGCCCAGGCTCACCGCTTTCATCCCACGTACCATGCCGTCGGTCGGTTGCAGCGCGATGGTGCGCACGCGGCCCTCGCCGATGTGCTGCGCCACTTCCGCCATCACGTCGATGGGGACGTTCGTATCAAACCCTTCGCTGGTGATGTGAATGGCGGTGTTGATGACAGGAATCTGGTGTTCGGGAAATTGAACGTCGATGGCCGGGCCGGACACTTGAATGACCTTGCCTACGACCTGCGTCTCTGTTGTGGTTGCCATAATGCCTCTTCTTTGCTTTCGTGCGGCGGCGTTAATCTAGTGCCGCGGCGCCGCTCACGATCTCGATAATTTCTCTGGTAATACTGGCTTGCCGGACCCGGTTCATCCGCAGGGTCAGCGAGCTGATGACATCGGTTGCGTTGGAGCTGGCGGCTTCCATGGCGGTCATGCGCGCGGCGTGCTGTGCCGCGTCGGATTCCAGCATGGCGCGATAGATCTGCGCTTCGATATAGCGCGGAAGCAGCGCCGCCAGCAGCTCCCGAGGCGGCTGTTCATAGATATAGTCGATCTGCTCGGTCTTCTCGGGTAACTCCAACGGCAGCAGACGCGTGTTGACCAACTGCGACGCCAGCATGCTTTTGAAGTTGTTCACCACCAGGTGAACGGAATCGACCTCGGCCTTGCGGAACAGCTCGATCACTTTGCGCGCGATCTCCAGCGCATCTTCGTAGCGCACGGCTTTCTGAAAAAGCGTGGTGTATTCGCCGGTGATTTTGGAGTGACGCCTGCGGAAGAAGTCGCGGCCCTTGCGTCCAATCAGTTCCAAGTGGACTTCGGACTCGCGGTGCTCCACGACGAACTTTTGCGCGGCGCGGATCACATTGGAGTTAAAAGCTCCGGCCAGGCCGCGATCGGCCGTGATCACCAGCAATAGAATCCGCTTCTCAGGACGCCGGGCCAGCAAATCGATTTCTTCGTCTTCGTTTTGTTCGGCCGCGGCTTGCGCCACATTCGCCAGCATGCGCTGGATGATCTGGGCGTACGGCCTGGCTGCCAGCACCCTATCCTGCGCGCGCCGCAGCTTCGCGGCCGAGACCACTTTCATGGCCTTGGTGATCTGCTGCGTGTTTTTCACCGACCGAATGCGCCGGCGTAAATCGATCAGGCTGGGCATGGGCTAGGCGGTGACGAGCGCTTCCTTGTGTTGGGAAACGAAGCGTTCCTTGAACTCTTTCAGCACCCCATTCAGCTTGGCCTTCACTTGGTCGTCCAGGGCTTTCTTTTCGCGGATCTCCTGCAGCAATGCCGATTGCGAGGTATCGAGAAAACGATTCAACTCCGCTTCAAATGGCCGGACCTGCTCCACCGCCAAGTCGTCCAGCAGCCCACTGGTGCCCGCGAAGATGATCACCACCTGCTTTTCCACCGGGACCGGCTTGTATTGCGGCTGCTTCAAAATCTCCACCAGCCTTTTGCCGCGGCCCAACTGCTGTTGCGACGCCTTGTCCAGCTCGGAGCCGAACAGCGCGAAGGCCGCCAGCTCGCGATACTGCGCCAGATCCAGGCGCAAGGACCCGGCCACTTGCCGCATGGCCTTGATTTGCGCGCTGCCGCCGACGCGGCTTACCGAGAGGCCCACGTCAATGGCGGGACGAACATCGGAGTTGAACAGATCGGCCAGCAGGAAAATTTGGCCGTCGGTGATGGAAATTACGTTGGTCGGAATATAAGCCGAAATATCGCCCGCTTGGGTTTCGATGATGGGGAGCGCCGTCAGCGATCCGCTGCCTTTTTCCTTGTTTAGCTTGGCGGCGCGCTCCAGCAATCGGCTGTGAAGATAAAACACATCGCCGGGATAAGCCTCGCGTCCGGGCGGACGGCGCAGCAGCAATGAAATTTCGCGATAGGCGGCGGCGTGCTTGGAAAGGTCGTCGTAGATGCAAAGCGCGTGGCGTTTGGAGTCGCGGAAAAACTCGCCCATCGCGCATCCGGAGTAGGGCGCGATGTACTGCATAGGCGCCGGATCGGAAGCGGTAGCGGCCACCACGATGGTGTAGTCCATGGCGCCGTAATCTTCGAGGGTCTTCACCACTTGCGCGACAGTGGAACGCTTCTGGCCGATAGCGACGTAGATGCAAATCACGTCGCCGCCCTTCTGATTGATGATGGTATCGAGCGCAACGGCGGTCTTGCCGGTCTGGCGGTCGCCGATGATCAGCTCGCGCTGGCCGCGGCCGATCGGAATCATGGAGTCGATGGCCTTGACGCCGGTTTGCAACGGCTCTTTCACCGACTGGCGATCGACCACGCCGGGAGCGATGGCTTCCACCGCACGCGTCTCGCTGGTTGCGATGGGGCCTTTGCCGTCGATGGGCTCGCCCAGCGCGTTCACCACGCGGCCCACCAGCGCCTCGCCCACCGGCACCGACATGATTTTGCCCGTACGGCGGACTTCGTCGCCCTCCTTGATTTCCTGATATTCGCCCAGCAGCACGGTTCCCACCTGGTCTTCTTCCAGGTTGAGCGCGATGCCAGTGACGCCATGCGGGAACTCCACCATCTCGCCGGACATCACGTTTTCCAGGCCGAAAACGCGCGCGATGCCGTCGCCCACCGAGATCACCGATCCGGTTTCGGAAACATTGATCGCTTTCTCGTAGTTTTCAATTTCACCGCGCAACAGGCGCGAAATTTCATCCGCTTGGATTTGAGCCATAAAATACCCCTATTTCAGCCCGGCTGACCGGCTAGCTTCTTGGCCAACTGGCGCAGTTCCCCCCGGACTGACCCGTCATATACCGTAGATCCGATTCGCGCCACGACGCCGCCGAGCAAAGCCGGATCGACGTCAAATCGCAGGCGCATGCGTTTCCCCGTGAGCCGGGACAATTCCGTCTCCAGCTGCTCGCCTACGCTATGTTCCAGCGGAGCCGCCGAAGTCACTTCCGCGCGCGCGAAGCCCAGGCGCTCGTCGACTTGCAGTTCGAAGGCTTCGCGAATCTCCCCAATGATAGGAATACGCCGATGGTCGATCAGCACGTAGGTAAAATTGCGAATGAGCGGCGATCCACCGGCGGTTTCCTCCAGCAGCTTGGCCATTACGGCGCGCTTGCGCGAATTTTGAATAGCGGGCGTTAGCAGCGCGTTGCGCAACTCAGGCGATTCTTGAATGACGGCGTCCACGGCGCGCAATTGCGTCACGGCGTCTTCCGGCTTCAAGGGCGAACCGGGCGCCATTACAACATCGACCAGGGCTCGGGCGTAACGGTTGGCGACAGCGGAGGCCATAAATTAGTTCGCCGCCCGCGGCGTGGCGCGTTCGTGTAAATCGTGAAGGAAGCTCTCTGCCAGGCTCGCCTGCGTGGCGGGGTTCATGCGGAATCGAATGCGCTCCTCCGCCAGCCCGATCGCGAGTTCGGCGGCGTATTTCCGCAGCTCGTCTTTGGCGGCGCGGGTCATCAGCGATATCTCTTGCGCGGACTGTTCGCGGATCCTCTGCACGTGATGCTCGGTGTCGCGGCGGATGCGCTCGCTTTCGGCAATCATTTCAGAGTGGGCGCTTTCGCGCAGCTGTTGTATTTCGCTTTGTAGATTGGCGAGGCGCGCCTCGACGGAGGCAGCGTAAGCGGCGGCTTCCTGCTTGATCTTTGCGGCCTCGGCCAGCGCACTCTGGATTTCCTCGGATTGCTTACGAAATATCGGCGGCACGTGCTTGCCGATCAGATAGCCCAAACCGGCTGCGAGAATCGCGAAATTGGCCCACTTCCACCAGATCCACTTGTCGCCTTGCCCGGCTTCCTGATTCTGCGCAGCCGATTCCTGTGGCAGAGCATAAGACGCCAGAGCCAGGCCAAGCGCGACAGCGAGAATTGCTCTGCGCATCAGGCCGAGGTCCTTGTCAGCAAAGTCTGCGCGATGTGATCGGCCAGCTCGTCCGTAGCGCCGGCCAATTGGCTCCTGGCGCCGACCGCTTCCGCGTCCAGCAGTTGACCGGACTGATGGATCAACTCGTGTGCTTGCTGCCGGGCCACGTCTAATCGGACCCCCTGATCGCCTAACCAGCCTCGGCGCGCCTCTTCCTGCTCCTGATAGATCGCTTCGCGCGCCTGCCGTAATTGCTCTTCGATGGACTTGGTTTGTTCGCTTGCCTTGGCACGCATCGCTTCCGCCGATTCACGCAGGCCTTCGGTGGCCGCGCGGCGCTTGGCCAGCACCTCAGCCATGGGGCCGAAGAACATCCGCTTCAGATAGAAATGGACAACCAGCAAAAGAAAAATCGTAGGAATCGCCTTTAGCAGGAGTTGACCCAGGTCGTGTAGCGTCGATTCCATGATGTCTTAAGAAGGGAACTTGCAGACTACGAGAAGGCGCCTGCATTCAGACAGCGCACGCCCAAAAATGCTGTCCCAAACACGTTACCCTAGCATAGTTGGAGCAATAAATTCAAGCGCTTCTCCCTGTAAGGAGGGACCATGGCCGAAAAACTACCGCAGTCTTACGCCAATCACGTGCGAATCCATCCGCCGTTTCACTTCTTTCTGCTGCCGGGGGCGCTGACGTTGCTGATACTGAGCATCGTCAACCTGGTTCGGCACTATCATCGATTAGATGCTTGGATCTTGCTGCTGATCGGAATCTTGTTCCCCCTGGCAATGCTGATTATGCGAATGTACCCGGTGCGGGTGCAGGACCGGCTGATCCGGCTGGAGGAGCGGCTACGTCTGCAGGCGCTGTTGTCCCGGGAGTTGAGCCCGCGCATCGGAGAACTGACCGAATCGCAATTGATCGCGCTGCGGTTCGCGTCCGATGAAGAACTGCCGGCCCTGGCGGCCAAGGTGCTAACAGCTAAGATGACGTCGAAAGAGATTAAGAGTGCTATCGGGACTTGGCGGGCCGATACTTTTCGGGTTTGAGGGGCTTGCGGCTACAATCGGACTAATATGCGTCAAGACGATCTGGCTTCTCTCAAGGAAATTCTCGTTCGCCGCTCTTTGAGTACCTCGGGAAGCTTTACGCTGCATTCGGGCGAGAAGAGCACGGTATATGTCGACGGCAAACTCACGACGTGCTTTCCGGAGGCCATGCCGCTGGTGGGACGAGCGTTTCTTGAGAAGATCCGGGAACGCGGCTGGGCGCCCGAAGCGGTGGGCGGTTTGACGTTGGGCGCCGATCCAATCGCTTTTTCGATCGCGCGCGAAAGCCTGGAGACTGGACATCCGATCAACGCCTTCGTTGTTCGCAAGGAGCCCAAGAAGCACGGCACCCAGAAGTTCATCGAAGGGCTGGAGGCGACCGAAGGGAAGAGCGTGGTCGTGCTCGACGACGTCTGCACCCGGGGCGACTCGACGGCGCAGGCCATCGCGAAGGCGCAGGACGCCGGAATGCGTGTGTTGGGCGCTGTCTGTCTGGTAGACCGGCAGCAGGGGGCGACCGAGTTGCTGGCCGGGAAAGGCATCGAGTCTCGCGAGCATCTTCACGTTAGCCGAGCTGGTGGCGCACAAGGACGGGCTGCGCTTAGCCACGGGCGTACAATAGTTTTGATCATGAACGATCGCATGGACCGCGCGGAAACGGCAATCCAGAAACTTGCCGACGAAAACGTCAAGCTCGCCGAGAAAACACGAGTTGTCGCCGATAAGGTTGACGCTTTAGTAGATATCGTTCAGCGATGGTATGAGCGCCACGGAAACGGCAGCGGCGGCGCCACTTCGTAACCAAACGTTCAAACTCCCGCCTCAAGAAATTACTTGCTCTGGACGCCGATTCCTAGGACACTGAAGTCTAGCGCCTTGCCGCCGGAGGTACGTACGAATTGAAATTGACTGAAGCCGCCGTTTTCGAGCCTACCGAGCGGTGGACCGTCACGGACGCCAGCGAACTTTACGATGTCGCCAGGTGGGGCAAGGGCTATTTTTCGGTCGGAGCAAACGGGCACCTGTGGGTGCACCCCAGCAAGGAGCAGGCGCGCGCAATCGATCTGCGTGAGCTGATCGAAAAACTCGAGTTGCGCGGCATCGGGCTTCCCATTCTGATTCGCTTCGGCGAAATCCTTCAGCACCGCCTGGGTGAAATGTACCAGGCCTTCCAAAGCGCCATCGCCGAACACAACTACAAGGGAGATTACCGCTGCGTCTATCCCATCAAGGTGAATCAGCAGCGCCAGGTGGTGGAGGAGGTCTTCAAATTCGGCCGTCCTTATCATTTCGGGCTGGAGGCCGGCTCGAAACCGGAGCTGCTCGCGGTATTGGCGGTGGCGGATAACGAGACGCCCATCATCTGTAACGGATTCAAGGACGACGAATACATTGAGATGGTGATGCTGGCCAAGAAAATCGGACGGCAGATCATCCCGGTGGTTGAAAAATACACCGAGCTGGATCTCATTGTGAAACACTCGCAGCGCGTCGGCGTGCGGCCCACCATTGGCCTGCGGCTGAAGCTGGCAAGCAAAGGCTCTGGGCGCTGGAAATCGTCCGGCGGATATCGCTCCAAGTTCGGCCTCACCGTCAGCGAAGCACTGCACGCGTTGGAGCAAATGAAGGCCGTCGGAATGGAAGATTGCATCGAGCTGCTGCACTTCCACCTGGGCAGCCAGATCACCAACATCCGCCAGATCAAGGCGGCGGTGCTGGAAGGCGCGCGCATTTACGTGGAATTGAAACGCGCCGGTGCTGGCCTGAAATACATGGATGTCGGCGGCGGCCTGGGCATCGATTACGACGGATCGCAAACCGATTTCGAATCCAGCGTGAATTACACACTGCAGGAATACGCCAACGACATCGTGTATCACATCCAAAACGTGTGCGACGAAGCCGAGGTGCCGCACCCCACTATCATTTCGGAGAGCGGGCGCGCCATCGCCGCATATCATAGCGTGCTGGTTTTCAACGTCCTGGGCGTGAGCGGATTCGGCGACGATACGTTTTCGCCGGTTCCGGAAGACGCCGAGCAGCCGCTCATCGATCTGCAGGAAACCTATCGCTCGCTCAGCTCCAAGAATCTGCTGGAAAGTTTTCACGACGCGCAGCAAGCACTGGATGCCGCGCTGAACCTCTTCAGCCTGGGCTATCTTCCTCTGGCCCAACGCAGCCAGGCCGAAACGTTGTACTGGGCCATCTGCAAGCGCCTCCAGCGCATGGCCAAGGAGCTCGAATTTTTCCCCGAAGAGCTGGAGGGTCTGGACGGCATGCTGTCGGACACCTATTTCTGCAACTTCTCCCTGTTCCAGAGCATGCCCGATAGCTGGGCGGTGAAGCAGCTGTTCCCCATCATGCCTATTCACCGGCTGAACGAGATGCCCACGCGCAGCGGCGTGCTGGGCGACATTTCCTGCGATTCGGACGGCAAGATCGATCAGTTTATCGACCGGCGCGACGTGAAGCGAACGCTTCCGCTTCATCCATTCAATGGCGAACCCTACCTGATGGGCGCGTTTCTGGTCGGAGCCTACCAGGAAATCCTGGGCGATCTGCACAACCTGTTCGGCGACACCAACGCCGTGCACGTGAGCCTGGGTGAAAGCGGCGATGTGATTCTGGACGCCGTGATCCGCGGCGACACCGTGCGTGAGGTGCTGGACTACGTGCAGTTCAACTCCAAGGTGCTGCTGGAAGAGTTCCGCCGCGACGTCGAAACCGCGTTGCGCGAGGGGCGCATCGGCTACGAGGAATCCGGCCGCCTGCTCAAATTTTACGAAGAGGGGCTCAACGGCTACACGTACCTCGAGCAGTAGCGGCGAATCGGCAGGGCTTCGCGACCACCTGCGCGTGATTCTGGTAGCCCCGCGAAATCCACTCAATATCGGCGCTGCCGCGCGAGCCATGAACAATTTCGGATTCCGCCGGCTGCGGCTGGTGAATCCCTACGCGGTCGCGTATCAGGAAGCTCGCTCGGCCGTACATGCGCACCAGATACTGCGCGATTCCGAGGAGTTCCCGACGCTGGCTGAGGCTATCGCCGATTGCAGGCTGGTGGTGGGAACCACATCGCTCGGCCACCGCGAGCTGCAGCACCCGCTGCGGTCGATCGAATACGGCGCGCGTTTGATTCGCCCGAAGCTGGCCGCGGCGCCCGTCGCGCTGTTGTTCGGTTCGGAAAAGTTCGGCTTGTCGAACGACGACATCAGCTACTGCCATTGGCTGCTTCGCATCGGAACCGAGGGTTCCATGAATCTGGGACAAGCGGTCGCTGTGTGCCTCTATGAACTGGTGCGCAAAGCCGCGGCGCCTAAGCCCGATAGACGCAAACCGGCCACGGCCGAGGAGTTGGACCGGCTTACCACGCTACTGACCGGGGTACTGGACGCTTCCGGTTACCAGCATTCGGAAGGTTCATCCGCCAAACTCCGCAGACTGGTCCGGCGCTTGGATCTCGGGAGCCACGACGCCGAAGTGTGGCTGGGAATGCTTCGCCAGATTCGGTGGAAGTTAACCTCGCTGGGCAAGCCGCAATGATATCCTGAGGGTCAAGCTCCGAATGACCAAGGTTCAGCTCGAATACAATCTCATTCGTCCACTGACGGATCATGACGCCGAGGCCGTGGCCAATGTCCACAGTTGGTATGGGATCCAGCGCGTACAACTCGCTCCTTCACTCGATAAGCTTTTTGTCGAGTACGACGCCTCGCGACTGTCCGAAAAAGACGTCGAAGCCGGGCTGCAACGATTTGGCTTGCCCATTCAACGCAAGTGGCTGGTTCCCTAACATGGTCCCGTAGTATGGCGCCCACCACCCTTGGCAGTCTCTGCCGCGCTCGCGATTATCTGGCAGCTTGCTTCAACGAGCGAGTCTCGCTCACGGATGCGGCGGCTCAGGCCGGTCTGTCGCCTTTCTACTTCCATCGGCTGTTCGCCGAAGCCTTTAACGAAACTCCGCATGAGTTTGTAACGCGCCTGCGGATCGATCACGCCAAGAAGCTGCTGCTGGCTGGCAATCACAGCGTGACCGACATTTGTTTGGATGCCGGCTACGAAAGCCTGGGCTCTTTTAGCGCCCGTTTCCACTCCCTTACCGGCCTTTCGCCGGCGGCCTTCCGGCGCGAATCGCGGCGCGTGTTCGGCACATCCGGCCGGAATTGGCCGCTGTACTACATGCCCGCCTGCTTCCACTTGTTTGCCGGTTACTGAACCGCGCGTGTGAGCAAGCGGCCCCGATCGCAAGATTCGAGAAGCATTCTTGCGCGCCTTCCACTAACGTAGAACTCATGATTCAAAAACTTTCTCACGCCACGATTTATGTGCTCGATCAGGACGCCGCGCGCGATTTCTACGTCAACAAGCTTGGGTTTGAGGTCCGTATGGATCAATCCATGGACAACGGCTTTCGCTGGCTCACCGTGAGTCCCAAAGGACAACCGGACCTCCAACTGATCCTGATGAAGGTGGATGGTCCCAACATCAAGCCGGAGGTCGCTGCGGTTCTCAAAGGCTTGGTGGAGCAGGGGCGGATCAATGGCGGAGTGCTTCAAACCGACGATACCCGCGCAACGTACGAAGACCTGAAGGCCAAAGGCGTCGAGTTTCTCTCGCCGCCGGTCGATCGTTTCTACGGCGTCGAGTGCGTGATGAAGGACAACTCCGGCAATTGGTTCAGCCTCAACCAGGCGAGATGATCTAATAGTCTGGTGGCCAGACTTCTTTCCGTCTTCCTTCTGACGCTGCTGCTGTACGCCTCCGGCCCCGGCTTCCGCAGCCCGGAAAAACTCGACGAGCACTACCAGAAGCACGGGCACGAATTCGGCGCGATCAGTAAAGCCGAGTATTTGCGGCTGGCGCAAGAGTTGAGAGACGCGCCCGTCGGCGGCCCGATCCTCGAAGCGCGGCGTCCCAGCGGCGAGTTCAGCCGGTTCGATCGCCGCCACGGGTATTTCGGCGCCTACAATCGCAATTTGACCATCCGTACGTTCTTCATACCCAACGCCGGCGAACGATATTTTCAGCGGCAAGCCCAGCGCGAACATGACTGATCAGGAAATGTCCGCCTATTTGCGCGAAAACGGCTACCCCGAGCACATTGTTCGCGCCGGACGCGCCGGATTGATCGAGGGCTGGCGCAAGTTCGTCGCGGAGGTTGAGCAGGGCTACAAGCTCGGCCTGGAAGACTACCGCAACGACCTCGATTTGCGCGGGATTATCTCCATGGTCGGCATGGATGCTGAGGTTAGCGAGCTCGACAAGCGCTTCGAAGCGCTATTGATCGAACGGGACAAGCGGATTTGGGAGAGCTCGGCGGCCAACCCGTTCTGGGACTTTGGATATCCGCGCAATGCCGGTCCACAACTCTCGGAAGATATTAAGAACGAAGGACTTGAACTCTAACATCCGCATCTCCATAGACATTGCGTAGATTGATCTGCTACACTTTTGAAGATGTCCCAGCTCGGCCATCTCCGTGTACTCGAAGCCGAGAGCATCCATATTCTGCGTGAGGTCGCATCCGAGTTTCAGCGCCCCGTGATGCTGTACTCGATTGGCAAGGACTCCTCGGTCCTGCTGCGCCTCGCCCAGAAGGCCTTCCATCCTGCCCCGATCCCCTTCCCGCTGCTGCACATCGATACCACCTACAAGTTTCGCGAGATGATCGAGTTTCGCGATCATTACACCGCCCAGATCGGCGCGAAATTGATTGTTTACACCAATCGCGAGGCCATTGACGACGGCGCCAATCCGTTCCGGCTCGGCACGCAACGCTGCTGCGGTCTGCTGAAGACCAAGGCGCTGCTCGATGGATTACGGCAAGGTGGCTTCGATGCTGCAATCGGCGGCGCTCGGCGCGATGAAGAGAAGTCGCGGGCCAAGGAGCGGATCTTTTCGTTTCGCGACGACAAGGGCCAATGGGATCCCAAGAACCAGCGGCCGGAGCTGTGGAATCTATTCAACAGCCGCGTTCATCCGGGCGAAAGCCTGCGGGTGTTTCCGCTGTCGAATTGGACGGAAATGGATGTTTGGCAGTACATCCACGCCGAGAAAATTCCCATCGTTCCTCTGTACTTCGCCAAAGAGCGCGAAATGCTGGTGCGGGGCGATTCGCTGATTTCCCTCGAACAGCCGTTCATCCCGATGTTGCCGGGCGAACGGCCGCAAATGGTGCGTTGCCGGATGCGATCTTTGGGTTGCAGTCCATGCACCGGAGCCATTCGGTCGGATGCGGACACGCTTCCCAAGATCATTGAGGAGCTGGTGTCATTCCGGCGATCGGAACGCGAGAATCGCGTCATCGATCACGATCAGGAAGGGTCAATGGAGCTAAAGAAGCGCGAGGGTTACTTTTAATGGCTGCGCTCGCGGATCGCCATCCGGTTTTCGAGATCGAAGATTTCCTGGCCCGGGAGCAAGCCAAGGATCTGCTGCGCTTCACCACCGCCGGAAGCGTGGACGACGGCAAATCCACGCTGATCGGCCGCTTGCTGTACGATTCCCAAAGCGTCTATGAAGATCAGCTGAAGGCGGTGACCAAAGCGACGGTAAATCAGTCGGCCGGACCGATCGATTTTTCGCTGCTCACCGATGGCCTCCGCGCCGAGCGCGAGCAGGGCATCACCATCGACGTGGCCTACCGCTATTTCGCCACCGCGCGCCGCAAGTTTATCATCGCCGATACTCCCGGGCACGAGCAGTACACGCGCAACATGGCCACCGGCGCCTCCACGGCCGATCTCGCCGTGATCCTGATCGACGCGCGGAACGGGGTGCTTCCGCAATCGCGCCGGCATGCCTACATCACATCGCTGCTCGGAATTCCCAACTTCGTGATCGCAGTGAACAAAATGGACGCGGTTGGCTACGACGAGTCCGTTTTTCGTGCCATCGAAGCCGAGTTTCGCGGATTTCTCACGCAGCTGATCGCGCAACAAACGGCGCCCTATTTATACTTCCTGCCCATCAGCGCGCTGCATGGCGACAATGTCGTGAGGCGAAGCCGGAACATGGATTGGTTCGCCGGTCCAAGTCTTCTGGAATTCCTGGAGACTGTTCCGGTGCATCATCGCGCCCGCACACTACCCTTCCGTTTTCCGGTGCAGCGCGTGATCCGCCCCAATCAGGATTTCCGCGGCTACGCCGGTCAAGTGGTCTCCGGCGCAATTCGCCCGGGCGATAGCATCCTGGCCCTCCCCGCCGGCCGGCGCTCGCGCGTCAAAAGCATCGAAACCTTCGACGGGCCCCTGGAAGAAGCCGTGGCGCCGATGTCGGTGACGCTCACACTCGAGGATGAACTCGACATCAGCCGCGGCGACTTGCTGGCCTCCGCGCAAAAGACGCCCGAAGTGGCGCGCCAGTTTGATGCGAACGTGGTGTGGTTGAGCGAGCAACCGCTCGATCTCGGACGCCGCTATCTGCTTAAGCACACCGCGCAAACCATCCCCGCCGAAGTGAAAGCCGTGCGGCATCGCGTAAACATCAAGACGTTGCAGCACGAAGCCGCCGACCGGTTGGAGATGAACGCCATCGGAGTGCTGCGCATCGAAACCAGCCGTCCGATTTACTTCGACGCGTACTGGCAGAATCGCTCCACGGGCAGCTTGATCCTGATCGATCCGGAGACCAATGCCACGGTGGGCGCGGGCATGATTCTGGCGCCGGTCATCGTCGAACGCGACCGTCTCAGGGCCGCCGCGCTGGATCTCAAGCACGAACGCGTAACGCCGGTGGAGCGCATCGTACGCTATCGGCATGGTGGCGAGGTCGTTTCCCTGGGCGATCGCAAGGGCGTGGCTTGGCTGGTGGAACGAAGACTTTTCGATCGCGGATGCTCGGTAGCGGTGGTCGAGCGAGCGTCGGCGGAAACCCTGGCCGCGCTGGAACAGGCGGGATTGCTGGTCTTGCTTGTTTCGGACAAGGCGCCTGACTGGAGCTTGCCCGCCGATGACGCCGAAGCGGCGATTTTTGTGGTCGCGACTCTGGAAGAAACCGAGATCCTGCTGCGTAAGGAGTCGCTAACCGGCGGCGAAGGAATTTAGCGTGACGCGATCCTACCGAACCGTGACCGTGAGGGAGCGGCAACAACCGTGACGTTGGACCAAAAAATCGACAACGCAACGGCTTTGATTCGCGGCATTTTCGCGCAAGAGAACGCCGCGTGCGTCACCTGCAGCTTCCAAGCCGAATGCATGGCGCTGGTCGATCTGGTGATCGCGTGGCGTCCCAGCATCCCCGTGCTATTTCTTGAAACCGGCTACCACTTTCCCGAAACGTACGCCTATCGCGATCAAATGACGGAGCGCATGCACTTGAACCTGGTGAACCTGGGCGCGAAGATGTCGGTGGCCGAGCAGGAATCCAAGTTCGGCATCCTGAACCGGACCGCGCCCGACCGCTGTTGTGCAATTCGTAAGGTCGAGCCGCTGTTCCGGGGTCTGGGCGATTACGCTGTGTGGTTCACCGCGCTGCGCCGCGAGCAGTCGCCCACGCGCGCGAACCTGGCCGCCGTGGATGATTTCAAATTGCCCACCGGCCATCGATTGCTCAAGGTGAGTCCGCTAGCCGATTGGACGAATGCCGACGTTTGGGCCTATCTGAAGCGCCGCGGCATCCCAGTGTTGCCGCTTTACGATCAGGGCTATGCCAGCATCGGCTGCGCGCCTTGCACCACTCCTCCCATCGATCCGAATAACCCGCGCTCCGGCCGCTGGAGCGGCCAAAAACTCGAGTGCGGCATTCATATCCAGAGCGAATAAACAATGGAGATTGTTCTCGGCTTCATCATCGCGGTTGCCATCGGAGTTACGGGCGTCGGCGCGGGAGTAATCACGGCGCCGGTTCTGATTCTGTTCATGCACGTTCCGGCGGCGCACGCAGTGGGCACGGCCCTGGCCTTCAGTGTGGCGGTGAAGCTGCTCGTAGTCCCGATGCAGATTTATCGCAAGCAGGTAGACTATCGGGTTTTGGGCTATCTGCTCGCCGGCGGAATCCCTGGCGTGCTCATTGGATCGTATGTTTTGGCGAGGCTCAATACGAAAGGCTCGCAAGGAATCCTGTACGCTGCCCTGGGGATCACGGTGGTGATCATGGCGGCGGCGAATCTCTACCGGTTGTGGCTCCATCCGGTGCGCGATGGCTCGCGGGATTGGTCACGTTGGCTGCCTGCGATCGCTCTGCCGATTGGCGCGGAGGTCGGCTTTTCGTCGGCCGGAGCGGGCGCAATAGGATCCCTGGCGCTGCTGTGGCTGACACCGCTCTCGGCCGCGCGCGTGGTGGGAACGGATCTGTTCTTCGGTCTCTGTCTCTCGCTGATCGGCAGCGGTTTTCAACTCAGCGCGGGCAATTACGACTTGGCGATCTTGACGCAACTCGTGATCGGCGGCATTTTCGGCGCCTTCGCCGGAACCTACGTCGCCGCCGTCACACCGCAGCGGGCGTTCCGCATCGTGCTTTCGGTGTGGCTGATCACGCTCGGAATTCAACTATGCTGGAGCGGCGTCCACCAGCTTTAGCGCTTCCGACTCCCTTCGGTCGCGGTTCTGAACCGCGCGCGTGAGCAAGCGTTACTGTGCCAGATGTAGTTTGAAGAACTCCAGCGTCAGCGCCCAGGCCTGCTTGGCCGCCACAGCATTGTAGCTGGCGCGAGCATCGCAGAAGAAGCCGTGATCGGCCTTGGAAAACACGACGTTCACGTAGTCCTTCTTGGCTTCATCCAGCGCCTTGGTCACCGCCTGTACAGCGTCCGCCCCGATGTGAGCGTCCAGACCGCCCCAGAAGAAGAGCGTGGGAACTTTCAGGTCCTTCAAACGATCGCTTAGGCTCGGGAACATCCCACCCGGGGCAATGCCGCCGCCGTAATAGGAGATCGAGCCTTGCAAAGGAACCGTGAGCGCCGCTTGAATCGAAGTGCGGCCGCCCAGGCAGTATCCGGTGGACCCCACCGCCAAATCCTTCGCCTCGCCATTCTTGAGCCACTGATACGCAGCTTGGATATCAGCGGCGAGCCCGGCGTCGGTAAGCGCCTGCATGTGCGGCATCACCTCCGCGAAATTGGTGTAGCCCGCTTCGAAGCCGGGAGCGCTGCGATGAAACAGCTCAGGCGAAATCGAAAGATAGCCCTCGCGCGCGAACCGCTCCGTGACGTCGCGAATATGGGCGTTCACGCCAAACGCTTCTTGAAACACCAGCAATCCGGCCTTCGGCTTGCCTTCCGGATGGGCGACGTAAGCGCGCAGCGAAGTTCCATCGCTGGCCGAGAGATTAACGTATTCAGTCTTAAGGTTCATGGTTGCATCCATGATGGTAGCGCGACATCTGCGACGGCGGGGCGTCAGCGATTACCGATTGACCCGCGGCGCGCAACTCGGGATAACTAAACCTGCAAGCATCGCTTCTCACGATCCAATCATCCAAAGGGTGTGGCCCGCGAAATGCTCCACTAACAGCGGAACGCCGGTGAGGAGCGGTTACACCTAAGGCCCCGGAGGATGGATGAATAAGGTCGCCCGAAAGATCGCGGTCCCGCTGGTCGCGGGTTTGACCATTGTTACAGCCTTAGGCCTGGAGCTGAAGAATTCCTGGCTTGAATCGAGGGTTTTTCGCGAAGCCGACCGCCATCTTTCTTACCAAATGGCCGAAGGAAGAAGTGCGTCCATCCACTTTCCGTCCGCGGGGCCTTACGACTGGACGCTCGGATACGCCCGGCTGCCTGCGATTTTGCCGCGCCTGGAAGCGAACGGTTATCGAATCGAAGCGCAGGCACACAGTTCGGAGCTGCTCGCCTCGCTCTCCGGTATCGGACTCTATCCTGTGTATCGCCAGAAAGATCAAGCCGGATTGCGAATCGTGGATCGCGACGGCCGCGCCATGTACTCCTTTGACCGTCCGGGCCGCGTTTATCCCAGCTATTCGAGCATTCCACCACTGGTAGTTCAGACGCTGTTATTTATCGAGAACCGGCACATGCTGGATTCCAAGCACCCCACGCGCAATCCCGCGGTGGAATGGGATCGCCTGGGCAAAGCGGTGCTCGATTACGGTTTGCACACCGTGGATCCCAAACACCCCGTGGAGGGCGGAAGCACGTTGGCCACGCAGCTTGAGAAGCTGCGGCATTCGCCGGGAGGCAGAACCAGATCGCCGGTGGAGAAGCTGCGCCAGATGGCATCGGCCACCTTAGCGGCCTATCAGGAGGGCTCCACCACGCTTCACGCCCAGCAGGATATCATTCGAGGCTATATCAATTCGATTCCGCTAGCCGCGTCTCCGGGCTACGGGGACGTGCAGGGGTTGGGTGACGGTTTATGGGCCTGGTATGGCGCCGATGTTTCCGAAACCGATCCCTTGCTTCGCGCGCCGGAAGTGTCTCTCAGCGCGCGCCAGATGCGAATTCGAGCGCGAGCTTATCGGCAGACGCTGTCGTTGTTGCTGGCTCTGCGGTCGCCGCATTTCTACCTGGTGCAGGACCCTAAAGCGCTCGAGAACCAAACCGATCGTTACCTCCGAGCTCTGGCCCAGCGCGGTGTTATTTCGCCCCGATTACGCAATCTGGCCTTGCGCCAAAAGCTGGCGCCGCTGCGGCGCGCTCCAGCTCCACCGGCCTTAAATTACGTGGAAAATAAAGCTCCCAGCACCATTCGAATGAGCTTGCTTCCCCTGCTCGGCCTCAACGATACATACGACCTGAACCGCCTGGATTTGACGGTGCAGACCACTGTCGATCAACCGGCGCAACAAGGCGTCACGAAATTCTTCGAGCAGATCGCGGATAAAAAGCAAGCGGCCGCGGCAAATCTCACTCAGTTTCAACTGCTGGAACAGAGCGATCCTTCGAACGTCGTCTACAGCTTTACGCTGTACGAGCGAAAAGCTGGCGTCAATGTATTGCGCGTGCAGACTGACAATCTGAATCAGCCGCTCAACATCAATCAGGACACGCGGCTGGAGCTCGGCTCTACGGCCAAACTCCGCACGCTGATCAACTATCTGGAAATCGTCGCCGAGCTGCATCGGCAATATGGCGCGATGAGCGCGCTTGAGTTGAAGGCCGTGCCCATCCTGCCGGACGATCATTTGACCGAGTGGGCCGTACAGTATCTTGCCACCGCGCAGGACCGCAGTGAGAACACCATGCTCCAGGCGGCGCTCGAGCGCAAGTATTCCGGCAATCCAGGCGAGGCTTTTTACACCGGCGGCGGCGTCCATGTATTCGAAAATTTCGAAAAGTCCGAAAATTTTCAGAACTTCACCGTCGCCGGCGGCTTCCAAAATTCAGTGAACCTGGTCTTCATCCGATTGATGCGCGATATCGTGAACTATTATCGCTATCGCGTGCCGGGCGCGACGCCGACAGTTTTGGACAACTGGGACGATCCCGCGCGGCAAAAATATCTGGCGCGGTTTGCGGATCAGGAAGGCAAAGTCTATCTTTCGCGCTTCTACGACAAGTATCGCGGCGAGACTTCGGACCAGGCTCTCGAGACTTTGCTGCGCGGAGAGCGTCTCACTCCGCTGCGCGCCGCGGTGATTTATCGTTCCGTGCGTCCCAAATCCGGACTGGAGGAGTTCACGGTCTTCCTGAAGAAGCATTTCCCCGCGGGCCTGCTCGTCAAAAAGAACGATCCCGCCGCGCTCTACGAGAAATATGGACCGGACAAGTTCAATCTGGCGGATCGCGGCTATCTGGCCCACGTCCATCCGCTGGAATTGTGGATGTTGAATTACCGAGAACAGCATCCCACAGCCGCGTTCAAGGAACTAACGGCCGCGAGCACAGAGCTGCGCCAGGATGTGTATGAATGGTTGTTCCGCAGCCGTTATAAGCGCCAGCAGGACATTCGTATTCGGACTCAGATGGAAGAAGCTGCGTTTCGTGAGATCCACAAAGCCTGGAAGCGCCAAGGCTATCCATTCGATTCGTTGGTGCCATCGTATGCCACGACGATCGGCGTCTCGGGCGACACGCCCGCTGCCCTCGCGGATTTGATGGGCATCCTGGTGAATGATGGCGTGCGTAATCCGAACGTCAAGATCGAGCAGCTGCACTTCGGCGAAAACACTCCGACCGAAACAGTGATGGCTCGGAAAGCCGCCTCGGGCGAACGAGTAATCGCACCTGAAATCGCGGCGCTGGTACGCCAGCAACTGATCGGCGTGGTTGAGAATGGCACTGGCCGTCGCATGCATGGCGGCATTACCATGCCGGGCGGGCGAATCATTCCCGTGGGTGGCAAAACTGGCACTGGCGACAATCGCTTGGAGAGCTTTTCGGCGAATGGCCGCGTGATTGGCGACAAGGCCGTTAGCCGTACGGCAACGTTCGTGTTCATGGTCGGCGACAGGTTTTACGGAACTGTGGTCGCCTTTGTCCAGGGACCCAAAGCAGCCTCCTACAAGTTCACCAGCGCTTTAGCCGTGCAAATCCTCAAGGATCTTACGCCTCAGTTGGAGCCATTAATCGCCCGCGAAGACCGGCAAGCGGCGCCCTCGCTGCTGGTAAAAAATGAGCGACCAAAGCTCGCGTCCGGCATCCAACGCTAATAGCCTGATAAACTGGACTTTCCCGCTCAATGCCCTTGTCTGTCGCTGCTCCGGACTCCCGCTTGGTCGCTACCGACCTGCTTCAACTCATTGGGAAGACGCCGCTCATTCGTTTGGAGCGGATCGCGCGCCCATTTCCCGGTGTCGAAATCTTCGGCAAAGCCGAGTTCTTCAATCCGGGTGGATCGGTCAAGGATCGCGCCGGGCTTAACATGATCCGGGATGGCGAGCGAACAGGTAAGTTGACGCGCGGCAAGATCATCCTGGACGCTACCAGCGGCAACACCGGCATTGCCTACGCGATGATCGGCGCTTACCTCGGGTACAAAGTGAAGCTGTGCCTGCCCAAGAACGCCTCCATGGAGCGTAAGCACGTACTGCAAGCCTACGGCGCCGAGATGGTGTTCAGCGATCCGGGCGAAGGATCGGACGGTGCGATTCGCTTGTGCCAGGAGATTTACCAGGCGGATCCCGAGCGCTATTTCTATCCGGATCAGTACAACAATCCCGCCAATTGGAAAGCCCATTATGATGGAACGGCGATGGAAATCCTGGCGCAGACGGACGGCCGCATCACGCATTTCGTGGCCAGCATGGGCACCAGCGGCACATTTATGGGCACCACGCGCCGTTTACGCGAAGAGGTTCCAGGCGTGAGATGCATTTCAGCGCAGCCGTCGTCGGGATTCCATGGACTGGAAGGATTGAAGCACATGCCGACCGCGATTGTGCCAGGCATCTACGACCCGGCGCTGGCGGACGACAACATCTGGATTGAAACCGAGGACGCGTATGCCATGTGCCGCAAGCTCGCGCGCGAGGAAGCGCTGCTGGTTGGAATCTCATCGGGCGCGAACTTGGTGGCGGCGACGAAAGTAGCTCGGAAGCTGGTGGACGCGGGCGAGCGTGGTGTTATCGTGACCGTTCTTTGCGATGGCGCCTATAAATATCTGAGTGAGCCGTTCTGGAATGATTAAAATCGAGAAGCCTGCTTGGGAGAAAATGGTTTCCCATGTCGAAGGCACGTTTCCAAAAGAAGGTTGTGGCTTGATGATTGGCGCCGACGGGGTCGTGCAAGAGGCTGTTCCGTTGCCCAACGCCTACACCGGCCCGCAGGAAGACTTTTTCGTGATCGATCCCAAAGACCTGCACCGCGTAGACCGCGAATCGCGGGAGCGCGGACTCGACGTGCTGGGCGTGTTCCATTCCCACCCCAATTGCGACGCCTATTTTTCCAAGCGGGATCTCGAGCATTCCTGCCCCTGGTTCTCATACGTCGTACTATCGATAAAGAACGGGCGTTTCGATCACGCCAATAGCTACCGCCCGGATTTCGACCAGACGGAAGCTCCCAAGGAAGAACTGACCTATGGCTAAGATTTTGATTCCCACTCCGCTTCGCCAATTCGCCGATAAGCAGGACGCGGTGCAGCTCGCAGGCTCAACCGTGGGTGAAGTCCTGAAGTCGCTCACTGGGCAATATGCAGAGTTAAAACGCCACCTGTACAACGACGAAGGCAAGCTGCGCAGCTTCGTAAACGTGTATGTGAACGACGAGGACATCCGCTACCTGAACAAGGAAGCCACGCCGTTGAAGGACGGCGACACGGTCTCGATCGTCCCGAGCATTGCGGGAGGTTCGGCTGGCATTGCATCGCCACCGGCGCCTCCAGCGACCCTTTCCAAGGATGAGATCCTGCGCTACAGCCGCCACCTGATCATGCCGGAAGTGGGCATGGAAGGGCAGTTGAAGCTCAAGAGCGCAAAAGTGGCGCTCATCGGAACCGGCGGATTGGGCGCGCCCCTGGGAATGTATCTCGCGGCGGCGGGCATCGGCCGCATCGGCCTGGTGGATTTCGATGTGGTCGATTTCACCAACTTGCAGCGGCAGGTGATCCACGGGACGAAGGACGTCGGCAAGAAGAAACTTGACTCGGCGGCCGAGACCATGCTCGACATCAATCCCTATGTCGAGATCGATCGCCACGAGACCGCTCTCACCAGCGAGAACGCACTCGATATTTTGAAAGACTACGACATCGTGGTGGATGGCACCGATAACTTCCCGACGCGATATCTGGTGAACGACGCGTGCGTGCTGCTCAAGAAGCCGAACGTGTACGGTTCCATCTTCCGCTTCGAAGGGCAAGCCACGATTTTCGCCTACCCGGGCGGACCGTGCTATCGATGCCTGTATCCAGAGCCGCCGCCTCCCGGTTTAGTTCCCAGCTGCGCCGAGGGCGGTGTGCTTGGCATCCTGCCCGGAACCGTCGGATTGATTCAGGCTACCGAAACCGTGAAGCTAATTTTGGGTATCGGCGAGCCATTGATCGGCCGGCTGGTGCTGTACGATGCGCTGGCGATGAAGTTCCGCGAACTCAAGCTGCGCCGTAATCCCGAATGCCCGGTGTGCGGAGATCATCCCACCATTACAAAGCTAATCGATTATCAGGAATTTTGTGGTATTCCCAACCAAGTGCATGAGGAGAAGCCCATGGATGGCGACATCGACCCAACGGAAGTGAAGTCCAAGATCGACCGCGGCGATCGTTTCGTATTGATCGACGTGCGCGAGCCGCACGAGTATCAGATCTGCAATATTCCGCAAGCCAAGCTGATTCCTCTCGGGGATCTGCCAAAGCGCGTGAACGAATTGAACTCAGCCGACGAGATCATCGCGCATTGCAAGAGCGGAATGCGCAGCGCCAAGGCCGTGGATTTTCTGAAGCAGGCTGGGTTCAAGAAGGTCCGCAATATGAAGGGCGGAATTCTGGCCTGGAGCGATAAGGTAGACCCGAGCGTCCCGAAGTATTGATCGGGCCGCCTATTCCATTTTGTAGATGTAGCTGTCCATTGTTCTGCCGAAATGCTTGATTCGATCGTAGAGTAGACTATTGGGGCTCACCAGGCTGATGCTGGTTAGGGGCATTTGGACGGGCTCCTGCGGATCGATGGACAAATTGTTCAAGAGCACTGCAATCCGGGTATAGAGGTCGATGGGGCCTTCCCGGCGACGTCTGGCGATACTATTACCAATTTCCACTCGTCCTCTTCTTCGAGATAGAGCCAGAGCGCACCGGCCACCTGCATGATCTTTTCCAACTCATCGACGACCCGCTGTCCATTCGCAATATCTGTCGCTACCATTGTCGTTTTATACATGCAGGCACTCCGTGGACGGGATCCGAGACTGCGGTAAACAGGTCCTCCGCCTCTCGCTGGCGGGGGCGCTTGTCATAACGGCTCTCCGCGGACCAGCCCTCCACTACTTTCCAGTATACGTGGAGTGTATTGTCACCGCGCCGCTCTTGCTTTATCTTTCCGCTGACTTCAGTAAGGCCTATTAGGTCCTTAAACTTGTGACTCCATGCCTTCTTCGCGTCTGTTGGGTGGGGATAAAAGTCGTAGGACCCCGTGCCCTTGCAAATACACGCCTTCAGCGCACACTCCACGACATACCCGCACATATAGTAGGCGCCGGAGTATAGCCCAGCATCCAGCAATGCTTTGGCATGACGAAGGTGTTCCTGGGCCAGTTCCTGGAAATCACTTCTGTTCATGCTTGGCGAACCTCCGCATGATTGAGGGCGCCAAACGGGCCTGATTTCAGCAGCGTTTTTTCAGTCGCTACTTCTCGGCGGGCGGCTTATCGGCCGATTCCTTAGCGTCTTTGCTGACCTGATGCTTGTCGTTGTGGAAGTTCGCCCACTCGCCTTGTTGCGGTGGCTGCAGCATTACACCATCCGCGGTACATCCCACGCTCAGTAGTGAAAAAATCGCAACGACGATCACGGCCAAAATCCGCATACTTGGCCAATGTAACATACGAACGCTTACTTGCGCGCCTGCTCGTGCTGCTTCGGGAACATCAGATCGTCCGCCGTGGTGTTCATCGGCACCGCCACATCGAAGAACCCGATCATCATCTCTTCCCAGGTCTGTTCGCCGTAGTGAACTTCCTTGGTTGGATCGGGATTAAAACGATTGTTCGGCGAATTGTCAAAGTGCGCTTCGCCCTCGATCACCGTTCCCTTGGGCAGCTTCTTTTCCCGCGCCAGGTCGTACGTCAACTGCCAGTTGAATTCATAGTGCGGTACGCTGAGCAGCACTTCTTTTCTGCCGTCGGGATAGATAGCCCGATACTCGAAGCTCTTGCCGCGGAAGTGCATATGAGGCAGAAAACTCACCAGTGTTGCGTCCTGCTGCAGCGTCATCTTCGCGTTCACCTGCGTATCCGGTGCGCCGGGAGGAATGGAGAACGTCACGTTCGCCGTGTTGATGGTCAGCATGCGCTCGGCCGGGGGCGTCTTGGAAAATACCAGCCCGATCTTCGAAGTATCGGTTCCCGCTGTGCCGTCGGCGGTGTAGTGCATCTGCAGCACCAGGTCCGAACCAGCCTTGATCAACTTGGCTCGGCCCGGCTTTATGACATCCGGAACAGTTCCTGGCGCGTACGCCACCAGGAAGTCGCCGGGAAACGGAATACCCGGCAACTTCGCTTCCGCCTCTTCCTGCTTTTTCTGATCCTCTGGGCTTAGTTCCGGCTCCTTGGGAACGTAAGGGACGCCCGGCTTGGCATCCTTCATCCACGGATTGCCGGGTTCGCGCACGAACGCGATGATGTGATGAACCAGCTTGGTATTTCCCGGCCGCGCCTCGGCCAGCTGCACGTATTTGTCTTCGGTGAAACCGGTGGGGATCACGATGTACTGATAGTCGATCGTTCCCTTAGCTGGGACGCGATACTCAATCGGCATGGAAATTACCACATCCGGCGTTCCGATCCGCCATCCCTCCACCCACTCGATGGGTTTGGGAGCGTCCTTCGAATCGCCCTCCGGCGCACCGGCGTCCACCCAGGAAACCAGCGTGTGAATGTCGGCCTCGGAAAGGGAACGGTCGTTCGCGAATTTGCCTACATGCGGATCCGCGAACCACGGCGGCATCTTTTTGCTAAGCACAGCCGCCTTGATGGCCTTAGCCCACGGCCGAGTGGTTTCGTAGCTTAAAAATGATGCGGGGGCAATTTCGCCGGGCCGATGGCAGGTTTGGCAGTTCTTCTGTAGCACCGGCAACACATCCTTGTAAAAAGTGACGGAAGAAGACACCGTCCCAGCTTTCGCGAGAGTTATGGCGCCGAGAATGCACAATAGGTGTACCCGCATGAACTACCTCCAAAGTGGCTTATACCGTATGATACGCCACCCTGTGGAAATCTGTTCGCCAAAAAAACTCGCAGGACGAACACAAACTATGTCAAATCGGTTATCATGGACCCTTATAACTAAGTCATACAGGGGTTAGTGTCATATGGACTCTTACGCCAGTGGTACATCCCGGTCACCGCACCGGGAGTACGTACTTGAGTTGGATCTCCCGCGATTTCGAAAGAGGTCGGGCGTTTCGCTCGAGGACATCGTGCAGCGCACCAAGATTAGCTCGCGCTTCTTGCAAGCCATTGAGGACGAGCAATTCGATCAATTGCCCGGTGGTATCTTCAGCACCAGCTACCTCCGGCAGTACGCGGCGGCGATCGGATACGACGAAGACGCCTTGATCTCGCATTACACCCAAAAGACCAATCCCGCTGCTGCCGTCGTCAAGCCGCCGCAACGGGAAACCGGCAGCCGCAAACTGCTGGGTCGCTGGTTGGGCACCGCGGCGCAAGCGCCTCGATAGAGTCAGCTCGACCGCGCCCGGACGGCTATTCTTTGGCCGTGCCGTTCGCGCCGAAGTGAAATGACGACGAGAGCACGCGGTTCGAGGAATCCACCAGCGCAGTGGCCCCGAACGGGAATCGCCAGTCGGTCACCGACACCTCATGCGCGCCTTCCGGACTGTCGACTGTACTGACCGACCATAGCGGGTATTGCGCGAAGCGCAGAAACACCTGGAAAGGGTGCGCCTGACGGGCCGCGTCCATGGCCGGACTTGGCGCGGGTTTATAAATGATCGAGCCGGCCTGCGGGTCGAATTCCTGGCGCACGTTCACCAGAAAGTGCATGACAAACTCCGGCCGCTCAATCCAGCCTTCCCATTCCAAAGGACTGACGCCCGGGCTCGGAAATGCCGCGGCGCGCGTGGGCGGACCGTCGTGATACAAGCGCGAATTCAAGATTTCAATGGCGCGCTGATGCGTCAGAAACCGGCTGAAATCGTAGATCAGGAAGAAGGAAAGTGCAAAAATCGCCATTCCGCGGCCGGTGCCGGATGTTGCGCCGATCTCGGAGCTGACCAGCCTTCCCATCATCGGCGCCAGCCAGCCCAGCAGCAGCACGGCCCAAATCAGCAGGTCAAAGAGATTGATGAGATCCAGGTGAAACCAATGCGACGAAAACGGAAACAGCAAGCGGATGCCGTAGATGTTGGTCCAATCGAGCAAAAGATGACTGGCGACTCCAATGATCGCGAGCCCCCACGCCGCGAGCCAACCTCGCATGGTGCGCCCGAACGCGCAGCCCACCAGCGCAGACAATAGCGCCATCACCGGCAGCGCCGCCAGGGAGTGCGTTATGCCGCGATGCTGCTCGAAATAATACAGCGGGCCGCGAGCGATCGCCAATACATCGATGTCTGGGATGTTCGCCGACACGATCAGCACCAGCGTGGCTCGCGGATAAAAGCGATTCAGGCCGGCGCGGCTCAACAACAAGCCGGTCAGCGAGTGGGTGAGGTTGTCCATGCGGCGGCGTCTTCGACGCTAGCAGGTCTCCGCGCGCGAAAACCGGGAGGCACCAGTAGGGTGAGTGCGTTGGGAACAATCTCGACACGCGCCGGTGTCACGCCCGCATACTCACCATCCACCTGAAGATGGATATTCGACTCCTCGGGGCCCGAAAATAACGCGTGGCGCGTTCTCAGAATCGTGATGCCGCGCATGCTCTGTTGCTGGTGAACGACGACCGCCAGCATGTACTTCAAGAATCCGAACGAACTCTCGCCTTCAAATAGCACCATCTCGAACTCGTCGTCCAATAGCGAAATCGTCGGCGCGATTTCCAGATCGCCGCCATAATTGCGGACACGGCTCACCAGCGCAAAGCTCGCGCGATATTCGCGTCCGTTGGCCTGCACAGTGAACTCGGGAATGCGGTGCCCTACCTTCGAGAATCCGGCAATCCAGTAGGCAACTTTCCCGGTCGCTTCCTTGAGCCGCGGGTTCAAATGGTAGACAATGTCTGCGTCCAATCCAGCGCCGGCCATCATGAGGAAATAGCGTGGCAGCTTCTGGGCTTCGCTTGAGATCGTTCCCAACGCGATGCGCTCCTGCACCGCATCTGGAAGAGACGCGGCGGCGCGTTCCATGGTGTTGCCCAGGCCCAGTTCATTGGCTAGCACGTTGGCAGTCCCGGCGGGAAGAATGCCTAGCGGAACATCGGAATGCGCCATTCCGTTCACCGCCTCATTGATGGTGCCGTCGCCGCCGGCGACCAAAATCAGTTCCGCTCCGCGATCCACTTCCTGGCGCGCGATTTCTCCCGCGTGCCCTGGACCGGTGGTGGCAATGGAATCGAACGTCATCCCGCGCGCGCCCAGTACCTCAATCGCACGGCGCAGCGCATGGCTTCGCCGTCTGAGGCCGCCCGCGTAAGGATTGTAAATGAGAACGGTTCGCCGGTGAATAGTACCCTAATTATAGTAGATGCCCGAAAAGAACGTAGAAGCAGAGCTGGAAGATCTGCGCGAAAAGCTGCATCATCACGAATATCTGTACTACGTTCTGGACCAGCCTGAGATCAGCGACGCCGAGTATGACCGCATGATGCGCCGGCTGCAGGAGCTGGAAGCGGCGCATCCCGAGCTGGTCACGCCCGATTCACCCACCCAGCGCGTCGGCGGCAAGCCACGCGAAGGTTTCGTCAAGGTGCGGCACAGCTCCCCAATGCTGAGCCTGGACAACGCACTGAACGAAGACGAAATGCGCGCCTTCGATCAGCGCGTTCGGCAGTTGCTGAAGAGCGAGCCTTTCGAATACGTAGCGGAACTGAAGCTGGATGGGCTGTCGATGGCCGTTCACTATGAGCACGGAAAAATGCTGCGCGCCATTACGCGCGGCGACGGGCAAACGGGCGAGGACGTGACGGAGAACGCCCGCACCATCCGCTCGCTGCCGCTGCGCGTGAAATCTGAACTGGCCAAGTTCGAGGTGCGCGGCGAAACTTTGTTGACGCTCGAAGCCTTCGAACGCCTGAACGCCAGGCAATTGCAGCACGATTTGAAGCCCTTCGCGAACCCTCGCAACGCCGCCGCGGGATCCTTGCGGGCCTTGGAGCCGGCGCTCACCGCGTCGCGGCAGCTTGAGTATTCGGCCTATTTTCTGCTGGTGGACGGCAAGTATCATTACGATAGCCATTGGGAATCTCTCGAAGAGCTTTCCAAGATGGGTTTCAAAGTCAATTCGCATCGCAAAAAGTGCGCCGGCCTGGAAGACGTGCTCGAGTTCTACAAGAACTGGGAGTCAAAGCGCGGTTCGCTCAAATATGAGATCGACGGAGTTGTCATCAAGGTGGATTCGCTCCGCCAACAGGAGCGGCTCGGCTGGACCGCCAAGGCGCCGCGTTGGGCCATTGCGTTCAAGTTTCCCGCGCATCAAGAGCAGACCCTCATTGAGAACATTGGCGTCCAAGTGGGCCGGACCGGCACGCTCACCCCGGTAGCGCACTTGAAGGGCGTTACTATCGCCGGCGTCACCGTCACTCGAGCCACCTTGCACAACGAAGATGAAATCGCGCGGCTGGGCGTCGAAATCGGCGACACCGTGCTGGTGGAGCGCAGTGGCGACGTGATCCCGAAAGTGGTGCGCGTCGTGAAACAAGGCCACGACCGGCGGCCGTTCAAAATGCCCAAGCACTGTCCAGTGTGCGGCGGCGAGATTGTGCGCGAAGAAGGCGAAGCCGCCAGCCGCTGTATCAACACCAACTGCCCGGCGCGCCTGAAGGAGTCCGTGCTCCATTTCGCCGCGCGCGGCGTCATGGATATCGATGGAATGGGGGACGTCCTGGTGGATCAATTGGTGACCCGCGGCATGGTCAAGAGCGTAGCCGATATTTACGATCTGACCCTGGAACAGTTGCTTGAACTCGATCGCATGGGGAACAAATCGGCGGAGAAAGTGTTACAGAACATTGATCGGTCGCGCAAACAGCCGCTGCCCCGAGTGCTGAACGGCCTCGGAATTCCTTTCGTCGGGGAGCGGACCGCGCAAATTCTCGCCGACACGTTTGGCAGCCTGGACGCGATAGCCGCAGCCGATGAGCAACAGCTCCAGGAGGCCGAAGAGGTGGGCCCCAAGGTCTCTGAGAGCATCCGCCAGTTTTTTCACGAGCGGCGGAATCGGGAATTGGTGGATCGTTTGCGTAAAGCCGGTCTGACGTTTGAACACGAGATCAAGAAAAAGAAGACGGCTGGACCTCTGGCCGGCAAGGTGTTCGTGCTCACCGGCACGCTTCCGAATCTGGCGCGCGAGGACGCTAAGGCGCGTATTGAATCGGCCGGCGGGAAAGTGACCGGATCGGTGAGCAAAAAAACGGACTACGTCGTTGCGGGCGCGGAACCGGGTTCGAAGCTAGACAAGGCCAGCTCACTGGGAGTCCAAGTCATCGGCGAGCCGGAGCTGCTGGCTCTGTTGCAGTAGAATCTCAAAGGGCTTAGATACTGTCCAAGATCATCCAGACTCTGGTGTCGTGGGGACCGATGGGAGTTTTCCTTCTCGGCCTGCTGGATTCCACCGGAATTCCCATGGTCGGCGGGGTGGATCTGTACATCGTCCTGGTTGCGATGGTGGATCGCTCGCAGGGCTACCTGGCCGCGGCCGCGGCGATCGCGGGTTCCCTGATTGGAAGCCTGTTGCTGTTTCTGATCGCGCGCAAGGGCGGCGAAGAGTACCATCGGCGGCACACCTCCAGCCCGCGCGGCGCCAAGCTGCGCGCATGGTTCCATGAATATGGGCTGGTGACGGTATTCGTGCCGGCAATCGTGCCCGTCATTCCATTGCCGCTGAAGATTTTCATCATTTCCGCCGGCGCTCTGGAGGAAAGTCCCGTAACTTTCTCCATCGTTCTGCTGGCTGCGCGGATTCCACGCTACCTATTTCTTGCGTGGCTGGGCTCGCGCCTGGGCGCCGGTACTTTCCCGTATCTACGCCAACATATTTGGGAGCTCATTCTGTTCACCGCGGCGCTGTTCGTCGTGCTGTATTTTGTCGTCCGAATTGCGCATAATTATCGAGTTCGCCGGGGAGAGCCGACGAGCGGTTGAATGACACCGTTTGCCAAGGCGCCGCTGAACTCAGTGAGGTCGCCGGCTTTCTTCCCTGGTGCCGGCAGAAGGCGCGCCGCCAGCGGCTTATTCCACTTGAACGCTAGCGTAGCGACATCGCCGACGATTCGCGCAATGGCGTCTTCACTGGTGTCACCCGCCAGCGGTACCGTATCGACGCCGCCCGCGCAAACTGCCGAGTACGCAAGGATTGAATCCAGCCCGTACGTGCCCTCCGTCCACCGGCGCAGCAGAATGTCGTCTTCCAGCACGGGGAGCATTAAACCCGAATAGCCGGTGTGCTTCACAGGTACGGCTTGCACGGCGCGCGTGATGATGCCGGAGGCAGTCTCGGTGCCAGGCGATCCAAATGGCGCGCCAGTGAACGCTTCAATCGCCGCGCCGATGGAAACCTGGCCGCCCGGCGCGGGTGTCGGGTCGATACCGGCATACGTCCAGCCACTGCCGGCCGACGCTTTCATGGCCGCTGCCTCCACGGCGCGCGCGTGAACCGCCAGCGCTGCGGTGAGCGCCTGCCCGGCGGTGCGCGGATCGTGCTCGTGCGCGAAGACGTCCATCACCACGTTCGCCGCTTCCAACCCGATCGCAAAGCTTCGAGGGCCGCCACCAGGGTGCCACGCGCCGGGATAAAACGGCCCGTATGGTTTCAGCATCGCGATGGCGGCGAAGTTGAAATTGCCCTGGCCGTGCGGACTACGCTCCCCCACCTGTCTGATAAGGCGCCCAGCTTGCCGAACGGCGGTCCAGTGAATGCCGTCCTCGCTGGCCGTCACGATGTTCGCGTTGAGGCGGATGCCTGGTGTCGCCAAAACTTCGGTCAGCAGATCCACTGCTTCGGTGCTGTCGGTATCATTCAACATCGCGGGCCCGATGTTCGGAGCGAATTCGAGCTTGGCCGCCAGATCCTCGATGGCTCGCAGCAACCTCAGTGCGTCAGCACGGCTCAGCCCGCTGGTGTAGTCGGGGAACGGTTGCGTCGAGATGCGGATGCCCGCCACCTCATATCCCGCGTTCTTAACGGATTCGCGCACCTGGCTAAGAAACTTCACGGCCTCTTCGATCTGCTGCCGATACGACTTCGCATCGATGGTGATAAAACCGGTAATCGCGCGGACTTTCGGTTTCGGCCGCTCCCCAGCGCCCAGCGCTGGCCACACCGACAAAAATAGTAGCGCCGTCAGGATCCATTTCAAACGCGTCATCGTTCTAGATTACGCGGTTCTAGTTTCCCAATGTAAAGCTGACTTCGATGGGCGCGATCACTCCCACCGGCTCGCCATTGAGCAGCGTCGGCTCATACACCCACTGCTCCACAGCTTGCAGGGCGGCTCGCGCCAGCATGGGATGGCCGTCGATCAACTGCAGATTGCGGATGGAGCCGTCCTTGCCAATGGTTCCGATCAGATGCACCACTCCCGAGATCCGCGCCGTTCGCGCCAGAGCCGGGTACGCCGGAATCACCTTGTGGACCAGCTTGGCCATTTGAACTGCCCCACCGACCTTGATCGGCGTCGCAGCGGGCACCGAACGCGTGGCCGCGGTTCTCGGTGGAGGCAGCAGCGTAGGCGTGGCAATAATGAGACCTACCGACGGACCCAGGCCATTGCCGGCGGAAAGTCCGGCGATGCTCGGTGGCGCGTCGCCCTCCAGCGCGGACGCCGGTTGCGTTGGCGCATTCGCAGGCCGATCCAGCACGAACATCGGGCGGACCACCGATTCGTGCAGCAAACTCGTGCTAGCGGCAGGGCTCCGCGCCGGTGCCACTGCCTCATGTAGAGGCGATGCGGGTCTAATCGCGACCTTCTCCCATTGGAAGCCTGGCAAGCGATCGTTATACGCCAGTGGAATTAAGAGCGCCAGACTTACGATAAGCACCTCAGCGCTGAGCGACGCCACGAAATTCCACGGCCTGTTGGCGTGGTGATTGAGAAGCAAGGATTGTTCAAACACGTCTCTATAGACACCAAACCACCGCGCCGGTTCCCGGTCGCCGCAGCACGAAGGGCGTGCCGAATGATCGTCCCGAGCCGCTATTTCGGCGACTGTGTTTCGGCAGACATTCCGCAAACGCCTGAAACACTTGGAGAAATCAATGGCCAGTGGACTGCCTCTAACCGAAGAGGCAACCAGATAATGCTAAGAATCACTCTCCATGACAGCCCGCGCGTGCTTACCTTCCAGGTGGAAGGGCGCTTGGTCGGCGCGTGGGCCAAAGAGCTGGAACAATCCTGGAAGAGCACGGCATCCGTTCGCGGAGATAGAAAATCCGTCGTCGATTTGACGGGCATCCTGTTCATCGACGAAGAGGGCAAGCGAGTTCTGACGAAACTGTTCCGCGAAGGGGCGCGTTTTCGAAGCGCCGGACCCATGACGGAGTCGATTGTGTCGGAGATTACCGGGAAGGCGAATCGCGGGTTGCCCCCGGTGTTGAGACGCGCAGTCCTGCCGGCCATCCTGCTGATGGCAGTGGCGACGTTTGCGAAGAGTACGCAACCGGATGCGCCAGTGGGGCCGCTGCGCCTGACGCTGCGCGACGCAGTTACCATCGCATTGAAACAGAATCCTCAGGTGCAGGTGGCGAATCTAAACGTGGCAGTGACCCAGGAGAACCAAACCATCGCGCGCTCGGCGCTTCTGCCGCAGGCGAATCTCGCCGTCTCGGAAGCAGTGCAGCGCGAAAACCTGGAAGCCTTCCTGGGCATGAAAGTAGCGGGATTCCCACAACATTCCGGGCCATTCTGGTTGTTCCAGGGGGGGGCCAACGGTTCCGTACCGCTGCTGGATTTAGCGGCCTGGCATCGTTGGCGCGAATCGCAGGAAAACACCACGGGTTCGCGCGCCCAGGAACTGACCGTGCGTGAGCAGAACGTGCTCCTGGTGGTGTCGCAATATTTGGGAAGCTTGCGCTCGGACGCCGACGTCAGCGCCTCCGAATCGCGAGTGGAGCTGGCCAAGGCGCTGTTCGATCAAGCCAGCGACATGCAGAAGAACGGAGTCGGGACCGCTATTGATACTTTGCGCGCCAATGTGCAATATCAAAACGAGCAGCAGCGGCTCATCGAGTCGCGCACCGCGCTCCGAACGTCGCTCTTCGGTCTATCGCGTTTGCTGAATGTCGATCCGCATCAATCCATCGAGCTGGCGGATGCTTCGGAATTCTTCAAAACGCCGGCGTACTCGGCTGACGAGACGCTGGAGCAGGCTTTTGTGCAGCGGCCGGAAATGAAAGCCTTGGATTCCCAGATTCGCGCCCAGCAACTGGAGAAGAGGGCCTCGCAGGATGCCAGCTTGCCGCGCATCGCCCTGAATGGCCTGTGGTCCGAAGAGGGCCTCTCGCCGGCCAGCTCGATCCCTGTATATAACTTCGGCGCGTCTCTCGACGTCCCGCTGTTTACCGGCGGCCGCATTCGCGCGCAGATCGCTATCGCGGACATCGAGCTGAAGAAGCTGGCCCAGCAGCAGACCGATCTTCGCAACCAGATCGCGCAAGAGGTGAAGACCGCGGCGGCGCAACTGGACTCCGCGAAAAACGAAGTGGACGTGGCGAACCTGGGAGTCGATCTGGCGCGCCAGGAAGTGGTTCAGGCACGCGATCGTTTCCAGGCTGGAGTAGCCAACAACATCGAAGTGATCACCGCGCAGGATGAATTGGCGCGGGCCAACGACAACCAGATCGTAGCCCTGTATCGCTATAATCAGGCGCGCGCCGACCTCGCCCACGCCACCGGCCAAATGGAATCTTTGTACTCGAAATGAGGAAGGAAGAAGGAATGGAGTCACAAACAGTGGAGTTTGAGAAGGAGCGAGAGACGCCCCGCGAGACAGCGAAGTCGGAAACGCGTCCCAGCGAGCCGGTGCGAACCGTTGTTCCGCCCAAGCCCAGGAATTCATCGAAAAAGCTGATCATCCTGATCGTGTTTTTAGTGTTGGCCTCCGTCGCCGGCTACCTGTGGGTGCATTCGTTGAATCGCGTATCCACCGACGATGCGCAAGTGGACGGGCACATCATTCCGATTTCTCCAAAAATATACGGGAAAGTTCAGGAAGTGCTGGTGGACGACAACCAGCAAGTGAAGCAAGGGCAGGTTTTGGTGCGTATCGATCCGCGCGATTATCAGGCCAAGCTGGACCAGGCTGAAGCCGCCGTGGCGGTTGCATCCAGCCAGTCGCAAGGAGCCAATGCCGGCGTTCCGCTTACGCGTGACACCACTGGCAGCAGCGTTACTTCAGCCCAGGCGCAGTTGAGCGCCGCGCAGGCGGATTACGAACAGGCCAAGGTGGATGCCGAGCGCGCCGCCACCTCCGATATAGCAGTAGCGCGCGCCAACGTGGAGACCGCGCAGGCGACGGCCGATCATGCGCAAGCGGATTTAGATCGCATGAAGACGCTGGTGGATAAAGAAGAAATCTCGCGCCTGGAATACGATTCGTATGCGTCCTCCACGCGCGTCTCTCTGAGCCAGTTGCAAGCTGCAAAGGATAAGCTGGCGGCCGTAATCAAGGACGCCGAGACCAAGAAAGCCGCCGTGTTGTCCGCGCAGGCCCGCATAGAGCAAGCGCAGGCCGGCATTGAGCAAGCCAAAGCCACTCAAAAACAGGTGGCGGTTCGAGTGGCGGATGCATCCTCCGCGTTGGCGAGCATCGCCCAGGCTCACGCCAATCAGGAAGCCGCCAAGCTGGATCTCAGTTACACGTCGATTGTGGCGCCCGTGGACGGCGTTGTAACCAGGAAAACCGTTGAAGTGGGCCAGGTGGTCCAGCAAGGCCAAGGGCTGCTGATGCTGGTCCCGCTGCAGGATGTGTGGGTCACCGCCAACTTCAAGGAGACCCAGCTGGCCGACGTTCGAAACGGTCAAAGGGCTGAAGTGAAGGCCGATTTGAGTGGCAAGACCTACCCGGGCCACGTGGATTCGCTGGCCGCTGCCACGGGTACTCGCATGAGCCTGCTGCCGCCCGAGAACGCCACCGGCAATTATGTGAAAGTTGTTCAAAGAATTCCGGTGAAGATTGTGCTCGATCCCATTCCCGGCGGCAATCAAGTGCTGCGTCCGGGCATGAATATCGAAGCCACCATCTTCACCAAGTAACTTAACGCCACGAATTCCATTTATGCCGGCCGGTCTACAAACCGAAGTAGTGGATCTGCGCACGCTCGAGCGCCCAGCTATAAATCCCTGGGTGATCGCCGGCACCGTGATGTTGGCCACCTTCATGGAGGTGCTGGACACCAGCGTGGCCAACGTCGCGCTGCCGCATATCGCCGGCAGCCTTTCGTCCAGCGTGGACGAAGCCACCTGGGTGCTCACCGCGTACCTGGTGGCGAACGCCATCGTGCTCCCGCTCAGCGGCTGGTTTTCCACTTTGTTTGGCCGCAAGCGCTTTTACATGGGATGCGTGATGCTGTTCACCGTCAGTTCCGCCGCATGCGGCCTGGCGCCCAGCCTTCCCATATTGATTCTCTGCCGCGTACTGCAAGGCCTGGGCGGCGGCGCGCTGCAGCCCGTTTCGCAAGCCATCCTGCGCGAAACCTTTCCACGTGAAAAGCAGGGCATCGCCATGGCCGTGTACGGGATGGGCGTGGTGTTCGCGCCCGTGGTTGGCCCGACGCTCGGCGGATGGATCACTGACAACTACACCTGGCGCTGGATTTTCCTCATCAACGTTCCGGTGGGCGTTTGTTCCCTGTTGCTCACTTCGCTGCTGATCTTCGATCCGCCTTATCTGTTCCGCAAAACGCTGCGCGACGGCTTGAAGATCGATTACATGGGCCTGGGGCTGCTGGCCACCGGCCTGGGCGCGCTCGAAATCATGCTGGACGAAGGCCAGCGGCACGATTGGTTCTCTTCGCATGGCATCGTTACCGCCGCGGTCATCGCCGCCGTCGGATTGATCGGCGTGGTTCTGTGGGAGCTGCGGCAGAAAGAACCCGTCGTCGATTTTCGCCTGTTGAAGGACCGCACCTTCGCCATTTCCACGGCCAGCATGTTCATCCTCGGGTTTGTGCTGTATGGCAGCACCATGACGCTACCGCTGTTTCTACAAACCCTGCTCGGCTACACGGCCATGCAGAGCGGCCTGGCGTTGTCTCCCGGTGGCCTGATGATCATGGTGATGATGCCGATCGTCGGCATTCTGCTATCAAAGATCCAGGCGCGCTGGCTCATTATCGTTGGCTTGATCGTGTCCTCGCTGGGCCTGTTCCAGATGTCGCACTTCGACATGCAGATCAACTTTGGACACGCTGTCAGCGCGCGCGTGCTGCAGAGCCTGGGCCTGGCGTTCCTGTTTGTGCCCATCAATACGGTGGCGTTCGCCTTCATTGCCCGTGAGAAGACCGGCTATGCCACCGGCTTGATCAACCTGGCGCGCAACATGGGCGGCAGCAGCGGCATCGCGATCTGTACAACATTGATCGCCCGGCGCGAACAATTCCACCAGCAGCGCCTCATCGAGAATCTTTCCCCGCTCAACCCGGCCTATCAGTCGGCACTGGCCGGCGCCAAGCAAATGATGATGACCAACGGCGCCAGCTCCACGCAGGCCGCCGCGCAGGCGCAGGGAATGCTCTACAACAGCATGCAGCAACAAGCCGCCATGCTTTCGTTCAACGAAGTCTTCTGGGTTCTGGGGGTTTTGTTTCTGGCGGTGATCCCGCTGATGTTCCTGATGAAGAAAACCGGACCGGCCAAGGGCCCAGTAGCGATCGAACACTGACGGGAAGACCGGTTCCCAAGCAATACAAGGAAGACCAGGAATACAAGGAATTCAGAACCAACCGGCTCCCCCGTATTCCTTGTCTCCCTTGTATTCCGTCTTCTACTTGATCTTCTCGTCTTTTTCTACTTTGCCGTCGCGGATATGAATCACCCGGTGGGCGTGCATGGCAATGTCAGCTTCGTGCGTCACCAGCACGATGGTGTTGCCTTGCTGCCATAATCGATCGAACAGCGCCATGATGTCGTTGCCGGTGGCGCTATCCAGAGCGCCGGTGGGCTCGTCCGCCAGCAGGATGGACGGGTTGTTCACCAAGGCCCGCGCTACCGCCACGCGCTGCCTCTGGCCGCCCGAAAGCTCGTTCGGCCGGTGATACATGCGCGATTCCAGATCCACGGCGCGCAGTGCGGCTTTCGCGCGCTCCTCCCGCTCTTCCTTGGGAACTCCGGCGTAAATCAGCGGCAGCTCCACGTTGTGCAATCCGGAAGCGCGCGCCAGCAGATTGAAGGTCTGGAATACAAATCCGATTTCCTTGTTGCGGATATGCGCCAGCTCGTCGTCCTGCATGTCGCTCACCAGGTTGCCGTTGAGATAGTACAGGCCGCGGGTGGGCGAATCCAGGCAGCCGATCAGATTCATCAGCGTCGATTTGCCCGACCCCGACGGACCCATGATAGCCACATACTCGCCACGCCGGATCTCGATGTCCACGCCCGACACCGCGTGGATCTCCTGATCGCCCATCACATACGTTTTCCACAGATCGTAGGTGCGGATGACGATGCCATCGCGCTTTAAGCTCTCGCCGCGATCCAGCAGCTCCTGTGTTGCCGTTGCCATGCGCTAGCTTTCCGACGACGGAGACGCGGTAATAACCGTGTTGTTGACTTTTACCTTGGCGAAATTGCGCAGCGTTCGGATTACCTTGTATGTGCCCGTGATAATCTGATCGCCGTCTTTCAACCCGCCCAGCACTTCGATGTCGGTGGCGCCGGTGATTCCGGTCTTCACTGGAACGAACTCGGCTTTCCCGTTCCGGATGGTGAATACGCCCTGCAGCTCTTCCTTCTTGGCCTTTTCCGCCACGGGATCGACGTTAGATGCAGCTTGCACTGCGTCAGGCTTCTTGGGATCCAGATCGCCGCGCTGCCGCACCGTTAGGGCTTGAATCGGAATGGTAAGCACGCGCGGCTTGGTGGCCGTCACGATTTTTCCGGTGCAGGACAGGCCCGGGCGTATGTCCTCCGGCGGATCGTCCAGTGCAATCACTACCTTGAAGTCCTTGGCCTCTTGGTCCGACGTGTTGCTCTGGGATGCCGCAACTCCGCTGGATCGCAAGATCGCGGTGTCGCCGATCTCGGTCACATGCCCATGGAAAGTGTGGTTCGGCATGGCGTCGATGGTCACCTCGGCCGCCTGATTCAGGCTCACATTCACGATGTCGGTCTCGTCCACCTTCACTTCGGCCGTGATCACCGACATGTCCGCGATGGTCATGATCGTACTAGCCGCCGAGTTCTGCACGCCCGGTACAACCGTCTCGCCGGCGCGAACCGGCAAATTGGTGACGATACCGTTGATCGGCGACGTGACGTCGTATTTATCCAGAATGTCCGCGAAGCGATTCAAGTTGGCTTGCTGTTGGGCGGTGTGTTTCTGCGCCGAGGTCAACTGTTGGCGAGCCTGGGCCTCTTGCGCCCGGGCCTGCGAAAGGCGGGCTTCCGCTTCACCGATGGCCGCCACCGCGGTGTCGTACTCGGCCTGTTTCTGTTCGTAATCCTGTTTTGCGAGCAGTTTGGCATTGAACAACTCCGTGGCCCGATCGAAATTCGCCTTGGTACGAGCCAGTTCGGCTTTGTTTTTATCCAACGTCGCCTGCGCCGTAGTGACGCCATCGGCCTGCGATTTCAATCCCGCCTCGGCTGCCGCGGAATCGGCCAAGGACGTATCGATGGACGCCTTTTGCGCCACCACATCCGCATTCGCTTGCACGGATTCCATTTTGGCCACCACTTGCCCCTTGCGGACGTGATCGCCTTCCTTCACCAGAATTTCCGTGATGGGCGCCGGGCCAATGGTGTTTGCTCCCAAGTTGATGTAGTTCTTGGGCTTGATCTCGCCCGATGCGGTGACCGTAGCCACCAAATCCTGGCGCGCGACGCGGCTGGTTTGCACGTCGACAATGCCGCGCTGATTGTACTTGATGCTGGCGACAATGCCGCCGCTCACCAGCACAGTAAGACCGATTGTCAGCAGAATCTTTGTGTTTGCCTTCACTTGGGACGAGTCTCCCCAGCAGGTTTAGACGTAATAATCGAAGGGTTTGTTCGATTTAGTTTTATCGTAACATGCGGGCTTCCTAAGGGTGGTGGTTGGCAACCGACATAGGCAAACGCGCAGACCTGCATAGTCGGGGCGGGTGGGGCCACACGAAATTTGTTCTTGACCCTGGAATCGATTCCAGGGTGCATAGTAGGCTTGGAGGGTGAAAGAAGCTGGAAAGACAATGCGATCAGGCGAACTCGCCAAGCTCACCGGAGTGAGTGCGGACACCCTGCGGCATTATGAGCGGCTTGGATTGCTGGCTCGCCCCAGGCGAACCACTGCGGGATATCGAATGTATCCTGCGGAGGCGCTCAAGCGTGTCCAGTTAGTGCGCCGCGCAATGTCGGTGGGATTTACGTTGGCCGAGTTGGTTCGGATCTTGGGTGTAAGGGACCGCGGAGGAGCGCCTTGTAAGCAGGTTCATGCACTGGCGGCGTCTAAGTTGGTTCAGATCGATGAACGGATGCAAGAACTTCTTCTCGTACGCAAGCACCTGGAGGAGCTAATTGCAATTTGGGAAGACCGACTCGATCGGACCCCCGAGGGCCAACCCGCGGGACTGCTGGAAATGCTCTCCAGTTCGACACCTCCGCTTTCCAGGAAAGGACTGAAACAATGAAGAGCTATTCGGTACTTCTGTTGACGACGCTATCTCTTGGGTTCCATTCCGGCACCGGCTGGAGCCAGACGGGCCAGGAACCGGCCCAACATATAGATATGGATCGCCGGGCAGACATGCATAGTCGGGGCGATGGAGTAATGGGCTTCTCACACGAGAAGACCACGCACCACTTCCGCTTGTTACCCGACGGAGGATCTATTGAGGTAACTGCGAACGATCCCGCGGACACGGCGACTCGCGACCAGATTCAGATGCACCTGTCGCACATCGCTCGAATGTTCGCGGACGGCAATTTTCAAGCTCCCATGCTCGTTCATGACAAGGTTCCGCCGGGAACTCCCGTCTTGCAGCGCCTCAAAGCGGTGGTCTCTTATCGTTTCGAAAAAATTTACCGAGGCGGGCGGGTAAGAATCACTACGGCCAATCCCGAGGCGCTAAATGCCGTGTACGAGTTCCTACGCTCTCAGATTTCCGACCATCAGACCGGTGACTCACAACAAGTGGCGCCTAAGTCAGGACAATAGCGCCGTTAACCTATAGCGGCCCCCCCCCAACTAGCGCAGAGCCGCGTAGAGCGCCTGTTTCCAGCGCCCCGCGTCGATGGCCCAATAGACTTTGGCCTTGGAACCTCGCTCCAGCAGTTCGCTCCACGTCGCGCGGTTCCGCTGGTTGGCCGCGACACCCAGGCGATCCACCACCGTCATGCCGCGCGTGAGGTCTGTGGCTGTTTCGATGTCCACATAGTGCCGGCTCGATTCATAACCGATGGAGGGTTCCAGCGCGATGGACATAGCCACTGGATCCGGCAGCGAAATGCCGTCTTCGCCAGTCTGCACGCGGTATGCTTCTCGCGCAATGCTGTTACACTCCACCGCGAAGTTGGCCAGGTCCGTGCCCAGCTTACCGATGAACTCGATATCCGCCGGCGCCAGAACCGCCGGGCCTCGGCATAATTGCCAGCCCACCAGCTCAATCGGCAAACCACTGCGGAATACAATGCGCGCGGCGTCGGGATCGACCCACATGTTGTATTCGGCGGCCGGCGTGACGTTCCCTTCGCAGCACGGCGCTCCTCCCATAATCACGCAGCGTCCGATATTGGCAGCCAAATCCGGCGCCTCAGCCAATGCGAGCGCAATATTTGTGAGAGGGCCCAGCGTGACGATCAGAATCCCTGGATTGCTTCGGACCAGGGAGATGATGGCTTCCACAGCGTGTTGCTTCTCTGCGCCGCGACTCGGCGGCGGATAGCCGTGATCGCCTAATCCGTCTTTGCCGTGGAACCAATCCGCAGTGACCAGGCTGCGCGTCAACGGCTTCCCGGCTCCTTGGTAAACCGGCGTGCTCACCCCGCAGAGTTCGGCGGTGTAGAGCGCATTGCGAGTGGCGCGCTCTACTTGGACGTTGCCCGCCACCGTGGTGATCGCGATCACGCGCGCGCTTGCCGAACGGAGCGCCATAATCAACGCCACAGCGTCGTCCGATGCGGTATCGGTGTCGATCAGCATCGCTAAGGGCTTTAGCATTGACATTTTCAAGATTCGTATGTTACGTTGCAGTTCCAGCCTCGCAACGTTGCGAGCGTACCCTACGTCGCGTTCATCCCCGTCGCATTCTTCCCTGTAGATTTGGCCCCGTTGCTCCGCGCTTTGTCTTCATCATTGTGTCACCAAATTGTGTCAGCAAATTGTGTCACCCCAGGGAGGAAACATGCGATTCACTCTGATGGTTGGTTTTCTTGCGGTGGTGCTTGCCGCGATCGGTTCCGCACAGACATTTCGCGGTGGCATCAGCGGAATTGTCACGGACCAAACTGGCTCTATCGTGCCCGGTGCTGAAGTAAAGGCCTCGAATGAAGCGACCGGTTTGGTTTACACCACGACAGGTTCGACCTCGGGTGAGTTCGCTTTCGCCGATTTACCACCCGGCTCTTATGTGGTGGTGGTTTCGCGAACCGGATTTTCCACCCTTACGATCACCGCCGTGCGAGTGTCGGCCGGGTCAACATACAACCTGCCCGCCAAGCTGGATGTGGCGCAAGTTGCGACGTCGGTGGAAGTCTCAGCGGCGGCCCTGGCGCTGGAATCGAGCGAGACAACTCTCAACACTACCATCCCAACGCAAACCGTGCAGGACCTTCCGATTAATGGGCGGGACTACGTCCAGATGGTCGCATTGTCCTCGGGCTTCTCCGGCTACGCGGCCGGCGCCAACGGATCGGTGGACGGCGCGCGTGCCAATCAGGTCAACTGGCAGATCGAGGGAACCGACAACAACGATCAGTGGTGGAATATCATGGCGGTAAACCAGGGCGGGATCCAAAGTATTCCGGGCGTCCTGCTGCCCTTGGATTCCATTGAGGAGTTCTCGCTGCAAACGCAGGGAGGGCCGGAATCCGGACGCAATCCAGGCGGCACCATCAACCTGATCATTAAATCGGGAACGAACCAGCTACACGGCAGCGCTTACTATTACAATCGCAACGAGGCGCTCGCGGCCCAGTCCCCGTTTGCGCCACCCGGCAGCCCCAAGCATGAGCTGCGGAACCAACATTTCGGGTTTTCGCTCGGTGGCCCCATTATCAAGGACAAGACTTTTTACTTCATTACGTACGAGGACCAGAGATTCCTGATTGGGACCCAGGCGCTGACCACCACCCCAACCGCGGCCTATCAGCAAGAGGCTCTCCAGTTACTGAGTCAATACCATGTCGCAGAAAGTCCGATCGCGGTGAACTTACTCAACGCGCTGTATCCTGCAAATTCGCTCACCGGCGCCGGCACGCCGAACAACTACTTTTCGGGAGTTCCTGAAACCGGCTTCAGCCATAATGGGCTGGTCAAACTGGATCATAGCTTCAACAGCAATAATAGGCTGTCGTTCCGCTGGTTCGTAGGGCAGGGCGTACAGGTGGCGCCGGTCGGGTCCTACGTCCCTTACTACTACCAAGTGGGCCCCATGCACGTGCAGAATTATTCGGTGATTTATAACACCATACTGTCGCCGACTGTTTCCAATCAGTTGTTATTTGGCGTCAGCTACTTCAAACAAGTTTTCTCCGACGCAAATACCGCGATTAATCCCATCGCACTCGGGCTGAACACGGGCGTGACTTCGTCCGACCTGGTGGGAGCTCCGTTCGTTTCGATCGGCAATTTCGCTTTAACGGGACTCACTCCCGACTCAGGGCGTCAAGATATCACAGGTCACATTTCCGATGCCTTGTCCATGACCAAAGGAAAGCACCAACTGCGCTTTGGAGGCGAATTCCGGAGGGCGCAGATCGATTCGATGTACACCACCGGCGGCCGCGGCGCATTCTTCTTCAATGGCTCCGAAGGCCCCTGGAGCGGTCTGTTGAATAACCCCAATTTCGATTCGAATATCGCTTCGCTGGCCGACTTCATGGCCGGCTATGTTTACCAGTCCATCATTATGGAGGGCGACCAGGAGCGCCTGGTCAAGATGAACAGCTTCAATCTGTTCGCCCAGGACTCCTGGCAAGCAACGCGCAAGCTGAACATCAACCTTGGCCTGCGCTACGAATATGAAGGGCCGCTGCACGACGGCAAGGACGATCTCTCGGTTTTCAATCCCGCGCTGGGCGGTCTGGCAGTCGTTGGCCAGCAGGTTGGTAACTTATATCCCCAGTATTGGAAGGCAGCCAGCCCGCGCGTGGGCCTGGCTTATCAGCCCGGCAGCGGCGATCTGGTGATTCGCGCCGGATTCGGCATCTTCTTCGACACGCCAGCCATCGTTCCGTTTCTCGACAATTCCTTTAGCCTGGCGACGCCCTCCACAAAGAACAATGGTCCAATCGGCGTGGAAGGAAATCCGGCCGGCGCAAATCCCGTCTATCTGATTCAGGAGAATGGCTACACCATCACTCCCGGCCAGCTCTTGTTCCCCTCGACGCTCTCCCTTACTGGGAATAATGTCGTAAATCTGTTTTCCGTTAGTCCCAATTTCCGGCCCGCGTACGACATGAGTTACAACATGAATATCCAAAAAGGCCTGGGAAAGAACGCGGTTCTTCAGGTGGGTTACGTGGGTATGGAAGCTCGGCGGCTTCTGGTAGTAACCGATATCAATGAGGCGGCGCCCGGCAGCGGCTACATTTCTGGAACCGACGCGCAAGGCTTCACTTACCAGCAGGCCAGCCGGCCGTACTTTTCGCAATACCCGAATTTCGGCGTGATCAATCAAATCTCGAGTTCGGGTACATCCAACTACAATTCACTGCAAGTGACCCTCCGAACCCGGGTTTGGCATGGAGTGTCAACGCAGTTCAATTACACTTGGGCGCACAGCCTGGACGAGATCACAGCCTACGTTGGCGCTATTCCGCAGGACAGTACAAACTTCAAGAACGACTACGGCAACTCGGATTTCGATATCCGTCACAACTTCAGCGGCTATATTGTCTACGAAATTCCTGGAGCGGCGTGGGGGCCGCATTGGCTGACGCACGATTGGGAAATGACCAGCAAGATGCAATTCCATACGGGCGAGCCGTTCACCGTCTTCGCCAGCTACGATACCAGCGGCACCGGCGAGAACACCACGCGTGGCGATCAAGTAGGCAATCCGTATGCGGGAGTGAACCATAACCAGGTGCAGGGCCAACCAGTGCAGTGGATCAATCCGGCTGCGTTCGTAGATCCGCCCCAAGGCAGCTTCGGGACGGTGGGCCGCAACACCCTGCGTGGACCGGGTTACGGTGACGTCGATCTGGCGTTCCTCAAGAATATTCCCATTAAAGAAAGGCTGCACGCGCAACTGCGCATCGAGCTATTCAACATTTTCAATCGCGTCAATTTAGCGCCGCCCAGCGGCACCATCGGGGGCGGGTTTGGACAGTCTTCCGACACCATTGGCGACTACAACGGATCGCCCGGCATCGGCCCTGGCGAGCCATTCAACACTCAAATAGCGCTGAAGATCATTTTCTAATTCATGCGGATCGCATTTTGCTCTCTCGTGGCGGCTCTGGCCGTCCTCGAGGCTGGCTGCTCGCGCGCGGCCGCGCCAAGTTCCAGCCCGTCCATTGACGGGGATCTGATGGAGGTCACGATCCCCCAGTTGGAGCAGCTCTACGCCAACCATAAGTACACCGTTACCGAAGTTGTCGAGTGGCACGTGGCGCGCATTCAGAAGTACAACGGGATTTATCGTGCCGTCCAGGACCTGGACCCTGGGGCGCTCGCAACGGCTGCGCGCGAGGACGCGGATGCAAAAGCCGGTGGCGCCGGATTTGTGCGCGGCCCCATGTGGGGCGTGCCGATTGTTACCAAGGCCAACACCAGCGTCAAGGGCCTGATCACAACCGATGGATGGAAAGGCTACACCATCCCCGGCCATGAGTTGATCGCGCCGAAGGATGCAACCATCGTCGGAAAGCTGCGCGCGGCCGGAGCCATCATTATCGGGCAGACCAACATGCCGGATTTTGCGGCCAGCGATACCAATCGCAGCACCGCCTACGGACGCACCGGAAATGCCTATGATGTGCGGTTCAGCCCCGGTGGTTCGTCGGGAGGCACCGTCACATCCGTCACCTCAAATTTCGCTGTTCTCGGCAACGGGACCGACACCGGTAATTCCATCCGAATGCCGGCAGCCACTAGTTCCGTGGTTGGTGTCTTTCCCACGCGCGGACTAGTGAGTATCGCCGGCATCGCGCCGCTCGATTGGCTGCTCGACAATACTGGGCCAATCGCCCGCGATGTCACCGATACCGCCCTTGCGCTGGGCGTTATGGCCGGCGAAGATCCTTTGGATCCAGCCACCCTCGGTTCTGCCGCCAAGGCCCAGCCCGGCCCCTATACGCAGTACTTGAAACCGGACGCGCTCAAAGGAAAACGCTTCGGCGTTCCCGCTTTCATCCTGGCGGGAGCCGGAATTCCGTTTCAGGGCATGCCCGCGTCCGAGTCGCCTGCCGATGTGAAGAAGGACACCGACGATTCCCGGCTTCCGCTCAGGCCCGAGACCCGCGATGCATTTATGAAATCTTTGGACGGGCTGCGCGCCGCTGGCGCAACCGTGGTCTTCGACGATTCCATCCTGCCCGACAGCTTTGCAGTGACCGTGGCACGCGTCGGCACCGTCCCCTACATCCGCGAAGGAACGGAAAAGTTTCTCGCCGAATTTGGTCCGGCGCAATACCATTCGGCTGACGAGTACCTGAAAGCCGTTGGTTCTCCGCTGCCGGCGACTATCATCGGCGGCGTCGATAAGACTGCTCCGAAGCGCCGTCCGCCGCCGGTCCAAGCCGTCTTCGAGACCGATCCCAAAGCCGATGCCAACGTTCTTGCGCCGCGAAAAAAAGCCCTCGAAGCTTACAACGAGGCACTGGATCGGCTGCACCTCGACGGCTATGTTTATCCGGCTACGCAAATGCCTCCACCCGACGAGACGATGGAGCAGGACGGGAAGATCAGTGGTGGTCCGCACAGCGACACGGGATGGGTGAATATGATCGGCGTTCCAGCGGTGGTGGTTCCCGGCGGATTCTATCCGGGGGGTCTCCCGTTCGGCTTAGAGATTTCGGCGCGCTTGTGGAAAGATGGCGATTTACTCGGTTGGGCCTACGCATATGAGCAGGCAACGCACCACCGGAAGCCGCCTGTGCTGGTGGAAAAAGGCCTGCTGCCGGATGCGAGGTAAGCGCGCTATGCCTTCGGATGTGCCTTATCGTAGACCGCCATCAAATCCGCCACCGACACCTGCGTGTACTTCTGCGTCGTGGATAGCCGCGCATGCCCCAGCAATTCCTGGATGGCCCGCAGATCAGCGCCGTCGCTCAGCAGATGCGTGGCATACGCGTGGCGCAGGCTGTGCGGATGAATGGATGAGTCGCCGGTAATCATCCGCGCGTAAAATTTCACGATTCCGCGCGCGCCGCGGTCCGTCAGCCGTTCCCCGCGATGGTTCAAGAAAATCGCACGCTCGCCGCCCGTGGCCGGCTTTCTGAGCGCCAAATAGCGGTCCAAGGCATCTGACGCTTTGCCCGCATAGGGCACCTGCCGCTCCTTCTTGCCCTTGCCGCGCACGCGAACCCAACGTTCGCTGAAATCGAAATCCTCCAGATTCAAACCGACCAGTTCGCTGATGCGCAGCCCGCAGCCGTACAGCAGCTCGAAGATTGCCAGATCGCGCCCCGGATACGGCCGCTCGAATTTATCCGCCGCCGGCGTCACGCCATCCACCAACGCGTTGGTCTGCTCGGCCGTCATTACGAACGGCAGCGATTTTGGAGCCTTCGGCGTGCGCACCATGCGCGCGACGTTCTTCGTCACCACGCCTTCGCGCAGCAGAAACTTGAACAACGAACGGACGGACGCCAGCTTCCGGCGCATGCTAACGGCGCTCAGCCGCTGCTCGTATAAATGTCCCAGCCATTCCCGGATCGCCAGCGCGTCAAGGTCTTCGAGCGCCGGTTTCGGCTTTCCTGGAATCTTGAAATAATCGAGCAACTGCTCCAGGTCCGACGCGTAATTTCGCACCGTGTGCGCGGACGCGTTCTGGCGCCGCAGCTCATCGAGAAAGCGCTCGATCTGGCCAGCCAATTCTGATGTACGGCTGTCAGGCATAAACAGACAGATATTGATCCAGCTTCTCAATTGCGCGCCGGCAAATTTCGGTGTGCCGAGCCTTTTTGTCGTGCCGAAACCGTAAACGCGTCGGTTCATCCAGCGCCGGCAGCAAGTCAAACGTGATGTTCGCCGGCTGATAATTGCGCGCGTCCGCGCCCGAAACATATGCGCACAGCGATCCTATGGCCGTCTCGCGAGGAAACGCTCGTATCTCCGCTCCCGAGGCCAGTTCCATCGCGTGCCGTCCGGCAATCAAGCCGGTGGCGATCGATTCCACGTACCCTTCCACGCCCGAAATCTGGCCGGCGAAAAATACTCGCGGATTTTTCCGGAGCTGCAGCGTATTCGTGAGCAGCGCGGGCGCATTGATGTATGTGTTGCGATGAATTTGCCCGTAGCGCAAAAAATCGGCGCGCTCCAATCCCGGAATCATGCGAAAAACCCGCGCCTGCTCCGGAAACCGCATGTGATTTTGAAATCCCACCAGGTTGTAGCTATCGGCGCGCAGGTTTTCCTGCCGCAATTGCACCACCGCGTAAGGCCGCCGGCCGGTGCGCGGATCCTCCAGGCCCATCGGCTTCATCGGACCGAACCGCAACGTCTCGCGGCCCCGCCGTGCCAGCTCTTCAATGGGCAGGCAGGCTTCAAAGAATCGCGTGTTGGCCTTCGGGTCATCCTCTGGGATATGCGCGGGCACAGCTTCCGTCGCGAGAATCGCGTCCACGAATCGCTCGTATTGCTCGCGATCCAGCGGGCAGTTCAAATAGTCGTCGGTGCCGTCCAGCGATTTGCCGTACCGGGAAGCGCGAAACGAAATCCCCAGATCAATCGACTCCGCGTCCACGATAGGGCTAATCGAGTCGTAAAAGAACAATCGCTCCGCGCCTGTGAGGCGTCCGATATCTTCCGCCAGCGCACCGCTCGTCAGCGGCCCCGTGGCGACGATCGTGATTGCGTCATCGGAAATACAGGTCGCCTCTTCACGCCGCAGCTCAATGCGCGGATGTCCTTCAATGGCGCGCGACACCTCTCGCGCGAACACTTCGCGATCCACCGTCAGCGCCTGGCCGCCTGGCACGCGAGCTTGCAGCGCCGCGCGCAACAGCAGGGAGTCAAGCCTGCGAAGTTCTTCCTTTAATAGCCATGGCGCGGAGCTCTCCGCTTCGCTCTTCAGCGAATTGCTGCACACCAGTTCGGCAAGCCAGTCCGTTTTGTGCGCTGGCGTCGGCCGCCCTGGCCGCATTTCGAACAACACACAATCCAGGCCCGCCGAGGCAACCTGCCAGGCCGCTTCCGAACCCGCCAAGCCGCCGCCCAAAATGTAAATGGGATCCACTAGGTTCAGCATACATGGTGGCCCTAAAGTAGTATGGTCGGGTTAAACTAGGAACTCGGAATCGCCATGACCTGCCGCACTTGCGCGAAAGACATCCCGGACTCCAGCCGCTTCTGTTTGTCTTGCGGCGCGGTGCTTGGTGGCGAGCCGCTGGTCACTCAAACCGTCGCGGTGCCCGCATCCACTCCCAGACCCGCTGCCACGCCAACACCGGTCCGAAGCTCGTCCCACCCTTCGCTTTCTTCTTCCGGCTCGCTCCCCGAAGGCCGCTTTCTACCCGGCGCGCTGCTCGCCAATCGTTATCGCATCGTGGCGCTCCTCGGCCGCGGCGGCATGGGCGAAGTTTATCGCGCGCACGATCTCACGCTCGGCCAGGAAGTGGCGCTCAAGTTCCTGCCCGAAGTGGCCGCTCGCAATCCAGCCGCGCTGGCCCGCTTCTACAACGAAGTCCGCATCGCGCGCCAGGTCTCGCACGCGAACGTCTGCCGCGTTTACGATCTCGGCGAAGTGGAAGGCCAGCCTTATTTATCGATGGAATACGTCGATGGCGAGGATCTCGGTTCGCTGTTGCGCCGCATCGGGCGCCTGCCGTCCGACAAAGCCGTCGAAACGGCGCGCCAGTTGTGCGCCGGACTCGCAGCCGCCCACGCCAAGGGCGTCCTGCATCGCGATCTGAAGCCGGCCAACGTGATGCTCAACGGCCGCGGCCAGGTGGTTGTCACCGATTTCGGATTGGCCGCGCTGGCCGACGAAATCCCGGGTGAAGAAATCCGCAACGGCACTCCCGCCTACATGGCTCCCGAGCAACTGGCCGGACGAGAAGTCACGGTGCAGAGCGACATCTATTCGCTGGGCTTGGTGCTGTACGAAATATTCACCGGCAAGCGCGCGTTCGAGGCCGCCACGCTGGCCGAGTTGGTGCGCCTGCACAGCGAAACCAGTCCCGTGAGTCCGTCGACGTTAGTGAAGGAGCTAGATCCGGCCGTCGAAAGCGCAATTCTGCGCTGCCTCGATCCTGAGCCAGCGAAGCGCCCGGCGTCCGCTCTCGCTGTGGCGGCTCGTCTTCCGGGCGGAGATCCATTGGCCGCCGCGCTCGCCGCCGGCGAAACACCTTCGCCACAAATGGTGGCGGCTTCCGGCGAAACAGCGGCGCTCTCGTGGAAGATCGCAGTTCCAGTTTTTGCGGCCTCGCTGGCCGGGCTGATCGCCTTTACGATCCTGGCTGCAACTTCTAGCCTGCTCGAAAAAGCGCAACTCAGCAAACCTACCGAAGTGCTTGCCGACAAGGCCCGCGAGATGATCCAAAGCCTGGGCTATACCGCGCCGCCCGGCGACTCGGCTTCCGGCTTCTACTTCAACCAGAACTTTCTCAACGCGGTTGCAAAAGACGACAAGCCGCTTCCCAATTGGGATTTAGTTGCTCGCAGCCGTCCTGCGGTGCTGACTTTCTGGTATCGCCAAAGCCCGGAACCCATGCTGCCTCAGGGCCTGACGAATGACATGCTGATTCCGGGGGGCATCGATGAGGACGATCCCAAGCAGACCATGTCCGGCATGATCGATGTCCGGCTGGATCCCCAAGGCCGACTGGTCTACTTTGAAGAGATCCCGCCGGAAAAAGAAGATCCAACCGGCCAAATTTCTTCGCCACCCAATTGGACCGCCCTCTTCGCCGCCTCCGGCCTGGACATGTCCAAATTCAAACCAGCCGCGCCGATCTGGACTTCACTGGCATCCGCCGACCTGCGCCAGGCCTGGACCGGCGAGTGGCCTGGGTACAAAAGCCGGCCGCTGCGTGTCGAGGCCGCGGCATGGCATGGACGCCCGGTGTTTTTCTTGCTCTCTGGACCGTGGACTCGCGCGGGCCGCATGCCGTCCAGCGAATCAGGCGGCGCCAGCCAGGTGGCCAACGAAATTTTGGTGGCGCTTGTACTCTTTGTGCCGGCGCTCGCGGCCGCGTTCCTGGCGCGTTTCAACTTCGTCCGCGGCAAGGGCGATCGTCGCGGCGCGATGCTTCTGGCCATCGTAATGTTTAGTCTGCACATGGCGCTTTGGGCCTTCCAAACCCATTTCTCCTCGGCCGGGAATTTCATTTATCTCCTGGTGCTGGCCATCAGCACGGCGCTGTTTTGGGGAGGCGCGGTGTGGATGCTTTATTTGGCGCTGGAACCCTATGTGCGCCGTTACTGGCCGCAGGCCATTATCTCGTGGACGCGCGTGCTCGCTGGGCGCTGGCGCGATCCTTTAGTCGGCCGCGATGTCCTCTATGGTGTCATTCTGGGTACCATCTTTTGCGATCTCTACGGCATCCGCTATCACCTGGAAGGCCGCTTCGGCGCGCTCCCCTCTCTACTGGGCGTGGAATATTTTGGAAACGCCCGCATGGCCATCGCCACATGGCTGCAACATATTCCCAGCTCGATCAGCTCCACGCTGCTATTGTTTCTGCTGCTCTTCCTTTTCCGCGTCGTATTGCGAAAATCCTGGCTGGCCGCCGCAGCCTTTGTGCTGTTGTTCACGGCCCTCAAGTCCATTGGCTCCGGCTACCCCGCTCTGGAATGGCCCATGGAAGCGATTCTCTATTGCGCGTTCGCCTTTGGAGCGCTGCGCTTCGGCCTGGTAACTCTCGCGGCCGCTCTCTATACGGCCAACGTGGGATTGAATATCCCGGTGACGCTGAACACATCCGCTTGGTATTTCACCGACGCGGCTCTGGCGCTGGCAAGCATCGCCGCCCTCGCAATCTGGGGCTTCTACGTCGCACTGGCCGGCCAGGTGCCGTGGAAGGCCGAATCCTAAACAGCGCTAATTGCTGTGAAATAAGAGGTCTTCGAGAGCTTTCCGCCGCACCTGCCACAATTCGACTTCTTTGTCCTCCACCTGCAGCTTGCACTCGCCCTGGTCATTGAAGATCAGGGTCACCTCGAACACGTTGTTGCCCGCATCGTCCTTCACTACAATGGCGTGTTCGGCAAGGCTGAATATTACCGACTTGTGGAAATCGCCGGCCTTGAGTAGAACCGTAAAGTCGTCGCCGCCGTCCGCTACCGAAAACTCGTAGGGGGCGTAATTTGGGCGCAAGCTGTTGCGAGTCTTTACGTCGTCTTCAACTTGTAATTTGAGTTCCTTGAATATGTTCGGGAAAGAACATTGGGAACGCTTCGTTACCCAGTCGAACTTCGATTCGTCGGACACACTTTCATACTACACGGCGAGAGCCAGAATCCAGAAGTCAGAATCCAGAATCAAGAGCCTCGACCGCCACATTCTGAATTCTGAATCCTGAATTCTTGAATTCCTCTCTTCAGCCTGCCCGCCGCACACTGATCCCTCCGCCCGACGTGTGCAGATAGAGCAGCGGACCCCCGCCATTCAAAGGTGCGTGAAGCTCGCGATGATGACGATCCCCGTCATTCGATACCGGAAAGTCCGTCCAGACGCTGCCGCCGCTGGTAGAGGCGTCCAGATCCACGTGAATGTCCCTGGCCAGGCTTACATTAATGCTCCCGCCGGAAGTGCTCAAACGGCACTCCTCCTTCGGCTGTCCCTGCAACGACGCCGTGACACCGCCTCCGGAAGTGGAAGCATCAATCGCGCCTGTGACCTCGCGCACCTCGATACTCCCGCCCGAGGTGTGCGCTTTCACGCGGCCCGAGGCCCGTTCAATCGAAATCCCGCCGCCGCTAGTGGACGCGTCCACGTCTCCGCCAACTTCGGTGATATGGATGGAGCCTCCCGATGTGTGCAAAAGAGCCCGGCCTTTGCCGCGCGCCAGCGTGATGCTTCCGCCGGATGTGCGCCCGGTCACAGTACCGTCAATCTGACCGAAGTTCAGCGAGCCGCCTGAGGTATGCGCGCTGACATCGCCCGCCAGATCGCTTACCGAAATCGACCCTCCGGAAGTCTCAGCCTGGGCATTGAATTTGTGCGGCACCGTAACGCGATACTCCACTTCGCGCAGCCAGGTGGAATATTCCAGACACTGCCCGTTGCGGCAGATCGGGTGGCCGAAGATCACCGGCCAGACCGACAGCATGGGCTTCCAACCCTGATGAAACGCTCCGGTTACACGGATCTCGGAGCCTTGCTGCGCAACATCCAGCGTGAAATCGCGAAGCATGCGATCGAATTCGGCCCGGGACGGTGGGTCTCCGCGAAAGTACACCTCTACCTCGACGCTTTTGTCATCGCCGGGCTGGATCCGGATCGAACCGACTTCGGCGTTCAGAGTCAAACCCGTGGCCGAAGAAACGGGAGCCGTTTTCCGGACACGATCTTCGGTTTCAGCCGCATAGAGAAATATAGAGCAGGCCAGAGCGGCGGTAAGCAAACGTAGCACGGCAACCTCCTGTTGAGATGTAATACGCGCCACTCCCCATTTCGTTCGCAATATTTCCTCGTCTTCCTCGTCTTCCTCCCCACTGGGCTATAATCACCGATGGACCGCCAGTTGCTAAACGGTTCTCTTCACATGCGCGGCATTTTTATATCTACACTCCTGTTCGCCTGGGTAGCCTTCGCGGAAGGCCCTGTGGCCACTGTCGAATCCGACCCCCCAATCGTCAAATCGGTTCACGTCGCAGGCACCTCCGTGTCTGTGGATTTGAAGACACAGGTGGGCCAGCGTTTCGACGTAAGCACCGTCCAGGGCGATGTTCATCGCCTATGGGCCACCGGACGCTTTGATGACATTCGCGTGGATACCAAGCCCCAGGACAACGGAACCGCGGTGGTGTTCAGCGTGGTGGAAATGCCGCAGTACGTTCTTCACACGCTGAAGGTGGAACCGTCTACGTTCGGGTTGCAGATGAATCTCCCCGAAGGAACTCCGATTACGCAGCTACGCGCCCACCAGATCGCCAATCAGGCCCAGGAGTCGCTTCGTTCCGACGGCTTCCGGACCGCCACCGTGGACTACGATATTGTTCCGTTCCTCGGCCAGAAGGTGGATCTACATCTCAACATCGACGCCGGCGAGCGCATCCGCGTCAAGCAGGTGGAGTTTACCGGCGACACCGCATTCGACCCCAAGGAGCTTCGCGGCGCCCTTCACACGCTCAAGATCAAACGCGTCACGCCGCCCATCCCCGGCCTGTGGAACGGTTGGGTTCTCTATCCCGGCTACAGCCCCGAAAGCGTCCAAGGCGACATGGCGCAGTTGCGCTCCTTCTATATGTCCAAGGGCTACTTCGACGCGACCGTCAAAGCGGACAACGTCGAAATCGTTCAAAAGGCCGCGCACGTCAAGGTTCAAGTGGAGGCCGGACAGCTCTATCACGTGCGAACCGCGCAAATCTCCGGTAACGGAATTACAACCCAAGTGGTGCACCCTCTGAATGGAATTATGCGTTCTCAGAACTACTGCTCGACGTTGTTTGCCGAGCGGCGCCAAGCCGAGCACGAAGGCATTCTGGATTTCGCTGTCAACATGCAGGTTCAGCCCACCGCGGAGAGCACTCCAGAGGTTCCGGAAGCCGATCTGGCCACCACCATCGATCGCGGCAGCGCATATCACATCGGCCGGATCGAATTCAACGGCAATCGCCACTTTTCCGAAGCCGCAGTGCGCAGCAATTTTCTGTTGGACGAAGGCGATTTGCTCGATGAACATCTGCTTCGCAAGAGCATGGCGCGCCTGAACGAGGCGAACCTGTTCCAGCCCATCAACGAGCACAGCACCATCCTTCACACCGATCCAAGCGCCCATATCGCAGACATCGATGTCCGGCTAATGGAGCGCAAGCGCGGAGCTTGGAATATTTCAGGCCCGGTAGGTCCGGCCAGTGTTGCGGGACCGCTGGAGGCTTCTGTCCATACCCGGCTTCCCGCGTGGGGACGAGGCCTCCTGGAAGCGTCCACCTACACCGTCTCCCTCACCATGTTCGCGTTCGTTCATCCCTTGATTCCCGGCATCGGCCTCCCCAAGATTCCGTTCCTCCCCATCGCCGCTTTGAATCGGCCCTATTCGCCCGGCGAAGGTTGGAAATCGGGGTTCATGATCGCGCCCCAACTGGGCTGGGAATACATTGTGATGGGTTACGGACTGACGCAGCTACGGCATCGCTTGACGCCGGTGCTGACAGGCGATCGCGGTCTGGAACCGGAACTCGCCGTCACCGTGGAAACCCCCAAGACCCAAACTACGATGTTCTGCCAACCCCCCGCCCCGCGCCTTTACCCGGTGCGGAACGCACTCGCCATGGCCCTGGGATTTGTGGCTTCGATGTCGGGACTCTAGCGGCGATTCGCCAGCCATAAAACCAGCGACAGGACCGCGCTGATCAGCAGACACGTCACCAGCGGGAAATAGAATACCGAGTGCTTGCCCCGGATCACGATATCGCCCGGCAGGCGTTTGCCGAGCGAAACCAGGACGCCGAGCGCCGCCACCAGCAGCCCCAGCACGATCAGCATGCGCCCCAAGCTCATTCCGCCTTGATTTTATCGCTACCTTCAACGCTACGGACGTAGCGAGCTTTTTATTTAAGTGGCACCCCGAACTCGCGCCAGGGAGCGCTGGGTGCTAACTGGGGGACGCGTAAACGCGAGTCCACTCCGACGGCTTACTGTGCTCTGTCTGGGCGGCGGTTCGGATCGAGAGCCTGCGCAAGGGACGGCAAATCAGTTCGGCAGACGCCTGGATTGCCTGCAGGGCTCTAGTTCTGTCGACAGAGCTCGTGGCGCACGCCCTCATGCGTGCCGCATTCATACTCGTGTGAATGCATGGTCGGGGTCTTACCGATAAGCAGCGGCCTGAATTCCGTACAACTCCGCGTACTGGCCGCCCTTAGCCATCAGTCCCTCGTGCGTCCCAACCTCCACCAGCCTGGCTCCGTCCAACACCACAATAAGATCGGCCATCCGCACCGTCGAGAAGCGGTGCGAAACCAGGATCGTGATGCGGCCGCTGGCGGGCTCTCCGGCGCCGGGGCCCGGGCCATGCGCCGCCGCGGCGTAGCGTTCGAACAGCGCGTGTTCCGTCTCCGCGTCCAGCGCGGCGGTGGGTTCGTCCAGGATCAGCAAGAGCGGCTCGTCGCGCATGAAACCGCGCGCCAGCGCGAGCTTCTGCCACTGCCCGAACGATAGCTCGACGCCGCTGGGCCAAGTGGGACCAAGCTGCGTGTCGAGACCCAACGCAAGACGAGCCACCACGTCGCTGGCGCCTGCGCGTTCGACCGCGGCGATCACGGCCGGTCCGTCGTCCACGCGGGGAACGTCGCCCAAACCAACCGTGTGCCCGGCACGGAATTCGAAACGGAAGAAATCCTGGAACGCGCCCGCCAGCCGCGTCCGCCAATCAACAGCCGGCACCCGCGCGAGCGGCGTGTCGTCCAGGAAGATCGCACCGGACGACGGCTCGTACATCTTAGCCAGAAGCTTCACCAGTGTCGTCTTGCCGGCTCCGTTCTCGCCTACGATCGCGATCACTGCCCCCGCCGGCAGTGTCAGCGAAATATCATCCAACACCAGTCGAGAAGTTCCGGGATAGGCGAATGACACGTGCTCCAGTCGAACACCGCGCTGCAACACCGCGGGAACCGGCATATCTCCTAAGGCAGCCACAGAGGCGGCGTAGTCCTCCAGCCAGGCCAGCCGCCGGGAGCCGTCCATCCAGAATCCGCGCAGGAATCCAATTTCGCCCACCGTGGCGCCAATATAAGCCGACAGCCGCGCCCCCGCCGCCAGCACCAGCAGCACGCTGCTCGCCGGCGCGCGAAGCCCGTATGATACGAACACCACCGCGCCGACATACGCCAGGCCGAAGATCGCCCATGCCAGCGCGTGCCACCACGCCGAGCCCCAGCGAGCCGTCGCAACCGCTCCATACCAGCGCTCCCACGCCGCTCGGCGTTCTGTAATGAGACGCTCTCCGATGCCCGTGACCCGCACTTCCTTGCCCGGTGGCGCCGTAGTCGCGATGGTGAACAGGTGGCGCGCCAGCCGGTTGGTTTGCGCCCCACGCTCCTGCGCGGATCGCTCCACTTCGGGCCGCCAGGTGGACGTCAACACGGTGGGGACCGCGAACACCACCAGCAGCATCAGCGCCGGGTGAACGGATGCTAGCAAAGCCATCGTTATGCCCAGCCGCAGGATCCATCCGAGCGTGGAAAATACCGACACGTACATGTGGTCCAGCACGAAAATCTGATTGCGCAGCACGGACAACCGGTCGAGATACTCCGGGCGCTCCTGATGCGCGATCGTCGCCACCGTGGCCTGGAGCCGTGCGACGTGCGACTCCAGCGCGATCGTCACCTTGTCGCGGAAGCGCCGTTGCACGCGTGTGCTCACCGTGCGCAGAAACCATGTCGCCGCCGTCGATACGCCCAGCCCGATCGCAGCGCCTTTTACCATGCCAGGCCTGTTCTCCAGCACGCCTTTGCCGAGCAGCATCAGCCACAATGCCAGCAGCGCGTCGGGCAGCGCGGCCAGTTGCGACAGCACGAAGGACGCCATCATCAAGCGCGGCTCGTGGCGATACCCCAGCTTGCACAGCCGCCACATGGATGACAGGGCCGGAGGTAGAGGCTGAATGGCGCTCTCAGAGGGTGTCATACGTGGCACCCTCCTCTTCGGGAATGTTGAAGCGCTGGGCTTGGAGATCGAACATGGTCCGATAACGCCCGCCTAGCGCCATCAATTCATCGTGCGTGCCCAGTTCGATCACCCGGCCCTGCTCCAGCACGCAGATACGATCGGCATGCCGGACGGTGGAGAAGCGATGCGAGATCAGGATGGTGGTGCAGTGCCGCGTCGCTGTCAGCAGGCGATCGAAAATCTCCGCTTCCCCGCGCACATCGAGCTGCGCAGTCGGTTCGTCCAGCAGCACCACACCCGCGCCCAGCTTGACGGACGCCAGCGCCCGGGCCAGAGCGATGCGCTGCCATTGGCCGCCCGACAGATCGGTACCGCCGTCGTAGCCGCGGGCCAGCACCGTGTCCAGGCTGGCGAGATTCGTCGCTCCGGCCGACTCCAGCGCAGCGCGAATTACATTGTCTGGCGCGCCTGCCGGAGCCACGTTGTCGCGCACCGGGAGCTCCAGGCGGATGAAATCCTGAAACACGGCCGCGACGCGCGAACGCCACGATGCCAGCTCGAACTCGCGAAGGTCCCGGCCATCGATCTCGATAGCGCCCGACTGTGGATCGTATAGCCGGCACAATAGCTTTGCGAGAGTGGTCTTGCCGGCCCCGTTCTGTCCTACGATGGCGAGCGACGAGCCGGCCGGAATGGTGAGATCGAAATGGTCGAGCACCGGCGCTCCCGCAGGGTACGCGAACGTCACGTCGCGCAGACGAATCTCGCTCGCGGGTGTCCCTTTCGCTGAGCGATCGCCAGAGCGCAGGGCGCCAGCCGGACGCATGGCCGGTTCCAGCCGCAATACCGCGGCGACGGGCGCAGCCGCTCCGTCCAGCGCCCAACTGAATCCGCCGAACGCGATCATCGACACGCCGATGGCGCATTGCACGTAGACCACAACTTCCCCGAGACTGATGCGACCGCTAGCGGCGGCGTTCGCGAGCAGCCAGAATACCAGGACGTTCGCCGAGCTGACCAGCAGCATGCTCCAGATGACAGGACGCTCGCGCAGACGCGTGGCTGCGTACTGCAGCTCGTGCAAGCGGGTGCGTCTGGCGATGAAGCGGTCGATCGTCCAGCCCGCTAATCCGAAAAGCCGTAGCTCCTTGCTCGCGGGCGGGTCCACCGCCAGGCGGTACGCGTAGTCGGCATCCCGCTGCGCGCCGCGCACTTCCTCGGTCTGGCGATCGTGCCAGATCGCACTGTCGCTTAGGATCCAATGGGTAGCCAGCCACGCGCCCGCGAGTACAACGGGCGCCCACCACGCGTATCTGGCCAGGATCACGGCGGACGCCACCCCGCCAATCATCTCCACCATCCCGTTCGCGATGAAATCCATGGAGATTGCGAGTGGCGGTCCAGTCATCCCCAGATCAAAATCGCGCGCCACGGTGAGGTCGCTGGTAAGTGCCGGATCCTCGAGATGCCCCATGCCCGGCGGACGCACACAGGCTTCCGTAAGCCGATCGTAGAGCCACGCGGCGGTGCGGTCGCCAAGGTTGGCGCTGACGGCTTGATGGATCGGGCTGAGGACCTGAAGCAGCACGAAGATCGCGCCGGCCAACGCGAGCGGACCAATCAGAGAACCAGAATGTTGCACCGCGCCTACCAGCACGCCCATCGCGATCGCGAAGGCTGCCGGGAGAATCCCTCTGAGCAGCAGGACCGTCCACCAGGCAGCAGCCAAGCCAGGGTCCGCCTTCGGCAGGACGCCGAAAAGCCTCCATTCCTTGCGCTCGGTCAGTGGCTGGAGCACCACCGTATTCTGCCACAGAATCGGCCCAGGCCGGCTAGCGCCCATGACGTCATTCCAACTCTCTTTGTTGCCGGCTATCCAATCACTTGCGCCCGCGCGCTCAGTTAGGCCGGAACCATCCGCGTTACGCTGTCCAAAAAGGAGGCGCTCCCGCATGGCATCGATCTTCGCCTTAAGTTCGCTGAAGTTTACAAAGCCTTACACACGTCTAAACACAAAAGGAGGCCACTTGCGCCACCCGCCAGCCACCAACAACCAGCCACCGGTTGACATCCCCCGCGCCCGTCCGCTACCCTCAAGTCCGGAGCCGAAACCAGTCGCAACGCCTTCATTGCGCCGTATTTCGCGGAGGCCCCCATGCTCACCACCGACATTCTGTCCTGGAAACAGCTCTCGAGGCGCAAACAGAAGCCGGTCCACCTCATTCTGTTCATCACCGACCATTGCAATGCCAAGTGCGGCCATTGCTTTTATTGGGAGAATTTGAACCAGGGCGAATCGCTCAAAACCGATCATATTGAGAAGATCTCCCGCGCCATGGGTGAGCTGGTCTGGCTCGACCTTTCGGGCGGCGAGCCGTTTCTCCGCAAGGACATCGATCAGATCTGCCATCGCTTCCTCGATTTCAATCAGGCCAAGTTCATTAACATCCCCACCAACGCCATCCAAACCGACGTCATCCGGAAATCCGTCGAAGGAATCCTCGCGAACACCAATGCCTTCCGTTTGAACATCGCCCTTTCCATTGATGGCATCGGCGAAAATCACGACAAGGTCCGTGGCGTCCCGGGCAATTACAAGAAAGCCATGGCCACCATGGAAGCCCTGCGCGAAGTACGCTCGCGCGACAAGCGCCTGTCGTTGAGCGTCGTCACCACCGTGATGCGCAGCAACATCGACGACGTGAAGCGCCTGCTCCACCTGGGCGTGGATGAATGGGATCTGGATTATCATTCGCTCAATATCCTGCGCGGCACGCCCATGGACGCGAAACTCCAATCGCCCACGCCCGAACAGTACGCCGAAATCTCGAAGCTCCAGCTGCAGCTCTGCCGGCGCTATTTTCATGGACGCTGGGGCGGGATCGGCGGATGGACAGCCACGGTCGGCCGCTTCGTGCTCAATCGCTATTACATGCAGGAGCTGGAGGGCAAGCCGAAGAACACCTCCTGCAACGCCGGCGACGTGAGTTGTGTTATCGACGCCAATGGCGACGTCTACTTCTGCGAATTGCTCAAGCCGGTCGGCAATCTCAAAACCTATGATTGGGATTTTGACCGCCTGTGGCACGATTTCCAGGCCACCGAGCTCCGCAATAAAGTACAGAACGGGTGCCACTGCACGCACGAATGCTTCCAGACCAAAAATCTGATCTTCACTCCGTGGCGCCTGGTCTAAACCGCACGTTACCGAGCCGCTCCTTACCGAGCCGCTCCTTACCGAGCCGCTCCTTACTGAACCGCGACCGTGAGGGAGCGGCCATCCGCCTACCGAACCGCGACCGTGAGGGAGCGGCCACTCGCCTACCGAAC
>Ga0302326_10000700_pt1 | contig 89046 bp, 76 predicted proteins | sample Palsa_T0_3_FD_202264 | JGI IMG/M metagenome (GOLD analysis project Ga0302326, IMG submission 202264) | Peat permafrost microbial communities from Stordalen Mire near Abisko, Sweden - Palsa_T0_3 | ecosystem: Environmental > Terrestrial > Soil > Palsa > Peat permafrost | place: Sweden: Abisko... | reverse complement strand
GATCGATACGAGCGCGCTCGAACAACAGGCGGTGCAATTCGGCCGGATAGCGCGCCGGATCCTGCTCGCGCAACAGCCACCAGCTGGTCACATATTTGTCGATTTCGGCCTGCAATTCGAGCTCGAGCAAGCTCACGCCGCGGTCGTATCCGGCGTTCCAGGCCAGGTAGAGAAAATGACTGACACCTTCGAGTGCGGTCCAATAATCGGCCAGATTTCCGCCATGCAGCGCCTCGAGCGGATTGGCGAGCGCCAGGCGTTCGAGCAATTGGGGATCCAGAAACAGTCCCACCGCGGCCGCCCCATCATCCTCGAGCACGAGCAATTGCTCGTCGGTGGCCGACTCACGCGCGGCCTGCGGCAGCCACTTGCGCTCGGTGATGAGGAAATCGTGGACACGATACTGGGTCGGCAGGTCGTAGATGCCGCTGAGCAAATCCTGCAATTGCTGCAATACCGGGCTCGCGCCAGAGCTATGCATCAGCGCCGGTCAGTTCGCAGCCAGCGCCACTGGCGTGGGCGTGACTCCGAGTCGCTGCAACTGCCCGTGCGCGCGCGCACTGCCGGTCTTGAGCCATATTTCATACAGCCGCAGGATGTCCGCGTGCGTGTAGCGGCGCGCCGAGTCGCTGATCTCGCCCAGCGCATCGACCAACGGCAGGAATTTGGCGGCTAGCTCCGCGTACACGCGACCGAGCACCTGCTGACGGCCCCGGGCCAGCGCGCTCGCGAGCGTGCCGTAGGCGCGCCCACCCATCGCGATGTGGTAGTCGATGTCGATGAGTTTGCGCGCGAAGCTATGTGCGAAGAATCCGGCGATGAATAGCGAAATGTCGCCGAGCCGCTGCAGCCCGCGCTCGCGCGCCTGGGCGCTCGGGGCCTCGAGCGCCTCGGCGAGCATTTGCACCAGGGGCTTGAGCCGCATACGACCCTCACTGATCTCGAACAGCTGCTCAGAGCGCGCGAACAGCGTGAGCAGATTGACCACGTATTGCTCGGTCTGATCCTCGACTGCTACGTGTTGGTGCGCGAGCGCACCATGCAGCGCGTCGTGGAAGTACTCGCGCAGATTGGCAACCGTCAACACACCTTCGCCGGGCTCAGCTGCTGGCATGAGTCAATCCTCGTAAATACGCGGCTTCGCATGCATTGGCTTGCAGTTGTACATTAAGAAACCGCTTCACCTCATCGGACTAGATCACACTTACCCTACGCGAAGCTGTTGCAAGAACCCTGCCGCGCTGGCAGCTGACGCTCTGGAGTGCTAAAAAGCCTCGTTTCCGAGCATTCGCGCACACTCATCGCTGACAACAATGATCGCGAATGAGCATGGCGGCCGTCGGCCAATACCGGGACGGAATGCAGGACTGGGCTGGCGCGCGCGCCGCGCCGTGCAGCGAAGTCGGGCGGACGTCTGGAGGCTTTCAGTAGCGACTGCGCAGCCGCGTCGCGCGCAACCCGATGCGCAGCGTCTTGGTCGCGAACAGTATCTCGCGCAGAAACAGTGCGAGTGCACCGATAAAGCTCAGCATCGCGACGATGAACAGAATCGCGATCACGAGCCCTAATCGAAAGTCGAGCAGTGCGCCGAGAAACAGCGTCACCACGACCAGGGATACGAGCAATGCGCACACCGTGCACAGCGCGATGGCGGCACCCAGCAGCCGCGAGCGCAGCTCGAGCGTCTCGAGCCGGTGGTTGAGCTCTCCGAGCTCGCTCTCATGCGTGCTGCTCTCGGCCTGCTCGAGGGCGCGTGCCCGATCCACGACCCGCGCCAGGCGGCTCGTCATGAGCGTCAGCGTAATCCCGACACCCGATAGCAGGAACACCGGCGCAACCGCGATCCGAACGACGTCACCGACCTCTGTGATCTGCGAAGTTACGCCAAGGGCCATGCCGCGCGCTCCGCTCGCATGCTCGTCAGTTCTGGCCGCGCCGTTCGAAGCGATAGAACGGCTCGACCTGGCTGCCCGAGAGCTCGACCAGACCCTCGGGACCAATCTGTTGCTCGATCAGCGAGAGTCGATCACCATGCAGTTCAAAGCGCTGTTCGATCAGCAGCCCCTCGGAGCGCGACGCCGGATGGCAAGAATCGGACTTGCGGTGCGCTTCATAATCGCTCGCGACCTTATCGCTCCCGGCCTTGTCGCTCCCGGCCTTGTCGCTCCCGGCCTTGTCGCTGCCCCCGACCTTGCTCCAGAGCAGCTCACAGCCGCTCAACTGCCGCAGATCCTCGGGCATCAGCGCCTGCAGCAGCTCGGGCGCGTCACTCACATCGAGCCAGCGCTGCGGCTCCTTGAACAAATAGATGCGCTGCTCAACGTGGGACACCTTAGTACGCACCTCCTGCGCGCGACCCAGTACCCAGATGCGCTGCGAGAGCACGCGCTGCGGATCGTTGGCTGCACTCTGGCGCACATAAAAGACCGCCTTGCCGATCAGATCCGCCTCCGCCCTGACGATCACCAGTTCGATCGCGGCGTGGGCGCCGGCCGCGCCAGCACGCGCATCGGCACTGACCTGAGAGGCATTATCGTAGCGTCCGGGCAGCAGCTTCTGCAGCGCCGTGAACTGCGCGTCCTCGGCTCTGGATTGCTTCATGCCGGCGCAGCCCCCGAGACCCATTGCGCCCAGAGCCAGGGCCGTGAGCGCCGTCAGGCAAGCAGCACCCGGGAACGAACGCCGGCCGGCGTGCAGGTGTTGTTCAGGCATCGAAATTCCGCCATTCCGCGCGATAGCCGCGCCCCAGCGCGATGATGCGCTCGAGCAGTGCCCGATAGTCAAGGCCCGCGGCGCGCGCGGACTCGGCGAAGTCCTCCTCGCCGGCGAGGTTAGGGTTGGCATTGGCCTCCAGCATGAAGAGGCTGCCGTCGCTTCGCATGCGAAAATCGATGCGCGCGTAGCCCGACAAATGCAGGGCGCGATAGATCCGGCGCGAGAGCCGGTCGAGCCGCTGCACGACTGCCGGTGGCAACTCCTCAGCCGCGCGGGTCGTGATTTCATAGCGGCTTTGATAGGCCCGATCCCATTTGACCTTGCGCGTGGCGATGGCCGCCAGCGACTCGGGCAGGGAACCAAAGCGCATCTCCCATACCGGCAGCCGCATGAGCCGCTCATTGCCCAGCACCCCGACATACAGCTCGCGGCCTTCGATATATTCCTCCACCAACGCATCGGAGCCGATCTGTTCGTGCATGAACTGTACGCGCTCGCGCAGGTGCGCGACATCCTCGACCACCGAGGCCTGCGCGATGCCGAGCGATGCATCCTCGGTCGCCGACTTGACGAACAGCGGCAGGCGCAATCGACGCGGCACGACGAAGCGCTGGCCGCGGCGCACGACCGCGAACTGCGGTGTGGGTATGCGGTGGAACGCAAGCAACTGCTTGCACAGTACCTTGTCGCGTGAGAGCAGCAGCCCGCGTGGATTGCACCCGGTGTAGGGCGCGCGCATCAGCTCGAGAAAGGCGACCACGTGCTGATCGTAGGTCACGATGCCGTTGAATTCCTCGAGCAGGTTGAATACCACCTCGGGCTTCCACTCGAGCAGCGCCGCGCGCAATTCGGTGAGGGAATCCAGCACGCCGAGGGTGCGCACATGGTGCCCGGCCGCGCGCAGGGTCGAGACCACATCGTACTCGGTGCGCCACTCGGCGATCTCCTTATCGCTGCAGCCCTCCAGAGTGTCGGGAGGTAGCAGACTGCTATGCACCACCACCAGCGTGCGCAGTGGCTTCATGCGCGCAGGCGCAGTCCGGGGCTACGCATGTACAGTCGCGCGAGCCGCCGCAGCATCAGGCGCGTCGCGCGCAGGGCCTCGCGCTGCCCCCCGGGTACATAGAGCTGCAGGCGCTCGCTGCGCTGGATCGCGACGCGCAGCACCTGGTGAGCCGCGTAGCGATCAACGCCGCTGCTGCGCGTGATCGATGCGAGCAGCCGCGCTTTGTGCGCGCGCAACAGTGTCGCCGCCATCAGCATGCGCGCGCCGGGCTCAGCGCTGAAGACGCGCTCGAGCAGCCGGTCGGCAAGAATGCCGCGGCGATTGCGTGCGTGGGCGAGCTTGCTGCGATAGTGCTGCGCGAGGGTACGCTGGTTGACCTCGAGCGCCTCGACGCGATCGCGGCGGCGTACCGGCGGGCGATGCGGGCCGAGCTCACCGGCCGACTGCTGCACGAAGCGCAGCTTGCGCAATGCCGGCCACGAGGCATAGCGGCGCTGCCAGCCGGATCGCGGTGCCAGCCAGACTGCGAAGGTCTCGGCAAAATCCTCGGTCGGATGGCTCTGCGCGTACCATTCGCCCAGATGCTGCACGTGGTGGCGGCTTGCCGGGCGCGCTCGATAGCGCGCGCGATAAGGTCGAGAGGCAGGCCCGAACAGTGCGCGCCAGTAGGCGCGCCGTCGCAGCCGGTACGCGGAATCAAAGGCGTGGCCGGCCTCGTGCCGCAGAATGCGCATGAGCCAGTTGACGTTGCCGCCTTCGACCTCGCGCGTCATCTTGCGCTCCAGGCGCATGAGCCGCGGGTGCGCCAGATAGAACGGCACGGCGATACCCGGCACGCCGTCGGGGGAAAACCATTCCTCAGCAAGCCAGACATGCGGGCGAAAGCGAATGCCGCGCTCGTTGAGCTCGCTGTAGAGGCGATCGACGTGCCGCTTGAGCGGCGAGCGATGCAGGTCCAGTTGCAGATCGCACATGCGCAGTCGCAGCAACTGCTCATCGTCCAGGCTCGTCCACGGTAGCCTGCGTGCGCTCGGGCCGGGCCGACGGCGCAGGTTTGCGGGGCTCGCGGGCATCGCAGGACTTTAACCAATCACAGCGGCGCTGTCCGCTCCAGACCGGGCGCGAGGTCCCTCACCAGCCCATTTCACATCGAGCTCGCCTCATCATTTCACGGGTCGGCCATAGCAGAGGCACTGGTTGCGAACAGGTGGCTATCTTCGCCGAAAATGCGCCAAACTAGCGGCTATTTATGCGGTTTCCACTGCCGAATGAATTCGGCTTGCTCTTGCGTCTGGGGAACGACCGACCAGGTGCGCGAGCGCTCACTTTGACGCCACAGTCGGTTCAGCCGCCGCAGCGCCGCTGGACCCTTCAGGCCCTGCTCGGCCAGATAACAGCCCACGACGGTTCCGGTGCGCCCAATGCCGGCGCGGCAGTGCACATAGATGCGCCGTCCCGCGGCCAGCTCGCGCCGCAAATGTGCCTGGATCGAGCGCATCTTCGCGGCATCCTCGGGCACCTGCGTATCGACAATGGGGCAGCGCAGATAGCGCACGTTCGAGGGCAACAGATGGCGATACTCGGGACACTCGTCCCGATGCGTCAGATCGAGGAACGTATCGATGCCGGCAGCCAGCAAGCGCTGCAAGCGCAATTCGGTGTCCTCGGGCGTCATGCCCGACGGGTATTCGCCGGCGAGCAGGCTGCCCGGCACCACCCAGTAGCTGTTTGCGAGCGGTCGGCGCATCCCCAGACGATCAGACCGTCTCGGCCATGTCGGCCGGCGCCAGCGAGCGCAGTTGAGCAAAATCCACGAGCCGCGTATCGGCCAGGGTGGCGGGCTCGACGTGACGCAACGCCGAGAGGATCGACTCGATGCGCCCGGGATGCTCGCGTTCCCAGCTCGCCAGCATCCGCTTGACCGCGTGGCGCTGCAGATTGGGCTGCGAGCCACACAAGGTGCACGGTATCAATGGAAATCCCATGCCCCGAGCGTAGCGCGCGATATCGCGCTCGGCGATATAGGCGAGCGGGCGAATGATGACGTGGCGGCCGTCTTGCGAGCGCAGTTTGGGCGCCATGGCTTTCAGGCGTCCGCCGTGAAACAGATTCAGAAACAAAGTCTCGACGATGTCCTCGCGATGATGTCCGAGCGCGATCTTGCTGATCGCATGTTCGGCGGCGAAACGATACAGCGCGCCGCGCCGCAGCCGCGAGCACAGCGAGCACATCGTGCGCCCCGCCGGCACCACGCGCTTGACGACGCGATAGGTATCCTGCTCGATGACGTGCCACGGCACGCCGATCGACTCGAGATAGCGCGGCAACACCTGTGCGGGAAAGCCAGGCTGCTTCTGATCCAGGTTCACCGCGATGAGTTCGAACGGCACCGGGGCACTGCGCTGTAGCGAGCGCAACAGATCGAGCATCGTGTAGGAGTCCTTGCCGCCCGAGAGGCACACCATGACCCGATCGCCGGGTTCGATCATGCGATAGTCTTCGATCGCTTTGCCGGCCAGCCCGCGTAATCGCGCAGCCAGCCGACGCAGCGTTGCGGAGTTGCCCTTTGACTTCATGACACGCCTTCCAGGTATTTGGCGTCGAGGTAGCGCAACAGCGCTGCCGCCGACAGTGGTTGGCCGCTCGCCAGCCGCATGAGCTCGTGCACCGTCACCTTGGCTCCCAGCGCGTGCACATGCTCGCGCAGCCATTCGAACAGCCCGCCAAACTCGCCGCGCGCGATCTGCTGCTCGAGCTCCGGCAGGCTGTTGCGCAGCGTCTCCCAGAGCTGCGCCGCAATCACGGCGCCGAGCACATAGGAGGGAAAATAGCCGAAGGATCCCAGCGCCCAGTGAATGTCCTGCAGACAGCCGTCCGTGGCCCCCGCCGGCTGCACCTCGAGCCGCTGCGCCATACCCGAGCTCCACGCCTCGGGCAGGTCGCGCACCGCGAGCTCGCCGCTCAGCAATTTCTTCTCCAGCTCGTAGCGCAACAGGATATGCAATGGATAGGTCAACTCATCGGCATCCACGCGGATCAGGCTGCGTTGCACGTGCGTGAGGCGGCGATAGATATTCTCCGCCTCCCACTCCGGACCGCTGATGCCGAAATGCTTTTCGAGCAACGGTCGCAGATACTGCACAAACGCCCGGCTGCGACCGATGATCATCTCGAGCAGCAACGATTGGCTTTCCTCGAGCGCCATGCCACGGTCCCTGCCGACCGGCTGATCGCGCCAGGCCTGCGGCAGCCCCAGATCGTACATCGCGTGTCCGGTCTCGTGCATCGCCCCGAGCAGACCCGAGAACGGATCGGCGTTGTCGAAGCGTGTGGTCACGCGAATGTCGCCCGATACCCCTTCGGTGAACGGATGCTCACTCTCATCGAGACGTCCGCGATCGAACGGGAAACCGATCGCGCGCATGACATCGAGCACGAGCGCACGCTGCTTGCTCGGTGCAAATTTGCCACTCAGCGGCAACGATGGGTGCGCGGCCTGCGCCGCGAGAGCCTCGCGGATCAGATTGGGCAGCCGCCGCGACAGCGATTTGAAAAGCGCGTCGATGTCGGCCGTGACCACGCCGGGCGAGAACTCATCGACCAGCGCATCGTAGGGCGCAAGATCGAGCGCCTGGCCGAGCAACGCCGCCTTGTCGCGCACCAGCTGCACCACCTCTTCGAGATGCGGGGCAAAGAGCTGGAAATCATTCGCGCGCCGCGCTTCGGCCCAATACACCTCAGCCCTTGATGTGGCCCGTGTGAGGCGCGAGATCAGCGATACGGGCGTCGCAATCGCATGATCGCGCGCCCGGCGCATCTCGCGCAGATTGGCGAGCTGCCAGTCCTCGAGCCCGGCCGCATTGGCCTGCGCCCGATCGAGCAGGCGCGTGATCTTTGGCGCCGTCAACAGAGCGTGCGTTTCGGTCTCGAGGGCCGCGAGCTGCTCGGCGCGAACATCGGCGCTGCCACGCGGCATCATCACGGCTGAGTCCCAGCGCAATAGCGCCAGAGCGCCATGAAAGGCGTGCAGTCGGCGCCATTCCTGCTCGAGCTGTGCGTAGGGAGTGCCGGGCATGTGGGATGCTGTGGGACGCGAAACGCCCATTTTAGCCGAACTGCGCGGCTGCTCCCGCGGGCGCGGCGCGCGATTGTCAACGCGGGCGCGGCCAGTCAGCAGCGCACCAATGGCGCGCACTACACCAGTGGGGCCAATCCGATGCGATGTAACCGGCGCCGAACGATATTGCAAGCAGGAGCAGCAATACCAGGTAAAGGATGACCGGGCGGCGCATGCCGCGGATCATAGTCGTATCCCCGGAGCGCCGCTCGGCCTGCGGTAAGATGCCGCATGCCGCTGCGAATCTGCTTTGTCACGGCCGAAATGGCGCCGCTGGCCAAGACCGGCGGTCTGGCCGACGTGTCGGGCGCATTGCTCAAATACCTGCACGCCGCCGGACACGATGTGCGCCTGTTCATGCCCGCCTACGCGAGCATCGATCGCGAGCGCTTCGAGCTCCATGCGCTCGAAGGCCTGCAGAATCAGCGCTTGCGGCTCGGCTTGCAGCGCTATCAGTACTCGGTCAGCGGCTCCAGATTGCCCGAGCTGCAAAGCGTCTACCTGATCGATTGTCCGGCGCTCTATGCGCGCGCTACGCTCTATACCACGGATGCCGATGAGCACCTGCGCTTCCTGCTGCTCACGCATGCGGCGTTTCTGTGTTGCCAGCGCCTGCGCTTTGCGCCCCAGATCCTGCATTTCAATGACTGGCACACCGCTATGGGTCCGCTCTACCGGCGCACGATCTACGGCCAGGACAGTCTGTTTGCGGCCGCGCGCACGGCGCTCACCGTGCACAACATCGGCTACCAGGGCATCGTCAGCGCCACGGTGCTGCCCGAGCTATTGCCGGCGGCCGACGCCAGGTGGCTTGATCAGGCCGAACTCGCGGCCGGGCGCATCAATTTTCTGCGCACCGGCATCGCTTACGCGGATCTGATCATAACCGTGAGCCCGACCTATGCGCGCGAGATTCAGAGCGCGCAATACGGCATGGGCCTGGAGGCGTTGCTGCGCACGCGCAGCGCCGACGTCGTGGGCATTCTCAATGGCGTCGATTACGACGAATGGGATCCGCGCCATGATCCGTATCTGCCGCGACATTTCGACACGGGCTCGCTGACTGTCAAGGCGAGCCTGAAGGCACAGCTGCTGCAGCGGCTCGGGCTCGAAGATACCGCGGGCAGCGCGCTGATCGGTATCGTGAGCCGCCTGGCGACCCAGAAAGGTTTCGATTTACTGTTCGAGGCGCTGCCGCAACTGTTGCAATCGCGCGCGTTCAACCTGGTCGTCCTCGGCACCGGCGAGACGCGCTACGAGGAGCTGTTCACCGGCCTGCAGCAGCGCTACGCCAGACGCGTGCATTTTCATCGCGGCTACAGCGATGAGCTCGCGCACTGGATCGAAGCGGCGAGCGACATGTTCCTGATGCCCTCGCGCTACGAGCCCTGCGGGTTGAATCAGATGTACAGCCTGCGCTACGGCACCATACCGATCGTTCGGCGCACTGGCGGGCTGGCCGACTCCGTGCAGCAGTTCGACGCCGCGACCGGCCAGGGCACCGGCGTGGTATTCAACGATTACGACACCGGAGCGGTGATGTGGGCCGTCGGCACTGCGCTGGATCTGTACGCCCAGCCGGCGCTATGGCAGCGACTCGTGCACAACGCCATGGCCGCGGATTTCTCGTGGAAGCGATCGGTGGAGCACTACATCGCGGCCTACGAGCGCTTGCTGACGCAGTAGGGCCAAGCGCCGCCTGCGGCGCGCTCGCGCGCTTTAGAGGCGAAATTGTCCGTTCTGGTCGAAGGGTATGTTGCGCAGGATGCCGCTGCCCAGATGAACCTGGCCATACAGGCGATAGCGCAGCGGGTTGTGAAGAATGCGAGCCATGAGTAATGGCCCGAGCGCATCATTGAGATGAGCGCTCACGTTCAGATCGAAGTCGGTCTCCCCCATCGCGGGCAGCGTAATGGCTGCCGCGGTCGTACCTTGAGCAATCGGCTGACCCTCGATCTCCAGCGCGCACTCGATGGCGCGCACCTCGATCACGCGAGGGTTCGGGTTGACGACGTGCAATGCGAGACGAATCTGCTGCTGCTGCGCATCGCCGCCCTCGAGAGTCACGCCGACGAGCTGCAATTGTGGCGCCTCGAGCTTCGGTACCAGCGCGGCGCAACCGCCGCACAGCGCGCTGCACGACACAGCGAGCCACAGCGCGAGCGCCAGTGCCTGCCTCATGTTCAGCCCCCTGGGCCGCGACGGCGAGCAAACACCTGATTCAACGCCGCGTACTGGCCGGCGAGCGGCCCGGTCAGGCTACCTGCGGGCAGGCGCCAGCTCCAATTTCCGGCGACCGTGCCGGGTGTGTTGAAGCGCGCCTCGGAGCCCAGATGTAACAGGTCCTGGACCGAGAGGATAGCCAGTTGCGCGACCGATTCGAGGATCGCGCGCAGCATTGCCTCGAGCAGCTGACTCGGGTCGGCGCGCAGAAAAAACTCCACGCGCCCAGCCTCCTGTGGCGCGAGGCTGCGATACCATCCCAGCGTCGTGTCATTATCGTGTGTGCCTGCATACGCCACGACGTCGGTTGAATAGTTGTGCGGCAGATGCGGGTTATCCGGCGAGCCATCGAAACCGAACTGCAGCACCCGCATGCCGGGCAATCCAAAGGTGCGGCGCAATTGCACCACATCGGCGGTAATGACTCCGAGATCTTCGGCTACCAAGGGTAGTTCGGGAAAATCCGCGCGTAGCGCTGTAAACAGCGCCGCGCCCGGTGCCTGCACCCAGTGCCCCTCACGCGCGGTGGCCGCGCCGGCCGGTACCGACCAATAAGCCGCCAGACCCCGAAAATGATCGATGCGCACGAGATCAAAGCGCCGCAGTTGATGGGCGAGGCGTGCACGCCAGAATGCGAAGTGATCGCGTTCGGCCTGCTGCCAGTCGTAGAGCGGATTGCCCCAAAGCTGCCCGTCGGTCGCAAAGTAGTCGGGCGGCACGCCCGCCACCGCGGTCGCTCGTCCTTGGGCATCGAGCTGAAACTGCGCGGGCTGCGACCAGGTGGCCGCGGAGTCCGGTGCGACGTAAATCGGCAGATCACCGAACAGATACACGCCGCGCTCGGCCCCATAGCGGCGCAGCGCACGCCATTGCCAGTCAAAATACCATTGCTCGACGCACCGGCGCTCGAGCTGCGGGGCCTGCTCGCTGGACTCGCGCGCCAGCGCCTTGGGCGAGCGCTCGCGCAATGGCGTCGGCCATTGCCACCATGGGCTCTGCAGGCGCTCGGACAGAGCCTCGAACAGCACATAGTCATCGAGCCACGCGCGGCTCGCGCCCCGAAAGGCCTCGTAGTCGGCGCGTTGCGCATCCAGATTCGGCAACTCGTTGCGATCGATCAGCGCGACGTGTCCGGCAAAATCCGAGCGTACCCAGTATGGCGAGCCATCTTTTCCGGGCGGCCCCAAGGGCAACATCTGCCAGACCGAAAAACCGGCCTGCGCCAGCCAATCGATGAAAGTGCGCGCGGCCGCCCCGAGCGCGCCACGCGCCGGCATCGCCGCGGGCCCATCCATCAGGCATGTCGGATGCAGCAGCGCGCCCGCGCGCCGATGTTCGAGCAGCCGCACCGCTGCGCTCACGCGCGCCGCGCGGTCAGCCTGGCGAGCATGTCGGGAGTCACGAGCACCACGCCATGATCGGTCACATGGAAGCGCGCCGCGTCGGCGGTGGCGTCGATGCCGATCTGCATGCCGTCCGGGATCTCGCAGCCCTCATCGAGGATCGCATTCTTGATATTGCAGCCCACGCCGATCTTGACGCTGGAGAGCACCACCGAGCGAAAGATCGTGGAGCGCTCATCGACCCTGACGTTGGAGAACAACAGTGATTGATTCACCAGCGCGCCGGAGATGATCGAGCCGCCCGCGATCATGGAATTGACCGCTGCGCCGCGCCGGCCGTCCTCATCGAGCACGAATTTCGCCGGCGGCTGGTGCAACTGATAAGTCCAGATAGGCCATTCCTCGTCATACAGATTGAGCTCAGGGGCCACGTGCACGAGCTCGATGTTCGCATCGTAGAACGCGTCCACGGTACCGACGTCGCGCCAGTAATTTTGCGCGCGTGTCTTCACGTCGGTGAAGGGATAAGCGACCACCTGCAGCACGTCGATGGCACTGGGAATGACGTTCTTGCCGAAGTCGTGCTGCGACTTGTCGTCCGAAGCATCGGCGATTAGCAGCTTTTCGAGCAGGCGGGCGTTGAAGATGTAGATACCCATCGAGGCCAGGGCGACATCGGGCCGACCCGGGATGGTGTCCGGATGGCTCGGCTTTTCCTTGAATTTCGTGACGCGGTTGTATTCAGTGACCGAGAGCACGCCAAATTCGCGCGTGCGCTCAACCGGCACCTCGACGACACCGACCGTGATATCGGCGCCCTTCTCCACGTGGTAGGCGATCATCGGACCGTAGTCCATCTTGTAGATATGATCGCCGGCCAGTACCAGCACGTGCTTGGGCCGCAGCGCGCGTATGAGATCCAGATTCTGGTAGACGCAGTCCGCAGTGCCGCGATACCAGTGCGGGCCCACCTGCTGCTGCGCCGGCACGACGTCGATGAACTCGCCAAATTCACCGCGCAGATAACTCCAGCCGCGCTGCACATGCTGTATCAGTGATTGGCCCTTGTACTGCGTCATCAGGAAGATCTGGCGAATGCCGGAGTTGACGCAGTTGGAGAGCACGAAATCGATGATGCGGAACTTGCCGCCAAACGGCGTGGCGGGCTTGCAGCGGTGCAGCGTCAGATCCTTGAGCCGCTCGCCGCGTCCACCGGCCATGACCACGGCGAGCGCGCCGCTCGTCAATCGGCTGACGTAGCGCCCGGAGGAAGCGCGCGACTGCTGTTTAGCCATGGGCTTGGATCAAGCGACGGTACGATCTAGTGTACATGGCATTGCAACCCCGTCTCTACGTCCCGCGGGCAGATTTGCACGCCGCCGCGACGCCCCTACAAGCGCTTGAGCAGCCCGAGCTCGAGCGGATGCGCCAGCAGTGCGTGATAGGGATAAATGCGCAGCTCGAATGCAAACTGCCCGGCGGTCGGTGGCGCGGCCTGCAGCGCGTAGAGGGTGGCGCCGTCGGCATCGGTCGCGCCCGTGGTGCTCAAGGCACAGCGCCAGACATGGTCGGACTCGCCGCGAAACGAGGACAAAGCCGGGGATTCAGTCCGGTAACGCGGCAGCACGCGCTGCGCCACGAACTCGACGCACACGTCCTGGGCGGACAGGCCATTGAGCGTAGCGGCGATCTGCAGGTTCAAGACCCCGGCGCGCGGCAACTCGCGCGGCGCATCGGACATGCGTCGCAGCTGCACCCCCGGCCATAGCTCGCGCACCCGCTGCTTCCAGTGCGCGAACGCCGTGATCGCCCCGAGGCCGCCTTGCAGCATGCGCTGATATTGCGCGGCGGCCGGGTAGTAGAGGCCGCGCGCATAATCCTGCACGACCCGGCCCATGTTGAAATTCGGGATCACGCTCATCATCGCGCGCTTGCAGCGTCGCACCCATTCGCCTGAATAGCCATCCGCGTTATGCGCATAGTAGAGGGGCACGACCTCCTCCTCGAGCACGTCGAGCATGTCCGCGCAGTCCAGCGCATCGCGACGCTCAGCATCCAGCGCGTCGGCGGCAGGAATGCCCCAGCCGTTGTCCTGCTCGAAACCCTCGGCCCACCAGCCATCCAGAATGCTCAAGTTCAGGCGCCCATTGACTGCCGCCTTGATACCAGAGGTGCCGCTCGCTTCCATCGGTGCAACCGGATTGTTGAGCCAGACGTCGACGCCGGATACGAGCCAGCGTCCCAGCTGCAGGTCGTAGTCCTCGAGAAAAACCAGATTGCCGGCAAATTCCGGCGTCAGGCTCAGCTGCTTGATCTCGCGCAGCACCTGCTGGCCCGGCTCATCGGCCGGGTGAGCCTTGCCGGCGAACAGGAACAATACGGGGCGCACCGGGTCATTGACCAGGCGCGCGAGCCGCGCGCGATCGCGCAACAGCAGCGCCGCACGTTTATAGGTCGCAAAGCGGCGCGCGAAGCCGAGCGTGAGCGTGGTGGGGCGCTCCGGATCGAGTAGCCGCGTGACGTGGCGCAGTTGCGCCTGGCTCAAGCCCTTGGCCGCGTACTCGCGCCGCAAGCGCGCACGCACGCCGTCGACCATGGTCGCCTTTACTTTTTGCGCGGTCAGCCAGTACTCGTGGTCCGGTACATCGGCCAGCGCACGCCAGAAGGCGACGTCCGAGAGTCGCTCGCGCCATTGCGGACCGAGTTTGTCATCAAAAAACCGGCTCCAGGTCTGCGCCAGAAAGGTGGGCACGTGCACGCCATTGGTCACGTAGCCTACCGGGTTCTCCGCCGGCGGCACTTCAGGCCAATGCTCCGCGCACAGTCCGGCCGAGACCGCCCCGTGCAGGCGGCTCACACCGTTGATGCGCCGTGCGCCATTGAGGGCCAGATGCGTCATGTTGAAGGCATGCGGCGCATTGGCGGTGCGGCCCAGATCGAGCACGCGCTCCATCGAGACGCCGAGCCCGGTTACGATGTCCTGAAAGCAGTGCGCGAAGAGCCCGATATCGAAGGCATCGTGCCCGGCCGACACCGGCGTATGCGTGGTGAACACGCACTGAGCGGCAGCCGCTTCCAGCGCCGCCGCGAAATCCAGGCCGCTCGCGATACCCTCGCGTGCGAGCTCGAGAATCATGAAGGCAGCGTGCCCCTCATTGATGTGCCAGGCGGCCGGTGCCAGACCCAGCGCGCGCAGCGCGCGCACGCCGCCGAGCCCCAGAACCATCTCCTGACGGATGCGCACCGAGCCGTCCCCGCCGTACAGCCGATGGGTGATATCCCGATCCTCGGGGGAATTTTCCGGACAGTTCGTATCGAGCAGGTACACCGACACGCGGCCGACCTTTGCACGCCAGATGCGCGTGTACACGGCGCGGCCGGCAATCGGCACCTGCACGCGCAGCCATTGTCCATCGGCATCGCGCACTGCCTCGACCGGCAGATCGCGCGGATCGCTATCGACGTAATTGGCGCGCTGCACGCCCTCGCTATCGACCGATTGGATGAAGTAGCCCTCGGTGTAGAGCAACCCCACCGCAACGAAATTGAGCCGCTCATCGCTGGCGGCCTTGCAGTGATCTCCGGCGAGGACGCCCAAGCCGCCCGAATAGATCGGAAAGCTCTCGTGAAAGCCATATTCGGCGCAGAAATACGCCACCAATGGCTCGTCCTCGCGCGGAGGCGGAGCCGCGAGGTAGGCATCAAAGGTATTGAGCACCTGCCGATAGCGCTCCAGATAAGCCGGATCGGCGGCCGCGCGATCGAGTTTTTCCTGATCGACACAGCGCAGCACCAGGCGCGGATTACCGTTGGTCTGGTTCCAGACCTCAGGATCCAGATCCTGGAACAGGGCGCGCGTCGGACGATGCCAGCTGAAAAACAGGTTGTTGGACAGCTCCATGAGCCGGGCCAACCCCGCCGGTACGACCGGATGGACCTCGATGAGCTGCTTTGCCAGGCTGGCCCTGGTGCGAAACTGTCTGCGATCCATGGCGCAAAATTCTAGCAGCTGGCGCCGCCGTAACCTGTGCGGCGTGTCGCGCTCGCCGTGACGCGCTTAGAACAAGGCAGCGGGCGGCCTCGCTATACTCACCGGCGCCGCCGAATGGCAGTACCCCAATTCGCCGCCCCCAGGAGATCGTGAACACGAGTCACTGCGCGCCTTTACTCTGTGGCCTCGCCTTAGCGCTGGTGGGGTGCGACCGCGATACGGCGAGCCAGTCCTCGGTAGCGGCTGCTTCTGCGCCCGCGGCGGCGGCCGCACCAGCCGCGGCTACGGGCTGCCTGCCGAGCCACGATGGCTATCTGCGGGCGCGCCTGCGCGGGGCGCAGAATCTTGATATCGACTGGCAGGATCGCGAACTGCAATGCGATGGCGGTCCGCGCCCGGACCAGCGCGGGGTGCGTCTGACCTTCGCCGGGCCGGCGCTGCCGGGTGGACAGCATCTGCGATTCGTATTCGGCATTGCTGGGGCGCTGCAGACCGGTAGCGCACGGGACCTGCCGGTCAACGTGACAGTCATCTTCGAAGGCGAATCGAAGATCTACTCGACGCGCGGTGAGGATAAATGCACGGTCGATGAGCTCAGCGAGACGCCGATACAGTCATCCCCCGCCGGTCAGCGCCTGCGTATCTCGGGTCGCGGGTTCTGCGTGGCGCCTGCAGCGGCCGCGGATGGCGGTGCAGGCATACTGCTGAGCCGCTTCGACTTTGCCGGATCGGTATTATATGAAGGTGATGCGCCTGATGCCCCTGCCTACCGGACCTGAAGCACGCCGCTACAGCCTGCGGCTCGCCGCCTGGCTGCTCTGGGCCGTCGCATTGACGAGCGCTGCCGGGGTTGCCCGCGCCGCGAGCGCACCCGAGAACATCGAGCAGTTTCCCAGCACGCAAATGGGCATACGCACTCACGCTGGCCTTGAATGGTTCAGCGTCTGGATCGCCGACTCGCAGGCGCGCGAGCAGCAGGGTCTGATGTTTGTACGCTGGCTGCCGCCCGATCACGGCATGCTGTTTCCGCAGGCCGCACCGCAGGTGATGACCATGTGGATGAAAAACACGCTGATTGCGCTGGACATGCTGTTCATCGATGCGCAGGGCCGTATCGTTTACATCCGCGAAAATACGACGCCGCAATCCCAGGACCTGATCTCTACGCCAACCCCGGTCAAAGCCGTGCTCGAGCTCTCCGGCGGCGTGTGCGCCAGGCTGGGGATTCATGTCGGAGATCGGATCGAGCATCGCCTGTTTGGCGCGGCGGCTGCGGGACCGGTGATTAACTGAGTCGAATCCCCCGCGCCTGAGCCGTTCGCACATCAGCATTTGTTGTGATGATGCGACACCCGGCCCACTGACAGCCGCGCATTAGACCGCAGATTTTGTTGCTCGGCAAGCAGCCGAGATGACGTTCGCACCCAAAGTTGCTCTGACACAACATATTGTTGCGTCGAATTAAAATGTGTTTATGCTAGGCGCCTAAGGGAGCAGTTCCGTTCGCGCCGCCTCTAAATCAAATTGGTCTCTCTGGCTTGGGTTTTGGTCTCCTTTAACTTGAGTATTGTTCTCTCGCCAAGTTGCTCTGGTTGAGGCGCGAGCCGGTTCTGCAAAGTTATTGGTCGTGAAAAAGACTGCGCTTCCGAGTCGCCGCCCACGAAGTGGGCGCGCGGCCGAACAGTCTACTAGGGAGCATTTATGCATATTCTGCAAGGCGATAAGCGCCCCGGGATCCGGGGCGCTTTGGCAAACATTTTCCGTTCTTCGGTACATAGCCTATGGCTCGGTTGCGCAGCCGCGCTGCTGACCCTGCCGGCACAGGCACAGGTCGCCACATCCACGCCTGAGACTGAGAACGCGCCGCTCCTTGAGCAGGTCATCATCACCGGCTCGAGAATCCCGGTCTCGTCAAATCTGAGCAGCACGAGTCCGATTCAGGCGGTCTCGAGTCAAGAAATTGACATGGAAGGGCACTCTGACACGACCGACGTGCTGAACGAGCTGCCACAAAACATCATGAATGCTGCCGTCGATTTTGGTAACCACTCCAATCCGTTGGCTGAAACGGGCGGCATCGCGACGGTGGATCTGCGCGGCCTAGGCCCGCAGCGCACTCTGGTGCTGGTAGACGGCCGGCGCCTCGGCGTGGGCGATTCCAGTACGAGCAATCCGAATCCGGCGCCCGATATCGACCAGATTCCGGCGGCCCTGATAGAGCGCGTGGAAGTCGTGACCGGCGGCGCCTCCGCGGTCTATGGATCGGATGCCATGGCCGGGGTTGTCAACTTCATCATGAAAAAGAATTTCGAGGGCGTAGAGGTTGGCGGGCAATACAGCGTGTTCCAGCACGACAACAAGGAGGACGCGATTCAAGGCCTGGAAACCGCCAATGCGATTCCGCCGCCAACGGGCTCTGTGCTCGATGGCAGCAACCGTGACCTCAGCATCATCATGGGCACCAACACGAACAGCGGCAACGGCAATATCACCGCCTATTTCACGTACCACAATGCGTCGCCCGTAGCCGGCGATACGCGCGATTTTTCCGACTGCGAACTGGGATCGATTTCTGCCACGGCCTGGGACTGCGAGAACAGCTCGAACTCCAATCGTTTCACGGTTGTGCATCCGGGCGGCAACTCGATCCGCTATACGAATGTGGGCAATCAGTTCCTGCCTTGGCCGCAGGCCGGATCGCAGCCGCCGGCCGAGTTCAATTCATTCTCCTATGAATACCTGCAGCGCGAGGACGAGCGCTATAACGCCGGCGCCTTCGCGCACCTGGATATCAACGACTCGATCAAGCCGTATCTCGAAGTTAGCTTCATGAACGACAAGACCAATGAAGTTGTCGCCCCTACCGCCATATTCAATGCCGACAATACGCTGACGCCGGACAACAATTACCTGATCAACTGCAGCAATCCACTGCTCAGCGCGCAGGAGGCGGGAATCCTCTGTACGCCGGCGCAGATTGCGGCCGACAAGGCCGCCCCCGGGTCGGTCAGCGCCGATGTCCAGATCGGCCGACGCAATATCGAGGGTGGTGGGCGTAACTTCTACTATGAGCACAACAACTACCGCATCGTCGGCGGCATCGACGGCGATTTGGGATCGGCGTGGAAATACGACGCTTACGCTCAGTACTACTACACGTCGGCGTATACCGATAATCAGAATATTTTTGGCGTACAGCAAGTCAACAATGCGCTGCAGGCGACGGGCACGGCGGCTAACCCTGTCTGCGTCAGCGGCGGCAGCTGCGTACCGTACAACATCTTCAATCAAGGAGCTGTCACCGCCCAGCAGCTGAACTATCTCTACAGTCCTGGGACCGCCTATGGCACCAATGTGGAGGAAATCGTCCACGCCGACGCCACGGGTGATCTGGGCAAATACGGCGCGACATCACCGTTTGCGCATGACGGGGTGGCGATCAATATCGGCGCCGAGGACCGCTTCGAGGCTCTGACCTTCGCGCCCGACGAGACTGAGATATCGGGCAATTTGTTGGGTGAGGGCGCGCTGCTACCGGTCGCTGCCGGCTACAGGGTCAGGGAGGCATTCATCGAGGGGCGTGCGCCGCTGGCTCAGAACCTGCCCGGAGTCTACGACCTGTCAATCGACGCCGGCTATCGGTATTCGGACTACTCGACTTCGGCCGGTAGAACCAACACCTATAAGTTCGAGGTCCAGTACGCGCCGATCGAGGACTTTCGTCTGCGCTACTCCTACGACCGGGCGGTGCGAGCGCCAAATCTGATCGACCTGTATCTGCCACAGACCTATGGGCAACAGGAAGTACAGGGCACCGATCCTTGCGCCCCGACTCTATCAAATAGCGGCGCGGTGATCCCCGCTACGGCCACATTGGCGCAGTGCGCGCGCACGGGCGTGACTGCGGCCGAATATGGTAACGGTGGTACGACCAACACCATTAATCAATGTGTCGCCGGGCAATGCGGCCAGGTGTTGGGTGGCAACCCGAATCTGAATCCGGAGACAGCCGATACCTATTCGCTGGGTATCACGCTGACGCCGACGATGGTGCCCGGATTAAACGCCACGATCGATTACTGGCACATTGCGCTGGCCAACGTGATTGGCACGATCCCGGAAAACATTCTCTTTGACGGCTGTCTGGACGGGACCAATCCCGGCTACTGCGCCGAAGTCAAGCGCACGGCCGCGGGCTCACTGACCGGCGCATCGGTCGCGGGCGGCGGCTATATCCTGCAGACCAGCATCAATACTGCGGCTGAGCTCGTATCGGGTATCGATGTCCAGTTCAACTACCGATATCCGCTCCCCAGCGGCTGGGGCAATTTATCAACCTCTTTCAACGGCTCCTGGCTGCAGCAGGACACCACGACGGAGTTTGTCGGGGCGCCAACCTATGACTGCGCAGGCCTCTTCGGAACCACTTGCGGCAATACGGTAAACCCGAAGTGGCGCCACAATTGGCGCTTCAATTGGGATACGCCCTGGAGAGTGCTGCTGTCGGCGCAATGGCGGATGATCGGCAAAACGGCGTTCGATAACAATTCCAACCAGCCGAGCCTGCACTTTAACGAGGAAGGCGGCTACGACATCATCAATGCCGAGATTCCGAACTACAGCTATCTGGATTTGACGGCGGTGGTGCATGTCTATCAAGGGCTCGAAGTTCGCGCCGGTGTGAATAACGTGTTTGACAAGGATCCACCGGTCATTCCGTCTGCCGATCCGATTACTCAAAATCTCAATGTCTTCCCGGTCTACGACCTGCTGGGTCGGCAATTGTTCGTCGCATTCAGAGCGAAGTTCTAAAATCGAGCCCGCATTTGACTTGAGCGGCCCCGCGAGGGGCCGCTTTTTTTTGAGTCCCTATCGCTCGCGGCGCACGTGCGTCGCCAGGTTATTCGCCGTGACCAGCATGAAGGACCCGAGCGCGCCGCGGCGTATGGTCACTCGATCGCCCTTCTGCGGGGGCGCCCAGGATTCCAGATCGATCTGTCGCCAGATCTGGCCGTTGTCCAGGATCACGACAAACTCGCCGCTGGGTGTAGTGCGCAGATCCGTTACCGTCGCCGAGATGCTGTCGTTGATCTTGGACTGCTCGGTATTGCCCGCCGCGGCGCGGCGCTGCGCCTCGTTCATGCCGAACTGCGGATCAGGCGGGGGCCGTTGCTGCGGGCTCGTCGGCGCTATGGCGGGCGCCGTCGCGGCAGGCTGTATGGGCCGCGGAAACAGCCGGTCATAGCAGGCCAGGCGTTGCATATCGTCAGCCAGCGCGCGGCAATCATCGGTAGCCGCACTCCACGCCGCTGCCGCGTAGCAGCACAGTAATCCGGCACTTGCGCATTGGATGGCTGAGCGTCGCTGCCGATTCCTCATCGAGAACCAACCCATCACTGCGAGGCACTCATAATAGGCTCATGCTTGCAGGAGTTTGTATCTGAGCGGCGCAGGGCGCACCATGGATCCTTACCAGGCCAGTGTGCGGGGCACGATGTCTGGATCGAGGAAGCCGGCAACCGAGCAGACCTTACGGCTCGCGTTTTTGTTTGCCTGCAGCTTATCGCTCTGCGGATGCGTGGCGAGCCTGCCGGAGGCGCGCCTGCGCGCTGATTCGGGCGAAGCCGAGCCGGTCATCCGTTCATTCGAAGACCGTTTTGATCGGGTCGACCATATCATCGCGCCGGTCATGATCAATGGACGTGGCCCATTTCGCTTTATGATCGACACGGGCGCCAACCGTACGGTACTGGCTGAGTCGCTCGTGCAGCGGCTGGGCTTGGGTTTTGACGGCGAGAATCCGGTTTCCCTTCAGGGTGTCATCGGCAACATCACGGTGACCACGGCACATATCGACACCCTGAGCTCCGGGGCCATTCATATGGAGAATGCGTTCCTGCCGGTAATGACCGGCCCCGTGCTTCAGGGCCTGGATGGCATCCTCGGCATGGACGGCTTCGAAGGCACGAGGATGTCCGCCAATTTTGCGCGCAGTCAACTCACGATCAGTCAATCACGGGGCCGTCTGGCCGCGCCGAAGTACTCGATTGTACCGGTCAGATTTCTTTCGCATCGATTACTCGTGGCCGATGCGCTGATCGCGGGCGTGCGCGTCAAGGCCGTCATCGACACGGGCGGCTCACGCACGCTCGGCAATCTGGCGCTGTTCGCAGCCTTGAATCTGACCCAAGCCGAGCAGCAGCTCGCGCGCCCAACGCATGTCGTCGATGCGACCGAGGCGCTGCAGCGCGGGCGCAAGCAGCGCGTGCCGTTCGTCCACGTCGGCGGAATCACGATCGCCAACCTCGAAGTGACCTTCGCTGGCTTTCGGGTGTTCGAGACCTGGGGCCTCAATGATCAACCGGCGCTGCTGATTGGCATGGATGTGCTGGGCTCGCTGGCCGAGCTCAACATCGATTACCGGCTCGGTGTGCTCGAAATGCTGCCGCGTCCCTACAAGATGGTGGCTGCGAAGGCACACCCAGTCTTGTGAGATTCGCGTCAGCGTCTCTCACAATGCTCAGGCGCGGGTTCGTTTCGCTCGCTGCTGTGAGCTGCACCGTCTATGCGCAGGCCGCCGATCCGATCACGGCCGCGCCTAGCGCCGCTCTCGAGCGGCTTAGTATCACGTCACTGCTTGGGGCAGATCGCGGGGGCTGGAGCAGCCAGAGACTGACCGCTGCCTACCTCGCGCGCATCGAGGCGATCGATCGGCACGGTCCGGCATTGCGATCTGTCCTTGAGCTCAATCCCGACGCTGTGCGTAGCGCCCGGCAGTTGGATCGGGAACGCGCCAACGGCCACGTGCGTGGCTCGCTGCATGGGGTGCCGATCCTGCTCAAAGACAATATAGACACGCACGATGCGCTGCACACGACGGCCGGCTCGCTGGCCCTGCTGGATTCGATGCCGCCTCAGGACGCCTTCATCGTGCAGCGCCTGCGAGCAGCCGGCGCGCTGATCCTCGGCAAAACGAATATGAGCGAGTGGGCGAACTATCGCTCCAGGCATTCGAGCTCGGGCTGGAGCGCTCGTGGCGGTCAGACGCGCAATCCCTATGCGCTCGAGCGTAATCCTTGCGGTTCGAGCGCCGGCTCCGCAGTCGCCGTCGCGGCGGATCTGACGCTCGTGGCCGTCGGCACTGAGACCGATGGCAGTATCACCTGTCCGGCGGCCGTCAACGGCATCGTCGGCATCAAGCCGACGCTGGGGCTCGTTTCACGCTCGGGCATCATTCCGATCGCCGCAAGTCAGGACACCGCTGGGCCCATGGCACGCACCGTGGCCGATGCCGCCGCGCTGCTCAATGTGCTGGCCGGCTATGATCCCGAGGATCCGGCGACGCTACCGCTCAGGGATCATCCGCCGCCGGATTTTCGCATGGCGCTGCGGCTCAATGCGCTCCAGGGCGTGCGCGTTGGCGTGCTGCGCGAATACGCGGGCTTTAACGACGATACGGACGCGCGCTTCGAGCAGGCGCTCGGCACATTGCGTGCGTTGGGCGCCGTCATCGTCGATCCCGTGAGCATCGCGACCCGGGGTAAGTTCGACGACGATGAGGCGACGGTTTTGCGCTATGAATTCAAGGACGGTATCAACCGCTATCTGGCGAGCCGACGTGGCGCGGTGCCGCGGGACCTGGCCGCGCTGATCGCCTTCAACGAGACTCACCGCGCGCAGGAAATGCCCTGGTTCGGGCAGGATAAGTTCCTCGATGCCCAGCGCCAGGGTCCGCTCACGGACAGCGCCTACCTCGAAGCCCATGAGCGCGCCAGACGCCTCGCCGGCACCGAAGGCATCGATGCCGCGCTCGGCAAGGATCAGCTGGACGTGCTCGTGGCGCCGACCTTAGGTCCCGCGTGGCTGACCGATTGGATTGATGGCGACCATTCCGTTGGCGGCCATATGGCCTCTGCGCCTGCGGTCGCCGGCTATCCGCACATCACGGTGCCTATGGGCAGCACACATGGTCTGCCGCTGGGTCTGTCGTTCATCGGCACGGCATGGAGCGATGCAGCGTTGATCGGCTATGCCTACGCATATGAGCAGGCCACGCATTTCAGGCGGCCTCCTCCGCTACGATAACAATCAGCGCGGCGTCGACTTGCCGTGCTCGGCGGCCGCCGAACAATTACCGCAGCCCGGGGTCGCCAGTCGCGCACGGTGCTTTGCGGCCCAGCGCACGAGCAAGCCGTGTCTGGCGAGCAGATCGAGCAGCCATTGGCGGCGCTGCATCGGCATGAAACTCCACACTACGTAGGCCGCGGCAACCAGTACCGCCAAGGCGATGATGAGTTGCTGCAGCATGCTTTTAGGCCCCTGCGCCCAGCGCGAGCGCGATACGGTAGGTTACGAACGCAAACGCGTAGGCGATAGCAAACAGATAACCCGTCATGATCAGTGGATAACGCCACGAGTTGGTCTCGCGGCGCACCGTGACCAATGTCGAGAGGCATTGCGGGGCAAATACATACCAGGCCAGCAGCGAGAGCGCAGTCGCGAGACTCCAGCCACTGGCAATCATGGGCCGCAAAGCGCTCTCGACTTCGGTACCGCCCGTGCTTGAGAGTGAATAGACCGTACCGAGCGCACCTACAACGACCTCACGTGCGGCCAGGCCCGGAACCAGTGCCAGGCTGATCTGCCAGTTGAAGCCGATCGGGGTGAAGATCGTCTGCAGACCGTGCCCCAGCATCCCCGCGATGCTGTAGCGGATGGCCGGCCCGACCGCGCCGGGCGGCGGCGCCGGATAGCTCGACAGAAACCACAGCAGCACCATCAACGCGAGAATGATCGTGCCTACGCGCGTCAGGAATATATGCGTGCGCTCCCACAGTCCGGTCAGCAGATTGCGCAGGTTCGGCCAATGGTATTCGGGCAGCTCCATCAGCAGGGGCTGATAGTTCGAGCGCATCGTCGCGCGTCGCATGACCAGCGCCACGAGCAGGGCACCGGCGACGCCGGCCACATAGAGCGCCAGCAATACCAGGCCCTGCAGATTGAACGGCCCGATGGCGCGTCGCGGGATGAAGGCACCGATGATCAGCGCATACACCGGTAAGCGTGCCGAGCAGGTCATCATCGGTGCTAACAAAATCGTCGCCATCCTGTCGCGCACACTCGGGATCGTGCGCGTCGCCATGATTCCCGGGATCGCGCAGGAGAACGAGGACAGCAATGGGATGAAGGAGCGGCCCGACAGCCCCACGCCGCCCATGAGCCGGTCGAGCAGAAACGCGGCGCGCGGCAGATAGCCGCTATCCTCCAGCAGCAGGATGAAGAAGAACAGGATCAGTATCTGCGGCAGGAACTGCAACACGCTACCGGCCCCGGCAATCACGCCGCCGACCAGCAGACTGCGCAGCGGTCCAGCCGGCAGCAGGCTCTGCACGAGATGGCCCAACGCATCCATCCCGGCCGTAACCCAGGCCATGGGCGCCTGCGCCCAGCTGAATACGGCCTGGAACATCAGGAACAGCAACACGGCCAGCAAGATCGGGCCGACGACCGGATGCATGACGATCGCGTCGAGGCGGGCAAGCGCCCGATCGCGCAACGGTTCAACATAGCCGGCCGCCGCGAGAATGCGGCGTACTTCGCGCTGTGTGGCGGTAAGCTCGGCATCGGACACCGCGGGCAGCAGGAAGGATTCGCGTGGCGCGCCCAGTTCCATCTGATCGAGCGCGGCCAGCAAAGCGGACTCCCCACCCGGCCGCACGGCCACGGTCTCGACCACCGGCACGCCGAGCTCGCGCTCGAGCGCCGTGCGATCGAGCTTGATGCCGCGCCGCTGCGCCAGGTCGCTCATGTTCAGCGCCACGATCATCGGCATGCCGAGCTTGATGAGCTCGAGTGTCAAGCGCAGCGACAGGCGCAGATTGGTCGAGTCGAGGACGCTGATGATCAATTCCGGCGGCGCCTCCCCGCGCAGCCGTCCCGTGATCACATCGCGTGCTATGGCCTCATCGAGTGTCGTGGGCACCAGACTGTAGGTACCCGGCAGATCCGTAACGCGATAGAGCAGATGACGCTCGGCGCTGATGAACGCGCCTTCCTTACGCTCGACCGTGACGCCTGGATAGTTCGCGACCTTCTGGCGGCTGCCGGTCAGACGATTGAAAAGGGCAGTCTTGCCGCAATTGGGCGCCCCGACCAGCGCAATGCGGCGGGTGCGCAGATCGGGCAGCTCGCGGGTCACACGGCCTCAACGGCCTCGACAGGCTCCGACGACTCGAGCTGCACGAGCACGGTCTGCGCTTCGCGCCGGCGCAAGGCAAAGATCGAGCTGCCGATGCGCACCGCGATCGGGTCGCCGCCCGGAAGAATCTCCCCGACGACCTCGATGCGTTCGCCCGGAACAAAGCCCACCTCGAGCAGGCGGCGTGCAATCGTCGAGCCGCCCAGATCACCCATGGTCGTCGCGCCCGTCCCCGTCGTGGCGATCGAGCTCACGATGCCGCGGGCACCCTTGTGCAGCCCTGCCAGGGATTGAATCGGCCCACTGAGCGCGGCATCCATGCCGGCCAGATGCCATTGCGGACGGGAGTCCATGACTGCGGAACCTCAAATGCGAATCAATCGCAATTGCATTTGAGCATAGCGCACGGCGTCATGTGGCGCCAGTCGGAGCCCCGGAAGGGTGAGTCAGGTCACCTGCGCACGCATCCCAAAGCGACTCCGAAGCCAATAATCGACCGAAATGGCGCCTGCGCCGCGGCACAGCAATACCAGCAGCATGGCGGCCCACTGGATATGGGTGGGCCACGCCTGCGGGTAGACGAAGACCTCGATGACCGTCGTCATGCCCAACAGCACCAGGGCAACCGGACGCGTCAGCAAGCCGAGCACCAGCAGCACGGGTGTCGACAGCTCGATGCCGGCTGCAATGTGCGCGGCGATATCCGGTGGCAGCAAGGGCACCTTGTAGTCGTCCTCGAACAGTTGCAGCGTGGCATCCCAATTCGCGAGCTTCGTCATGCCGGAATTCCAGAAGACCGTGGCCACCGCCAGGCGCAGCGGAATCGCGAGCACACTGTAGGGCACGCGCTGCAGAGCGCCGATCGCCCGCTCGATAGCCGAATCGCTGCTCATGATGATTGCTCTCCATTAGGTGCGACGATGTCGATGAAGCGCGCGTGCGCCAGATGATCCGCCAGCAACGCATTGATCTGATCGCCGGCGAGTAGCTCATCGCGCGACGCCAGCACCTCGTGCAATGGCTCGCCGGCGCATAGACGCTGTGTCAGGCGCCACGCGGGGCTCGTGAGCCGCCGCACTTCTACCGCGCCCTGCGAGCGCTCGATCAGCACATGCACGGCTGCGCCGCTCAGGTCCACTGCCGCCATCGCGGCCTCATCCTGATCGAGTACCGCGCGCCAAATCGCATCGGCCGGCGTGTCCAGGCGCAACAGGCTGATCCCCGGCTGCGGCACGAAACGCACTTCGGCCATGGCCGCGGCATCGAGCGCCGCTAATCGAGATACCTGGAGCCCCGTGGCCTCGCTCGCATGCAATGCGCGGCTCACCGCCCATTCGAGGCGTGCGACATCGGGCAAATAGCTCAACGCGGCTGCCGGAGCAAAATGCGTCAGAAACGGCGCAAATGCCTGCCCATAGTCATCCAGGCAGGCGCTGGCGGGCGGATATTGGTTGATAAATTCCTGCGCCGCCGCTGCGAAAAAATCACTGCCGACGAGCCGCTGCACCGCCGGGAAATTCAGCGTCAAAGCGCGCACCAGGTTGCTCAGGTAATTGTTGCGATAGATGGCCAGGCGCGCGGCCGGATCGCTTGTGATGCCCAGCTCCTCGCGCACGAGCGCCGGCGCACCGGCGAGCACCGCGCGCGCGAAATCGCGCTGCCATTCAAGCAGCGCGGGCATCTGAGGCACGCTCGCTCGCGCGCAGTCGTTGTGCTGCCAATGCGGCCTCATCGAGCAGCACGTCAAATTCAGGTATAGCCGTATCCCACTCAATCAATGTGGGTCGCGCACCAAAGCGCTCGAGTGCCTGCTCGTACAGCGCCCAGACCGCCGGCGCAACGCGCGAGCCGTGATCATCGATACGCATGAGGCTACCGTCATCCAGCGTGCGCACGGCATGGCCGGCCAGATGAAACTCACCGATCGCCGCGCACGGCAGTCCTGCCAGATACTGCTGTGGGTCCCAGCCGTGATTGCTCGCGCTGACGAAGATATTGTTTACGTCGCAAAGGATGCCGCAGCCCGTGCGCGCTGCGAGCTCGCGCAGAAACACCCATTCGGGCAGTGTCGAGTGCTCGAGCTGCAGGTAGGTCGAAGGGTTCTCGATCAGAATTGCGCGCTGGAGCGCATCCTGCACCTGCTGCACGTGGTCGCAAACCAGATCGAGCGCCTCCTCGGTCATGGGCAAAGGCAGCAGATCGGCCAGGTACTGACCGCCAGTCAGGCTCCAGGACAGGTGCTCGGAAATCAATCCGGGCTCGATGGCGCGCGCCAACTCAGTCAGGCGCTCAAGATGCCGCCTATCCAGGCCATCGGCACTGCCCAACGAGAGCCCGACGCCGTGCAAGGAAACCGGATAGTCACGCCTGACCGCTTCGAGGATGTGGCGCAGCTTGCCATGGCCGAAATAATTCTCGGCGTGCACCTCGAACCAGGGCACCGCTGGGCGTGTCGCGGCCACGATTTCATGATGCGCGAAGCGCAGCCCGATCCCCGCGGCCGCGGGAATCGGGCTGGTCTGATACGCCGTGGAGGTCATGCGTGTCGTGTGTCAGCTGCGGATGCTCTTACAGCGGATGCTGTTACATCGGTGCCAAAGTGCCACCCTGAATCTTCGTGCAATCCCCGCTCGGCAGCAGCACGAAGGACTTCGGATCGCGCGCCATGCTGGCCTGGCCAGCGCAGGAATGCGCGCCCGCCGCGCAGTCATTCTTCGAGGTCGCATTAATGCCATAACATTTCTCGAGCTTGGCCTTCGCTGTCATCGCGTTGTTGGCTGACATCGAGCTGGACGTGTCGGCCGCGCGGACCGGTGCCTGCAGGGCCAGCGCGAGGCCAACCGCGGCGGACAGGGTTGAAGCAGCCAATAGATATCGATTCATGGTCGGTTTCCTCTTGGTTCGCAGCCCCGAAATTGAAGCCACGGGGGTAAGTTCGGCGCCCCGCGCAAAAGGTTACACTGCGCGGCGTGCCAAGCGTGCTGAGCTCCGAGGAAAGAGACTTGCGATGGTCGCGGCTCATGCACGCCGCGCAGGCCGGCGATCGCCAGGCGTATAGCGAGCTTTTGCGCGAAGTGACCCCATTCATACGCGCACTGTTGCGCCGCCATTGCTCGCACCGAGAAGATATCGAGGAGATGCTCCAGGATACGCTCCTGACCCTGCACCGCGTGCGCCGGACCTATGATCCGCGCCGCCCGTTCAGCCCCTGGCTGGGCGCGATTGCGGCGCGTCGCGGCATCGACGGACTTCGGCGCCGCTTACGTGTGGCGCGTCACGAAATCAGCGCCGATGCGCACAGCTATGAAACCTTCAGCGAGCCTCTAGCGAATGACGATATAGAAGCATTGCGTGCGCGCGATGAGATCGGCGAGCTGCTGCAGCGGCTACCGGCACGCCAGCGCGAGGCGCTCGAGGCGCTCAAGCTCAGGCAGCTGAGCCTGGCGCAGGCGTCCGCGGTTTCAGGCCAGTCGGTAGCGGCGCTGAAGGTCAATACTCACCGCGCACTCAAGGCGTTGCGCGCGCTGTTCCAGAAGGAAAGCTGATGCAGACCGAGCAAGTCATCGAACAGTTGGCCGCGCAGCTCGAGCCCGTCAAGCGGCTGCGCGCGCCATCCGAACGTGCTCTGATCTGGTTGGCACTCGTCGGCTGCGCCGCTGCGCTCGTGATCCTGCGCTATGCGCACATGGATACGGCATTGCAACGTCTGAGCATCCCGCGAATCACGCTCGAGTGCACGGCGATAGGTCTGACCGCCGTCGCCGCTATCCTCGCGGCCTTTCAGATTTCAATCCCGGATCGCTCGGCGCGCTGGGCCTGGTTGCCGCTGCCACCGTTTCTCGTATGGCTTGGCGCCAGTGGTCTGGGCTGCCTGCGCAGTGGCCTGCTCTTCCACACTCGCGGCACTGCGATCGGGGAGAGTAGCCACTGCTTCATATTCATCGTCGCGGTCAGCGTGCCGCTGGCCGTATTGTTGTTCGCGATGCTACGGCGCGCGCGTCCCCTGAACCCAATCCCCGTGGCGATCCTGGGTACGCTCGGTGTCGCCGCGAGCGCCGCCTTTTTGCTGGAATTTTTCCATCCCTATGACGTCACCGCGATCGACCTCGCGCTGCACCTGGCTGCGGTGGCGGCAGTGATACTGCTCGGCACTGCGCTGCGCCGGCCGCTGCTGGGGCGCTAACTTCACTAGCTGACGCTCAGTGCGACCGAGTAGTGCGCTGCGGTGCGCGTACGCACCGCCTGCTCGCTCACCCCTGGTGCCAGCTCGATGAGGTCAAACAGCGCATTGCGGTCAGTCCTGCGAAACACCGCCAGGTCCGTGACCAGCATATCGACGATACCCACGCCGGTCAGCGGCAGCTCGCATTGCGGCTTGAACTTGGGCGAGCCATCGCGCGCCACGTGTTCCATGACGACAATGATGTTGCGCACGCCGGCCACCAGATCCATAGCCCCGCCCATGCCCTTCACCATCTTGCCGGGCACCATCCAGTTGGCCAGATCACCGCGCTCCGAGACCTCCATGCCACCGAGAACGGACAGATCGATGTGCCCGCCACGGATCATCGCGAAGCTCTCGGCCGAGGAGAAATACGACGAGCCCGGCAACTGCGTGATCGTCTGTTTGCCGGCATTGATCAGATCGGCATCCTCCTCGCCCTCATACGGAAACGGTCCGATGCCAAGCATGCCGTTCTCGGACTGCAGAATGACTTTCATGCCCGCAGGGATGAAATTCGCGACCAACGTTGGAATCCCGATGCCGAGATTCACGTAATAGCCGTCGCGCAATTCGCGCGCGGCGCGTTGCGCCATCTGTTCACGCGACCACGCCAACGCCGCCCCGCTTGCGTACGGTACGCTGCTCGATGGGTTTATCGTAGCCATGCCCTTGCACGATCCGCTGCACGTAGATGCCCGGCGTGTGGATCTGATCCGCATCGAGCGCACCGACTTCGACCAGTTGCTCGACCTCGGCCACCGTGACGCGTGCGGCAGTGGCCATGACCGGATTGAAATTGCGCGCGGTCTTGCGATAGATCAGATTGCCCTCGGTATCGCCTCGCCAGGCTTTGATGATCGCCAGATCGGCGATGAGCCCGGTCTCGAGCACATAGCTCGCGCCGTCGAGCACGCGCGTCTCCTTGCCCTCGGCCGCGCGCGTGCCCGCACCGGTGCGCGTATAGAAACCGTATATGCCCGCACCGCCGGCGCGAATGCGCTCGGCCAGAGTGCCCTGTGGGTTGAACTCGACCTCGAGCTCTCCCGCCAGGTACTGGCGCTCGAACTCCTTGTTCTCGCCCACATAAGAGGAGACCATCTTGCGGATCTGGCGCGTTCGCAGGAGCGGGCCCAGGCCGCGCTCATCGGTGCCGGCGTTGTTGGAAATGACGGTCAGGCGGCGCACGCCCGCCTCGCGCAGCGCGTCGATGAGCCGCTCCGGAATTCCGCACAGACCGAAACCGCCCGACATGATCGTCATGTCATCGTGCACGATACCCGACAGCGCCGCCCCCGCACTCGCGTAGACCTTATGCCCCCGGGCCGTGACGTTCACGTTCATCGCGATATTCTAGCCGCTAGGCCGCGCCCTGCACGGCCAGCAGTCCGCTGCGCCCCGGTACGTAGCCGCTGCGCACGACGGCGCCCGGCAGCCCGGCAACATCGAGCCCCGCGAGCAACTTGCGCAGCGACACGAGCTCATAGCCTTGCGCCTGCCAGCCCTGCATGAGGCGGCGGAACACCGGCAGCAATTTCATACCCTCGAGCTCCGCGTGCAACGTGTAGACGTGATGCGGACAGGGTACACGCGTGCGCTCCAGCAGCAGCGTGTGCACCTGCTCGACCCCGATGCCATCGAGTCCAATCAGCTCATCGAGCGTCGGCAGCGTCGTGGGCAGCTGCGGGCACAGGCTGCGTCGTTGCCCCAGCAATGGCACGAACGGGGCCGCACCGCGCGTGTCCGAGGCGCAGCGGAAACCCAGCTCCTCCTCGAGCATCAGCGCCGCCGTGTTCATCTGCCAGCCGGCCGCGCCGTGCACCAGCGGGGAGTCGCCGAACACGTCTCGAAAACGCAGCACCGCGCGCAGCATCTGCGCGCGCGTCCAGGCCTCGTCGCGCCGGGCTACGAAGTCCTGCCAGGCCGTGTGATCGAAGCAATGCACGCCCACTTCGAAGCCGGCATCGCGCACGCGGCGCATAATCGCGCCGGCCTCGCGCACGATATCCGGTCCCGGCAGCAGCGTGCCGTACAGCAAGGTGCGAAGTCCGTAATGCTCCAGTACCGAGGTGCGGGCGACCTTGCTGAAGAAGCCGGGCCGGAACACGCGCCGCAATGCGCGCCCGGTGTGATCCGGCCCGAGGCTGAAGAGAAAAGTCGCATCGGCGCCCGCAGCCTGCAGCGCATCGAGGAGCGCCGGCACGCCCTCGCGCGTACCGCGCAGCGTATCCACGTCGATCTTGAGCGCGAGCTGCATGGTCCGCTTGGGCGCCCGTCACTGCTCTTTAGGAGCGCGCCTCTTGTTCGAGCAGTCGGCCCGCCTGCGCGATCTCCCCGCGATAAGCATCGAAGATGTGCCGCAGTGCCTCATGCATGCTCACGCGTGGCGACCAATCCAGCTCCGTGCAGGTGTTGTCGATCTTCGGCACGCGATGCTCGACGTCCTGATAGCCGGCGCCGTAGTAATCGGCCGCGGTGGTCTCGATAAGGCGCACCTTGGCCGCGTTGGCGCGGTATTCCGGATAGGTTGCCGCCACCTTGAGCATCTCGGTGGCCAGCTCGCGCACGGACAGACTGTTGGCGGGATTACCGACATTGTAGATCTTGCGGCTGGCGCGGCCGTCGCGATTCTCGATCATCTTCATGAGCGCATCGATACCATCGCTCACGCCGGTGAAGCAGCGGCGCTGGCGGCCACCGTCGACCAGTTGCACATCCTCGCCGCGCGCGATATGCCCGAGGAACTGCGTGATCACGCGCGAGCTGCCTTCCTTGGCCGCATGCATGTTGTCGAGGCCCGGTCCTATCCAGTTGAAGGGACGAAACAGCGTGTAGTCGAGCTCATCGCGCATGCCATAGGCATGGATCACGCGATCGAGCAATTGCTTGGAGCAGGCGTAGATCCAGCGTGGCTTGCTGATCGGACCGTAGATCAGTTCCGAGGCGTAGGGGTCAAAGGCGGCGTCGTGACACATGCCGTAGACCTCGGAGGTCGAAGGAAACAGCACGCGCTTGCGGTGCTTGACGCACAGCCGGATGATCGAAAGATTAGCCTCGAAGTCCAGCTCGAACACCCGCAATGGCTCACGCACATAGCTCGCGGGCGTCGCGATGGCGACCAGTGGCAGCACCACGTCGCACTTCTTGACGTGGTATTCGATCCACTCACGATTGATCGTGATGTCGCCCTCGAAGAAATGCAGCCGCGGATTCTCCAGCAACGGCGCGATGCGCTCGCTGTACATGTCCATGCCGTAGACGCGCCAGTCGGTGGTGCCGATTATCCGCGTCGAGAGGTGATGGCCGATGAAGCCATTTACCCCGAGGATCAGAACATTTTGCATCGTCGAGTCACTCCATGACCGGCCGCAGCGTCAGCGCGCGCTCACCGTAGCGTCGGTGGAACGCCTCGGCGCTGTGCAGGCCGTCCCCGAGCTCAAATTCCAGCAGCTTGAGTGCGCCGTCGTCGCATAGCGCGTACAGCTCGCCCTGGTGCCAGCGCAGCATCGGCGCAGCACTCTGAACCACCGGCAGCGCCGGGGGTGCTGCGACCCAGAGTGCGCGCAGGATGCGCAGCGTCTCGCCATCGGCCTGCGTGTAAGCACCCGGGTACGGCGGCGCCACGGCGCGGATCAGATTATAGGCGGCTCGCGATCCGGCCCGCCAATCGATGGCCCCATCGCGCGCGCTACGGCGCCCGAAGTAGCTGCCCGCGGACAGATCCTGCGGCGTGTGCCTGGCCGTGCCGGCGATCAACGCCGGCAGCGCGCGGTAGAGCGCCACTTCGGCGGCGACGGTGACCTTGCGAAACACCTCAAGCGCGGTGTCATCCGGCAGGATCGGCACCGCCTCGCTATCGACGATATCACCGGCATCCGGCTTGATGCTCATCGCATGCAGCGTGGCGCCGGTTTGCGTCTCGCCGTGCAGAACCGCCCAGTTCACCGGTACGCGGCCCCGGTACTTCGGCAGCAGCGAGCCATGGATGTTGTAGGCGCCGCGCGTGGGCAGCGACAGCAATTGCGCTCCGAGCATCAGGCGGTAATAGAACGAGAACAGGAAATCGGGACGCGCCGCCCGGATGCGCTCAAGACAGTCGGGCGCGTTCGGGTCCTCGGGCATGCACACCTCGATGTCGTGCCAGGCCGCGTGCTGCGCGACGCTCTCGAACCAGATCTGCTCCCCGGGCGCGTCGCGGTGCGTGACCACCAGCGGCACCTCGATCCCGCGTGCGAGCAGCGCGCGCAGACAGCGCACGCCCACGTCGTGATAGGCAAATACGACCGCGCGCGCCTGGCGCGCGGCCTCAGCACTCAAGCCTCCCCCTCGGGGCGCTCGAGCACGGCACCGATCAGATAGCGCGGCCGATGCCGCACTTCGTCATAGATGCGGCTCACGTATTCACCGATCAGTCCCACTCCGAACAGGGCCACGCCGATCAGGAAGAACGCGATCGCGAACAGTGTGAATACGCCCTCGGCTTCCGGTCCGACCACGAGGCGGCGAATCGCCAGGAAGCCGACGAACAGCACCGAGAATATCGCGATGATGATGCCGAAGGCTGAGAACCACTGCATCGGCGCAGTACTAAAGCCGGTCATGAGGTCGAAGTTGAGCTTCATGAGCCGAAACAGTGAATATTTCGAGACCCCGGCGCCGCGGTGCTCGTGCGCGACGTGCAGCTCGGCCGGACTGGTGGCGAAGGTATAGGCCAGCGCCGGCACGAAGGTGTTGTATTCCGAGCATTGATTGACGGCATCGACCACGCTGCGCGCGTAGCCGCGGAACATGCTGCCCTGGTCGGTGATGCGAACGCGCGTGGTGCGCTCGCGGATCGCATTGATCAGACGCGAGGCGTAGCGGCGCCAGGCCGCATCCTTGCGCTGTCTGCGGATCGTGCCGACGTAGTCGTGGCCGGCATCGAGCTGCGCGAGCACGCGGCCGATTTCCTCAGGCGGATTCTGCAGATCGGCATCGAGCGTGATCACATAGCCGCCACGGCTCTGCGCGAAACCGGCCAGGATCGCGCGATGTTGGCCGAAATTGGCGGCGAGCAATACCACTCGCGTCACATCGGGCCGCAGCTCGAACTGCGCTTTGAGCAGCGCCGCGGAGCGGTCGCGGCTGCCGTCGCTGACGAACACGATCTCGTAGCTGCGAGCCAGCGCGTCGAGGGCCGGATACAGTCGTGCAAACAACGCCGGCAGCACCGCCTCCTCGTTGTACACCGGGATGACGACCGAGAGATCCGGCTTCGCGCTGCTCATAGCGACTTCAGAATACGCGCGCTGTGCTCGCACACGCGATCCACGTCCTGCTCGCGCATCGCCGGAAACAGGGGCAGCGTGACGATGCCGCGGCCGATGCGCTCGGCGTGCGGCAGATCGCCGGGCTTGAAGCCCATGCTGCGATAGAGCGAAAGCAGATGAATCGCCGGATAGTGCACACCCACCGCGATGCCGACCGCATGCATGGCCTGTATGAATGCGCCGCGCTCGATGCGCGCCGGCAGTACGATCTGGAACATGTGCCAGTTGCCGTGCGCGAACTCCTCGAGCGGCAGCTCGCAGCCCAGATTGCGATCGAAGCGCTCGAAGTAGCGGCGCACGAGCCAGCGGCGTCGATCGGTGAACTCTGCGAGGCGCTGCAATTGACCCAGGCCGATGCATGCCGCGATGTCGGTCAGATTGTGCTTGCCTCCGGGCAGCGTCGCATCGAGCGAGCCGTCGGCAAATCTCTCCACGCCCTGCAGACGCCAGAGCTCGCAGCGCCGCGCCTCATCCGGGTTATTCACAACCAGAGCGCCGCCCTCGGCGGTAGTGATGTTTTTATTCGCATGAAAACTCAGGGCGACCAGATCGCCGCCGGCACCGATGCGCTCGCCCTGCCAGTTTGCCCCCATCGACTGCGCCGCATCTTCGAGCACGCGCAGGCCATGCGCACTTGCAATCTCATAAAGTCGCGTGCGATCAACCGGCAGGCCTGCCATATCCACCGGCAATAACAGGCGCGTCCTGGGCGTGATGGCCGCCTGCATGAGCTCCAGATCGATGTTGCGCGTGGCCGGGTCGATATCGACGAACACCGGGCGCGCGCCTGCGCGCAACACGACGTTCGACGTGGCGACCCAGGACAGCGGGCTCGTGATGACTTCATCGCCGGACCCGACGCCCAGCATGGCGAGCGCGATCTCCAACGCGCCGGTGCCGGAGCTCAGCGCCCGCACGGGGCGGCCGCCACACCAGGCGGACAACTGCGCCTCGAACTCGCGCACCTGCGGGCCGCTGGTAATCCAGCCTGAGCGCAATACCTGCGCGACCGCGGCAATCGTCGCCTCGTCGATCGACGGACGCGTGAATGGCAGAAACTCCTCGCTCACAGCCATGCTCCGGGCGTCAACTGCGCGCGACCAGCCAGCAGCCGGCGATGATCACGCCGATGCCGGCGACGCGCGCCGTATTCAGATCCTCGGCAAACAGCCACCACGCCGCGATCGCGTTGACGACATAACCGATCGATAGCATCGGATAGGCAATACTGACCTCAACGCGGGACAGCGCGAGTATCCAGACCACGACACTCACGGCGTAACAGGCGAGGCCGCCGAGGATCGGCGCATTGCTCGCGATGCGCTCGAGGATGGTCCAGGCGTGGCCCCAGGTCAGGCTCAGATCCGCGATGGTGCGAGCGCCGGCCTTGAGCAATAGCTGAGCCGCGGCATTGAGCAATACGCCTGTGAGGATCAGCGCCAAATCCGCGCTTCTCATCGTCTGACCACCGCGACCAAAGACCCGGCAGTGTATATCACGTGCATCGGCAGACCCAGTGCCTGCAACGCTCGGTAGTCCTCGGGACGCAGGATGGCCAGCGCGTCGCTTTGGCGCTGCCAGTCAGCGGCAAACTGCTGCAGCGTTGCGCGCGCGCGCCATGGCTCCTGCTGCAGACCAAAATCCAGCTCGCCGCGGTATCCCACGAGTGTGCAGGTACGGCCCCAGTAGAACGGTAATGGCTGCCAGTAATCGTTGACGCAGTAGATCTGGGTCGAGCTTGCGACCCAGGGTACGGTGTGCTGCTCGAGTGCGATCAGGCGCTGCATCTGCGGCAATTGCTCGGCGCCCAGCAGTGCGCATTGCGCGAGCATCCAGCTGCCGAGCCCGGCCGCCGCACAGGCCGCGAACGCGCGTCCCTGCCGCGCCCATTGCGCGCCGAGCGCCGCGCCCAGCGCGAGCAACAGGAACGCGCTGGCAAAGCCCAGGATGCTGCGCCTGGAGGCTTGCGCGACCCATGGCGCAGCCACCGGCAGCAGCCACACGACCAGTACGAGCAGCCCGAGCACAGCGGCGATGAGTGCGAGTGCGACCAGATGGCGCTCGAAGCGCGGCGCGGCCATGCCGGCCACACTACGAGCGCACAACGGTGCGAGCGCCGGGATCAGCGGCAGAATGTACGGTATGAGCTTGGACTGCGAGAGGCTGAAGAACACAAACACGAATGCCGCCCAGACCAGCAATAGCGCCGTGCCGCGCTCGCCGCCGCGCGCCGCTGCCTGCGCCTGCCGCAGTGCGCGCGGCAGCAGCGCCGTCCATGGCAGCAGTCCAAGGATCAGCACCGGCACGTAAAACCACGGCGGCTCGTAGCGATCGAAACCCGCACGGCTCAGATAGCGCTGCACATGCTGCACGATGAAAAAGAAATGCGGGAATTCCGGATTGCGCGCGCCGACCGCAAGGAACCAAGGCGAGGCCAGTACGACGAGCGCGACGAGGCTCCACCAGGGTTGCGCGCGCAGCGCCAGCGACCAGTCTCGCGTCCAGAGCATGTACAGCAGCGCCACGGCGCCGGGAATCAGGATACCGACCAGGCCCTTCGACAGCACCGCGAGCGCGATCCCTACCCCGAGCAGCACCGGCAGTTGCCAGGCGCGGCGCGGCGCTCGTGCGCTCGTGCGCCCCTGCGCGAGTAATGCCAGGGCGCTCATCGCAATCTGCAGCGTGAAGCACAACCCCATATCGAGCGTGGCAATGTGCGCGAGCGCGAGGTAGAGCAGCGAGCTGCCCTGGATGATCACGGCCAGCAGCGCCGTGCGCTCATCGTAGAGCCGGCGCACGAGTGCTCGCGTCAGCAGCAGTCCCAGAAATCCCGCCAGCGCCGGCCACAGCCGCGCGCTCCAGGCCTGCTCACCGAAGCCCTCGAACGCCAGCGCGGTGGCCCAGTATTGCAGCGGCGGCTTCTCGAAATACTTGATCGCATCGAGCCGCGGCGTGACCCAGTCAGCGCTCGCGACCATCTCGCGCGGGATCTCCGCGTAGCGGCCCTCATCCGGCTCGAACAGGTGCGTTGAATCGAGCGGCCCGAACCAGAACACAGCCAGCACCATCCACAGCATGAGCGTGCGCCGGCTGGCCCATTCAGGCCCGGCACTCATGGGGCTGCGGCCGCCGCTTGTCGTCGCCATAGCAGCAGCGCGCGCTGTGCGCCGAAGCTGCGGCTCGCGACCAGCACATACTCGCGACCGGGAGCGACGGCCTGACCGTCGTGATTGTCCTGCACCAGCAGCCACTGCGGCAGCGTGCTCATGGCCGCCGAGCGCTGCAGCACCTGAGGATCCAGGGGCACGACATTGCGCCCGGCATAATAAGGAATCTCCGCCGCGAGAGTCTCATCCACTCCGGTTGCATAGACCGGCTGTCCTGGCGGCAATTGCTGGCCGATCCAGCGCACGAACGGGCCCATGTCCTTCGTGCGGTTGAGCAGCGGCGGGGCCAGCACGAGTGTGGCGGCCGCGCCCACATAGGCGCAGATCAGCGCAGCGCCTGCAGCGCGCATGCGCTGTACGGCAAGACTGCTATAGAGCAGCGCCGCCGCGGCGATCAGCGCCAGCGACAGTGCCGCGAGGATCCAGGGGTTCACCGCCTTGAGCCAGATCCAGCCGGCCAGTGGCGCTGCCAGCGCCCAGAGGCACAGCAGCGAAACCTGCAGCCACCAGAGTGCCCCCATGCGCCCATCGGTGCGCAGCTGCCAGTGCTGCCACCATTCGTAGCTGCGTATGCCCAGCCACAGAAACAGTAACGGCAATAGCGGCAGCAGGTAGGTTTCACGCTTGGTGGCCGATAGTGAGAGCACCACGAGCATGGCGGCGCACATGAGCGCGCCATAGCGCGCCGGGTCGCTCGCGCTGGCGAGTGCGTGCGGTGGCAGACGCCGCCAATGCGCCGGCCGCAGCGCCTCGATCAGCGGCACGAGCCAGGGCAGCACGGCCACAGGCAATGTCCAGCCGTAATAGAGCAAGGGCTGGCGATGGCCGGTGATGCCTGGATTGAGCAGGCGCTGCCACTGGTTCACGTAGGCCCATTCCCAGAGTGCGGCGCGGCCGCCTTGCTGCGCGATCGCAAGGCCGAGCAACAGCAGCGCGAGCGCAAGCACGCTGATGCCGAGAATCGGACGCAGCCGCCGCCAGTAGAGCGGCCGGTCGATCAACACATACAGCGCGAGTCCGGCGCCAATCAATAGCGGGCCGATCGGCCCCTTGATCCACAGTGCCAGCACGAGCGAGCCGTACAGGCCGAAGCGCAACGCCGAACTGTCACGGCGCGCCAGCAATTCCCAGGCTGTCCAGGCCGCGACGGTGGTGGCTAGCATCAACAGCGGATCGATGAGCACCCAGTGGCTCGAGATCATGAACTGCAGGCTGCTCGCCAGCATCAGCGCGCACAGTGCCCCCACCGGGCGCGAGTGCGCCGCACTGGCCCAGGCATACAGCACGGCAAGGGTTGCAAGACTGGCCGCTACGCTCACGGCGCGCGCACCCGGCACCGATGGGCCACCGCTCAGACGATAGACGGCCGCGACTGTCCAGTAGTACAGCGGCGGCTTCTCGATGAAGCGCTGCCCGTTGAGCGTCGGAATCAGACCCGGCGCGAGCGCCATTTCGCGGCTGATTTCGGCCTCACGGGGCTCGTCCGGCGTCCACAAGCCTCGATTACAGCCCAACAGCGCGAGCACCAGCAGCGCCAGCGGCAGCCACCAGGGGCCGGCACGCCGCAAGAGCGGAGCATTTGTGGACATAGACAACCGGCGGCAGCGAATTGGCGCGCACTCTAGCAACTTCCGCGCCGCACGGGGCACCGCTAAAAGCGTGCATTTGACAGCTTCGCACCGGGGGCGCGATGCTGAAGCGCATGGTGCTCTCGCCCCCGGAGTTGCGGCGCTACAGCCGCCATCTCAAGCTGGCCGAAATCGGCGTTGCGGGCCAGGAGAAGCTCAAGGCCGCGCGCGTGCTCATCGTCGGCGCCGGCGGCCTGGGTTCGCCCGCGGCGCTGTATCTGGCGGCCGCCGGCGTCGGCAAGCTCGGGCTGCTGGATTGCGATCGGGTCGATGAGTCGAACCTGCAGCGCCAGTTGCTCTACGATCCGAGCGACGTGGGCCAGCCGAAAGCTGAAGCCGCGCGCGCGCGCATTGCAGCTCTCAATCCGCAGATTACGGTGCTTGCCCACCAGAGCGAGTTGTGCGCCGCTAATGTGCGCGAACTCTTCAGCCTCTACGATCTGATCGTCGATGGCAGCGATCGCCTCAGTACGCGTTATCTGGTCAACGACGCCTGCGTGCTCTTCGGCAAGTCGCTGGTTTCGGCCGCGATCCATCGCTTTGAGGGCCAAGCCATGAGCTACGTGCCCGGGCACGCCCCATGCTATCGCTGTGCGTTCCCGCAGATGTCGGAGGCGCTGGTACCGAACTGCGCCGAGGTCGGTGTACTGGGCGTGCTGCCCGGCGTGCTGGGCACAATTCAGGCCACCGAGGCGATCAAGCTGATCGTCGGCGTGGGCCAGCCGCTGCTCGGACGGCTGCTCACCTACGACGCGCTGGAGCTACGTTTCAGCGAGTTTCGCTTTGCCCGGCGTAGCGACTGCGCCGTCTGCGGCGAGCAGCCGAGCATCCTCGAGCCCACCGATCCGCCCGGGTTCTGCACGCTCGAGGAAATGCGGCAGGTTCGCCACATCAGCGCACCCCAATTGGCGCAGGCGCTCGCCTCGGGCGCTGCGCCCCACAGGCTGATCGATGTGCGCGAGCCGGCGGAATTCGTAACCGGCCACCTAACCGGCGCGATCAACATTCCGCTCGGTCAGATCGAGCGCTCAGGCGCGATGCTGCCGCGTCACGAGCGCGTGGTATTCATGTGCCGCAGCGGCGCGCGCAGCCTCAAGGCCTGTGCGCTCGCGCGGCGCGCGGGTGTCGCCGAGCCCCTGCAGCTCGACGGCGGATTATTGGCCTGGAAAGCGACTGTAGAGCCGTCGCTGATGCTCTAGCCGGCGGCCGCCGGGCCGGCACCGGCAGCGCGTTCCAGATCATCGACGAAGGCCTCGATGTCCTGCGTACGCGTGGCCCAGGAGCACATGAGCCTGTAGCCTGCGGCCCCGAGCCGGTAAAAGTGCCAGCCCCGACTGACCATTGCTGCGACCACGGCGGGCGCGAGCTCCACAAACACGGCGTTCGCCTCGACTGGCCGCAACGGCCTGAGTCCGGGAATTCGAGTCAGCGCCTCGGCCAGTTCTGTGGCCGCGGCATTGGCATGCGCGGCATGCCGCAGCCAGGCGCCCTGCTCGAGCACTCCGACCCACTGACTCGTATGAAAGCGCATTTTCGAGGCCAGCTGGCCTGCCTGCTTGCGCCGGTACTCGAACTGCGCTGCCAGTTCGCGGTTGAAGAACACCACGGCCTCGCTCGAGCCCAGACCGCACTTGGTGCCGCCCAGACTGAGCACGTCCACGCCGGCGCGCCAGCTCAAATCCGCCGGACGCACGCCGCGGCTGGCCAGCCCCGCCACGGCATTGGCGAAGCGCGCGCCGTCCATATGCACGGCGAGTGCGTGGGTGCGCGCCAGGGCGCTCAACGCTGCGATCTCGGCGGGCTGGTAGATGCTGCCCCATTCGGTCGTCTGGCTGATCGACAGTGCGCGCGGTTGGGGAAAGTGCACATCATCGCCGCGCTCGATCGCCTGCAGCACGCCGGCCAGCGTGACTTTGGCATCCGCGCCGGCGACCGTGAGCAACTTCGCACCATGGCTGAAGAACTCCGGTGCGCCGCATTCATCAGTCTGCACGTGTGCGGCCTCGTGGCAGACGATGCCCTGATAGCTCTGGCAAAGCGCGGCCAGTGCCAATGCGTTCGCGGCCGTGCCGTTGAAAACGAAATACACCTGCGCCGCTTCATTTTCGAACAGGGCGCGCACCAACTCGCTGGCGCGCTGCGTCCACGCATCAGTGCCGTAGCTGGGTGCATAGCCATCATTGGCGGCTGTGAGTGCGGCCCAGGCTTCAGGGCAGATGCCCGCGGTATTGTCGCTGGCAAATTGCCAGCCCGGCTCGATCTCTCGCATGAGGCAGCAAGGCTAACCGATTTCCACGCCGCCGCCTGCGATTTGGCCTTAGGCAATGCTACGCTGGCGATCGATGTATGCACTCGCGGTACACGGCGGTGCCGGCACACTGTCTCGCACGCAGCTCAGCGGCGAGCGCGAGCAAGCCTATCGGCAAGGGCTCGCGGCCGCATTGAGCGCGGGGCAGGCTGTGCTCGAGGCGCAGGGCTGCGCGCTCGATGCAGTGCAAGCCTCTGTTACGACGCTCGAGGATGATGAGCTGTTCAATGCCGGGCGCGGTGCGGTGTTGACCGTCGATGGAACCGTCGAGCTCGATGCGGCCATCATGGACGGCACGCAATTGCGCGCCGGGGCGGTGGCGCTGCTGCGCCGTGTGAAGAACCCGGTGCAGCTCGCGCGCCGCGTACTTGAAGAATCCCCGCACGTGTTCCTGGCTGCCGAAGGCGCCGAGCGCTTCGCGCAGGAGCTCGGGCTGAGCATGGTCGCGAATGAATATTTCATCACCCCGTACCGTCAGCAGCAGCTCGCAACGCTGCAGCAGCCAGCGGCGCGGGCGATGCCCGCGACGCTCGATGAGTCGCCGTTTGGCACCGTCGGCGCGGTGGCGCGTGATCACGCTGGCCGCCTGGCGGCCGCCACCTCGACCGGTGGGACCGCCGGCAAGCGCGCGGGACGCATCGGCGATTCGCCCGTCATCGGCGCCGGCACCTATGCCGATGACCGCAGCTGCGCGGTTTCGACCACGGGCCACGGGGAATGGTTTCTGCGTACCGTGCAGGCCTACGACATCGCTGCGCGTCTGCGCTACGGCGCCGCGACGCTCGCGCAGGCCACCACCGATGCGATCACGCATCGGCTGGCGTCGATGGGAGCCGCGGGCGGCCTGATTGCCGTGGACAGCCAGGGCGAGATCGCCATCTGCTACAACACGCCGGCGATGTTTCGCGCCAGCGTCAGATACGGCGAGACGCCCCGCATCCAGATCTATTGATTGAACGAATAGACGAGATTCAAGGTCGTGAGCGTGTCGACCTTCTTCAGGCCGGCTGGCGGCTGGGTATTTTCGATAAACGTGTAGCCGACGCTCAGCGCGAGGGTCTTGGACATGTTGACCACGAGCGCCAGATCGTCCTCCAGCTGAGTATTGCTCGGCCCCGCTTCGACCTGCGCTTTCTCGGTGAGCTTGGTAATGGCGTTGAAGATGTGCGCGTAATCGAGCTCGAAAGTCCCGACTCCATTGCCAGTCGAATCCTCAGGGATGCGCTCGATCACGGCGCCGTCGGTATCTTTAATGATGAGCTCGGGTCGCAGCCGCCGGTAGCCCACGCCGAGCTGGCCGGTCAGCTGGTCGGACTTGGTATCCAGCATGTGATAGCCGACACCGAACGTGACGCTGCCCTGGTATTGGAAGCCGCTGAACTCATCGTCCGTGTAGCGCAAGGCGCCGAAAGCGAACGTGCGCGGGTTGAATTGATAGTTGGACTGCAATAGCGCCGCCCAGCGCTCGGCCGCAGTGATGCCATTGCTGGTCGAATAAAGTCCCTCCAGATGCAAGCTCTGCTTCCAGGGCCCGTCCAGATCGCCCAGATCGATCTTGGCGTTGGCTGAATCAGCGTCGGTATTGCCGCGGGACAGGACCAGCCCGGCCTGCCCCTTGCCGCTCCAGCCTTGCGGCGGCGGCGGTGCCGGTGCGTCGTCGGCACAAGCCGCCGACAGCGCGAGCGCTGCGACGAGTCCCGCAGCGAAATTCCCGTTCCTATACATGCCTTGCTCCTTGAAGCGATTCGTCTCACCACGGCAGCGCGTCCAGATCAACATTGCCACCGGTCAATACGATTCCGACGTGCGCGCCCTGAACGTCGATGCTGCGTTCGAGCACAGCGGCGAACGGCACGGCGGATGAAGCCTCGACGATAATGCGCAGATTCTGCCAGAGCGCACGCATGGCGCGCACGATGGCGGCCTCATCGACCGTGACGATCGCATCGAAGTGCTCGCGGATGAGCTCGAAGGTGCGCGCGCTCAGCGTCGCGCGCAAGCCATCGGCGATCGTGTGCGCCGCGGCCGCGGCCGCTGGCGCCAGTGCGCCGGCAGCAAAGGAGCGCTGCGCATCATCGGCTGCGGCCGGCTCAACCGCGATCAGATGGATGTCGGGTCGCAGGGCCTTGACGGCGACGCCGAGCCCACTGGCCAACCCGCCGCCGCCCACCGGGCATAACAGCCACTCGAGCTGCGGCACCTGCTCGAGCAGCTCGAGCGCGATTGTGCCCTGTCCGGCGATTACGTAGGGGTCGTCGTAGGGATGAATGAACAAAGCGCCGCTCTGGCTCGCGACCTGCGCCGCCATGGCTTCGCGCGCGGCCAGCGTCGGCTCGCACAACAGCACTTGCGCGCCAAGGCTGCGAACGGCCGCAAGCTTGGCGGCCGAGGCATTGCGCGGCATGACGATGCGCGCGCTCAGATTGCGCCGCCGGGCGGCATAGGCAACTGCGGCGCCGTGATTACCCGAGGAATGCGTGACGACACCAGCGCGCAATTGCTCGCTGGTGCGCGCTTCGATAGCGTTGCTGGCACCGCGCAGCTTGAACGCGCCCACAGGCTGCAGGCTCTCACATTTGAAGTACAGTCTCGCGCCGGTAGTCTCATCGAGCGACGGGCTCTCGAGCACCGGAGTACGCAGCACGCTGCCGGCGATGCGCCGCTGCGCGGCGCGAATGTCGGCGAGGCTAACTTCCGGCTGCGTCATCGCTTCAGGGCGGCACTAGTGTTGGATCAAAGCCGGCCGCCCGCACCGCATCGACGATCGCTTCGGCGTGCTGCGCATCGCGGCCCTCGAAACTGAGCTCGAGCGTTGCCGACTTGGCCGGCACCACACTCGAGAGGCGCCGGTGCAGGACATCGAGGATATTGCCGCCCTGCGCGCCGACGACTGCCGCGACGCGCGAGAGTGCTCCGGGCTGGTCGGCAATAGGAATGCTCAGTGTCACGATTCGATGCTCGCGGACCAGCTCGCGCATGATGACCGAGGCGAGCAGGCGAGGATCGATGTTGCCGCCCGATAGAATCACACCCACATTGCGGCCGCGATATCGCTCTGGCTGCGCCAGTATCGCGGCCAGGGCGGCCGCGCCAGCGCCTTCGGCCACGGTCTTCTCGACGTTGAGCAGCAGGGCGATGCCGCGTTCCAGGTCGTTCTCGCTGACCAACACGATATCCTGCACCAGCTCGCGCACCACCACACGCGTGAGCTCGCCCGCCGATTTGACCGCGATGCCCTCGGCGATCGTGTTGCCCTGGCCTACCGCCTGCTCGCCGCGCACGGCCGCGCGCATCGAGGGATAACTGTCGCTCTGCACGCCGATGATCTCGATGCCCGGCGCGAGGGCTTTGGCCGCGACGCTGATACCGGCGATCAGGCCGCCGCCACCGATCGGCACGACGAGCTGCGCGAGCTCTGGCACGGCTTCGAGCATCTCCAGTGCGATGCTGCCCTGACCGGCCATGACCTGCGCATCGTCATAGGGGTGCACGAACGTGAGGCGCTGCGCGGCGGTGATCTGCTGTGCATGCTCGAAGGCTTCGAGCAACGTGTCGCCGTGCAATACCACCGTGGCACCGTGCGAGCGCGTGTGCTGCACCTTGATGAAAGGCGTCTGCACTGGCATCACGATGGTCGCCGGAATACCCAATCGATGCGCGTGGTAGGCCACCGCCAGTCCATGATTGCCGGCCGACATCGTGCAAACGCCGCGCTGGCGCTGCTCCGGCGTGAGCAGCAGCAGCCGGTTCAGGGCCCCGCGCTCCTTGAAGGAGGCGGTAAACTGCAGATTCTCGAACTTGATATAGATCTGCGCGCCGGTCAGCTGCGTGAGCGTGCGCGAATGCAGGCACGGTGTATTGAGCACCTGATCGGCGATCCGCGCCCTCGCCGCCCGCACGTCCTCAAGCGTGATGCATAGGCTCATCGCATGCGCCTTGCCCGTGGCAGCCGCTCGGCTCGAGCGCTGCGCCGGATATGGGAATAAGCTATTATGGCACTGCGCCGATTGCCCGCGCTCAGGAGAGTTCCTTGGCCAAACCCAACTACCGACAGCAAAAGAAACAGCGCGAGCAGGCGAAGAAGAAGAAGAACGACGAGAAACTGCAGCGCCGGGGTCGCAAACCTGGCGTCAATGAACAGGTGCCTACAGTATGAGCAAGGGCATGGACCAGAAGAAGGAAGGCAAGAAGAAGCCAGCCAAGAGTCTGGAGGAGAAGCGGGCCGCAAAGCGCGCGAAGAAGGCCGAACGCGGTTTCATGCATCGACCCTGAGGGGTCGCTGGTTCCACAATTCGATCGCAGGCTCGAGCGCACTGCCGTGCTCGTAGCCGAGCGCACTCAGCGAACCCGCGTCAAGGCCGAAGTGCAATCCGGCCTGAATCGACAGCTCGATCCAGCGCACCGCGAGGGCACGCAGCAGGTGGCCATGCGAGAAGAGCGCGACCCGGCCAGGCATGGCTTGCGCCTGCGCCAGAATCTGATCGGCGCGCGCGCTGACCTGCTCGGGTGATTCCCCGCCGGGGCAGCCGTCGCGAAACACATCCCATTGCGGCCGCGTGGCTTGAATTTGCGCGCGGGTCAATCCCTCGTAGTCGCCGTAGTCCCATTCGTGCAGCAGCGGGTCGATGCGCGCCTGCGCACCGAGGCCCGCAAGCTCACAGGTACGCCGTGCGCGCTGCATTGGACTGACCAGCACCTGACTGAAGCTTATGGCGTGCAACAGCGCGCCCAGCTGCCGCGCCTGCTGCTCGCCCTGTTCAGTCAATGGCAGATCGGTGCGGCCAGTGTGTTGGCCGCTCAGCGACCAGCTCGTCTGTCCGTGGCGGATCAGGTAGACCTGTTCGACCACTGCGCCGGGTCCCATTGCCAGTTGCGGATCTCCGGCATGTCCTCACCAAATTGAACGATGTATTGCTGGTGTTCGATGAGCTTGCGCTGCAGAGCGGCCTTGAGCTGCTGCCCCTGCTCGCCGGTCTGCGGCACCCGATCGATGACATCCATGGTCAGGTGAAAGCGATCCATGTCGTTGCGCACCGTCATGTCGAAGGGGGTCGTGATCGTGCCCTCTTCCTTGTAGCCGCGTACGTGCAGGTTGTGGTGGTTGTGGCGCCGATAGCTCAGGCGGTGAATGAGCCAGGGATAGCCGTGAAAGGCGAAGATGATCGGCTTGTCCAGCGTGAACAGGCGGTCGAAGTCGGGATCGCTCAGGCCATGCGGATGCTCACTCGGCGGCTGCAGACGCATGAGGTCGACGACGTTGATCAGCCGTATGTTGAGCGTGGGCAGGTGTTGTCGCAGGATCGAGACCGCGGCGAGCGTCTCGAGCGTCGGCACATCTCCGGCGCAGGCCATGACGACATCGGCGTTGCCGCCCTCATCGTTGCTGGCCCACTGCCACACGCCGATGCCTGTGGTGCAATGCGCTGTCGCCGCCTCAATCCCGAGCCATTGGGGCGCGGGATGCTTGCCGGCAACCACGACGTTGACGTAATGACGGCTGCGCAAGCAGTGATCCATGACCGATAACAGGCAATTCGCATCGGGCGGCAGGTACACGCGCACGATCGCGGCCTTCTTGTTGCATACCACATCGATAAAGCCCGGATCCTGGTGCGTGAAGCCGTTGTGATCCTGGCGCCAGACATGCGACGAGAGCAGGTAATTCAGCGAGGCGATCGGGCGTCGCCATGGCAGCTGCGCGCTGACCTTGAGCCACTTCGCGTGCTGATTGAACATCGAGTCGACGATGTGAATGAAGGCCTCATAGCAATTGAACAGGCCGTGCCGCCCGGTGAGCAGATAGCCCTCGAGCCAGCCTTCGCACTGATGTTCGCTGAGCACTTCGATCACGCGACCGCTCAGGGCGAGTGATTCATCGGTGGGCAGCGTCGCCGCCTGCCATTGTCTTGCCGTGCTCTCAAACACCGCATCCAGCCCGTTCGAGATCGTCTCGTCGGGTCCAAACAGACGAAAATTGCGCTCCGGTGAGTTGAGCTGCATGACATCGCGCAGCATCGGCCCGAGTGCACGGGTATCGCCCGAGCCCATCGTGCCTGGAGTGGGCACGTCGAGCGCATAGTCGCGAAAGTCCGGTATTTTCAGCTCGCGCAACAGCAAGCCGCCATTGGCGTGTGGGTTCGCGCCCATGCGTCGCGCCCCCGTGGGCGCCAGCGCGGCCAGCTCGGGCCGCAGGCGTCCCTGCTCATCGAACAATTCCTGCGGCCGATAACTGCGCATCCACTCCTCGAGCTGCTGCAGGTGTTGCGGCGGTGAGGAGTCGCTGATGGACAGCGGCACCTGGTGGGAACGAAACGTGCCCTCGTTCGGCTTGCCGTCGACCATTTTCGGTCCGGTCCAGCCCTTCGGGGAATTCAGTACGATCATCGGCCACGCCGGCCGCGCGCAGTTGCCGTGCTCGCGCGCGGCGGACTGGATTTGCCGGATCTGCTCCACGACCGTATCGAGTGTCGAGACCATCGCCCGGTGCATCGGCTCGGGCTCGTGACCCTCGACAAAAAACGGTATCCAGCCGCAGCCGCGCAGCAGTGAGTCGAGCTCCTGGTGTGAAATGCGCGCGAGCACCGTGGGATTGGAAATCTTGTAGCCGTTCAGGTGCAGGATCGGCAGCACCGCGCCATCGTGCACGGGGTCGAGAAACTTATTGCCATGCCAGGCCGTGGCCAGCGGTCCGGTCTCCGCTTCCCCGTCGCCGATCACGCAGGCGACCACGAGCTCTGGATTGTCGAGCACGGCGCCAAATGCGTGACTCAGCGAATAACCGAGCTCACCGCCCTCGTGGATCGAGCCCGGACATTCGGGCGAGACGTGACTGGGGATACCGCCGGGAAACGAGAACTGACGAAACAGCACTCGCAGCCCCGCCTCATCGCGGCTCACGTGCGGATAGATCTCGCTGTACGTGCCCTCCAGGTACGTGTTGCCGACGAGCGCCGGGCCGCCGTGTCCCGGGCCGGAGATATAAATCATGTTGAGATCGAACTTGCGGATCGCGCGATTGAGGTGCGCGTAGATGAAATTCTGCCCTGGCGTCGTGCCCCAGTGCCCGAGCAGCATGCGCTTGATGTGCGAGCGCTGCAGCGGGGTGCGCAATAATGGATTGTCGTAGAGATAGATCTGGCCGACCGCCAGATAATTGGCGGCCCGCCAGTAGGCATCGATTTTCCTCAGCAGCTCCGAGCTCACCGCCTGCTCTTGCATCGTTCACGACTCGTGGGGGTGCGTAGCGCTATCGAAAGCCTCGCTCGCGCGCAGCCGAAAGTCTATAGGCCATCGCCACCCCCGCGCCGCGCCTTGGTGCGTCAGCGCACGGACCGGCTGGCGGCCTTGGGCTATAGTGCAGCCAGCTGCGCGGCCGCAAATTGCGGCCGCAGGGGCCGGAGGTATCGTGTCGATGTTGCTTGAAGGCCCTTGCGTTGCGCACCAACAGCCGCCCTGTGAGCTGCGCCTAGAGCGGCGCGATTGAAGTGGTGGCCTAGGCGCGCGCTAGGTCAGGCCGACGGCGCAGCGCCGTTGGAGGATGGCGCGATTCTGCGCGCCGAGCTCTTCAGCATCGAGCGCCTCGAGCAACATGCCGCGAGTCTCGCGGCAGAGCAGCCCGTGACGCAGCGCCGCCGCGACGGGGGCCGCGTCGGCATGCGCCTCAGGGACAACGAGTCGCTGCTGCTCGCCGCCTACCGATCCATGGCCGCAGCCGTGGCCGAAGGCAGCCCCGTCACGCCCGCTGCCGAGTGGCTGCTTGACAATTATCACATCGTGGAAGAGCAGATCCGCGAGATCCGCGAGGACCTGCCGCCGAGTTTCTATCGGCTGCTGCCGAAACTCGCGAGCGGCCAGCACGCGGGGTATCCGCGCGTATTCGCGATCGCCTGGGATTTTGTCACCCACACCGACAGCCGCTTCGATCCGGAGTCGCTGCGCCGCTTCATCAGCGCCTATCAGCGCGTACAGCCGCTGACGATCGGCGAACTGTGGGCAGCGGCGATCACGCTGCGCATCGTGCTGGTGGAGAACCTGCGGCGCACGACCGCGCTCATCGTCGCTCGCCGCGCTGAGCGCCAGGACGCCGACGAGGTGGCAAACCGGCTGCTGGGCGTCAATGGCCGCGCGATCGAGTCGGACGCTTTGAGCCGTCGCGATGGCGACGGCTACATCCTGAAACCGACCTTCGTCGTGCAATTACTGCAGCGGCTGCGCGATCAGGACCCGCGTGTGACCCCGGCGTTGCAATGGCTCGAGCAGCGGCTGAAGGCACAGGGGACAAGCTCCGAGCAGCTCGTACGCGATGAACATCAACGTCAGGCCGCCTCCAATGTCACGGTGCGCAACATCATCACCAGTATGCGCCTGCTCTCGGACATCGATTGGCCGGACTTTTTCGAAAGCGTCAGCCTGGTCGATGCCCTGCTGCGCTCGGGAAGTGACTTCGCCGATATGGATTTTCCCACGCGCAACACCTATCGCAGCGCCATCGAGCGGCTGGCGCGCGGCTCGGCGTTGACGGAGCTGGAGGTCGCGCAGGCGGCCCTGGCCGCCGCCGGCCAGGCACGGCTTGCGGGCCTCAGCATTCGAGCGCAGGACCTCGGTTATCACCTGATCAGCGACGGCCGGTATCGCTTCGAGACCAGTATCGGTTATCGGGCCTCGTTCTGGAGCCGCTGCAATCGGCTGCGACAGGCAAACGCGGCGGCCTATTACATCGGCGCTATCGTGCTGCTCGCGGCGATCGTGCTGTCATTGCCGCTGCTGCTGCTGTACGCGCGTGGACTGTCGCGCGACTGTTTGGCATTGCTTGCGCTCTTGGGCGCGATCCCCGCGTTCGATGCGGCGGTCGCGCTGGTCAATCGCGCTGTCATGCGCGGCTTCAGCGCGCGCACGCTGCCCGGGCTGGCGCTGCGCGATGGCGTGCCCTCACCGCTGCGCACGTTGCTGGTGGTGCCCGCGCTGCTCACGACGCGCGAGGCCGTGGAGCAGCAGATCGAGCGCCTCGAGATTCATTTTCTCGCCTCGACGGTTGGTGAGCTCTACTTTGCGTTGCTGTCGGATTGGACCGATGCGCCGGCCGAGAGTGTCGCGGAGGACCAAATCCTCATCGACACGGCGGTCGCAGCCATCGCGCGCCTGAATCGCCGCCACGGCCCAGCCACGGCCGGTGAGCGCTTCCTGCTATTGCACCGGCGCCGGATCTGGAGCGCCGGTCAACGGCAATGGATGGGGTGGGAGCGCAAGCGCGGCAAGCTGCACGAGTTGAACCGGCTACTGCGTGGCGCGAGCGATACGAATTTCATCCCGGTCGGCGGCCGCGCCGTCTGGGTACCTCCCGACGTGCGCTATGTGATCACCCTGGATGCGGATACCCGTCTGCCGCGCGACACCACGCGCCGGCTCATCGGCAAGATGGCGCATCCGCTGAATCAACCGCAATTCGACAGCAAGAGCCGACACGTGATCGAGGGTTACGCCGTCTTGCAACCACGCGTGTCCCCATCCCTGCCGATTGGCCGCGAGGGCTCCGTGTTTCAGCGCGTGTTCTCGAGCACGAGCGGTATCGATCCGTATGCGGCCGCGGTGTCGGACGTCTACCAGGACATGTTTGGCGAAGGCTCGTATGCCGGCAAGGGTATCTACGAGATTGACGCCTTTGAAGCGGCGATGGCCGGCCGTGTGCCCGTGGAAACGCTGCTCAGTCACGACCTGTTTGAGGGCATCTTCGCGCGCGCCGGACTGGCATCGGACATCGAGGTCGTCGAGGAGTATCCGTCACGTTACGACGTCGCCGCCGCGCGCCAGCATCGCTGGGCGCGCGGCGACTGGCAATTGCTGCCCTGGATATTGGGCCGAGGCGCCCGGCGCCTGCCGCTGATCAGTTGGTGGAAGATGCTGGATAACCTGCGTCGCACCTCATCGGCACCGGCCGCACTGGCCGCATTGCTGGCAGGCTGGGTGCTGCCGGACGGTGCGCCGCTGATCTGGAGCTGTTTCATCGTTGCCATCATCGCGTTGCCGGCCTTGCTCATGGTCGGCCCAGCGATCCTGCCGCGGCGCGCTGGCATTGATCTGCGCAGTCATCTGTGGGCGTTGCGCAATGATGTCTGGCTGGCCGCCGCTCAGACCGTGCTGCTGATTACATTCCTGGCGCATCAAGCATGGCTGATGCTCGATGCGATCGCTCGGACTTTGTTTCGCCTGAGTGTGAGCCGGCGCGACCTGCTGCAATGGGTGACGGCCGCGCAGGCGAACCTCGCCCCGCGTCTGAGCCCGGCCAGCGCCTATGGGCACATGTGGGGCGCCATCGCGCTCGCGAGCGCCGCGGCCATACTGGTCGCCCGCCTGCACCCGACGGCCGGATGGGTGGCCGCGCCGTTCGTGCTGCTGTGGCTGGCCTCGCCCGCCATCGCCGCCTGGATCAGCGCCTCCCCGCCAGTCGCCGGTCATCTGGCGGTCACGAGCGCCGAGGCCACGGCACTGCGGCTGGTAGCGCGCCGAACCTGGCGCTACTTCGAAACCTTCGTGACCGTCGCAGACCACATGCTGCCGCCCGATAACTTCCAGGAAGACCCGCAACCTGTTATCGCGCACCGCACCTCACCCACCAATATCGGCATCTACCTGCTGTCGGCAGTCAGCGCTCGCGATTTCGGCTGGGCTGGCACGATCGAGACTGTCGAGCGGCTCGAGGCGACGCTCGCGACGCTGGAGCGACTCGAGCGCTTCCGCGGGCATTTCTATAACTGGTACGACACCCAGGATCTGCGGCCGCTGGATCCGCGCTACGTCTCCACGGTGGACAGTGGCAATCTCGCGGCGCATCTGATCGCACTGGCCAACTCCGTCCGAGAATGGATCGATGCCAGCGCCGCGCCGGCGGATTCGCGCACCGGCGTGCTCGATGCGCTGCATCTGACCAGCGCAGCCCTCGACGCGCTGATCGCTGAACAGCGAGCGCAGGGCAGCAGCTGCGCTCATCTGCGCCAGGCCCTCGAAGAGCTTGCAATCGAGCTCGCCGATCCCTCGCTGGCTTCGCTCGACATTGACACACGACTGTCGCAAATCGCGCCGCACGCGTGGACCATGGTCGATATCGCCCAGGCACTGGCGAGCGAGCTGGGCACGGCGGGCGCTGAGGAAATGCTGTACTGGGCGCAGATCACGCAGTGCTCAATCGCCAATTGGCGCCGTGATGTGCGACAGACGCTCGAGGAGCGCCAGCGCCTCAACTGGCGCCTGGCCGGCATTGAATCGAGCTCGCGGGCCATGGCCGAGGCCATGCAGTTCGCGTTCCTGCTCGATCAGGAGCGCGGGTTGCTATCGATTGGCTTCCGGCCTGCCGATGGCACGCTCGATCCGAGCTGCTACGACCTGCTCGCCTCTGAGGCGCGTCTGGCAAGTTTCGTTGCGATCGCCAAAGGCGATGTGCCGGCGCGGCATTGGTTTCGGCTCGGGCGCCCGGTAACCAGCATCGGGCACGGCGCGGCGCTCATCGCCTGGTCTGGCTCGATGTTTGAATACCTCATGCCCTCGCTGGTCATGCGTGCGCCGGCCGGAAGCCTGCTGGAACAGACCAACCGCCTGATCGTGCAGCGACAGATCAGCTACGGGGCGGAGCTGGACGTGCCCTGGGGAATCTCCGAATCGGCCTACAACGCGCGCGACCTGGAGCTCACTTATCAGTACACGAACTTCGGCGTGCCGGGTCTCGGCCTCAAGCGAGGCTTGAGCGAGGATACCGTGATCGCGCCGTACGCGACCGCGCTGGCTTCGATGGTCGATCCGCAACGCGCGGCGCTCAACTTCGCGCGCCTGGCATCACTCGGCGCGAGCGGCCGTTACGGCATGCACGAGGCGCTGGACTATACCCGTAGCCGCCTTCCCGAAGGCGCGCGCTTCGCCGTGGTACGAGCATTCATGGCGCACCACCAGGGCATGACGATCGTCGCCATCGCCAACGTGCTGCTCGACGGGCGTATGCGCGAGCGCTTTCATTCCGAGCCGAGCATCCGTGCCTCAGAGCTGCTGCTGCAGGAGCGCACGCCGCGCGATGTGTCGGTCGTGCACCCGCGCGCGGAGGAAGTCGGCATGGCAGCGCGAGTCAGCGCCGAGCAATTGCCCGAGGTGCGACATCTGTTCACGCCGCACGAACTGCGACCGCAGGCGCATCTGCTATCCAACGGCCGCTATTCGGTCATGCTAACGAGCGCCGGCTCCGGCTACAGCCGCTGGCGCGACATCGGTGTGACGCGCTGGCGTGAAGACCCTACACGCGACGATATCGGCAGCTATCTGTACCTGCGCGACGTTCAAACTGGCGCGGTATGGTCCGCGGGCTACCAACCCAGCGGCGTCGAGCCCGGCCGCTACGAGGTGATCTTCAGCGAGGACCGGGCCTCGTTCATGCGCACCGATGCCGCGATCACCACGACGCTGGAAGTGATCGTCTCACCAGAGGACGACGCCGAGGTGCGCCGTTTGAGCATAACCAACAGCGCTCACCGCGCCTGCGACATCGAAGTGACCTCATATTGCGAACTGGTGCTGGCGCCACCGGCCGCCGATAGCGCCCATCCGGCATTCTCGAAGCTATTCGTGCAGACCGAGTACGTGGCCAAGGTTGGCGCGATCCTGGCGACGCGCCGACGGCGCACGCCGGATGAGCCGCAGATCTGGGCGGCGCATCATGCGGTGCTCGAGGGCGCTATCAGCAGCGCTGCGGAAGTGGAGACCGATCGCGCGCGCTTCCTGGGCCGCGGGCGCGAGGCGCGATCACCGCTTGCGGTGATGGACGGCCGGCGACTGACCGGCACCGTAGGCACGGTCCTCGATCCGATATTCGCTTTGCGCTATCGCCTGCATGTAGCGCCCGGCGCAACGGTGCGCATCGCGTTTTGGACCGCTGTGGCCTCTTCGCGTGACGCTGCCCTGCAGCTCGTCGACAAGCAGCGCGATGCCAACGCCTTCGTGCGCGCGGCCACGCTGGCCTGGACCCAGGCGCAGATCCAGTTGCGGCACCTGGACAGCGACGCCGCCGAGTCGAGCCTGTTTCAACGCCTCGCCAGCCACGTGCTGTTTGCCGACGCATCCATGCGCCCCTCATCCGCCACGATACGCAGCGGCACCGGCGCGCCCGCGGGACTATGGGCGCTCGGCATTTCCGGCGACATCCCGATCGTGCTGCTGTTGATCGAAGCCATTGAGGACATCGCGATCGCGCGCGAGCTGCTGCGGGCGCACGAATACTGGCGCATGAAGCAGCTGGCCGTCGATCTGGTGATATTGAATGAACGCCCCGCCTCCTATATCAACGATCTGCAGAACGCCCTGGAGATGCAGCTGCGCATGAGCCAGGCGCGCGCGCCGCTGGGCGCGCATGACGCTCGCGGCGCAGTGTTCCTGCTGTGTGCGGACCGGATCTCTGTGCAGGCGCGTGCGTTGCTGTCGTCGGTTGCACGGGTCGTGCTGGTAGGACAGCGCGGGACTCTGGCGGAGCAACTCAATCGAGCGCGTGCGCCAGCCGCCACTGCCTCACGAGCGCCTTCCCCGCCAGCGCGCATGGGAACCGCGGTAGCCACTTGCAACTCGCAGGGACTCGAATATTTCAACGGACTGGGAGGCTTTGCGCAGGACGGACGTGAATACGTCACGCTGCTGGGCACCGGGCAGTCCACGCCAGCGCCCTGGCTCAATGTCATTGCCAACCCGTACTTCGGCTTCCAGGTCGCGGCCGAGGGCAGCGGCTACACCTGGTCGCTCAGTAGTCATGAAAATCAGCTCACCGCCTGGTCGAATGATCCGGTCAGTGATCGCCCGGGCGAGATTCTCTACGTGCGCGACGAGGACAGCGGTGAGCTCTGGGGCCCTACCGCCTCACCGATTCGACATCAGGACACCTGTTACACCGCGCGGCATGGCCAGGGCTATAGCCGCTTCGAGCATACCGCGCACGGCATTGCGCTCGATCTGCTCGTGTACGTACCGATGGGCGACCCCATCAAGATCTCGCGTCTGCAGCTGCACAACCAGTCGGCACGCGCGCGCACGCTGTCGGTGACGGCATACGTGGAATGGGTGCTCGGCACCGAGCGCGCCGCTTCGGCGCCGTTCCTGGTCAGCGCTGTGGATCCGATAACGGGGGCCTTGTTCGTCACCAACCCGTGGCGAGCGAAATACGCGGAGCGTGTGGCGTTCGCGGATCTGGCTGGACGGCAGACGCAGTGGACCGCCGATCGGCGCGAATTCCTGGGCCGTCACGGTACGCTCGCGCAGCCGGGGGGGCTGCAGCGACGCACGGTATGGTCACGACGCACGGGCGCGGGCCTGGATCCCTGTGCAGCGCTGCAGAGCGTGGTCGAGCTCGAGCCCAATCAGAGCGTGGAGATCGTATTTTTTCTCGGCGAGGCGGCCGGCGCGGCTGAAGCCCAAGCCCTGATCGCGCGCTACCGCGCCGCGGATCTGGCGGCCGTGCTGCACGAGGTCGAGAGCTGGTGGGACGCTACGCTCGGCATGGTTCAGGTCAAGACCCCGAGCCGCTCGCTCGACATCATCCTGAACCGCTGGATGCTCTATCAAACGCTGGTGTGTCGCATGTGGGCGCGATCGGCATTCTATCAATCCAGCGGCGCCTACGGCTTTCGCGACCAGCTCCAGGATTGCATGGCGTTGCTGGTCTCGCGACCGCAGTTGGCTCGTGAGCAGTTGTTGCGTGCCGCCGCCTGCCAGTTCGTTGAGGGTGACGTGCAGCATTGGTGGCTGCCGTCGATGAGCGGGCCCGCGTGCGGTGCGGGCGTGCGCACACGTATCACCGACGATCGCGTCTGGCTCGCCTATGTCTGTGCCCAATATCTGGAGAGCACCGCGGACAGCGCGATTCTGGATGAACAGTTGCCGTTTCTGGAGGGCCCGGTGTTGCGACCCGGCGAGCACGAAGCGTACTTTCAGCCGCTGATTTCGGATCAGCACGCGTCGCTGTATGAGCACTGCGCGCGCGCGCTCGACCAAAGCCTGGACAACGGCGCTCACGGCCTGCCTCTGATCGGCACCGGCGACTGGAACGACGGCATGAACCGCGTGGGCGCAGCGGGCAAGGGCGAGAGCGTCTGGCTCGGCTGGTTCCTGTATGCCACGCTGCTCAGGTTCGCGCCGCTGGCGCGCGCGCGCGCGGAGCACGAGCGCGAGGAGCTCTGGCTGGCGCACGCAGCAGCGCTGCGCAAGTCGCTCGAGCGCGAGGGCTGGGACGGGAACTGGTACCGCCGCGGTTATTTTGACGACGGCACACCGCTCGGATCCGCCCAGGCTGCCGAGTGCCGGATCGACTCGATCGCACAGTCCTGGAGCGTGATTTCGCGGGCGGCCGATCTCACGCGCGCATTGCAATCCATGACTGCGATGGAGTCGTATCTCGTACAGCGCAATTCCGGTCTGGCGCTGCTGCTCACCCCGCCGTTCGACCATTCCCCACTCGACCCGGGCTATATCAAGGGTTATCCGCCGGGCATCCGCGAAAATGGTGGCCAGTACACGCACGCCGCGACCTGGTCCGTGATTGCCCATACCATGCTCGGTCAGGGCGCGCAGGCCTTTGAGCTGTACACGCTGCTCAATCCGATCACGCACTCGAGCAGCCGCACTGATGTGCTGCGATATAAAGTCGAGCCCTACGTCGTGGCGGCCGATATCTATTCGGTAGCACCGCATGTCGGGCGCGGCGGTTGGACCTGGTATACCGGCTCAGCCGGCTGGATGTACCGTGCCGGTCTGGAGTCGATCCTAGGCTTTCGTATTCAGGGCGCGAGCCTGCTGCTCGCACCGTGCATCCCGGCCTCATGGGCCGGGTTCGAGATCGCCTTCCGGTATCGCTCCGCCCGCTACGACATCCGGGTCGAGAATCCTCGCGGCGTGTGCTCGGGAATCGCACACGCCGAACTCGATGGCGAGGCGTTGCCGCGCGGACCGACACGCATTGAGCTGATCGACGACGGGGCAACACACGCGGTGCGAGTGGTGCTCGGCGAGGTCCCGCTCTTCAACGTATCGGCCGCGTAAGGGCGCAACGACAGCTGCGCTAGCCCTTTTGCAGTTTCGCGGCGGCGCCCTCGAAGTTCGCCAGCTTGCTCAGGAAGTTGTCGGTAAAGTCCGGCCGGCGATTGCGAAAATCGACATAGTAAGCGTGCTCCCAGACATCGAGCGTGAGCAGGACTTTGCCCTCGCCAGTGGCCAGCGGCGTGCCCGCATTGGACGTCTTGGTGATCTTGAGCTTGCCATCGCGTGCAAGCACGAGCCACACCCATCCTGAACCGAACTGCCCGACCGCGGCGGCTTTGAAGGACTCCTTGAATTTATCCACACTGCCGAAGTCCTCGGTGAGCTTCTTCTCGAGCGCGCCGGGTATGCCGCCGCCCTTGGGCGAGAGCGATTCCCAGAACACGCTGTGATTCCAGTGCTGACCGGCATTATTGAATACCGGTTGCAGGTCTTCGCGGCCGTAGGACAGCCGGATCAGCTCCTCCAGTGATTTGCCCTTGAGCGCGTCGTTCTTCTCCACCAGGCCATTGAGCGCGGTCACATAAGCCTGGTGGTGCTTATCGTGATGCAGCTGCATGGTCTCCTGGCTCATTCCGTGCGCGGCCAGGGCATCGTAGGCATACGGCAGCGGCGGCAAGGTAAAACTCATAGTTGAATCTCCGGTAGCGCAGCCCCAACAACGGTGCCGCTTCGATGCGCCTGCGCGGCGCGGGTCGGGGAGATTATCACATCGACTGTTACAGTCCGCTCCAGGCGCGGCACCAGCCGGCGGCCTTGACCAGTTTGCCGGCAAAGAGCGTGCAAGTGCCCTGCGTGGCATCACTCGTGGCGCCGTAGAGTGAGCAATTCCCGCAGTTCGAACCCGGGTCAGCTCCTTTTGCGCGGCTGGCGTCGGTCACGTATTGCTGAGCCTGCGCGCTCGGATCGCTCTCGCTCAATGCTGCGGGCTGAGCGCTGCGTGCCGGACGCGCCTCACTGAGCGCCAGCGCCGGCAGCGACAGGATGAGCCCGAGCTGCCTGAGCAGGCCGCGCCGTTCCAGATTGAGTCGATGAGCCATGCCACCCCTCGCGCCGAGCCTAGCCCGTCTGCATTACGCGGCCAAGCTGGGCGACCCCATCCAGGGCCTGCGCCAGATCTTCCAGCAATTCATCGGTCGCCTCGATTCCAACCGACATGCGCACCAGACCATCGCTGATGCCTAGGCGATGCCGCTCCTCGGGAGCAAGGCCCGAGTGCGATGTGCGTGCTGGCAGTGTCAGCAGCGTCTCAACGCCGCCCAGACTCGGTGCCAGGATTGGAATAGTGGTCCGCTGCATGAATTGCTCCGCCTGCGAGGAGGAGCCCTCGACCTCGAAACTCAGCATGCCGCCGAACCCGGAAAACAGCTCGCGCGCACGCTGGTGCTGCGGATGGCTTTCGAGGCCCGGATAGTTGACCCGCGTGACGGCCGGGTGAGCCTCGAGGAAGCGGGCAACCTGCAACGCGTTCTGATTCTGCTGGCGCACCCGCAATGCCAGGGTCTTCAATCCGCGCTGTAGCAGGAATGCCGCGTGCGGATCCATCGAGCCGCCCAGATGATTGAGCCGGTGCGTGATGGGCTCGATCAGCGCGGGCGCGCCAATGATCGCGCCACCGACAATGTCTGAGTGACCATTGAGATACTTGGTCGTGCTGTGCAGGACCAGATCGAAGCCCGCATCGATCGGCCTAAAATTGATCGGGGTCGCAAACGTATTGTCGATGATCGCGAGCAGATTGTGCTCGTGGGCAAAGCGAACCACGGCGCGCAGATCCGCGACCTCGAGCAGCGGATTGGTCATCGCCTCGACGTAGATCGCACGCGTGTCGGGTCGCAACGCGCCGGCCCAGGACTGCGGCTCATCGCCGTTGATGAACGTGCTGGCCATGCCCAGTCGCGGCAGCTCGCGAGTCAACAGATCGTGCGTGCCGCCGTACAGACAGTCCTGTGCCAGCAGATGACCGCCATCGGCGAGCACTGTAAGCAATGTGGTGGAAATAGCGGCCATGCCGCTGGCCGTCACGAGCGCCGCCGACGCGTTCTCCACGGCTGCGAGCAGACGATGGAGCGCGACATGATTGGGCGTATTGTTCAGCCGGATGTACTTGAGCTCGTGATAGCTGCTCTCGCCCGCGTATTCGAAATTCGCCGACTGGAAGATCGGCATGGCCACCGCCCCCTCAATGCGCGGTTGCGGATTGCCGGCATGAACGAGCTGTGTTTCGATGCGTCGGTAGCGCTTCACGCTCTGCCCCTCCCTGCCGCTGGCAGCACAAATGAGTTCCGTGGACAAAACGCCCGGAACGCCAGTGTAGATTCTAAGCTTTGTTCAGGGGCGAGCAGCCGCCCGGCTCAGCTCAACGGTGTCCGCCGCCGCCGCCGCGAGAACCCCCGCCGCGCGCGCCCGAGGGAATCGAAGGCGTCGCACGCCCGGCTGGCGCCCCACGGTAGGCAGCGCCAGGCCGGCCCGGGCCGCGGCCGCCGCCCCGGCCAGGCCCCACCCAGTATCCTGGGCCCCAGCAACAGTAGCCGTAGCCCTCGGGCTCGTAGTAGCCGGCGTCGTAACCTACGCCGACGCCGTAGCCGCCGGCAACGCAGCCCGCAAGCCCTGCGAGCGACAGCAGCGCCAGCGCGCTGAGCTTCCACAGCCTGGGTCTCATTTGGGCTCCTGCTGGCTGTCGCTCTCGGACCATTCCATCACGCCGAATGGCGCCCCGCTCGGATCGGCGAGCACCGCGAGCTCACCGCCGTGGCGATCGACGTGCGGCTCCACGAGCACCTTGCCGCCCAGAGCGGCAGCCTTGGCCGCCGCCTCGGACACATTCACGACGCGCACGAAGTTGAGCCAGTGCGGATGCCGGCGCACGGCGTCGCTCGGTAATTCATTGACGCCCGCGCGCGCATATTCATCGTTCGAGAGAATCAGATGCTCGCGCGAGTCATTGCTGGACAGCTCGTACACGTCATAGCCGAACAGCGTCTGGTAAAAAGCCGCCTCATGGCCGGCATCGTGGACCAATATCGAGCTCCAGATCCATTCGCCGGGCGCCGCAAGATAATCGGGCGGATCGCCACTGCTCGAGGCAAGCGCTGCAAAAACCGCCCCATCCGGATCGGCGAAGACCACCTGGCGGCCACGTTGCGGGTACGTCTTGGGCCCCGAGAGGACTTTGGCCCCGTGCGCCACGGCCGTCTGTTTGATCGCATCGACATCGCGGGCGCCGATGAAGGTCAGCCACGCGGGTTGCCTCGACTGCCCCGCAGGCACGCTTTTCTGATAAAGCCCGGCGACCGGCTGCCCATCGAGCGTGGCGATGACGTAGTTGGGATCTCCGGGGATCTTTTCAAAGCTCCAATTCAACAACCCGGTGTAGAACGCTTCAGCGCGAGCGAGGTCCGGGGTGATCAATTCCACCCAGACGACTTTGCCCACATGGTGCTCGGCGCTCTGGCCCTGCGTGAGTGGCGGCAAGGTAAAGCTCGACAACGGAGCTCCTGCGGCCGGCCACGCGGTAAGCCACAGGCCAGCGCACAGCGCCGGCAGATAAAGCGCTCGGTAGCGATCAGCGCGGTTGTTCATGTCGATATCTCTCCATACACGGCGCTGACCCGCAGTCGGCGCCAGCCGCGCCGTCGGGGGTGTTCAGGACGCGCCCTCGTCAGAGCAATCCGACGCGGGCGTCGGCCAAAGCAGGTCGCGTGCCATTTTGGCCATTATCTGCTCTTCGTCGGTGACAATCACGCGCACGGCAACGCGGCTCGCCGCTGTAGAGATCAGGCCGGCATTGGCGCTGTTTTGCGCCGGGTCTATGCTCAGGCCCAGAAATCCCAGGCCCTCGCAAATGCGCTCGCGCACCGCCGGCGCCTTCTCGCCGATGCCCCCGGCAAACACCAGGGTATCCAGTCCGCCCAGCGCCGCAGCGAAGGCGCCCACCCACTTCTTGACCTGATAGCAGAACAGCGCCACCGCTTCGGCCGCCCGCACATCCTGGGCTTCGCGCGCCAGCAGGTCGCGCATGTCCGAGCTGGTTTCCGAGACTCCGAGCAGTCCGGATTCGGTGTTGACCATGCGATGAAAGCCCTTGGCATCCAGCTGCTCGCGGCTGGCCAGGTACCAGACCAGCCCGGGATCCAGATCACCCGAGCGCGTGCTCATCGGCACACCGGCCGTTGGAGTAAAAGCCATGCTGGTATCAATGGAGCGGCCCGAGCGCAATGCGGCCAGGCTGGCGCCATTGCCCAGATGCGCAAGGATGACGCGGCCCTGGGCCGCGCTCGCTCCGGCCACCTGGGCCAGCCGTCCCACCAGGTACGCGTATGAGAGGCCATGGAAGCCGTAGCGGCGCACGCCTCGCGCCTCATAGCGGCGCGGGATCGGCAATATGCGCGCGACCCGCGGCAAATCACGATGGAACTCAGTATCGAAGCAGGCCACTTGTGGCAGCTCAGGAAAGCGCTGATGAAAGAGCTCAGCCAGTCGTATCTCCTGCGGCATGTGGTCGGGGTCGAAGGCGCTGAGCCCGCGCAATTCTTCCAGCATAGCCGCCGTGATGCGCTGGTGCTGGTCGTAATTCGGTCCGCCTTGCACGATCCGGTGCGCTACGGCGCTGAGTGGGACGGGATCGGCGCGAGCCTCGATCCAGCGCATCAACTCGCGCACCGCGGCTACCTGGTCCGTAGCGGTCACGGGATGCGAATCGCTCTGCGCTGGCTCGACGCTTTTGATCGTAAGCGTAGAGCCGGGCAAACCGATGCGCTCGATCGCGCCCGACACTATGCGGCGCAGTCCCTCGGGCTCAAAGAGCGCGAATTTGATGCTCGAGGAGCCCGCATTAATGGTCAGGATGCGTCGCGAAAGACTGGCCATGGCCGATCAGCGCTGCCAGAGAATATGGCTCTCTTCGAGGGGCACGGCCGCGCCGTTGATATGGGGAAGCAATCGTGCCGTGAAATCCGAGGCCGGTCGGTCCGCGGCTACGGCTGCGCCGTACACATAGCCCGCCTGCGCGCCCGCGGCGCCGTGCACGAGCCGCACTCGCTCCATTGCCTGGCGCACCGGTTGAGCGCCCTCACGCGCATCGGCATACAGCTCGACCGCGACCGAATCGGGCTCGAGCTCGCCGAGGAACACGGATACTTCAAACAGGTGCTGCGCGTCCTGCGTCTTGACTGAAAGCTCGCCGAAGTGGGCACGGCCCCACTTCTGCGCAAAAGCTTGCCGCTCACGCAGCATGGCGAGGCCCCTTTGTCCCTCATCCGCGGCGCGCTCGCGATAGGTTACCGCCGCCGGCAGGTAGTGTTCCTCGGCGTACTCGCATACGGCGCGACTGGCCGAATAGCGCGGCGTCAGGCGCCCCATGCTCGCGCGCATGCGCTGCACCCAGGCAGCGGAGATTCCCTGGCTGTCTCGCGTGTAGAACTCCGGAATGACCTGCTGTTCGAGCAGGTCATAGAGCGCCTGCGCCTCGCGCTGATCCCATTCCGGCGCATCGCCGTGCAGCTGGCCGTCCCCGAGGGCCCAGCCGACCTCACTCTCATACGCCTCGGCCCACCAGCCGTCCAGCTCAGAGAGGTTAATGCCACCGTTGACGAGCACCTTCATGCCGCTCGTGCCACAGGCTTCCCACGGACGCCGAGGCGTGTTGATCCACACATCCACGCCCTGCACCAGCAGCTCGCTCACGCGCATGTCGTAGTCACCCAGAAAGATGACGTGCGGCCGCGCCTCAGGGCGCCGCGTGAACTGCACCCATTGCTGGATCAGAGCCTGCCCGGCCAGATCCGCCGGATGTGCCTTGCCCGCGATGATGAGCTGTACGCGACGGTTCGGATTGGTGAGGAGTCGCAGCAGCCGCGCCGGGTCGGACAACAGCAGGTTCGGTCGCTTGTAGGTCGCAAAACGGCGTGCAAAACCCAGTGTCAGCGCATCGGGGTCGAACAAATGTCTGCTGTCCTCGACGGCCTGCGCGCTCTGACCCGCAGCCGCGAGCTGTGCCGCCAGACGCTTGCGCGCGTGCTCAATGAGCGCGACGCGCGCTGCCGATCGGAACTGCCAGAGCTTCGCATCGCTAAGGCGGCGAAACTGCTCCTCGGCGCTCTCGGGCTTGCCCAACCAGCGGCTCTTGCCACAGGCCTGCGTCCACAGCTCATCGGCCGGTCCCGAGTCCCAGCTCGACATGTGCACGCCGTTGGTGACCGATCCGATCGGTACCTCAGCCTCGGGCCAGCGCGGAAACAGCGGCCGAAACAGCCGCCGGCTCACCGCTCCATGCAACTGGCTCACGCCATTGACGGCGCCGCTGCCGCGAACCGCGAGATAAGCCATGTTGAACGGCTCCGACTCATCATTCGGGTCGGCCCGGCCCAGCGCGAGCAGATCATGCAGCGTTATGCCGAGTCGACTCTCGGCGTAGGCTTGCAGATACTGCGCGATGAGGGCCGGATCAAAGCGATCAAACCCGGCTGACACCGCGGTATGAGTCGTGAACAGATTGCCCGCACGCGTGATGCTCAAGGCCGCTTCAAAGGAAAGCGCGCCTTGCTCCATCAAACCGCGCGCGCGCTCGAGCACCGCGAAGGCCGCGTGTCCCTCATTCAGGTGACAGACTTCAGGCTCGATGCCCAATGCGCCGAGCAGGCGCCAGCCCCCAATGCCCAGCAACAGCTCCTGCTTGAGTCGCAGCTCCGCATCGCCGCCGTAAAGCGAGCTGGTAATGCCGCGATGCGCCGGGTAATTCGCCACGTCATTGGTATCGAGCAGGTAGAGCTTGACCCGGCCGACCTGAACCTCCCAGGCGCGCAGCCAGACCGAGTAGCCCGGCAGAGCAATCTCCAAGCGCAACCACTCGCCGCTGGGCTGGCGCAGCGGTCTAATGGGCAGCTGTCCCGGATCGTTATAGGGATAGAGCGCCTGCTGCGCGCCCTCCCGGTCGATAACCTGGCGAAAATAGCCTTGCTGATACAGCAGCCCCACGCCGATGACTGGAACGCCCAGATCGCTGGCAGCCTTGAGCTGATCTCCGGCCACATTACCCAGGCCCCCCGAGTAAATGGGCAGCGCCTCACTGAGCATGAACTCCATGCAGAAGTAGGCGACGTGGTTGAGCGCCGAGCGCGGGTGGGTCTTCTGAAACCAGGCCGGTGCAGCGGCCGCCTCGCGCTGGGCACGCAGCAGATCATCGACGCTCTGGCGAAATGCGGGCTCGAGCAGCCGGCGCTGCAGCTTCTCGCGTGAGACCGTCTGCAGGAGTGCCCACGGATTTTGCGTCAGATCCCAGAGCGCGGGGTCGAGCTGTCGCCATATCGTTTCATCCCCGTGGTTCCAGGCGGAGTGCATGTCCAGCGCGAGCTGGGCCAGCGCGTCAAACCCATCCAGGTCGGCACCCGGCACAGCACGCTTGAGGTCGGTGATGCGAGAGATCTCATTCATGCAAGCTCACTCCAGTTGCAGTTCGCAATGATTATTGAGACCCAGCAAAATGACAACGTCATGAAGTCAGCCGCCGTCGAAACGCGCGCGCCGCCGCCGTGATTGGCGGGCCTTGCGCCGACGGCGTAGCATGGTTTGCTGGAGGTGCACATGAGCACGGTCAGTCCCCTGAATCCGCGACCCGCGCCTGTAAACACAATCGGCCACTGGATTGGCGGCGAGATTCGGCTCGAGGGCGCACGCACAGCGCCGGTGTACAACCCGGCCACGGGCATGGTGAGCAAACAGGTCACTCTGGCCTCACTGGCCACAGTGAGCGCTGCGATCGGCGCCGCCGAGGCCGCTTTTCCGGAATGGCGCAACACGCCGCCGCTGAAGCGCGCACGGATTATGTTTCGCTTCAAGCAGCTGCTCGAAGCCAATGCGGCAGCGATCTGTGCATTGATCACGGAAGAGCACGGCAAGGTCCTGAGCGACGCGATGGGCGAGCTGCAGCGTGGGATCGAGAACGTGGAATACGCCTGCGGGGCGCCGGAGCTGCTCAAGGGCGAGCACTCGCACAACGTCGGCCCGAGCATTGATTCATGGAGTGAATTGCAGCCGCTGGGCGTGGCCGCGGGCATCACGCCGTTCAACTTTCCGTGCATGGTACCGCTGTGGATGTGGCCGCTGGCCGTGGTCTGCGGCAACACTTTCGTGCTCAAGCCCTCGGAGCGCGATCCAAGCTGCGCGCTCTATATTGCGCAGCTGGCTCACGAAGCCGGACTGCCCGCCGGCGTACTCAATGTCGTGCAGGGCGATAAGGAAGCGGTCGATGCACTGCTCACGGATGCGCGCGTGCAGGCGATCAGCTTTGTCGGCTCAACAGCGGTGGCCGAATATATCTACGCGACCGGTTGCGCGCACGGCAAGCGCGTGCAGGCGCTCGGCGGAGCCAAGAATCACGCGGTGGTGATGCCGGATGCCGATCTGGATAATGCGGTCAGCGCCCTGATGGGTGCCGCCTACGGATCCTGCGGTGAGCGCTGCATGGCTATTTCCGTGGTGGTGGCCGTAGGCAGCCAGACCGCCGATGCGATCGTCGCGCGCCTGAAGGGCGAGTTGGCGAAATTGAAAGTCGGCCCAGGCACGGACAGCGCCTGCGACATGGGCCCGCTGGTCACGCGCGCGCACTACAACAAGGTCAAGGCTTACGTCGATCTCGGCCTGCAGGAGGGCGCCCGCCTCGTCGTCGATGGCCGCGGCCTGAATGTAGCCGGTCATGCCGCGGGTTTTTTCCTCGGCGCCTGCCTGTTCGATGAGGTGACGTCCGGGATGAAGATTTATCAGGATGAGATCTTCGGTCCCGTTCTGGCCATCGTACGCGTGCCGAGCCTGCAGGCGGCGATGGCGCTCATCGATGCGCACGAATATGGCAACGGTACCTGCATCTTCACGCGCGACGGCGAGGCTGCGCGCTACTTCTGCGATCAGATCAAAGTCGGCATGGTCGGCGTGAACGTGCCATTACCAGTGCCCGTGGCCTATCACAGCTTCGGCGGCTGGAAGCGCTCGTTCTTCGGGGACCTGGCTGCCTACGGACCCGATGCGGTGCGCTTCTACACGCGACGCAAGACCATCACGCAACGCTGGCCTTCAGCCAGCGTGCGCGAAGGCGCAGTTTTCAGTTTCCCGAGCAGTCGCTGAGCGCCCCTGTGTGTCCTCTTAGCCGGGCGCGGCACCCTGAATCCCTACGCGCACCATGTACACCGACTGACTCGCGCACATGAAGAGATAATCGCGCTTTGGCCCCGCGAAGCAAACATTGGCGCACACTTCAGGCAGACGAATACGTCCGATCAGCTTGCCGGCCGGATTCCAGACCGTGACACCGCCATAGCCCAGTGGCGCGTTGGAGCCGACCCAGATATTGCCTGCCCTGTCGGCGCGAAACCCATCAGGTGAGCAGGTGACACCATCCACCACGCAGTTGGTGAAGAGCCGCATGTTGCTGAGCTTTGATCCCTGCGCGTCGAACTGATAGATGGTCGAGTTCATGACGTACAGGGTTTTATAGTCGGGGGAAAAGCACAGGCCATTCGGGTGCGGATCCTGCTCGGCAGATATGATTATCTCGAGGCGCCCGCTCGGGTCCCAGCGATAAGTATTGGCCGGCAGCGCGCGTTTCAGGCCGCCGATGATGCCCGCGCCTGAATTGCCCAATGCGGGATTGTAGAGGCCATTCGGGTTTTGCATCCCGCCGGCTTCATCAGGATGTCCTTCAGGCAGTGAGGCGCCATATGGAGGGTCGGTGAACCAAATGCTGCCGTCGGGGTGGGGGATGATATCGTTGGGCGAGTTCAGTGGCTTGCCCTCGAAGGAATCGGCGATCACAGTCATCGACCCGTCCAGTTCCCAACGCACTACGCGGCGGAAAAAATGCTGACAGGAGAGCTGGCGGCCCTGGAAGTCGAAGGAATTGCCGTTGCCGTTAAAGGAAGGCTTACGGAACGGCGTGATTCTGCCGTCATCCCACACATAGCGATACTGGGTGTTGCCGGCCACATCGCTGAACACGACGTACTGGCCTTCACTGGACCACGCGGGACCTTCTGCCCACTGATAGCCGGTCCCCAAGCGGCGGATCCCGGCCCAATGGTAGACGTAGTCGTCAAAGCTGCGGTCGATAACCAGAATGTCCGGGTCCGGATAGTAATCGGGCGGTGCGCTATCGCCCCATTGACGCGGTGGCTGGCTGACCACGCTGGGCGCAGCACCCAGGATTGGCTTGGCCGCCTGGGCAAGGGCGAGCGAAGGCGCTAAGGCTGAAATTCCAGCAACAAAGCTCCGGCGTGTAATGATGTTTGACATTGCCGCTCCTGGATTAAAAAGCTCTCTGCGAATTCAATTTGGCTTATGGCGCAGGGGTATCCCATTCTCTGACATATTGGCTGCGATTGTAAGAATCCTGCACCGGCAAATTCCCGCGCGAAGGAGGTTTCCCTGCAGGTGATCTGCGTTAGCCTCAACTCGCCGTAACCGGGAGAGTTAGATGAAAAACAAGCTGCGTATCGCAAAATGGAGTGTGCTGCTCGGCCTGATCGCTCTGGCATCGTCCTGCATCGTCGCCGGACCGCGCGAGGGTTATTGGGATCACGAGCATAATCGCTATTGGCACGAGCATGCCTGGCATGACTGCACTCCCGAGTGGTGCAAGTGATCGGTTGAAATGCGCTAGGGCGTAGAGCCGCTACGGGGCGGCGCCGAGGTCGCGTATTTCTACGCGCCGGTTGCGTGCATCGTTGGGTTGATCAGGATCCAATAGCTGTTCGGCCCCATAACCGACGGCGACGAGCCGCGAGCCATCCACGCCACTGGCGACCAGGTAGCGCTTGACTGACTCTGCGCGCTGCAAGGACAGGTGCTTATTAAACTGCGGATTGCCTTTGGCATCCGTATGTCCGGCGACCATGAATCGATCTGCGCGCAACGTGTCTGACGTCAGTGCCGAGGTCAGTTGCCGCAACTGCTCGGAGGCTTCCGGCTTCAAGGCAAAGGAATTGTATTCAAAGGCGATGTTCAGATTGATCGAGCCCGACGGCGCAGACGAACTCTGGCGCCTGAGGCCGCGCGTCGTGGCGTGCGCGGCGCCCCCCTTGAGCCCTTCCTGGATCTGCTGATCGGACAGTACGGGCGTCGAGCCCTGATCAGGTGCGCTGTCGGCGCTGAACGCAAACCGCGGCGCCACGACGAGGAGCGCGATTCCCAGAAGCTGCAAAAGGTGCGCGAGGGCGCGCCGGCTGGCTTTCATTGGATCGGCGCCAATCCCAAAGTGCGCCGCGCGGCGTTGTACTGCCCCTTTGCAATCGCGAGCGACGGCGCCGACTGCCCACTCGCGAGGCCGGCAAAATAGCGATCGCGAGCCTGTGCCAGCTCGCCCGTACGCTCGGCGGCATCGGGCTCGGTATTGAGAGCGGACAGGTCCACGGATTTCGAGAATACGCCCGAGGCCGCGCTCGCGGCGGCTGAGGCCACGATATCGCTGTTGCTGCCAACGAGATCGGCCAGCGCCAATTGCGCCTTCTTCTCCGATTCGGTTTCGGTCACGGCCACTTCGATCGTGACCGGCATGAATTCCATCGGCGCGTGCGGCAGCTGCTCAAAGTCCGTGTTGCAGGCATCGAGCTCGGCGCCCTGGGTCTGAATTTGTACTGCGACTCTGGTGCGCTCCTGCTGCAGCCCTGCCGCGAGGTCGCCACTCGCGGCAGCAAGCCGTTGGTCCAGCCCTGCGAGGATGCGTTGATTGCGGCTTAGCGAGCGCTTGAGAGTATCGATTTCCGCCGCTATTTCCTGATGGGTCTTGGTCTTCTCTTCGTAGGCGCGTCGGGCATCGACCGATAGCGGCGGGGTTTTCAACCACGGTGGGTCATCCTTATCAGAGCCCACAGAGCGCGCTCCCGCACTGACCGTACCCAGATTGACCCAGGCCGAGGATAAGACCTGCTGCTGATCAGTGGCGCCCGGCTCGGAGATCTTGAGCGTGTAGAGGGTTGTGCGCGTCACGCCCGGGGTCGCAGTAGTCAGCAGCGAGTTGATTCGATACCCCGCATTCCTCAGTCGATAGGCGGTGCCGTCTTTGGAGAACTCAAAGCGGCCCTCGTAGACTGCGGCGGCTCTGCCGTCGACACACACGTTGGCGCGGCGCAGTTGATTTTCAACCGAATCGTCGGTTCGGGAGGTTTTCCACTCAGTCTCGGCCAGTCCCATAGATTCCGGTGTCAAACCCTTTGGAACATACGCGCTCCTGCAATCGCTCGGCTCGGGCTTAATCTTCGCGGCGACGATCGTCATGCAGCCTAATTTGCTGTTGATCTCCAGCACGGGCGCGGCCTGCAAGTCGGCGCGATATAGATTCGTCTCCTTCGTCAGGGCATAGCGGGTATCTTTGCGAGCCGCCCGACTTTTGAACTTGTTGGCCGAGCCCTGGATCTCATGATTGATCCACAGCTCGGCAACTTTGCCCACCACGACGCCGAGCAATGGCAGGAACTTTGGCGTCTCCGCGTTGGCTGTCTCTGGCGCGGGCGCCTCAGGAACAAAATAGGGCTCATCAGCGACGATGCACGAATCAGCGACGTACACGTGCAAGTCGACATGATCGGGCGCAGCGCGCGCCACGGGTATCTGCAATAGCAACAGGCTCATCATGCCAACCACAGATTGCGCCATAAGCGCTCTCATCGGGCCACTCCCGTTGATGTCGGCGCCAGTATGTTAAGAAGTTGGTTCACCCGCGCCAATATTAATTGTCCTGCCTGGCGCTGCAACGGATCGCTCATGCCGGAGATCTGGCTGGAAATCTGCGTCAGGATCTGCTGCTGTCCCAGATTTTGCAGCTGTTTGAGCAGTATGGCCGCCTCCAGCAGGTCATCGCCCTTGCATTTCTGGACGTCAAAGCGCCAGACCACGAGCGGGCCCTTGAACGCCGTATCACTCTTGCCGCAGCGCGCGGGCGAGCCAGGAGCCTCGCCGCGCCAAAGCAGGTGCAGCAAGTCGTACACGGCTCCGCCATTCGAGGCGAAATAACTGTGGCCCAGTAAGTCGGCGGGCACGCCGGACATGTCGATTGTGTCGACTCCGGGAAGCCGAATGATCGTGTTGCCGGCGAACCCGGCGCGAGGCGCACTGTGAATGATCTGCGACATGCGCAGCGCATAGTCGCTATCCGAAGCGTACAAGGTCAGGCGATCGGCAATACCGCTGAGCGACTCGGTGGCGGCGATGAAATAATCGCGGTCGACGTCGGGCGCGGTGAAGACAATTTGTCCAAAGGCGTGCGGATGGTCTGCGGAAGCTCTGGCGAACAGACAACGCTGCAATGCGCCGATCAACACCCGGTTCCCCATGCTGTGCGCAATCAGATGGATATGCTCAGCGCCGAATTGAGCCGCGATCGTATCCAGGAACTCGGCCATCCGGATGACGCTGACATCGATGACACCCTCATCGACGATATAGGCGGACAGGCTGGCCTGCGAGGGCCAAGTGAACATAATCGGCGTGCCGTCAAAATCCATGTCATAGGCCAGCTGCGCGGTGCGCCGGGCCGCATCTTCAAACGATGTGTTGTAGCCGTGGACGAATATGAACGCGTCCTTGGATGTTGAGTCGCCGACCTGCCGATGTAACTCGGTCAGAAAAGCATCTTTGCCCAGCGGGGTCACCTTCTCGAGCAGGATGTATTTGGTCTTATCCTGCGTCGCCGCCAGACCAAATGAGAAGTCCGACCATTGCTCTGGCGATTCGAGCTCGGCGAGTCTGTGGCTTTGCGGGATCGTCACGGTCGCATAACCGTATTGCAGCGCGCCGTTGACCTTGCCGTAATACGGAGAAAGCGTCCCATCACCCGCGGGCACACGATTGGTCCCGTAGAACACGCGTACCGCGGCATAGCCATCTTTGTTGAACTGGTAGCGATTCGAGCCGACGACAACGCCGCCTTTGACGGGGGCGAGGCTACGTTTGGCGGCGGCCTCGGCGCGCAGTTGGGCCTCGATGCGCAGTTGTGCCTCAGTGCGCATAACGGCGTCCGTATCGCCCGCGGCTTGATAGATATCGCGCAGCCTCCCTAAGGTCGAGACCACGTATTGATGGTGTTCGCCGTAGGCCGCCCGCTCGATGCTCAGAATGTGCTGCAGAATCGCCGCGGCATCCGCATAGTCGCCCGCCTTGGCATGTAGCTCGGCCAGCGCCGTGAGGATCGGCACCAGGTCGGGATGATCGGTGCCGAGCGCGGCTTGCTGCTGCTCGAGGGCCCGCTCGTAGTACTGCAGGGCCTGCGTATCCTCGCCAGTCTGCGCCGCGTATTCGCCCAGACTGCACAGCAGTTTGATCTGATCCTGGGCGTCGCTGTCGTCCGCAACCTGCAGTCTCAATGCATCTTCGCCGTAGCTCAGTGCCTGCGCGACCTTGTTCTCGGCCTTGGCGGTCTCGAAATTCTGATAGGCGCGCACCAGCTCGACCGACTGCGCGCGGCTGACACTCGCGGCCAGCATCAGAGCCACGGCCAAGCCGGTGCGCAGCCCCTTGCGAAGCGCAGCGGGCCCAGGTCTGGGGCCGACATCGGTAAGAGTGCTTTGCGGCATTTCTAGTTGTGCTACTGCGCAATAGTCAGCGAGATTTTACCTCATCGAGCATCCCTGGCGCCTCTTAAAGGCGGCCGGGGTGGATTGCAAGCCAGCCGATCGGGCATCATAGCCGGGCGGCTGTTGCGGCCTATATAAAGAGTGGAACGATGCGGCTCACCATCGCCACGATCGAACACTGGAGGCGCCTGTTCGCGCTCATCGTGCCATGCCTGGGCCTGCTGACCGGCATGCCGGCCAGCGCGAAAAACGTCGCCCTGCTCGTCGCCGTCGGACGCTTCAATGATCCGGAGGTACCTCAGCTTTACGGCACCGCCGCCGACCTCGACTCAATGCAGAAAACCCTGACCGGGCGCTGGGGATTCGACCCGCATGACGTGGTCGCTTTGCGCGACAAGGATGCCACACGCGAGCGCATTCTGAGCGAGATTGCCGCGCTCGAGAAGCGCAGTGCAGCGGGCGATATCGTGCTGATCTATTTCAGCGGTCACGGTACCAGCGCGAATGATCAGAACAACGCGTTCGACCTGCCCTATTGGACCGGCGCGTGGGTACCCTATGACTTCAACTCCGCCTCGCCGTTGAGCACGCTGATTGTCGGTCGGCGCGATCTGAAGCCGCCCTTGACGCGCTTGGATCAGCAAGGCCGCTGGGTCGTGGTGGTGTCCGACAGTTGTTTTTCCGGACAGGTCGTTCGAAGTCTGGGACACCGGCACGGCCGCTCGCGCTACCTGCCGTTGCATGTGCGCGACTTGGGCGTAGCCAGCACCAACACGACCGGGGAGGCAGCGGCGCCGAGCGCACGGCCAGCGCCCCCGCCGTACCCGTATCGGCACGTGCTGCTGCTCTCGGGTGCGAGCGATAGCGAGGAAGGCACGGACATCTCCACCAGTACCGACCTGCAGCAATGGCCAACACTCGATGGTCAATTCCATGGCGCTTTTACTGATGCCTTGCTGCGGCTGCTCAATGGCCAGCTCTTGCCGGGCACGTTCACCTACGCGCAAGGGCGCGATGCTTTGAATGCGTTCCTGGAGCGACGCAATTTTGCGCAGCATCCGCAACTGCTGCCGGTCGTGGCTGAAGACCCGGATGACGTCGGTGAGAATCAGTTTTTGGCCACGGCGCACAGCGCCGCTACGCCGAGCCCGGTCACGCCAGTTCCTCCGAGGAGCCTGCGTGTGCGCCTGCAGGGAGCCGCGCCCGCACTGCGCTCGAGCATCGCGGCGCTCAGCGGCGTAGAGATTACCGAGAGCGACGCCGATCTGACCGTACGCCAGAACGGTGCACGGGTTGCGCTGCTCGGGCCGGCGGACGACCTCATCATGAGCGCGACGGCTGCCGATCCGACTGTGATCCGTCGCATCGCGGCGCAGGCCTGGGTCATTCGTGCACTACCCGTTGGCATTGATCAGCTTGGGTTGCGTGCCGAGACAGATCCCGGCAGCCGGGGTAATACCTTCGTTGAATGCGAATCCTTCGTCTTTGAGATTCGATTACAAAAGCCGGCCTATGTGATGGTCCTCGATCTGGATCCAAACGGCGATCTGACCGTGCTGTACCCGAGGAGCACAGCGGAGCAACAGTTGATCGCCAGTGGCGCACCGACGGCGATCCCCAGCTCTGATCTTAAAGACCGCATCTATGCGGATGCGCCGTTCGGCTCGGATCAGGTTACGGTGCTCGCCTTCGGACAGCTGCCGGATTTCTTCGCTGCCTTGAATAGCACACAGAAGTTCGGCCCTGACAGCGCTCGCGCCGAGAGGATAGCCAGAGGCTACACGCAGTTCCGCGGCGCAGTCAGTGCACAGCGAATCAATATTTATACCTACCCGGCCAATAAGAAGGCATCCTGTGGCGCGTGAGGCGAATTGAGGGCAGCATGAACAAGAAAAATCCGCGCGTGCGGTGGCCTGCAATCGGCCCTGCGCTATTGCTGTTTGCATGCGCATCGGCACTGTGCCGGGCACAGGCGCAGCCGGACAGCGTTTCTCAAAGTCTGGCGACGGGCATTCGCGCTCCGGCCCTGTTATCGAACCATGCGCTGATCATTACGGTGTCGGAGTATGCGCGCAGCCCGCTGCCCGGGGTGCTCACGGACCGCAAGCTCGGGGTCGAATTAGCGCAGCGATTCGGCGTTCCGCCCGAGAACATTGTCGAGCTCTCCGAGCAGCAAGTCACTCGCGACGGGCTCAAACAGGCGCTCACCAGCATGAATCAGACGATGCTGCCGGGGGACAAACTGTTCGTCTATTTCTCCGGCCACGGCGCCCGATTTTTAAGCAAAGCGAGCGGCCAGTGCACCGAGAGCATCGTCATGCAGGACATGCGCGTGGTGACCAACACCGAATTCGCCCAGATGATCAAACCGCTGAGCTCGAAGGCTGACAAGACCATCGTCATGCTCGATTCCTGTCATTCCGGCGGACTCGCACAAACGGCCAGTTCGCGTGCGCTGTCTGCGGGGATGCGAGCGAAATTCAGTCCCGAGGCGTCGAGCCCGCAATGCTCAGTGGCAGTCAATCCCGGCAGCTTCGTGCAGAGCCGCGGCATCGATCTGAATACGACCGATAACAATCTGGTCATTCTGGCGGCCGCAAGAAAGAACGAGATCGCCTGGGATACCTCCAAGGGCGGCGCGCTGACCTACAACTTCGAGCAATGCCTGAGCACCGGCACAGTCGACGCCGACCACAGCGGCTCTATCTCCATGCAGGAGCTCACCGACTGCGTGCAGGCGCGCCTCGACAAGACGCAAGACTCATCGGCCCTGCAACACGCCACGCTGGCGGGCAATGCCGCACTGGTGCCCGCCTTTTACGCGGCGGACTCGGCTGCGCCGACGGCGGTGCCTGTCGATACGCTGGCCTCGATGAATGATATCTATAGTCAGCGCGACGATCGATGGCAGGTTCAGGTCAATGTCGATCAGCCGACCTTGAAGATCGGCTCCAATCTGGGCATGAGCGTGCGCTCGGATCGAGACGGGTTCGTCTATCTGCTTTATCGCGGGACCCAGCCGGACAGCTTCTACCTTTTATTTCCGAATCAACTGGATTCGAACAACGCCGTCAAAGCCAATCAGGAACTGCGTCTTCCCAATCCCAATTGGGCGGTCACGGCGCTGGGCCCAGCAGGAACCGACCATATCCTCGTGCTCGTGACCGAGACCGCGCGTGATTTCTCGAGCCTGGCGCTGCCGGCCGAGTACGTCAGTCGGTCCGGTCCGTTCGACAAGATTCATCCGACCCCGCAGGCTGTCGCCCGCATCGGCCAAGTCGCGACCTTATCGGCGGCGCTCAAGCAAGCCGAATGCAGCAGCCCTGATACCAAGCGCGATCTGGGCGTGGCGCGACACTGCTCGAATGTTTTCGGGGCGAACCTGCTCAGTGTCGAGGAAACCAATTGAGATCGCCAACGATGCGGTTCTGGCTTGCCGTGTCTGTACTCGTTGTTTGCCTGCAGGCGGCGTTACCCGCAAGCGCCGAGACGCGCATCGCCCTGATCATTGGCAACGGCGACTATGCGCGCGCCAATCTTCGACTTGCCAATCCAGTCAACGATGCCACCGCCATGCAGCGTGCCTTGCAGCAGGCGGGATTCGAGACCATCGTCAGGCTCAATGCCAAGCGGCTGGATTTCTATCGCGCGGTCGAGGAGTTTTCCACCAAGATCGCTCGCGACCCGCATGCGGTTGGCTTGTTCTACTACGCGGGTCACGGCGTTCAATCAGACGGCGTGAACTATCTGATTCCGGTCGACGCCGAGATTGAATCGGATGCCGATTTGGAGGCGAACGCCTTCGATGTGAATCGGGTACTGCGTGGCATGAGCATGGCGCAGAACGAGATGAATATCGTCATACTGGATGCGTGCCGCGACAACCCGCTGCCTAGGACCCGGCGTGGCATGGAACGCGGCCTGGCACGAATGCAAGCGCCCAGCGGCACATTCATCGCCTATGCAGCGGGGCCCGATCAGAGTGCACAGGACGGCGGCCGTGGTGGCAACGGCATATTTACGGGTGAGCTCGTCAAGGCGATGGGCGAGCCCGGCTTGCCGCTGGAGCAAATGTTCAAGCGGGTCATCGCCGGCGTCGATGCGCAAACTCATGGCAAGCAGCGCCCGTGGTCGGAAGCCTCGCTTCAGGGTGACTTTTATTTTCATGCCGCTCTGCCGGCAATGGTGGCGAGGCAGGCCGATATGGATCCTCGGCAGGTCGAGCTGGCCTTCTGGGAATCGATCAAGGACAGCAGGAGTCCGGCCGACTTCGAGGCTTATCTGAAGAAATATCCGCACGGTGAATTTGCGGGCATTGCGAGCAATCGCGTAAGGCTTGCTGCGCCGCTGCCGCGGGCCGCGCCGCAACAGGCGGCGGTTTTGACTACGCCGGCGGCGAGCAAGCCCACGGATGCACGGTGCGACTCCATCTTGCAGCGCGCCCAGCTAGGAGAGACGCTTGACGATAAAGACCGGGCCTATATCAAGGAGAGATGTCAGTAGCGCTTTGCTGGCGCTCGGCGCGCTGAGCACGGGTTGCGTGCCGGAGACTCGTGTCGATGATTCGACGCCGCGCGCCGCGCCGAGCAATGCCGTGGCTGCCCCGGCTGCGCCGCCACCATCGCCACCGCTGCCGTCGCCACCGCTGTCGCCGCCAGCCGTGGTGTCGTTCGATGAAGCCGTCGCCACCACGGCCCGCGCGGTGTTTGCCGCGGCACCGCCACCGGGCCAAGGCGCTACGCAGGTCATCATCGACCCACTGATCGATGGCATGACCGGCTATCAATCGAAGGCCACACAAAGCATCCAGGATCGGATCGCGATGATCGTGAAGGCGGATTTTCCGGTCTACGACGTGCAGCGCATCACGCCCGAGAGTCTCAAGAGTCAACCGCGGGTGGTGCTCGGCACCTTCACGCCGGTCAATGCGCAGAACAAGAGCACCGGAGAGCGCGACGCTTACTGGTTCTGCCTCGCGATGGGCGATCTGAAGAGCGGCAGGATCATCGCCAGAGCCGTCGCGCGCTCGCGCCTCGAGGATGCCGATACGACGCCGACTGCCGCTTTTGGCGACAGCCCGGTCTGGACTGACGATCCGAGCATCCACACCTATGTCGCCACATGCCTGGGAAGCAAAGTGGGCGATCCGATCAGGCCGGAATTCTATGACGGGCTGGTGGTGGCGGCCTTACTCAGTGAGGCCGACGACGCCTACGATCAGCGGCGCTACGGCGAAGCGCTCGATCTGTACAGCACGGCGCGCAAGTCATCCGCGGGCGATCAGCTTCGCGTCTACAACGGTATCTACCTGTGTCTGACGAAGCTCAGGCGCGAGACTGCGGCAGCGGCAGCGTTCCGTGACCTGGTGGACTTTGGGCTGCGCAGAAAGCGGCTCGCGCTGAAATTCCTGTTTCGGCCCGGCTCGGTCAGGTTTGTAACGCAGAGTAACTTGAGCGCGCAGTACGGCATGTGGATCCAACAGATTGCCGCGCAAGCCGCATCGAGCAAGGTATGCCTGCGGATCACTGGTCATACAAGCCCGTCCGGCCCGGCGGCGCTCAACGACAGTCTGTCGCTGCTGCGCGCCGAGTACGTACAGTCGCAGTTGGAAAACGAGCAGCCGTTGCTGAAGAATCGCACGGTCGCGGCCGGTGTCGGATCGCGCGAGAATTTGATCGGCACCGGGCGCGACGATCTGACGGACCTGCTCGACCGCCGCGTGGAACTCGCGCCGATCGAGGCCTGTGCCTAGGCTCAGATAGCCGTGCGGCGCTTCAGAAAGTAGTAGATCAGGCCTGCCGCGATCAATCCGGCTTCGAAGGAAAGATCAGTACCGCCGAAATAGCGCGTCATGAGCGGGCTGGCATATAGATCAACGTTCATGAACAGAAACGAAGCGCCCAGTCCAATCAGGAACGCGAGCATACCGGCCCAACAGATCCCACCTGAATACCAATAGCGGCCGCCCCCCCAGCGCATCAGATCGATGCCGTCGTACTCGCCGCCGCGCATGAAGTAGTCGGTGACGACGATGGCTACCCAAGGGCAGGTCCAGATCAGGAGATAGCCCAACCACTGCTCGTACAGATCGAGCGCATGCCCGTGCACCATCGTGTAGATCCGAAATGCGAGCGTGGCCAGCGCGATCACCATCATCGATGTTATGCGTGTGATGGGAAGGCGTAATGCCAGCAGGCCCAGGCCGGCGGTGTAGCCGTTGGGCACATTGGCCGCCACGCAGCCAACGATGACGGTCAACAGAAACGGCAGCAGATACCACGCAGGTAAGACTTTGGGGAGGTCCGCAACCGGATCGGACAAATCCCCGCCAACCGCCATCGCGAAAAAAACGCCGATAATCTCGCAATACACGAGCGACACAAACTGACCAGAGCCCGCGGATTTGGCGATCGCGCGCCAAGGGGTCGCTGCGGGCAGATAGCGGCTGTAATCAGAGGCAAAATTGGTCCAGGAAACCGGGTAGGAAAACATCAACCCCATGACGAGCAGCCACGCGGAGAAATGAGTTTCATGGGGCTTTCTCCCGGCGGCGGCATGCGCCCAGTCGATCTGGGGCAGGACACACAGCAGCAGACCCAGAAACAACAACACGAGCGCCCACGAGACAATTCGCTCGGCGGAGATGATCGTGGCATGCCCGTACAGCGCGACCGTGATTTCGGCCGCAAGCACGATCAGCAAGGACAGCCAGCCAAAAAATGCTGAGACCGGTAAACCGATCAACTTGAATACTTCAATCAGGCTTTGCGTGGCGACGACGGAATTAATTGAAAACCAGCCGATTGCCGCCATTGTGCTGATGAAGATCGGCAGTATCGCACCCAATTGGCCGAAGCTCGGGCGCGATGTGATGATCCCCGCGGAGCCGGTTTTCGGTCCCATGATGCTCGACAGACCGACCACACAGCAGCCCAGTATATTGCCAATCAGGATGGCCGAGATGGACTCCCAGAACGAGAGGCCTTGAGTTACGGCCAGTGCCCCCGTGACCAGCACCACATAATTCATGTTGGCGGCAATCCACAGGCGGAACAGCTCCTTCGGCGAGCCGTGGCGGTCCGCGCTCGGTATGGGCTCGATCGCGTGCTGCTCGATGCTCCAGGGCTTGTCCGCCTCGACCTGGACTTCCTCGGCGATGACTGGCTCGGCGATTTCTCATCTCCTTAAGCTGATGTCGGTTCGCGCGGTTCCGCAGGGGTTCGCGTTGAAATTGACAGACCGGTTGAATGTTTGTCAATCTTCTTGAATCCGATTATTTCCCTGGCACGACTGATACATGCCCCTGGATAGCGCCTCAACGGACGTCCGGATCCTGCTGTTTGATGCTGGCGGCGTGCTGGTGCAGCTCAGCGGCATTGACATCATGCTGGGCTGGCTAGGCAACACGATGACGGCGGAGGACATGTGGCGCCTCTGGCTGCGATCGGACGCCGTGCGCAAATTTGAAACCGGACGCATCGATGCCAGCGAGTTTGCAGTGAGCGTGACGGCCGAGTTTGGCCTGGCTATTGAGCCGCAACGCTTTCTGGAATCTTTCACCCATTGGCCCATCGGGCTGTATCCGGGCACCCTGGAAATGCTTGCACGCATACCTGCGAGCTATCAGCGCGCAGTACTCTCAAATAGCAACGCCCTGCATTGGCCGCGCATGCTGAGCGAAATGAGACTCGGCGCGGTGTTCGATAATCATTTCGCTTCACACCTTACCGGGCGGATCAAACCCGACGTCGATGCGTTCGAGCATGTGTTGGATTCTCTGGGCTGCCCGCCCGCGCAGGTGCTGTTCCTTGACGACAACCTGCTCAACGTCGAGGCGGCGCGCAGCATCGGCATGCATGCGGCTCGGGCCTGCGGACCCGCAGAAGCGCAAGCCGTACTGACCCACTTCGGCATCATCGGTGGCGCGGCTTGAACTATCAGGATCGGGGCTCCTACCACGATCGCATCATTCCAGGGGCAGCTCTCGCTGCCCTGCCACCGCCGCCCTATCAAGGCGCTTTCCCGGTCAAATTGCCGGACGGAGACTGGGCGCTGCTGCCGTTTCTGGCGCTGCCGCCCGACTTTACGACCGCGATCGCCTATCTGTGCATCACTGAAAATAGCTTCTCGCTGGAAGATCGTCTGAGCAGCGCCATGGCCGAGTTGGCGCGGCCGCTGCGTCCCGAGATCGTTGTCGGCATGCCGACGCTGGGGATGGTGCTGGCGGCATCGGTCGGAAAGAAGCTCGGACACCCCTTTTATGTGCCGCTGAGCTATTCACGGAAATTCTGGTTCGAGGACGAGTTATCGATTCCCGTCAACTCGATCACCACGCCGGTGCAACCGAAGATCGTCTACATTGATCCGCGGCTGATCGAGCGGCTCGAGGGCAAGCGCGTGCTGCTAGTTGAGGATGTCATTTCCACCGGCGGCACGATAGCGGCTGAACTCGCGCTGATGAAGAAGATTGGCGCAAACGTGGTCGGCGTGGTCACGGCCATTCGGGAGACTCGCGTGTGGGCCGACAGGCTCGCTGCGATCGAGCCGGCTTATCCCGCTCTGGTCCTATCGCCGATCCGATGCCCGCTGTTTCGCAAGTCCGAGTCCGGCTGGGTACCCGACTGGAGCACGATGCCGGATTGAGCAAGCCGAATTTATGCCATCGTGTCCCAGAATTGTTCCATCTTCGAGCGCATCGCCGCATCGGGCAGGCGACCGCGGCCGGCCCCCTGGTTATCCTCCAGATGCGCCACTTTGGTGGACCCGGGAATCACGCAGGTCACCGCCGGGTGCGAGATCACGTATTTGAGAAAGAACTGACTCCAGCTCGAGACATCGATATCAGCGGCCCAATCGGGCAACTGGCGCTCTCCCGCCTGTCCGAGCAATGCGGCGCGCGCGAAGGGCAGATTAACCAGCACCGCGACACGACGCTCGAGCGCGACCGGAAATACCGTGGTGGCCGCGTCGCGGTGTGCGATCGAGTAGTCGACTTGGATGAAATCGAGCGGATACTTACGCATTGCCTCCACGATCTCACCATGCTGTGAGACGCGAGAGGTCGTGCCGCCGATGTAACGGATTTTTCCAGCCTTCTTCCATTGCTGCAGCTGCGGCATCAGGCTGTCGATACCATAGAGGTTATGGACCTGCAGCAGGTCGATGCGCTGCGTCCTGAGGCGCTCAAGCGAGCGATTAAAGCTCGCCTCCCCGCCACCGCCGCTGCTAAAGAAACCGGCCGCCGTCAGCTTGGTGGCAAGAAATATCCGCTCGCGGATACCCAGCGCCGCGAGCGCATCGCCGATCAGCGCCTCGCTGTCCCCATATGCGGCCGCGGTGTCGATGACCGAGCCGCCCAGCTCGCTCATGCGCTTGATCTCGTCCCGGATCGCTTGGCTCTCGGAACTCCGAAAGGAATCCGTGCCCAGTCCAATCGCCGGGATCCGCTCTGCGCTCGAGGGTATCGTTTTGGTGATCAGCGCCGCGGGAGCCGAGGCTGCCTGCGACAGGCGCATATAGGGTGCGCCAAAGCAGGCTAGCAGGCCGCCGCACAATGCCTCGCGGCGCGACAGCAACGCCGAGCTCTTGCATGCCATGCGTGCGATTTTACACCTGTTTTGGGCATAGAATTGCTGATCGGCACAGAGGCTGTGGCTCGGGAGAGAGCTCGTGAATATCAGAAAACTTCAAAGGGGTCTCAAATATCGCGGTCGGGTCAAGGCCGTGCGTCAGACTTATCACGTGTTTGAAGCACCCGATTACTACTTCATCCTGTCCTTTGCCCGATCGAAAGCGCGTCGCGGCTCCGGCTACTTCAATGTCGTCACTACGGCGGCACTGCGTTACGTGCAGAAACATTTTGGTGGCAAGTCCGGCGTGACCGCGAAACAGGTGGCCGCTGTCGCACGGCGGACAAAGCACGCGCCTACAACCCTGGTAGCCCTGAATATCCTGTATATTCTGGTAGCGCTGGGCAGGGCTGATATTCTGCGTGCCGGAGAGCATCGGCAATTGTTCTTCGCGCTGCGCAAATTGCGCGCTGCAGATCGATCCTAGCTGAACAGATCCCGCAGTTTGCTCAGAAACGAGCGCGAGCGCATATGCCTTAAGGTCGCCGCCCACCTGTCTTCCGCAAGCAGTTTTCTTTTGAGCTCGGCTTCCTCTTTCTTCATCAGTTCCAGGACTCTGGTGTCTTCATCATCGTCCAGCCAGTACCCATGCTGGTTCTCGCAAAACTCCATTTCCAAATCGTAAAACCTGTACCTGAATCTCCTGAGAAGGGCAGTACATTCGGGGCATTGATCGCTCGTGGGAGTAGAACTGAAGATTAGCGTGCCCTTCGCATGTTCGCCAAAGTCAAAGACTTCATCTTCGAGCTGATCGAGTTCCTCGTGCTCCAGCCACATGCCTTTACAGGACGGGCAGTAATTGACCTTGATCTTGTGCCGAACTGTCGGCGTGAGGTCCGACCTGCATCTAGGACATTTCACTTTGTCTCCGCCTTGGTGAGGCCTGGGGCGCCGCTGTGGCGCTGAGCATGTTACTACCAGCGCAGGTCTTATAGCTCTAGGGTGCCTCCAGATCTAGAGCCTTGCCGTCACGTTTATAGACGATCCCGTCTTTCATGACGAAGCTGACGCGTCTCATCAGACTGATGTCCTCGAGCGGATTTCCCGGCACTGCAACCACGTCCGCCAGTTTTCCCGTGGCGACACTGCCGAGGTCATTTTCGTGCTTGAGCAGCTGCGCCGCGTGCGTCGTTGCGGCTTGCAGCACAAATAACGGCGGCATACCGGCCTGAACCATGAGCTCGAATTCGTGCGCGTTCTGCCCGTGTGGGTAGACTGCGGCATCTGTGCCGAAGGCGATTTTCACTCCGGCTTTATACGCCTTGCCGGCGGTAGCAAGGATGACTGGCCCAATCGCTGCCGCTTTGGCGGCCACTTGCGGCGGATAGTAGCCCGGAACCATCGCATGCTGAGCCACAAAATCCCCGGCAATGATGGTAGGCACGTACCAGGTACCGTGCTCCTTCATGAGCTTGATATCTTCGTCATTCATCAAGGTACCGTGCTCGATCGAGTCCACGCCGCCGAGTACAGCGCGCCGTATCGCCTCCGCGCCGTGGGCATGCGCGGCCACCGTGAAGCCATAGTCGTGCGCGGTCGTGACAATTGCCTTGATCTCCTCGAGCGTCATCTGCGCGTTGTCGCCGCTATTGCTCTCATCCAGGACACCGCCCGATGGCATGATCTTGATCAAATCATCACCGAGCTTGTAGTGCAGGCGCACAGCTTTGGCTGCTTCATCGACGCCATTGAAGACACCCTGCGCCACGCCCGGATCACCCGCGAGGTCGCGACGATAGCCGTTGGTGCGGTCAGCGTGACCGCCGGTCGTACTGATGGCCTGCCCGGCGGTGAAAATGCGCGGGCCTGGCAAAATGCCTGCGTTGATGGCATTGCGCAGCGCGACGGACTCATTCTCGTAGTCTCCGACATTGCGCACGGTAGTGAAGCCCGCAAGCAGCGTGCGTCGCGCGTAGACTGTCGAGCGCACCACATAGTCAGCCAGATTCCAATGAAACTGATCCGTATACGCCGTAGGACTCGTTTGATCGCTCAGGTGTGTGTGACTGTCGATCAGACCGGGCAGACAGGTCTGTGATGAAAGATCAATGGACTGCGTGCCCTCCGGTACATGGTCGCCGGCGATCACGCTGCGGATTCGCGTGCCCTCGATAACGACAGTCGTGGCTGCGAGCAGCGTCCCGGCCTGCGTATCGAGCAGGTGCCCGCAACGAATGACCACCGATTTTGGCGCGGCCGGCACGTCAGCCGCCATCGAGGTCGATATGAAGAGTGTGATATTCAGCACGCATAACAGCGAGATCGGGTAACGCATGAGCACACCTCCCTCCTTTAAACCACCTGGCATGTTGGCGCATGCTGTTGCCTCTGGCAAATCAAGCCGCCGGCCGTCACGATTCGAGGCTGATTCATGACGAAATTGCGTGTTCACAGCATCGGACTTTCGCTCGATGGTTACGGCGCAGGCCCTCGACAGAGCGTTGATCATCCTTTGGGAGTCGGCGGCCTGGCGCTGCACGAATGGGCGTTTGCGACTCGTACATTTCAGAGGATGCACGGAAAGGAAGGCGGAGCCACGGGCACCGACGACGATTTCGCGGCGCGCGGCTTTTATAATATTGGCGCGTGGATCATCGGCCGCAATATGTTCGGTCCGATCCGCGGCGAGTGGCCGGATGACACATGGAAAGGCTGGTGGGGCGACAATCCACCCTACCACGTGCCGGTCTTTGTCCTGACCCACTACCCACGCGCATCGATCACGATGGCCGGTGGTACGACATTTCACTTTGTCACGGAGGGCATCCAAAATGCACTCGACAGAGCCCGAGAGGCGGCGAATGGGCAGGACGTGCGGCTCGGTGGTGGGATCGCAACGATTCGGCAATACCTGAGCGCGCGTCTGATCGATGAGATGCACTTCGCCATCGCTCCCGCCCTGCTCGGTACAGGCGAAGCCTTGTTCGAAGGCCTGGATGCCCTCTCGCTCGGCTACCGATGCAATGAGCATGCGGCCACAGGCAACGCCACGCATATCGTCCTGACGCGCAGCGCCTGACATCACTGCCAACGCGCATTGCCGACGCCAGTCCGCCCAAACCCAGTGCTAGGATTAGCTCATGCGCACTCCCACACTTGCCCTTTTTGCAGCCTGTCTGAGCCTTGCAGCCTGCGTATCCAATCCCATCCAATCCACTGGCGTCGATGCTCGCCTCGCTGAGCAGAACGTGCTGCTCGAGGACTACTACCAGGCCAATCTCAAGGCGCACCCGGAGCAGGCGAGCGCTTACGGGGATTACCGCTACAACGATCAGCTGGATGATCGCTCGCTTGCGGCGCTTGGCGCCGAACACACGAGCGATCAGAACTTTATCGCGCACCTGAAAGTCATTTCGACCGCAGGCTTTTCAGAGCAGGACGCGATATCCCATGAGCTGTTGCTACGGACTCTGCAGCAGCACATCGACGACTATGACTTCAAAGAATACGAGATGCCGGTAAGCCAGATGGATGGCCCGCATGTGCATCTGGCTGACCTGCCGCTATCTGTGCCATTCGCCACGCTCAAGCAATACGAAGATTACATAGCTCGTCTGCATCAGATTCCCCGCGTCTTTACGCAGACCGAAGAAGTGTTACGTGCCGGCATGAAGGACCATCTGATGCCGGTGCGCTTCCTGCTCGAGAAAGTGCCCGCGCAGTGCGAGGGCATTATCAGCGCCGACCCATTCCTGGTACCCACGCGGAAGTATCCTTCGGGCATTTCAGCGGATGATCAGCAGCGCCTGACCATAGAGATAACGCAAGTGGTCACCAGCGAGGTTTTGCCCGCATACCAGGCATTCGGTAATTTCATCGCTACGCAGTACGCGCCTCACGGGCGCACTGCTCTGGCTGTCATCTCTCTGCCCGGCGGTCAGCGGCGCTACCTGAATGACATACGCAGCCGCACCACCGTCAGCACACTGACTCCGGACCAGATCTATCAGATCGGTCTGCGGGAAATAGATCGGATTGAAGCCGACATGCTTATCATCGCGCGTCATGAAGGTTTTGCCGACATCGCCGCATATCGAGCCTCGCTCAAGGACAATCCAAAATACCGCCCGGCCTCTGCCGAACAAATACTCGACGACTTTCGCAAATACATCGCGCAAATCCAGCCCAAACTGCCGGAGCTATTCGGTTTCGTCCCTGATTCGCCAGTCACGGTCGAAGCGATCCCGGATTTCCAGGCTGCAATGGCTACGCACTATCAGACTGGTACGCCTGACGGCAAGCGCCCGGGTCGAGTGGTCGTAGCAACCTCGAATTTCGCGGACCGCTCGCTGATAGTTGACGAGGCCATTGCTTATCACGAGGGCATCCCCGGGCATCACATGCAGCGCTCGGTCGCACAGTTGATCGCGGGCCTACCGAATTTCCGCAAACATGTGGGGAACTCCGGTTACATCGAAGGTTGGGGGTTATACGCGGAGCAGCTCGGCAAAGAAGTGGGCTTCTATCGGGATCCGGGCAGCGACTTTGGGCGCTTGTCCAGTGAATTGTTTCGCGCCGTGCGACTCGTCGTCGATACCGGGATCCATTGGAGAGGATGGAGTCGCGAGCAGGTGGTCGAGTTCTTTCGTAATTCAGGGGCCGTCGATGAGCCGACGATTCAATCGGAAACAGATCGCTACATCGCGTGGCCTGCGCAGGCGCTGTCTTATAAGCTCGGTCAATTGAAGTTCCGCGAATTGCGCGATCGCGCTCAACGCGAGCTGGGCACCAGGTTCGACCTGCGCCGTTTTCACGATGAAATGCTCAATGGCGGTGTGCTTACGCTCGATATGCTCGACGCCAGAACCGACAGCTGGATCCGAGCGCAGAAAATGACGGCTTCTACGGCCATGAACTGACTGCGTGATCCGCGCCGCGCACTGGACAGGAATCTTTTCTGCTTGCTGTAATGGATGTCTCTATATCGACAGGTAAACTCATCCCCGAGTTTGTCGTTTGCGCCTGCGATTTCTCCTGATCTCGATCCACGAACATCATTGATGGCGTCGAAGGCCTCTTGCGGGCTTTGCTCAAAGCATCCCTGTTGCAGTGCGCTTCGGAAGTGCCTCACCGGTAATGACGTCATTCCTTTTGCGTTGCTTCGCGGCAATGCGCTGGCACATGGCTTGCAGGGTATTGAAAGCATGGACCCGTTGTTTGATGGGACGAGGAGTACTCATGTGCGAATCCCCTCATTAAAGTTCTTACAGACATTTCAAATTGTGGCTCGAAGACTGAGTTTCAAAGCCGCAAGCGAAGAGCTCTGCCTGAGCGCCTCTGCAGTCAGTCACCAGATTAGATCCCTGGAAGCTCACTTCGGAGTAGCGCTATTTCAGCGCCGTCCACAGACACTGCAGCTGACCGATGCGGGCGCGGTGCTGCTCGAGCATGTCAACGCGGCGATGATGCGTCTGGAATGCGGGCTGGAACAGCTGAAAAGTCGAGCCACGCATGCCGCGCTGCGCTTGCAGGTGCCACCGTTTTTTGCCGCTGAGATGCTGATACCCCGATTATCGTCGCTGCGTGCGGCCCAACCTGAAGTCGAGTTGCGCATCAGCACAGCGCAAAGCCTGACTTTCGAACATGGTTGGGACATTGACGTTTCAATTACCGTGAAACGCAGCGCCGTGGCTGATCTACATTGCACGCAGCTGTTTCCCCAAAGCTATGTGCCCGTGTGCGCACCAGACTTGACTGAGCGATCAGACGGCTGCACCGCAACGGACTGGATACGTGAAACGCTGATCGTTCACAATCATCGTCCCGATTTATGGGCGCAGTGGGCCGCCATGCTTGGTCTTGGGGCACTGCGCCCAAAGCATATGATTCAATTCGACTCCATGACGGCCGTCGTGGACGCCGCGGAGCAGGGCGCGGGGGTGGCATTGATTTCCGCGCCGCTCGCGGCAAGAAGAATTGCGGCCGGTACTCTTGCGCGCTTGTGCGCGCAGGAACTGAATCTCGGCGAGAGTTATATGGCGCTCGCGCGCCCGGCCGACGCCGATCGCGTTGAGGTCGCGGCACTGCTGGGCTGGCTCGCCGAGAACTGCCGTGCTGTCGCCTAACGGCGACCATCGCTAAGCAACTGGCACTAGCCACAAAAAATATTCGTTTGCTGTACGAACTATCTCACATTACCTTCGTATCGTCAATTTACCCCCAATTGATCAGGAGATACGAGCATGCAATCACTCAAACGCCTAGCCTGCGTCGTCACCGTCGCGGCAATAGCGGCCCCGGCACTTGCGCTGGCCGAAGACAATCAGTCCGTGCCCAGCAGCTGCCTCACGGCTTTAATGACGAGCCTGCCTCAGCAATACACAGCGGCGCCGCGCTTGCGGGAAACCCGCTCCTATAATTTCTCACCCATCGACTTCCTGGATCTTTCAGGCCCGACGACCAGCTGGACACTCACGGCGACAGACCCGCGCAGCAATCAAACGGTGGCACACCTATCATGCACTGTGGTGACGCGCACGGGCGAAGTAGTGTCTTTGAGCAAGGCACCTGTGCTCTAAAGTCTGACCATGGCGGGTCACGCCACGCAAAGCGTGACTCGCCGTGGATTGCTGAGTGGGCCGGACG